>Ga0079224_100003195_pt1 | contig 20471 bp, 15 predicted proteins | sample Stecom2015_FD_80414 | JGI IMG/M metagenome (GOLD analysis project Ga0079224, IMG submission 80414) | Agricultural soil microbial communities from Utah to study Nitrogen management - Steer compost 2015 | ecosystem: Environmental > Terrestrial > Soil > Agricultural land | place: USA: Utah...
CGGCTGCACAGGAAGCCCGCGTTTGAGGATCTCCAGCCGCCCGATCCCGCGCTCCCGCAGCAGCGCCCGCAGCCGCTTCAGCGAGTACGGCAGCGTGTCGATGACCTCGAAACACCGGGCGTACGGGGTGGCGGCCGCGGTGTCGGCGTAGACGTACGCGATCGAGGAATCGGCGAGCGTGCCGTCCACGGTGGCGGCGAACTCGGCGACCAGGTGAGCCCGGACCACCGCCGGATCGGGGTCATACAGATATCGGCGTACGTCACCGAGCGGAGCGGTCTCCCGTCCGGTGCCGGTGAGCTGCGCTGACGCGGCGTCCTCGCCTCTTTCCTTTTTCTCTGTGAGTTTCTCTGTGAGGAGCGTGGCGCGGCGGGGGACGCGCGCGAGCGGCCCGCACCAGATCGTCGCCTCCACAAGGTCGCCGTCGACGCTGACCCACTCGGCCTCCGCGTCGGGCGGCAGCAGCGCGTGGTCGATGCCGGGGGCGACCTTGAGCACGGTGCGGGGCACCCGTTCCGCGAGCGAGGTCACAAACGACCACGGTGGGGAGTAGGCGGCGGGGTCGAAGACCCGGCGGCCCGTGCCGGATTCCCGGCGGGCCGGATCACAGAAAACCGCGTCGAACCCTGACAGGTCGACGGTGGTGGCGTCGCCGACCTCCACGGTGAACAGTTCGGAGACGTTCGCGGCCGCAGCGTTCGCGGCGGCCAGCGCGGCGGTGAGCGGATCAGCCTCGATCCCGTGCACCCGAATTCCGGCGCGAGCCGCGGCGATCGCGTCCGCGCCGAGCCCACAGCCGAGATCGGCGAGGGTGCGCACCCCGGCGGCGCGCAACCGTGCCGCGCGCCGTTCGGCGACGACCGCGCGAGTGGCCTGCTCCAGCCCGGCGCGGGTGAAGAACATCTCGCCCGCCGCCGGCCCGAACTTGCTCACCGCGCGTCGGCGCAGCTCAACCTGGGTGAGAGCGGCGGCGGCGAGATCGCCCGGAATGCCGCGTGCGCGCAGCGTGGCGGCCGCTTTCAGCGGGTCGGTGCCGGCGAGGTCAGCCGCGGCGGCGAGAGCCTGAGCGCCGGTTGGGCTGCGTAGCGCGGCGAGCCGGTCAAGGTCCACCGCGCCATTGTGTAGAGCCCCCTCAGCCGCTCGGATCGCGGTTGGGGGGAGTTGGCACTCTCCTTGACGGAGTGCTAGCGGCGGCATAGTCTTCCGTTAGCACTCTCAGTCCGAGGGTGCCAGCTTCCCAAGCATTATCGGGAGCGCGTAGAAAACGCCAGGCGGACCGGAACCCGCGACGACGGACCCGCCCGGTGGCATGAGGCAGATTGACGCCGGTTGGACGTGTCTGGCCGGCACGAACCAAGTACCCCGGAGGGTATGCCCGTGACTACCGCGACGAAGGTTGCGATCAAGCCGCTCGAGGACCGGATCCTGGTCCAGGCGAACGAGGCTGAGACCACCACGGCGTCGGGCATCGTCATCCCCGACACTGCCAAGGAGAAGCCGCAGGAGGGCACCGTCCTCGCTGTGGGCCCGGGCCGCGTCGACGACAAGGGCAACCGGATTCCGGTTGACGTCAAGGTCGGCGACACGGTGATTTTCTCGAAGTACGGCGGCACCGAGGTCAAGTACAACGGTGAGGAGTACCTGGTGCTCTCCGCCCGTGACGTTCTCGCCGTCATCGAGAAGTGACCTATTGACCCAATGTTGAGCGCCCCGGCACCCCACGCGGGGTCCGGGGCCTCATCTGTCTGTCGGCCGCCTGTCTGTCGGCCGTCTGTCCGCCGGCGGTCGGCGCGGCGCTGACGTCGGCGACGGAAAACATGTGAAGGGATTTTTCATGGCGAAGATCCTGAGTTTCTCGGACGACGCCCGGCACCACCTTGAGCACGGCGTCAACACCCTCGCCAACACGGTCAAGGTCACCCTCGGCCCGCGTGGGCGCAACGTGGTGCTGGACAAGGCGTTCGGCGCCCCGACGGTCACCAATGACGGCGTGACTATCGCCAAGGAGCTTGAGCTCGCCAACCCGTACGAGAACCTCGGTGCGCAGCTCCTCAAAGAGGTAGCGACCAAGACCAACGACGTGGCCGGCGACGGGACCACCACCGCGACCGTGCTGGCCCAGGCGATGATCCGCGAAGGGCTGCGCAACGTGGCCGCCGGCGCCAACCCGATAGCGCTCAAGCGGGGCATCGACGCCGCGGCGAAGAAGATCTCCGAGGTGCTGCTCGACAAGGCGGCTGAGGTGAGCGGCAAGGAGGCCGTCGCGCACGTCGCGACCATCTCGGCGCAGGACGCCACGATCGGCGAGATGATCGCCGAGGCGATGGAGCGGGTCGGCCGTGACGGGGTCATCACCGTCGAGGAGGGCTCGACGCTCGCCACCGAGGTGGAGGTCGCCGAAGGCCTTCAGTTCGACAAGGGCTTCATCTCCCCGCACTTCGTCACCGATCCCGAGGCGCAGGAGGCGGTGCTCGAAGACCCGTACATCCTGCTGACCACGCAGAAGATCTCGGCGATCGCGGATCTGCTGCCGCTGCGGGAGAAGGTCGCCCAGGCGGGCAAGCCGCTGCTCATCGTCGCCGAGGACGTCGATGGCCAGGCGCTGGCCACGCTGGCGATCAACGCGGTGCGCAAGATCCTCAAGGTCTGCGCGGTGAAGGCCCCGGGCTTCGGTGAGCGCCGCAAGGCGATGCTGCAGGACATGGCGATCCTCACCGGCGCCCAGCTCATCTCGCCTGAGTTGGGCTACAAGCTCGACCTGGTGGGGCTGGATGCGCTGGGCACGGCCCGCCGGGTGGTCGTCGACAAGGAGACCACCACGATCGTCGATGGCGGTGGGAAGCAGTCCGAGATCGCCGAGCGGATCGCGCAGATCCGGAAGGAGATCGACGCTTCGGACTCCGACTGGGACCGGGAGAAGCTGACCGAACGGCTGGCGAAGCTCTCCGGTGGTGTCGCCGTCATCAAGGCGGGTGCGGCGACCGAGGTCGAGATGAAGGAGCGCAAGCAGCGCATCGAGGACGCGGTCGCCGCGACCAAGGCCGCGGTCGAAGAGGGGACGGTGCCTGGCGGTGGCGCCGCCCTCGTGCAGCTCGCCTCGGTGCTCGACGATGGCCTGGGATACACCGGCGACGAGAAGACCGGCGTGTCGATCGTGCGGCGGGCGCTCGACGAGCCGCTGCGCTGGATCGCCCACAACGCCGGCCTCGACGGCCAGGTCGTCGTGGAGAAGGTGCGGGCCAGCGAGTGGGGCCACGGCCTGAACGCGGCCACCGGCGAGTTTGTCGACCTGGTGGCTGCCGGCGTCATCGACCCGGTGAAGGTGACCCGTAACGCCGTCATCAACGCCGCCTCGATCGTCGGCATGCTGCTCACCACCGAGAGCCTGGTGGTGGAGAAGCCCGAGAAGCCCGAGCCGGCCGCCAACGGGCATGGGCACGGCCACGGGCACCAGCACGGTCCGGGCTTCTGATCCCCGCCGGCTCATCGCTGCGTCGTGGTGATCCGCGTGACCAGGGAGCGACTCCATCCGGAGTCCCTGGTCACGCGGATCGCGTTTTATGGCGCGCGCCGGCGGCGTCACGCATGCGCCGGACCGGACGGCCGCACCGCGTTCCTCGAACGCGTACCGGCGGCACCCGTACCTCTGGATTACCGCCTGTCGCCGATCGGCCACATGCGGATCATGACCTTGGGCATGGGGCGACAGTCAGCGAACCGTTACGCTCAGCAGCAGCGCGGCCGGACGGCGTGTCCGGAACTTTCCTCTCGTTTCGCGGGAAAGCGCGTAATGATCAGGCCCTTCCGTGGTCTTCTCCTGTGAGGAGAGGGGGATGACTGTGCGTTCGGTCCTCGTGTGCGTTCGGACAACTACCGCCGCGCAGAGCGTCGCCGCCGCCGCGATGCGGCTCGGGATGGCGGGCGCCGTCCGCACCGCCGTTTCCGAGCCGGAGGTGATGCTCCGGCTGTCCGAGCGGCCGGCCGACATCGTGCTCGCTGATACGGCGCTGACCCGCCCGGACAGTGCTGGCTTCACCCGGCGCGTCTTGGCTAAGGCGCCCAACGCTGTGATCGTGCTCTTCGGGGCGGAGGACCCCCGGGCTGCTGCCGCCGCGATCGCTGCCGGCGCCCGAGGACTGATCCACGGAGGGGCAGATCAGGATCTGGTCAGCGTCGTCGCCAAGACTCTGCTGCTGCTGTGCACGCCGCGCCCCGCGGTGGCAGGCGGCGCGGGCCCGGTCCGCCCGGCGGCGGTCGGCCGCGGCGTCTTCGGCGGCGCCGGAGGCGTACGTCCTGGCGTCGCGGCGGGATCCCGGGTGCCGGGTGGTCGGCCGACGGCTGACGTCGGGCGCGGGATCGGCGCGGGCGGTGTCGCCGGCCCGGGGCAGCCGGAAAGCTCGACGATGGTGCCGTCCCAGCGGGGTGACGAGCTGGGGCTCGGCGCGTCAGGGGGGCCAGGCCGAGGTGCCCGTGGGGCGGTCGGCGAGCGCCCACTGGCCGGCCCGGGTCCGCGTACCGGCGAGGGCGCGACGCGTCGGATCACGCTCACCGAGCGCGAACTCCAGGTGCTGCGTGGGATGGCCGAGGGGAAGAGCAACGCGGAGATCGGCCGGGACCTGTTCGTGTCCGAGGACACGGTGAAGACCCACGCGCGCCGGTTGTTCCGTAAGCTCGGTGCGCGCGATCGGGCGCACGCCGTGGCCGCGGGATTCCGCGCTGGGCTGGTCGCGTGAGCGGGGCGGTCAGCTCTCCGCCGACTCGTCGGTGCCCTCGCTCAGCGTGTCGTGCACGCCGTCGGCGTAGCCGCGGGCATAGTCCCACGTCACGTAGTGGTCGGGGTCGGGGTCGAAGGCCGGCTCGTGCACCCGTGGGCGACCAGAGTTGAGCAGGTGGCGGAGGTTGCTGCGGAGCAGATCCCAGTCGAAGTAGTGCGGCTCGTGGCAGTCCTCACACTCAATCACTAAGCCGCGGATCCCTTTCGGGCTGAGGAGTGCCTGGTAGACCTCGAGGTCCGCTAGGTCCTCGAGCACGTCCTGCCGCTCGTCCTCCGACAGCGGGTCGAGCTCGGCGTCCCCGGCGAAGTCGCCCAGGCTCGAAGCGGGGTCGGTGGGGTCGCCGGCGAACGGGTCGATCGGCTCCTCGTGCACCCCTCCACCGTAGTCGTACCACCCGCGGTCGCGCCCGCGTGCCAGAGCGCGTCGCGGTGGCGGACGGGCCGCTAAGCGCCCTGGGTACGATGGGGCATCGCTCTGCACGCTGGGGGGAGCCGGTCGAGCGCCGAGCGTGCCTGATATCCGTCTGACCAGTTCAGGGGACACGTCGTGGACAACTCGCTCGTGAACGACCTTCCATCCGGTCCGGCCGGCGTCGAGCCGAGCATCGACCGCCCGAACATCGATGAGGTGGTTGACTCGGCGCGGCAAATCCCTCTCGGGCTGACCTTCGATGACGTGCTGCTGCAGCCGGCCGAGTCCGACATCGTGCCGAGCCGGGTGAACACGTCAAGCTGGGTGACCCGCAACATCCGGGTGGCCATTCCGCTGCTCTCCAGCGCCATGGACACCGTCACCGAGGCGCGGATGGCGATCGCGATGGCTCGCCAGGGTGGCCTGGGCGTGCTGCACCGCAATCTGTCCATGGAGGACCAGGCCCTCCAGGTCGACCTGGTGAAGCGCTCCGAAGCGGGCATGATCACCAACCCGGTGACGGCGAGTCCGGATGACCGGCTTCGGGATGTCGACGCGCTCTGCGCCCGCTACCGCATCTCCGGCGTGCCCGTGGTAGACGCCACCGGCGCGCTGGTCGGCATCGTCACCAACCGGGACATGCGCTTCGAAAGCGACAAGGACCGCCCCGTGCGCGAGGTGATGACGCCGATGCCGCTGATCACCGCGCCGGTGGGGGTCAGCCGCGAGGAGGCGCTGGAGCTGCTGCGCCGCCACAAGGTGGAGAAGCTGCCTCTGGTCGACGAGTCCGGGCGGCTGCGCGGCCTGATCACGGTGAAGGACTTCACCAAGAGCGAGCAGTTCCCCAACGCGACGAAGGACGAGTCCGGGCGGCTGCGGGTGGCCGCCGCGGTCGGGGTCGGCGAGGACGGCTACAAGCGGGCCCGCATGCTGGTCGACGCCGGGGTGGACATCCTCGTGGTGGACAGCGCCCACGGGCACAGCCGCAATGTGCTCGAGATGGTGCGCCGGCTCAAGCGGGACACCCCGGTGGACGTCATCGGCGGCAACGTCGCCACGTACGCCGGGGCCAAGGCGCTCATCGAGGCGGGCGCCGACGCGGTCAAGGTCGGCGTGGGCCCGGGCGCGATCTGCACCACCCGGGTCGTCGCCGGGGTCGGCGTGCCGCAGATCACCGCGATCATGGAGGCGGCGCGCGCCGCGGCCCCGGCGGGCGTGCCGGTCATCGCCGACGGCGGCATCCAGTACTCCGGCGACATCGCCAAGGCGATCGTGGCCGGCGCGAGCACGGTGATGCTCGGCAGCCTCTTCGCCGGCTGCGAGGAGAGCCCGGGCGAGCTGGTCTACGTCAACGGCAAGCAGTACAAGTCGTACCGCGGGATGGGCTCGCTGGGCGCGATGCAGTCCCGCGGCGAGGCCCGCTCCTACTCCAAGGACCGCTACTTCCAGGAGGACGTGACCACCGAGGAGAAGCTGGTCCCGGAGGGGGTTGAGGGCCAGGTGCCGTACCGAGGGCCGCTGGCGGCGGTCACGCACCAGCTCGTCGGTGGGTTGCGCGCGGCCATGGGCTACGTCGGCGCGGAGACCATCCCGGAGTTGCAGCGGCGGGGTCGGCTGATCCGGATCACCGCGGCCGGGTTGAAGGAAAGCCATCCGCACGACATTCAGATGACCGTCGAGGCGCCCAACTACCACGCCCGCTGATCCTCGGGGTGTGGTCGACCCGCCCCGAGGGCGGAGCCTGTCTTTTTTGGAGTTCTCATGCGTGATGTGGTGGAGATCGGGCTGGGTAAGACCGCGCGCCGCGGCTACCACCTCGACGACATCGCCATCGTCCCGAGCCGTCGGACCCGCGACGTCGACGACGTCTCGACGGAGTGGCAGCTCGACGCCTATCCCTTCCGGATCCCCTGTGTGGCGCACCCGTCGGACGCGACCATGAGCCCCGAGACCGTGGTCGCGCTGGGGCGGCTCGGCGGGCTCGGCGTGCTCAACGTGGAAGGGTTGTGGACGCGGTACGAGGACCCGACCAAGCTCCTCAAAGAACTCTCCGCGTTGGACGTGAAGAGCGCCACCCGGCGCCTTCAGGAGGTGTACGCCGAGCCGATCCGCCCGGAGCTGATCACGGAACGGGTGCGGCAGATCCGCGACGCGGGGGTGACGGTGGCGGTCCGCGTCTCACCGCAGCACACCCTCGCGTTGGCCCCGGTGATCCTCGACGCCGGCGTGGACATCTTGGTCATCCAGGGCACCCTGGTCTCCGCCGAACACGTCTCGACCACCGACGAGCCGCTCAACCTCAAGGAGTTCATCGCCGACCTCGACGTGCCGGTGCTGGTCGGCGGCTGCACCGACTACAAGACCGCCCTGCACCTCATGCGCACCGGGGCGGCCGGTGTGATCGTCGGGGTCGGCGCGGACGAGTGGGCCACCACCGACCGGGTGCTCGGCATCCGGGTGCCCATGGCCACCGCGATCGCCGACGCGGCGGCGGCCCGGCGCGACTATCTCGACGAAACCGGTGGCCGCTACGTGCACCTGGTCGCCGACGGTGACGTGCGCACCTCGGGGGACATCGCCAAGGCGCTGGGCTGCGGGGCCGACGCGGTGATGCTCGGCAAGCCGTTGGCGCTCTGCGACGAGGCGCCGGCGGCGGGGGCGTGGTGGCATTCGGCCGCCAGCCATCCCAAGCTGCCGCGGGGCGCGTACAGCCCGGCGGAGGAGCCGCTCGGTCCGATGGAGAAGCTCTTGTACGGGCCGGCGGACGCGCCGGATGGCCGGCTCAACCTCTTCGGCGGGCTGCGCCGCGCGATGGCCAAGTGCGGCTACCGCGACCTGAAGGAATTCCAGCGGGTCGGGCTGGTCTTGGACCGTTAGGTCCGGCGTCCCCGAGGAGCGGTGTGCGCGGCGGACCGGCTGGCAGGAGCGCGACCCGCGGCCGGCGGCTGCTCGTCGCGGCACTGGTGGCGCTGCTCAGCGTCGCCGGCTACCCGGGCGAGCAGGCGGAGGGGCTGTTTCGGCCCGGCGCCGCCGACCTCGGCGACCCCTACCTGCCGGGCCTCGGCAACGGCGGTTACGACGTCGCGCACTACACCCTCCGACTCCGCTACCACCCGGCCGAGGGCCGGCTCAGCGGCACCGCGGTCATCACCGCCACGGCTACCCAAAACCTGTCCCGCTTCAATCTCGACCTGGCCGGTTTGACCGTCACCTCGGTCACCGTGGACGGTCGGCCGGCCCGGCACACCCGCGAGCGGGCGGAGCTGGTCATCACCCCCGCGGTCGGCCTGCCCGCGGGGCGGCGGTTCACCGTCGACATCGCGTATGGCGGGGTGCCACAGCCGGTCACGGACCCGCGGCTGGGCAGCAACGGCTTCCACACCACCGCCGACGGCGCGATCGCCCTCGGGCAGCCGATCTCGGCTAGCACGTGGTTCCCGGTCAACGACCACCCCAGCGACAAGGCGACGTACGACATCGCGGTGAGCGTCCCGGATGGGCTCGTGGCGTTGAGCAACGGCGTGCCGCGGGGCACCAGCCGCGCCGACGGGTGGACCACGTGGCGCTGGTCGGTGCGGTCCCCGATGGCGAGCTACCTGGTGACCCTGGTCATCGGCGACTACCGGGTGGAGACCCGCAGCCACCGGGGAAAACCGATGATCACCGCGGTGGCGGCCTCGCTGCCGCCGGGGCCGGCGGACGCGGCGCTGGCGCGCACCGGCGAGATCGTCGACTTTCTGGAGAGCCGGTTCGGGCCGTATCCCTTCGAGGCGTACGGCGGCATCGTCATCGACGACGACCGGATCCGCTTCGCGTTGGAGACGCAGACCCGGCCGGTGTACAGCGAGGTGTTTTTCGGCACCGAGCCCACCACGTGGGTGGTGGCGCACGAGCTGGCCCACCAATGGTTCGGCGACAGCGTCTCGATTCACCGGTGGCGCGACATCTGGCTCAATGAGGGCTTCGCGACGTACGCGGAGTGGCTGTGGGAGGAGCACGACGGCGGGCGGTCGGCGCAGGAGATCGCCGAGGCCGAGTACGCGCTGACGGACTGGTCTCAACCAGCGCTCGACCCCGGCCGGGAAAACCTCTTCAGCCGGGCGGTTTATCAACGCGGGGCGCTCACCCTGCACGCCTTGCGGCGGACGGTGGGCGACGACACGTTCTTCCGTCTGCTGCGCGTGTGGGCGGAGACGAAGCGTGACGGGAACGCCACCACCGCGGAGTTCATCGCCCTCGCCGAGCGGGTCTCCGGCCGGGAGTTGGCCGGGTTTTTCGCCGCGTGGTTGACGGGCCGCACCGCGCCGCCGTTGCCGGATTAACCCGAGACGATCAGCTCCGGGTGGGCGTCGAGATAGGCGGCGGCCCGGCCAGCACGCAGCTCGCGGATGAAGTCGCGCCCCACAGGGTCGAGGTTCTCGCCCGCGTAGGCGCCGCCGTGGAACACGGATTTTCCGGGCAGTCCGACGAGGGTGAGCGCATCGGGGCGCAACCGGCGCAGAGCGAAGGCGAAGTCGATCGGCTCCCGGCCTCGTCCGTCGAAGATGAGCGTCTCGCCCAGGGTCCGCAGCACGCGATCGATGGCGACCGGGTCGGTGGCGAGCTGACGGTCGACCACTGTGCGCAGAATCGCCTTGATGAGCTGCTGGTGGTGGCGTTGCCGGGCGTAGTCGCCGCCGGGGATGTACCGCTGGCGCGCGTAGTCCAGGGCCTGCCAGCCGTTGAGGTGCCGGTAGCCCGGCTCGTACACCATCTGCGGTCCGACGTAGCCATTGGCGGTGAGCGTGCGCATCCGGCCGTCCGGGCGGCGGTGCAGGCTGGGCACCCGCTGGTCGATGTAGAGGTCGACCCCGCCGAGCGCGTTGACCAAGTTGCGGAAGCCGCGGAAGTTCAGCACGGCGGCGGCGTCGAATCGGGAGATGCCGGTGTACGCGCTGACGGTCTTGGCCAGGAGCTGGAAGCCTTGCGCCGGATCGGGGCGACCGCCGTCAGGACGGCGGCTGCCGTAGCTCATGGCGTGGGTGAGCTTGGTGCGTCCCCCGCCGTAGCCGGCCGCGGGGAACGGTGGAATGTCGACGAGCAGGTCACGGGGGAGGGAGAAGAGGTATCCCCGGTCGAGGCGCTGTTCGACGTGCAGGATCAGCACCGCGTCAGCGTGCGGCTCCCAGTCGGGGATGCTTTCCCGCGTGTCGACGCCGACGAGGAGGATGTTCAGCGGGCCGTTGATGTTGGCGCCCGGGGGCAGAGTGGGCCGTCGGGTCGCCGTGGCCGACGGGGACGCGCCGTCGCCGATCAGATCGGCGGTGGGTACGGCGTACCGGGTGCGGAGCAGGTGGGCGCCGACCGCGCCCGCGCCGATCAGCAACGCCGCGACCAGGGCGGTCACCGCGCCGCGCAGTGCCCGCCGCCGCACCGATTCGCTCCGCCTGTCGCTCATTCGCCTGCTCCTTGACCCGTCGCGACCGGTGAGTTGTTACTCACCGTACGGGTCATATTGCTCTGTGTTGTCGTGATGGCCGCTGATGTGTCGCTCATTCCAGGGCAAGAGGCGGGGCGAAAGCGAGCGCGACAGCCAGAGCGGAAGCCCGGCCTAGGGCAACAGCCAGCGTCGATGGGTGGGCGCGTGGCGCGGGGGAGCGGGGCGATTCCGGGCGATGGTCCGAGGGCGGTATCCGCGCCCGAGCGGCGAATCGGCGGTCGGTAGGCTCTGACGCCATGAGCACGCCGCGCCGCCCGGTCCTCGTAGTGGACTTCGGAGCCCAATACGCCCAGCTCATCGCGCGACGAGTGCGGGAGGCCCGGGTCTATTCGGAGGTCGTGCCGCACACGATGCCGGTCGCCGAGATGTTGGCCAAGAACCCGGCCGCGATCATCCTGTCGGGCGGCCCGGCCAGTGTGCACGAGCCCGGCTCTCCGCAGGTCGACCCGGAGCTGTTCGCCGCCGACGTGCCGATCTTCGGCATTTGCTACGGGTTCCAGCTCATGGCGCGCGCGCTCGGCGGCACGGTGACCCCCACCGGCCGTGGCGAGTTTGGCCGCACTCCGCTCACTGTCCGGTCCACCTCCGGGGTGCTGCTGCGCGAGCTGCCGGCCGAGGTGCCGGTGTGGATGAGCCACAAGGACGCGGTCACGCACGCGCCTGCCGGTTTCACGGTGACCGCCGAATCGGCCGGGGCGCCGGTGGCCGCGTTCGAGGACCCGGCGAAGCGCCGGGCGGGGGTGCAGTTCCACCCCGAGGTGGCGCACACCGCGTGCGGCCAGCAGGTGCTGACGCGTTTCCTCTACGACATCGCGGGGATCGAACCCACCTGGACTCCGGCGAACATCATCGATGAGCAGGTCGCGCTGATCCGGGACCAGGTCGGGGACAAGAAGGTGATCTGCGGGCTGTCCGGCGGGGTCGACTCGGCGGTCGCCGCCGCTTTGGTCCACCGCGCCGTGGGCGACCAGCTCACCTGCGTTTTCGTGAACCACGGCCTGCTGCGGGCGGGCGAGCCGGAGCAGGTGGAGCAGGACTATGTCGCGGCCACCGGCATCAAGCTCAAGGTGGTGGACGCCCAGGATCGGTTCCTGGACGCTCTCGCGGGGGTCACCGATCCGGAACAGAAGCGCAAGATTGTCGGGCGGGAGTTCATCCGGGTCTTCGAAGCTGCCGCCCGGGAGATCGCCGCCGCCGAGGACGTGGAGTTCCTCGTGCAGGGGACGCTCTACCCGGACGTGGTGGAGTCGGGGGTCGGCGCCGGCGCCGCGAACATCAAGTCCCACCACAACGTCGGCGGGCTCCCAGACGACTTGAAGTTCACCCTCATCGAGCCGCTGCGCACGCTCTTCAAGGACGAGGTGCGGCAGCTCGGCCAGGCGCTCGGGCTGCCCGAGTCGATCGTGTGGCGGCATCCGTTCCCCGGCCCGGGGCTCGCTATCCGGATCGTCGGCGCGGTCGACCGGGAGCGTCTGCGGATCCTGCGCGCCGCCGACTTGATCGCGCGTGAGGAGCTCGCCGCCGCCGGTCTCGAGCGTGAGGTGTGGCAGTTCCCGGTGGTGCTCCTCGCGGACGTGCGCAGCGTCGGGGTGCAGGGGGACGGTCGCACCTACGGGCACCCGATCGTGCTGCGCCCGGTCACCAGTGAGGACGCGATGACCGCCGACTGGTCGCGGCTGCCGTACGACGTCATCGCCCGGATCTCGACCCGCATCACCAACGAGGTGCCCGAGGTCAACCGGGTGGTGCTGGATGTGACGAGCAAGCCCCCGGGCACGATCGAGTGGGAGTGACCGTCACCGGCATTCACTGTCACCTATCGAGTGACAGTAGGTGTCGCCAATCTGACAGTGCTCCATACGTGGTTCGTGGCCCCGGGCACAATTCGGCCCTGTGACCACCGCGCTTGAGCCGCTACGCAGAATCGCGGCGTACGCCGTTTGTCGTGATGCGGACAATCGCGTCCTCTTGGTCCGCGCGTCCCCCCAGTCGGGGACGCCGGGCGTCTGGTCGCTCCCGGGTGGCGCCGTCGACCACGGGGAGGACCCCACGCACACAGTCGTCCGGGAAACCGCCGCGGAGACCGGCCTCTCGGTGACGGTGATCGGCCTGCACGACGTGCTCGCCGACATGCGCGCGCTGCCGCACCGCGGAATCACGATCCACACCGACCGCCTGATCTACCAGGTGGCGGTCCGGGGCGGCACCCTCTGTGACCGGATCGGACACTCCACGGACCTAGCCCGCTGGTTCACTCTCGAAGAGGCCAAAGCACTGCCGCTGCGCCCGTTCACCGCGACCGCGCTGGGGCTGCCCGCCAGCCCGGTGGACATCCGTCCCGACGAGCCGCCGCCGTTTCCGTCGTTCCACGTCGTGCCGGGGCCCGACGGGCTGCACCGGGCCCAGCGCTTCGCCGCGTACGCGGTGGCGACGGACCCCGACCGCCGGGTGCTCCTCACCCGGATCGCCCCCGGATACCCCGGGGCGGGGTGCTGGCACCTGCCCGGCGGGGGCACCGACTACGGCGAGCAGCCCGGCGCCGCGCTGATCCGGGAACTGTTTGAGGAGACCGGCCAGCGTGGCCGGCTCGGCGAGCTGCTCGGGGTGGCGAGCCACCGCGACGCCGCCTCCCTCGGCCCGGAGGGCTACCCGATCGACTGGCACGGTGTGCGGGCCTTCTATCGGGTGCTCGTCGACGCGCCGGTGCCGCCGCGGGTCGCGGACGTCGGCGGGTCCACCAGCGAGGCGCGCTGGTTTGATCCGGAGGAGCTCGCCGCGGTGCCGCCGACACAGCTCACCGAGGTCACCACGGAGGCGATCCGCATCGCCGGGATCTGCTGATCTGGCTCCCCGTTGATCGGGTTCCGCCCGCATCAGGCATGCTGCCATGAGTCATCCTGGTGAGGGCGGCGCACCGGACGCCGCGGGTTGAGGGGGGTGAGCCGGTGCGACGGCGGCGGATCGCGGCGCACGGGCTGTGCCGCGACGACGACGGCCGCACGCTGCTCGCCCGTGGGTCAGCCCGCGCGGAGTTCCCCGGCCGGTGGCGGCTGCCCGGTGGGGAGATCCGGCACGGCGAGCATCCGGCCCGGGGCGTGGCGCGGGCCTTCGCTGAGCACACCGGCCTCGGCGTCTCGGCGGGGGAGGTGCGCGCGGTCCTCGCCGACGTGCTGAGCGCTCCCGGCGGATATCAGCAGCACACCGACCGGATCGTGTACGCGGTGACCGTGGTCCGCCCCGAGGCGGTCCGGCCCGTGGCCTCCGCGGCGGTGGACCGTGTCGAGTGGGTCGACGCCGACCGGCTCGCCGCGCTGCCGCTGGCTCCGTTCACCGCCGAGGTGCTCGGCGTGCCGCCCGGTCCGGCGCCGGAGCCGGCGCTGCCCGACCGTGCCGTGCCCGCTGAGCCATCCGCTGGTCGGCGGGCGCGTGGCCAACGGTTCGGGGCGTACGCGTTGGCGACGGACCCCGCGGGGCGGGTGCTGCTGACGTTGATCGCTGACGGATATCCGGGAGCGGGCCGCTGGCACCTGCCGGGCGGGGGCACCGACTACGGTGAGCAGCCGGCCGCCGCGCTGCTGCGCGAGCTCGCCGAGGAGACCGGCCAAGTGGGGCGGATCACAGAGCTGCTGGCGATAGACCACCACCACAACCCGGCGGCGGTCGGGCCCGAGGGGTACCCGATTGATTGGCACGTCGTCCGGGCCATCTACCGGGTGATCGTGGACGTCCCCACCGAGGCGCGGGTCACCGAGGCCGCGGGCGGTTCGACCGCGCGGGCCCGCTGGTTCACGCCGGCGCAGCTCGCCGGCTTGCGGCTGACCGACGTCGCCGCGACCGCGCTGTCGCACTTGTCTCGTTGACCGCGTTCACTGTGAGCACGCTCACCATGGGCACGTTTACCGCGTGTCCGCTCACCGTGCGTAATGTCACCGTGCTCGATGAATCGCACGGAGGGTTCGGGTACGATCGTCGCCCGGACGGGTTCACCATGGCCGTCCCTGCCATCGACGGTCCGGCTGCGCGGGTAGCGCGGAAAAATCCTCTCCGGCTATCGCCAACTCGCTTTATCTGTGCGATGGTGTAGGCCGCAATATCGGGCGGACGCCACGGTGGCGGAGCTGCCGTCCCGAAGTTGGAGGGATACGTGCCGAAAGCCCCATGGCGTCGGCGTGGTACGACGGACAACCCGCGCCCCGCGGGGCGCCGATGGACAGGCCGACTGCGTCGTAGCGGGACTCTGGCCCGCCAGGTGCTCTTGGTCCGGGTCGGGCGTCGTCACCGGGAATCCCTCGGGGCCCCGCCCATCGTTCGACAGGCCCGCGGTGAGCACGACGCGTCGGCGGTCCGAGTCGGGCTCGCCCCCGAGCCAGACCAGGAGACTGACACGGTCGCGCCGTTCAGCCCGGCGGTTGTGCCGTCCCATGTCGACACCGAGTCTGTGAGGTCGATTCCGCTCCTTCCCGGAGAGCGGACAGCCGTCCGTCGGGCGAAGTTTCTCCTCGTCAACGCCTGCACGCTCACCAGTCTGTCGATTGGTCTGCTCGCCATCTTTTTGGCGATGCACGGCCAGGTCCGCACGGCCGCTGTCTGCTTGATCGTGTGCGTCGTCTGCGACGGTCTTGACGGGCCGCTCGCCCGTAAGCTCGGCGTCGCGAGCCCGTTCGGCGCGCAGATGGATTCGCTCGCCGACATGTGCTCGTTCGGGCTCGCCGCCCCGGTCGTGGTCTACGCCTCACTCGCGGGGACCGTGCCGCCGGCCGCGGCGGTCGTGGCGTGCACGCTCGTCGCGGGAGGCGCCGCGATCCGCTTGGCCCGATTCAATGTCTCGCCCAAGGACGGCCGGTTCTTCTGTGGCGTGCCGACCACCATGGCCGCCGCGGTGCTGGCGTTGGCGGTGCTCATCGGCCTGCCGGTGTCCGGGATCGCGAAGCTTGGGATCGTGGCGCTGCTCGCCTTCGCCATGATCTCCAGCTTCCCGTACGCCAAACTGGCCCGGCTGCTCAAGCTGCCGCCGTGGCTCTGGCTGCTGCCACTAGTCGGCGCCCTGGTCGATATCCGGATGACCTTCGTGCTGGTCGTGGTGGGCTACCTGGCGAGCGGCCCGCTGCTGTGGCTGCGTCAGCGCCGCGCCGCATAGGGCGTTCCCCGCTATCGGCGGCAATCGCGTGCGAGCGGCGCGGACTGGCCCGGATGTCGGGGGGCGCCGGAGGTCAGCGCCACCGCGCCAGCACTGACACGCCGCCCCGCACGCGGTCGCCGGGCACGACGAGCGGCTCGGCCGCGTCGGCGGGGACGTAGACGTCGGTACGGGAGCCGAAACGGATCAACCCGAACCGCTCGCCTCGCGCCAGCAGCGTGCCGATCGGGGCGCGGTGCACGATGCGACGGGCGATCAGCCCCGTGCGCTGGGCGACCACGACGGTGCCGTGGACCGTGTCGAGCACGGTGTAGGCGGAGACGTTGTGTTCCGCCTCGGGTTTCATCGCGGCCGCGTAGCCGCCGTCTTCCACGAAGTAGTCGACGACCTTCCCGGCCACCGGGGCGCGGTTGATGTGCACGTCGAACACGGACAGGAAGACGGCGATGCGGAGGAACTCCTGCTCGCCGAAGCGCTTGTCGCGGAGCCGTTCGACGGAGAGCACCCGGCCGTCGCTGGCCGCGACGATCGCCGACGGGTCGTCGGGGATCTCGCGCTCGGGGTCGCGGAAGAAGGCCGCCACCGGGATGGCGGCGAGCGCCGGCAGGAGCCAGAGCTTCGACTTCGGGCGGGTGGCCCGGGTGAGGGCGGCGACGCCCAGGGCGATGCCGGCCGCCGCCACGCCGTTGGAGTCGATGCGCATGCTCCGGGTCAGGGGCACGCTCGACGGGCGGTCGATGGGGGCCAACAGCTCCGCTTTGGCGGTGTCCGCCGGGGTGAAGCGCAGCCGATGCACCCGGATCGGGGGGTTGTTGAGCAGCACCAGGTCGGTGCCGACGCCGAAGAGCGCTCCTTGCCGGTCGAGTTCGCCGGCAGCGCCGGCGGTGGCGCCGGGCAGCGTCGGCGTGGCCGCGGCGAGGACGCCCCCTTCGGCGAGGTGCTTGGCCAGCCCGTCGATGACGGCTCGCGTCTCGTCGGCGCTGCCGGTGAGCGGTTCGCCGAGGATGACCACGTCCGCCGGATCCGCGTCGTCGATCGTGTCGACGACGCGGACCCGTTCGGTGACCCAGGGACCTTGCCCGCTGATGTGGTCGCGGAGCGCGGACGCCATCGTGCCCGCTGTCGGGATCACGGTCAGCCGGTCGTCAGGCAGGAGCGCATCGATCGCCGCGGCCAGCACAGTCGAACCGGCGTCCACGCCGACCAGCAACGCGCTCGTGGCTCCGTTACGCCGGGCCAACTCGCTCGTGAGGACGCGGGCGGCGCGGCTGCCGAGGCGAACCGGGCGGTTGCCGACCGTGGACACGACGGAGGACTGGGTCATCTCGTACGAGCTCCTCGCGGTGGAAAACGAACGGCGACGGACCGTGCCGCGTCGGGGCGGCACGTGCACCGGCCGGTGAAGCCGAAACTCCACCGGCCAGCATAGGCGTCACCGGATGGGGAACGCAGTGACGGTGATCAGGACGGCGCCTCCTGTCCGGTTTGTGGACTTTCTTGATCGTCTGTCCCGTTCTTGGCTGGTTGTGGCGGAGAATTGGGGCCAGCCGGTGCGTCGGCCGTACCGTCGTCCGCCGAAGCGTCCGCCGCTGCCACGGTGGCGGGCGGCGCGGTGTCAGCGGGAGCGCCGCTGACCGGGTCGGAATCGCTCTTGCCGGAATCGCTTTGGCCGGAATCGCTTTGGTCGGAACGCAGCGCGCCCACGAGGCCGAACAGGCCCACCAGAATCAGCGCGCTGGCCGCGATCCAGCCGACCGTGGGGAGCGCCAGGTGGAAGGTCTGGGCGAACAGCCACCAAGCGGCTATGGCGAGAAAGATCACTCCAAAGGTGAGTGAGACTCCATCGGTGCGGTGGCGTTTCACCGGAGCACCTCCACACGGCCGGTGTTCACCTGCAGGACCAGTTGCAACTTTCCGCCGCCCCGGCCATCCACGCCGAGGTCATGGATGATTCGGGCAGGCATCCCGAATCCACTCCAGGCCGTCTCGAAAATCTGGGCTTCGCCGATATCGACCCTCGCCCTCACCTCGGCGTCCACGTCGGGCGGCAAGATGACACGCAGCTCACCGAAGTCGACGCGCGCGCGGACGAACGCTTCTCGTCCGGTGAAGTCGATCGCGCTCAGGTCCAACACAGCGTCGCCGACCCGCAGCGAATAGTTATCCGCGAGGTCCTCGTAGCTGGTCGGGCGCCAGGCGACGTCCCCGGCCCGCGCGCCGATCCCGACGTAGTTCTCGACGACCGTGGTGACACCGAGGGCCGCGGCGGTGACCAAACCGAGGGCGATGAGCCACCGGGCCCGGCCGAACCAGGTCCCGACCAGCAGTCCGAACGCGATGGTGACCAGCGCGGCGGCGAAGTATCCCGATGGGGGGATCGCGACGGCGTCCGAGAGATCGAGCGCCGCGACCACACCGAGGACGAGGAAGACCATCGAGAAGGTCAGCGCCCCGAGCCGGGACCGCTCCTTCGGCGCGCGTGGTGGTGGCGGCGGAGGAGGCGGGAACGACGGCGGCTGCGGTGGGCGGTTGGCGTACGGGCCGTGGGGCGCGAACGGCGGACGGTAGGGGGGCGCTGGCGGCACGCCAGCGGGCGGATAGGTCCGCCACGTCGGCCCGGCCGGCTCGTAGGGCGCGAATCCGCCGGTCGCGGTGGGGCCGCCGGGTGACGCCGGGTGAGCGCGCGGCGGCGATGGCGGCGCCGCGTAGGTCCGCGGCGGCGGAGGCGGCGACATGGGCACCCGGCTGTAGCCGCTGGGCGTCGCGATCCATCGGGTGGCGTACGGTGGGGGGCCGGCGGGACCGGGATACGCCGCGGCGGCCGGTCCCGCCGACGCCGGGCCGGACTCGGGTGTGGAAGGCGAGTGCCCAGCGCCGGTCGGCGGTGGCACCGCGCTCCCCGAGCGATCCGCGCTATTGCGGTTGAGCAGCAGCGCGCCCCCGATAACGATCGCTGCCCCAAGGACCATGGCCCGGAACTTGTCGGTCACGATGAACGCGAACAACATCGCGACCAACAGGCTCAGGATGATCACCAGCACCGGCGACATGCTGGAGCTGCCGCGCCCGAGCATCGACTCGACCGGTGAGGCGGTGTCGCCTTCGTTGGGGATGATGAGCCACGCGGCCAGGTAGATCAGGATCCCAATCCCGCCGGCGAAACCGAGCACCGCCAGCAGCACTCGCCACAGGGTGGGATCGGTGTTGGTCGCGTTGCCGATTCCGGCGCACACGCCGGCGAGGTATCGGCCGTGGTAGGGCCGGACGAGGCCGTAGCGGTGGGTGAACGCCGATCCGAAGGGGGGCGGTGGTGGGTTGGCCGTGGCGCCCCACGGTGGCGGTGCGGCCCCTGCCGCGGAGCCCGGTCCGGGCGAGGCGCCCGGCCCCGCGTACGTCTCACCCTGTGCGGAGCCGGCGGATGCGGCTCCCGCCTTCGTCGCTTCGGCTGACGCCTCCGTCTCCGGTGTGCCGGCTGCTTCAGGTGTGCGAGAGGCTTCGGTGCGCGCGGTTTCGGTGTGCGCTGTCTCCGTCCCCGGCGCCGAAGCACGCGCGTCCGTCTGCGCCGGCTGGTCCGCTCCGCCGGGCTGATCGGCATCGCGAGGCTGAGCAGCATCGTCGGTCATGCCTCGATCATCGGCCGCGCGGGGCCCGGCGACCTCCGGGCGACGACCCTGAACACACCCTGAGATATCCCCGCTGATATCCGGGGGATGCCCCGTGGCCACCGGTGGTGAGGACATGTGACGATCGAGTCGCGGGCCTGCCGCATGGCGCTGGCCGGATCCGGCCCATCGCAGTCACGACAGGAGCAAGTGATCAGCACACCGATTCAGCCACCCCGGTTGTACCGCGCGCGTGACCGGCGCGTGGTCGCCGGTGTCGCCGCCGGGATCGCCCAGCACCTGGGGATCTCGGCGATCCGCCTGCGGATCGCGTTCGTCGTGCTGAGCGCCCTGCATGGGTTGGGCGTGCTCCTCTACGCCGCCTTCTGGGCGGTCCTGCCGCCGGAGCCGGCCACCACGGACGAGCCGCCCCGCCGCGACGTGGGGCAGCTGCTGTCGTTCGTGGCCATCGGGCTCGGCGTGCTGCTGGTGCAGATCTTGCTGCTCGGCTCGACCGGCGCGACCGCCACCGCGGGCTGGCTGGTCGCGATCATCGCGGTCGGCGCCGGCATCATCTGGAACCAGTCTCCGCCGGAGGCCCGGCAGCGCTGGGGGGACATGTTCCCGCGCCTGCCCTGGCTCGCCGCCGTGCTCGACGAGACCGGACGCCGGGCGTTCCTGCTGCGCTTCATCGGCGGTGGCGTGCTGGTCGCCGTCGGCGTCATCGGTGTGGTCGCGGTGTACGCGCCGCAGGACAACATCGGCGTCGTCATCAACGGCGTGATCTTCGCGCTGGTCGGGCTCACCGGCGTGGGGGTGGTCGCCGCGCCGGTCCTGTGGCGCACCTACAACCAGCTCCGCGCGGAGCGCGAGGCGCGGATACGAGAGCAGGAGAGGGCCGAGCTCGCCGCCATGGTGCACGACCAGGTGCTGCACACCTTGGCCTTGATTCAGCGCAACGCCGACGACGTCAAGATGGTGCAGCGGCTCGCCAGGGGGCAGGAGCGGTCCCTGCGGAACTGGCTGTACAAGCCCACCGCGTCCCCGACGGAACGGTTCGCCGCCGC
>Ga0079224_100003196_pt1 | contig 20470 bp, 18 predicted proteins | sample Stecom2015_FD_80414 | JGI IMG/M metagenome (GOLD analysis project Ga0079224, IMG submission 80414) | Agricultural soil microbial communities from Utah to study Nitrogen management - Steer compost 2015 | ecosystem: Environmental > Terrestrial > Soil > Agricultural land | place: USA: Utah...
CGAGGCGGCCACCAGTCCTCCCCCCTGTGGCCGCCGGTGACGAGGCGGCCGCCAGTCCTCCCCCCTGGCGGCCGCCGGGCCGGCCGGGAGGCCGTGCAAGCTAGGGGGCCGGGTTTCGAGTCCCGGCGCCGAACCAGGAACGGTTCCTCCGCAACGGAGAGAACAAGGAAGTTCGGGTCCGGCCCCCTTTCTTTTTCCTTTTTCCGCCGCGCAGCCCGGACGCCGCGGCCCGTCGCCGGTGCTCCGCCTTCCCGGTCAGGGCGCGCGAAACTCGAGCGCACGGCCAAGCCGCTCCGGAGAAACCACCCCGTCGCGATACGCAATCCGGCCGTTCAACACGGTCATAACCACGGCGGAGTGAAACGTCTCGCCTTCGAGCGGCGACCAGCCGCAGCGGTACAGCAGCGAATCCGGCGTCACGCGCGTCGCGGCGGCCAGGTCGACGACGACCAGGTCGGCGTAGTAGCCCTCGCGGATGAAGCCCCGGTCCACGATGCCGAAGAGCCGCGCCGGATTATGCGCCGCCTTCTCGACGATCGTCGCGAGGCTGAGCAGCCCTGCCCGATGCTGCTCGAGGAGCATCGCGAGCGAATGCTGAACGAGCGGAAGCCCCGACGGCGCCTCGAAGTAGCGCCGGCTCTTCTCCTCGGCGGTATGCGGGGCGTGGTCCGTGGCGATGACGTCGATCCGATCCTCGGCGAGCGCCCGGACGAGCGCGTCCCGATCCCGCGCGGTCTTGATGGCCGGGTTGCACTTGATCCGTGCGCCGAGCCGCGCGTAGTCGCTCTGCTCGAACCAAAGGTGATGGACGCACACCTCCGCCGTGACGCGCTTGCCTTCGACCGGCCCCGGCTCGAAGAGCTCGAGCTCGCGCTCCGTGCTGAGATGCAGGACGTGGAGTCTCGCGCCGTGCCGCCTCGCGAGCTCCACCGCCCGGGACGACGACGCGTAGCAGGCCTCGGCGGACCGGATCTCGAGATGAGCCGAGATCGGCACGTCGTCGCCGTAGCGCTCCCGGAAGCGGCGCTCGGCCTCGAGGATCATCGGCGTGTCCTCACAGTGCGCGGCGATCGGCACGCGAGCCTCGGCGAAGATACGCTCGAGCGTCGCGGAGTCGTCGACGAGCAGGTTGCCGGTCGAAGCGCCCATGAATACCTTGATGCCGCACACCTCCGCGGCAGAGGCGCGGCGGATCTCGTCGAGGTTGGTGTTCGTCGCGCCGAGATAGAAGCCGTAGTTCGCGTAGCTCGTCCTTGCCGCGCTCGCCCGCTTCTCGGCGATCGCCGCGAGCGTCACTGCCGGCGGCGAGTTGTTCGGCATGTCCAGAAAGCTCGTCACGCCGCCGGCGACCGCGGCTCGCGACTCCGACTCGATCGTCCCCTTGGCCGGATGCCCCGGCTCGCGGAAATGGACCTGATCGTCGATCAGGCCCGGCAGCACGTAGCGGCCGTCGAGATCCAGCACCTGCCCTCCGGCGGGCGCCGGCCCCGGACCGATCCTTGCGATCCGCTCGCCCTCGATCAGGAGATCGGCCTCCTCGATCCTGCCTTCGTTCACCAGGCGTCCGTTCCTGAGCAGCATGGTCATCGTCAATTCCTCGCGGCAAACCGATCCGTCGCGCTCACCAGCTCGTGGACGATCCCGGGCTCGTAAGCCGAATGTCCCGCGTCGGGCACGATGCACAGCTCCGACTCGGGCCAGCGCTCGTGCAGCTCCCAGGCGGACTCGACCGGGCACACCATGTCGTAGCGCCCCTGCACGATCACGGCGGGAATGCCCCGCAGCTCCCCGATCCGATCGAGCAGCTGGCTCTCCGACTCGAAGAAGCCGCCGTTAACGAAGTAATGCGTCTCGAGGCGAGCGATCGCGAGCGCGAAACCGGATCCGAGAAGTAGTGCTCCCGCCTCTCGTCCGGCCACAGCGAGCTCGCGGCGGCCTCCCACGCCGACCAGGCGCGCGCGAACGCAAGCTGCGTCTTGGCGTCTCCGTCCGTGAGGCGCCGATGATACGCGGCGAGGAGGTCGTCGCGCTCGCCCTGCGGTATCGCGCGCACGAAGGCCCGCCAAGCCTCCGGGAACACGGCGTTCGCGCCCCGGACGTAGAACCAGTCGAGCTCCTTGCGTCGAACGAGAAAGATGCCGCGCAGCACGAGCTCCGAGACCGCGCGGGGATGGGCCTCGGCGTACGCGAGCGCAAGCGTGCTGCCCCACGATCCGCCGAACACCAGCCAGCGCTCGATCCCGAGCCGGTGCCGCAGCCGCTCGATGTCCGCCACCAGGTGCCAGGTCGTGTTCGCGTCGAGCGACCCCGCGGGCCGGCTGCGTCCGCAGCCACGCTGATCGAAGGCGACGATACGATAGCTGCGGGGATCGAAAAAACGGCGCGCGTTCCGGTCGCCGCCTCCGCCCGGGCCTCCATGCACGAACAGCGCGGGCTTGCCGCGCGGGTTGCCGCACTGCTCGTAATAAACGCGGTGCCCGTCTCCGACGTCGAGATAGCCGGTCGCGTAGGGCTCGATCGGCGGGTACAGCTTCTTCGAGCCGGGCTTCGCCCGCTTGTCCAAAGGGCGTTCCTCTCGTTCGGGCGGAGTTCGCGTGCGCGGCCGCAAGCGGCGGCCGCCTCGAAGCATGCACCCGGGCGCGGCCCTTCGCCACCCGGCCGGAGCCGTGCGTCGACGGCGCAATTCGGAACTTTCGGTACCTTCCGGCGTCGCCTTGAAACGGCCGGAACGGCTATGCAGAATGGGGCGCCGCCGTATCGACCGGTCTGCTGCCCTCCGTGCAGCGCAGTACGGGGCCTGCGCCGCGCCTCTGCGGCCGCCGCCCGCAACCTTGAGACCGAGACACTAGCTGATGAGCGCGATGATCGACTGTCAGGGACTGACCAAGCAGTACGGCACCCTATTGGCCGTCGACGACCTGAGCTTCAAAGTCGAGCCCGGCGAGGTGCTCGGGTTCCTCGGACCCAACGGCGCCGGCAAGACGACGACGATGCGTATCGTCGCCGGCTTTCTCTCGCCGACGGCCGGCAAGGTTCGCGTTTGCGGCTACGACGTCGAGGCGGAGCCGATCGAAGCCAAGCGCCGCATCGGCTACCTGCCGGAAGGCGCGCCGAGCTACCCGGAGATGACCCCCCGCGAGTTCCTCGGATTCATCGCGGACGCGCGCGGCCTGCCGGCCGCGACGCGACGGCAGCGTCTCGAGGAAGTCTACGGGATGCTCCATCTCGAGCGAGTGCTCGATCAGAGCATCGAGACGCTGTCGAAGGGTTACCGCCGCCGGGTGGGTCTCGCGCAGGCGATCCTGCATGATCCCGACGTCCTGCTGCTCGACGAGCCGACGGACGGCCTCGACCCGAACCAGAAGCACGAGGTCCGGCAGCTCATCGGCGGCATGGCGAAAAGCAAGATCATCGTGATCTCGACGCATCTGCTCGAGGAGGTCGACGCCGTCTGCACACGGGCCGTCGTCATCGCCCGCGGCAAGATTCTCGCGGACGACACGCCCGCCGGACTCCAGGCACGCTCGAGGTTCCACAACGCGGTATCGCTCAGGCTGACCGACCCGACGCACATCCGGGCGGCGAAGGCCGAGATCGCTGCGCTCCCCGAGGTGGAGTCCGTCGAGCTCGACGAGCGCACCGGTCGGCTCACGGCCTTCCCGGCCGCGAACCGCGTCCTGCTGCCTCCGATCAGCCGGCTCGCCGAGCAGCACGGCTGGGCGCTCGACGAGCTGCATCTCGAAACCGGCCGACTCGACGAAGTGTTCCGCACGATCACCGGAGGAGCGAGCGCATGAACGGGATGTTCGCGGTCTTCAAGCGGGAGCTCGCCAGCTATTTCACGACGCCGGTTGCGTACGTCTTCATCGTCATCTTTCTGATCGTCGCAAACGCGTTCACGTTCTATCTCGGCAATTTCTACGAGCGGGGCCAGGCGGATCTCGCGTCGTTCTTCACGTTCCACCCGTGGCTGTTCCTGTTCCTCGTGCCCGCGCTCAGCATGCGGCTGTGGGCCGAGGAGCGGAAGTCCGGCAGCATCGAGCTTCTGATGACGCTGCCGATCAGGCCGTGGCAATCCGTGCTCGGCAAGTTCATGGCCGCGTGGGCGTTCACGGCGCTCGCCGTCGCCCTCACCTTCCCGATCTGGATCACGGTCAATTATCTCGGCAACCCCGACAACGGCGTAATCCTCGCCGCGTATCTCGGCAGCATCCTGATGGCCGGCGGCTTTCTCGCGGTCGGCTCGTGCATCTCCGCGATCACGAAGAATCAGGTGATCGCGTTCATCATCTCCGTCGTCGTCTCGCTCGCGCTGCTGCTCGCCGGCCTTCCGCTCGTGCTGGACGTCTTCAGCGGGTGGGCTCCGCAAGCCATCGTCGACACGATCGCGAGCCTCAGCTTCCTCACGCATTTCGACAGCATCAGCAAAGGCGTGATCGACGTCCGCGACCTGGTGTACTTCGGGCTGCTGATCGGGTTTGCGCTGTACGCCAATACGATCATCCTCGAATTGAAGAAGGCCGACTGACATGAGCTCAGCAGGACGCCGCCGAATCGGTTATTCGACGCTCGCGCTGCTCGCGCTGGTCTTCATCGCCGCCGTCATGGCGAGCAACACGCTGCTGCGGGGCTGGCGCATCGACCTCACCGAGAACCGGCTCTACACGCTCTCGCCCGGCACCCGCTCCCTGCTGGGCAAGCTGGAGGAGCCGATCAACCTGTACCTGTTCTTCAGCGACCGCGAGACGGCGGACGTGCAGTTCCTGCGCACGTACGCGGTACGCGTCAGGGAGATGCTCGAGGAGCTTGCGCTGCACTCGGACGGCATGCTGCGCGTCGAGGTCATCGACCCGCAGCCGTTCTCCGAGGAGGAGGACCGCGCAACGCAGCTCGGGCTGCAGTCCGTCAACCTCGGCACGCTCGGCGAAAACATTTTCTTCGGGCTCGCCGGCACGAACAGTGTCGGTGAGGAGGCGGCTATCCCGTTCCTCGACCCGCAAAAGGAGCCGTTCCTCGAGTACGACATCGCGCGGATGATCTACAGCCTCGCGACCCCGGAGAAGCCGGTCATCGGGCTGATGAGCGGCGTGATGATGAGCGGCGGCTTCGATCCGCAGGCGCAAAGGCCCCTATCGCCGTGGGTCATCACTCAGCAGGTCCGCCAGCTCTTCGACGTGCGCACGCTGCCGACGAGCGTCGAGCGTATCGACGACGACATAGACGTGCTGTGGCTCGTCCACCCGACGAACCTCGACGAGCAGACGCTCTACGCCATCGACCAGTTCGTGCTGCGCGGCGGGCGCGCGCTGATCTTCGTCGATCCCCTCGCCGAGGTGGCGAGCGCGGCCGCCGGGCCGAGCGGGTTCGGCATGCCGAGCGGATCGAACCTCGAGCGGCTCTTCGACGCGTGGGGCGTCGAGTTCTCGGCGGACACCGTCGTCGCGGACGACGTGAACGCGCTCAGCGTGTCGATGGGATTCGGCCGGACCGTCCGCCACATCGGGCTGCTCGGCGTCGACGCGAACGGCCTCGACCAGGAAGACGTGATCACGTCGGGGCTCGAGACGGTCAACATCGGCACCGCGGGCCGGTTCACGGCATCTGACGACGGCGGCGCGCGGTTCGAGCCGCTCGTGATGTCTAGCGAGCGCGCGGCGCTGGTGCGGGCGGTACGCTTTCAGTTCCTGTCCGATCCCGGCGAGCTGCTGAACGACTTCAGGCCGAGCGGCGAGCGCTACGTGCTCGCCGCCCGCCTGAGCGGCCCGCTCGAGAGCGCGTTCCCGGACGGGCCGCCGCGCACGGACAGCGCAGACGACGACGAGGACGGCGCCGCGGCCGACGACGCGGAGGCCCCGGAGACGACGGCCGACGCGGAGCCGACGGAGGACGAGGCCGCCGGGGCCGCGAAGGCCGCGCACATCGCGTCCACCGAGGAGGCCAACGTCGTGCTCGTCGGCGACGTCGACGTGCTGAGCGACCGGCTGTGGGTGCAGTCGCAGAGCTTTCTGGGTCAGCAGATCCTCACCGCGTTCGCGAGCAACGGTGACTTCGTCGTCAACGCGCTCGACAATCTCTCGGGCAGCTCGGACCTGATCGGGCTGCGCAGCCGCGCGACGTTCTCGCGGCCGTTCACGCGCGTCGAGGCACTGCGGCGCGAGGCGGACGCGCAGTTCCGCGCGACCGAGCAGCGGCTTCAGGACGAGCTTGCGGAAACCGAGCGGCGGCTCGGCGAGCTGCAGGCGCAGCGCCAGGACTCGACGTCGCTGCTGATGACGCCGGAGCAGCAGCAGGAGATCCGACGCTTCGAGAACGAGCAGCTGCGCATCCGCCAGGAGCTGCGGGCCGTGCGCCGTAACCTCGATCGCAGCATCGAGCAGCTGGGCACGACGCTCAAGGTGTTGAACATCGGCGTGCTGCCGCTCGCCCTGACCTCGCTCATGCTGCTGATCGTCACGATCCGACGACGTCAGAAGGGGCAACGATGACGAGCAGAACGCTGATCGTCCTCGCGGCGGCGCTGGTGGTGCTGGCGCTCGTCGCCCTGTGGGGGCAGCGCGGTGACGCGCCGCAAACCCGGGCGGATGCGCTGTTTCTTCCGGAGCTTCAGGCTTCGCTCGGCGACATCGACCGCGTGCGGGTCACGGGCGCCGGCAACGAGACGCTCGCAACGCTCGAGCGCCGGACGGACAGCTGGGTCGTCGCGGAGAAGGGGGAGTACCCCGCCGACATCGCGAAGATCCGCGGCGCGCTGCGCGCGCTTGCCGAGGCCCGCATCGTGGAGCAGAAGACGGCGAACCCCGCGTACTACGACCGGCTCGGCGTCGCGTCGGTCGACGCGGAGGACGCGAGAGGCGTCGAGCTGACCGCCTACGCGGGCGACGCCGTGCGCGCCTCGGTCATCGTCGGCGATTCCGATGCGGCGAATCTGCAGTACGTGCGCGCGAGCGACGCCGAGACGAGCTACCTGGTCGACCGCGAGATCGAGGTCCCCCGGAACGCGGTCGGCTGGATCGATCCGACGATCATGGACGTCTCGAGCTCGCGGATCGCGTCCGTGACGATCGAGCATCCGGACGGCGAGACCGTGCGGATCACGAAGGGCGACCCGGACGAGACGAACTTCACGGTCGAGAACGTGCCCGAAGGTCGCGAGCTGTCCTATCCCGGCGTCGCGAACGTGATCGCCAATACGCTGCGCGACCTGCGGCTCGACGACGTGGCGGCGGCCGATGCGGACGTCCCCGACGAGACGACGCGCGCGACGTTCCGGACGTTCGACGGCCTGGTCGTGACCGCGACCGCGTTCACCCGTGACGACGAGCAGTGGGTGCGCTTCGAGGCGGGCGTCGAGGAGCCCGCCGCGGACGAAGCGAGCGCGGACGAGACGAACGGCGCCGACGCGGACGAGAGTGCCGCGGCGGATGCGGAGGGCGCGCAAGCCGACGCGGCGGACGACGACGGGGGCGTCGACGCCGCCGAGGAGGCCGAGCGCATCAATGCCCGGGTGTCCGGCTGGGAGTACCGGATCCCGTCCTACCTGCTCGGTCAGCTGACCCGCCGCATGGAGGATCTGCTGCGCACCGTCGACACCGAGTAGCGGGCCGGAAAACGGTGTCCGACGCTGACTTTCGGCAAGAAAGGATGGTCTGACACCGTTTTCCTGGGCTAAGCTCGCTCTCCCATGAGCGCCCGCCGCAGCACCGCCCCTCGCCCGCTGGCCGCCGGCTACATCGAGAAGATCCTGAAGGCCCGCGTCTACGACGTCGCGATCGAGTCGCCGCTCGATTACGCGCTGCGCCTGTCGCGCCGCCTCGGCAGCGACGTCTGGCTGAAGCGCGAGGACCTGCAGCCCGTCTTCTCGTTCCAGTGCCGGGGCGCGTTCAACAAGATTGCGCAGATGACGCCGGACCAGCTGGCGAAGGGCGTGATCTGCAGCTCCGCCGGCAACCACGCGCAGGGCGTCGCGCTCGCCGCGCGCCAGCGGGGCGTGCGCGCCGTGATCGTGATGCCGCAGAGCACCCCCTCCATCAAGGTGGATGCGGTTCGCGCGCTGGAGGGCGAGGCGGTGCTGCATGGGGACACCTACGACGAGGCGTACGAGCGCGCGATGCAGCTCGCCGCCGAGCAGGGGCTCACATTCGTGCACGCGTTCGCGGATCCCGACGTGATCGCGGGCCAGGGCACGATCGCCCTCGAGCTCACGCGCCAGTGGCAGCGGCCGCCCGCCGCGATATTCGTGCCCGTCGGCGGCGGCGGGCTCATCGCCGGCATCGGCTCGTACATCAAGCAGCTCTACCCGGAGGTCGCCGTGATCGGCGTCGAGCCCGTCGAGGCGGCGGGCATGCACGACTCGCTGCGCCGGGGTCACGTGGTCACGCTCGATCACGTCGGCATCTTCGCCGACGGCGTCGCGGTGCGCAGGGTCAGCGACCATACGTTCGCGATCGCGAAGGAGGTCGTCGACGAGATCGTGCTCGTCGAGACGGACGAGATCTGCGCCGCGATCAAGGATATTTTCGAGGACTGCCGCGTGATCATGGAGCCGGCAGGCGCGCTCGCGGTCGCGGGCCTGAAGCGGCACGTCGAGCGCTTCGGCAACGGCGAGTCGCTGATCGCGATCGCGAGCGGCGCGAACATCAACTTCGACCGTCTGCGCCACGTCGCGGAGCGCGCCGAGCTCGGCGAGCATCGCGAAGCGCTGATCGCCGTCGAGATCCCCGAGCGCAAGGGCGAGTTTCTGCGCTTCTGCGAGGCGATCGGCTCGCGCAGCATCACGGAATTCAACTACCGCTACGCGCCGTCGGAGCAGGCGCGGATCTTCGTCGGTGTCGCGCTGCGGGACGGGCGCCGCGAAGCGCAGGCGCTGCTCGAGCAGCTCGCGGTCAGCGGCTACAAGGTGCTCGATCTCTCGGACAACGAGCTCGCGAAGCTGCACATCCGGCACATGGTCGGCGGCCATGTGCCGAACATCACCGACGAGCTCATCTACCGTTTCGAGTTTCCGGAGCGGCCGGGCGCGCTGCTGAAGTTCCTGAAGGCCATCGGGGACCGATGGAACATCAGCATGTTCCACTACCGCAATCACGGCTCGGACTGGGGGCGCGTGCTCGCCGGCGTGCAGGTGCCGGAGGCGGAGCGCGCCCAGTTCGCGGCGCACCTCGCGAAGCTCGGCTATGCGCACGTCGAGGAGACGCACAACCCCGCCTATCGCCTCTTCCTCGGCGCCAACGGCGCAACCTGAGCCGACCGCACACCACGTTCACGAGCGCCAAGATCGGCACGCCGTGCGTTCATGGCCGTTCACGAACGGCACGCCGCAGAATGGGGCGCTGCCGGATATGGCACGCCGCCAACGAGGGTGCGCCCCCGCCGCGGACGCCCAACGCTCTTCAGAGCGATTCGATATGCCGAATCTTGCTAGGCTGCGTCAGACGATAGAACCTAAGCAGCTCCTCGCGCATCGCATCACCGAGCGAGCCGTCCTCGAGCGCCGGCGCGAGCTTCAGGCAATACTTGCCCGCATAGCGATTCGCCAGCCGATACCGCTCGAGCTCGTCCGGCGACAGCCTGCGGTCGAACCGCGGCAGATCGAACAGCCACTGATGCAGCCCCGCCGGCGGCCGCTCGCCCTGCCGGCCGAGCAGCACGGCCGTCGCGATGAACTTGTCCACCTCGGCCTGAAGCTCCATCTCGAGCAGCCGCACCGGCTTCTCGAGGGCCGCGTTCCACGCGTAGTACGCGAAGTGGCTGACGCCCTCGAGCACCGTCCAGAAATCCGCGAGGTTCCGCTCGTCGAGGCGGTGGAGTGGATTGCGCGCGGCCAGCCGCTCGACGACGGCCGCCTCGAGATAGAGCGCGACCTCCGCATGCCCGTCGCCCTCCGAGATCAGCAGCTTCTCCTCCACGCTGCGCCCGTCCGCGTCGAGCAGCGCCGCGACCCGCGGATCGGTGGTCACGAAGTCCTCGATGTCGTAAGCGACGTCGAACCGGTAGATGTCCGCGAGGAGCGAATGAAAGTTGCCGAGCACGACAGATCGATGCTTCCGCCTTACATCGGCGCCTTTGCGAAGACGCGCCCGCGCGTCAATGCCGGATCATCCCGTCGAGCGCCTGGTTGGGCTCGATGCCGAGGCGACGAAGTATCCGCTCAGCGCGCTTGCTGCGGGTCTTCAGCCAGATGTCGTAGAGACGCAGGATGTCGACGTCGTCGCTGCCCCGCGCCTCGTCGCGCACCTCGTTCAGCACGTCGACGAAGTCCTGAAACTTCGACGCGAGCTCGGCAAAGACGGCCGTGAATACCTGCCCGCGCACGCTGCCGCGAATGTACTCCGACAGCGAGCCGTAGGCCGAGCCGCCCATCCGCACGTAGTAATCGACGTCCACCTGCCGCCGCGCGAGGCTCTCTCCGAAGAAGCCGGCGATAAACAGCGAGATGTCGCCGATCCGCTGCAGAGCGAAGTTGCGCTCCTCCGGCGTGCGCGCGTCCATCGCCTCGGCAAGAATCAGCGCGAGCGGCTTCAAAGTGCGGCCCTCCTCCGAGCCTTCGTGCAGCACCTCGGAGCGTGCGTACAGCGTGAGCAGATTCACCACGTAATACGCGGTGTGGTCGTCCGCAGAAATTCCCTGCCGGTGCATGGCGTTCGCAACGGAGTTGCGGAAGAACTCCTCGAGGCTCACCACCGGCTTTACTCTCGTGTTGCGCGTCGTTTCCATCTCGTCCTCGCACGCTGTCGACGTCGGCGCCGGTACGCTGCGCGTTCGCCTCGAGCACGCCGCGCTCGCCCCGAGTATAGGCTGGGCCCGGCCGCCGCCCGGGCGAAACGCTTCACGTTTCCGGGCGCTGGATTTCGGCGACAGGGCGGCGGGTTGCCGCTGCATGCGGGCGAGCATTCCGCCTCGCCGCCGTTGTATCCTTACGTCACGTTCCTGCAGCATATTAGAATGAATTTCGACCCGCGACGTTCCGTTGAGGACGGCGCAAGGACGGGGGGCTCACGGACGAACGAATCGGTCGCGCCGCCTTGACAATCGAAATCGCGCTCGTCCTCGGTATCCTCGCAGCCGCCCTCGGGCTGTTCATCGGCTCGAAGATCCGAATGGACGTCATCGCGCTGATGGTGATCGGCAGCCTCGTCGCGACCGGACTCATCACACCGCCCGATGCCGTAGCCGGCTTCTCGAACGGTGCCGTCGTCGCCACATGGGCGATGTTCATCTTAAGCAACGCGATGACGCGTGCCGGCATCTCGAAGATGATCGGCTACAGCGTCCTGCGTCTTGCCGGCAGGCACGAGGTGCGCATGATCGTCGTGATCATGCTGACGGCCGGCACGCTGTCGTTCTTCATGAACAACATCGGGGTCGCCGCGCTGATGCTGCCCGTCGTGGTCGACGTCGCGAGGCGTACCCGCATTCCCGCGTCGCGGCTGCTGATACCGCTCACCTACGGCACGCTGCTCGGCGGCCTCACGACGCTCGTCGGCACCCCGGCGAACCTGCTCGTCCACGAGGCGCTCCTCACTGCAGGGTTCCGCGGCTTCGGCGTCTTCGACTTCGTCCCCCTCGGAGGCTCGCTGGTGATCGTCGGGGTGCTCTTCGTCGCGCTGGTCGGCCGGCACCTGCTGCCGCGCCGCAAGCTCGAGGACGAGACGCAGCGCCGCAGCCAGCGGAATCTGCGCATGCAGTACGGGCTGCAGGCCCGCAACTTCGAGATGCGGGTCGCGCACGATTCGATCCTGGTGGGCAAGACCCTCGCCGAAAGCCGCATCGGCTCCGCTGCGGGGCTGATCGTGCTCGCCCTCGAGCGGCGCGGGCGCACGGAGCTGATGCCCTCACGGCAGACGGTGCTGCAGGGCGGCGACAAGCTTTACGTGCAGGGCCGTCTCGACCGCTTTCGCGAGTTCCAGCGCTGGAGCGAGCTCGTGATCGAACGCGAGGCGCCCGTGCTGCAGGGCCTGATGGCGGGCCAGGTCGCATTCGTCGAGGTCTCGATCGACGAAGGCTCCGCGCTCGTCGGCTCGCTGCTCTCCCACTCGGATTTCCGCAAGCGCTACGGGGCGAACGTGCTCGCAATCCGGCGCGGCGACCTCGTGCGCCGGGTTAGCCTGACGCAGGTACCGCTTCGCGCCGGCGACGTGCTGCTCCTGCAAGCTGCGGCGGACACCGTCCCCGAGCTCGAACGCTCCACGGACTTCACCGTGTTGCGGCGGGTCGGCGAGCAGGAGCTGCGCAACGTCTATCGGCTGCAGGAGCGCATCTTCGTCGTCCGCGTGCCGCGCGACTCGACGCTCGCCGGCAACACGCTCGCCCGCAGCCGCTTCGCGGACGCGTTCGACTTCCGCCTGCTCGCGCTCTTTCGCGAGGGCGAGCTGACGATCATGCCGGAGGCCGATCTGCCGCTGAAGGGCGGCGATCTGCTGCTGATCCAGGGGCGGGAGGAGGACCTCGACGTGCTGCGCGGCCTGCAGGAGCTCGAAATCGAGCGCGACAGTCAGCCGGCCTACAACGTGCTCGAGTCCGACCGCCTCGGCGTCGTCGAGGCCACCCTCGATCCCCGCTCGCGGCTCGTCGGCCAGCGCGTCTCCGATCTCGCGTTCCGCGACAAGTACGGCCTCGAGCTCGCCGCGATCTGGCGCAAGGGCGAGGCGATGCGGTCCGACCTCGAGGAGCACACGATCGAGCTCGGCGACGCGCTGCTGCTGATCGGGCCGCGCGAGAAGCTGCAGCTCCTCGAGCGGGACCCGGACTTCCTGCTGCTGACTCCGCTCGGCCAGCGGCCGGTCGACACGAGCAAGGCGCCGGTCGCGGGCGCGATCCTGGTCGGTGTCGTGCTCGCCGCGCTGCTCGGCTGGCTGCCGATCTACATGGCTGCGCTGATCGGCGCGACCCTCACGGTGCTGACGGGCTGCCTCACGATGGAGGAGGCGTACCGGGCGATCGACTGGCGGTCCATCGTCCTGATCGCCGGCATGCTGCCGCTCGGCACCGCGCTCGAAGAGACCGGGGCGGCCGCGCTGCTCGCCGAGTCCACGGTGGCCCTGCTCGGCTCGATGGGGCCGTGGTGGGTGATCGCCGGCCTGTATGCCGTCACGGCGGCGGCGAACCTGGTCATCCCCGCCGTCGCGCTCGTCGTGCTGATGGCGCCGATCGTGCTGACGGCGAGCACCCAGCTCGGCTTCGAGCCGCAGACGGCGATGATGGCGATCGCGATGGCGGCCTCCGCGAGCTTCTCGAGCCCGGTGTCGCATCCGGCTCACGTGCTGGTGATGGGCCCCGGCGGCTACAAGTTCACCGACTACCTGAAGGTGGGCCTGCCGCTGACGCTGATCTGCTTCGCGACGGCGATGCTGCTGCTGCCCGTCTTCTGGCCGCTGAGGACCATCTCCTGAGGACGCTCGTTCCGCGCTTCCTCGGCGGCCGCCAGCGACGCCTTCCACGCGTCGATCATCCGCCCGCAATGCGCGCGGATACGCGAATCCCAGTGTTGCCGGCGAAGCGGCGCGGCGCCCTTCAGCGCGTAGCTCGTCATCAGGCGCAGCCGCGAGCCCGCCTCCACCGGCTCGAGCCGCCAGCGCAGCTTGAGCTCGACGCGGCAAGGCGAATCGTCGAGCGTCTCGTGCAGCGTGATCGAGACGGGACGGATGCACTCGACGATCCGCCCGGTACGCAGCACGCTGCCGCGCTGCTGCGCATAGCGCATGCCGGCGGGGGGGCGATCCGGCGGACCGAGCACGGCTTGCGGATTCCACCGTCCGCGGGCAACGACGGCGACGAGCGCCTGGAATGCCTCGGCGATGGGGCGGTCGGATCGGGCTTCGTGTTGCTGGCGCGGCATGACTCCTCCATGAGCCGCCGGGCGAAGGGATGAGCCGGCCGCGCCGCGAGCCGCGAGACGGCCGGGTGGCCCGGCGTATGCCTACTTAAGCCCGGGGCGGACGGGGCGACAACGCGCCAAACTCGACCGAACGGGTAGAAACGGTCACGGCAGCAGAACGGTCGACCCCGTCGTCCGACGGCCCTCGAGATCGCGATGCGCATCCGCGGCCCGATCGAGCGGATACGTCTGCCCGATAGAGACGCGCACGTCGCCGCTCTCGATGCGCGCGAACAGCCGCCGGCAGCCCTCCTCGAGCTCGGCCCGCTCGCGGATGAAATCGAACAGACTCGGCCGCGTGACGTACAGGGAGCCGCGCTTCGCGAGCTCGAGCGGCGAGAACGGCTCGACCGGTCCGGAGGAGTTGCCGAACGTGACCATCACACCGTGCGGACGCAGGCAATCGAGCGACTGGAAGAACGTCGCCCGGCCGATCGAATCGTAGACGACCGGCACGCCCTCGCCGCCGGTCAGCGCCTTGACGCGCGCCACGATGTCGTCGTCGGCGAGCAGCACGGCCTCGCAGCCGTGCGACTCGGCGACGGCGCGTTTCGCCTCGCTGCCGACGACGCCGATCACGCGTGCGCCGAGGCTCCTCGCCCATTGCGCGACGAGCGACCCGACGCCGCCGGCCGCCGCATACAGCAGGATCCAGTCGCCCGGCGCGACGCGATAGCTCCGATGCAGCAGGTACCACGCGGTCAGCCCCTTCAGCATCACGGCCGCGGCCGTTCGATCGTCGATCGTGTCGGGTAGCGGGACGAGCCACTTCGCGTCGATCACCCGCTCCTCGGAATAGGCGTCGAGTGGCGGCGGGCTCGCGTACGCGACCCGCTGCCCCGGCCGGAGCCCCGCGACGCCGTCGCCGACGGCCGTCACGACTCCGGCAGCCTCGCCGCCGAGCCCCGTCGGCAGCGGGACCGAGTAGAGCCCCTTCCGGTAGTACGTGTCGATCATGTTGAGACCGATCGCGGTGTGGCGCACGCGGGCTTCGCCCGGGCCCGGCTCCGCGACGTCGACGTCACGGAGCGCGAGGACCTCGGGGCCGTCGAACTCGTCGATGCGTACGGCTCGTGGCATGGGCTCCTCTTCGAATATCGCTGTTGTCCGCCGACCGCAAAGCTGCCCGCGCGATGCGAGCGCCGTGCGGCCCGAGCGTACACCGGACCACCCGGCGATTTCGAGCACGCACGCGAAGCGCGGCCGCTCGAGCGTAGCTGCCCGTCCGCGGCTGCTAGAATCGGCGAGCGCAATTCACCGGCACGAAGCGATGAGCGAGCACCTTTTGATCGTCGGCGGCGGCCAGGCGGCCGTGCAGGCCGTTCACACGCTGCGGCAGAACGGCTACGCCGGACGCATCACCGTCGTCTGCGGCGAACGCCATGCGCCTTACCAGCGCCCGCCTCTCTCAAAGAAGTATCTGGCCGGCCAGATGCCCCGGGAGCGCCTGGCTCTGCGGCCCGAATCCTGGTATCGCGAGCGCGGGGCGGAGCTCATGATCGGCGCCCGGGCGGTCGAGCTCGAGCCCGCGGCGTGCCGCGTGCGGCTCGACGGCGGCCAGGTGCTGCGTTACGACGGGCTCCTGCTCGCGACCGGCAGCCGCGCGCGCCGGCTCCGCGTCCCCGGCGGCGACCTCCCCGGCATCCATTACCTCAGGACGCTCGACGACGTCGACGCAATCGCGCCGAACCTCGTGGCCGGCCGCCGGCTCGTGCTCGTCGGCGCCTGGTACATCGGCCTCGAGGTCGCGGCGGTCGCCGCGAGCCGCGGCGTCGACGTGACCGTGCTCGAGGCCGCCGATCGCGTGATGAGCCGCGTCGTCGGGCCGGACGTCTCCCGCTTCTATCAGCGCTGTCACGCGGACGCCGGCGTGAAGATCCGCTGCGGCGCGGCCGTGACGGCGTTCTCGGGCCGCACGGCGGTCGAGGCCGTCGAGACCGCGGGCGGCGAGACCTTTGCTTGCGATTTCGCGGTCGTCGGCATCGGCATCGAGCCGAACGTCGAGCTGGCCGCGGCCGCGGGCCTGCCGTGCGAGAACGGCATCGTCGTGGACGAGCACGCGAGAACGGCGGACCCGAGGATCGCGGCCGCCGGCGATTGCACGAGCCATCCGCATCCGCTCGCGGCGGGGCGGGTGCGCCTCGAATCCGTGCAGAATGCGATCGAGCAGGCGAAGGCGGCCGCCGCGAACTTCGCCGGCGAGCCGCACGCGTACACGGAGGTGCCGTGGTTCTGGTCGGATCAGTACGACCTGAAGCTGCAGATCGCGGGTCTCGCGCAGGGTTACGACGATCAGGCGCTGCGCGGGGACCCGTCGAGCAGGAGCTTCGCCGTGTTCTACCTCCGCGAAGGACGGCTCATCGCCGTCGAGGCGGTGAACGCGCCTCGCGACTTCCTGTTCGCGAAGAAGGCGATTCCGGCGAGGCTGGAGGTGGAGGCCGACCGGCTCGCCGACCCGGGATTCGATCTGAACACGCTGCTGCCGGCGTAAACGCCGAACGGGGGTCAGGGCTCGAGCTGCTGCGCCACCGGCTCGGCGGCCTCGGCCTCGGGCTCGGGCTCGACGGCCGGCGGCAAATCGAGCGCGAGATACAGCTCGCCCGATGCCCGCTCGAGCCCCGCGCTGCGGGTGAACCGCTCGATCCGATAGCGCTCGAGTGCGCGCCCCGCCCGCTCCTCGAACGCGCCGCTCGCGCCGACCATCCGTGCGGTGCCTGCGATTCCCGGACCTTCGGTCGGCGCGTACGTCCGCGGCTCCCGCCATTCTCGGCCGAGGAGCCGCACGGCGACGAGCGTGTCCTTGGCGATCGACGTGAGATTGGACTCCGCGACGACGAAAAACGAGCCGTCGCCGGGGAGCGAAACGAGCCAATGATCGTTCGCGAGCACGCCGGCCGTCAGCAGCTCCGTGCGCTTCGACGGCGCCGCAATCCGGCTCGCGACGGCCAGCGGCTCGCCCGACTCGCTGCGCAGCACCAGCATCGCGAGCGACGCCGACCGGATCGCGGACTCCCAAAGCGGCTCGACCTCGAAAGGCGTACGCTCGATCGGCAACGCGCCGGAGTGCGTCAGCACCAGCGCGTCGTCGGGCAGCCTGTAGCGCAGCGTCTGCTCGAAGCCGGCGAGGCTCGGGTCTCCGGACTCGGTCAGCGGATTGACGTAGAGGAGCGCGGCCCCTGCGGCCGCCCCCACGACCCACCCGGCGAGCAGCATCCAAACGTATTTCATCGTCCGACTCGCATCAGCCCGCCACGAACGTCACGGTGCTGAGCTCGATCGTTCCCTTGAGCTCTCCGGATTCGCCGACGCCCGTCACGGTCCAGGTTTCGCTGTAGCGGCCTTCGAGCGCACCGAATTCGCCGCTGCCGCCGACGATGCGGCCGCCGGCATCGCCCTGCGCGGCCTCGATCGTCGCATCCCCGCTCCACGCGCCGTTCGGCGGGCGGCCGGCGGCCGCGAGCGCGGCGTCGACCGCGCCGGCCGGCTCCCCGTCCGCGGTCAGAAGGAGCGCACCGCGGCTCGGAATCACGACGAGCCACGCGGCGGAGGCCTGACCGGCGGGCTGCGCCCAGTGCCGCGCGGCGACGCCGATCACGGTGCCGTCGCGGTCGCGCACCTTGAAGTGCTCGACGAGCAGCGGCGCCGCAGCGAACGGCTCCGGCAGGGCCGCGCCGGACGGGAAGGTCCCGCCGCGAATCCCGACGCCTTCCCCGCCCTGCGCGGAGATCCTGTCGGCCGGCAGGCGAATGACGAACGTTTCGGCCCGGCCGCCGTTCGCGACGACGCTGGTATGCGACGGAAGGCGCTCCGGGCTCACCCAGGGCGCGTACTTCGCGGCGGCCAGGATCCCCGCGAGGCCGAGCACGACGCCGAAGATGAATGCGGTTCTCACCGTGGTCCCCGAGTGTGAAAGCCGGAAGTATCGTCGGCGACCACCGAGGCGGCGGTTAAACGACTCACACTTTGCCGCGTCCGACGCGGGCTGCCGGGCACGGGCCGCCCGGCCGCGCCGGCTCAGACCTCCGAGAAGTACTGCGCGAGATACTCGCCGAACGACAGCGTCTCGCTCTCCTCGAGCGCGCGCTGCTCCTCGAGCGACGACGCCGCGAGCGCATCGAGCTCGGCCTCTCGCTCCGGGTCCAGCGGCAGCTCGAGGAAGTACTCCCGGTGCCGGTCGGCGATCCCGCGCACGTGCTCGAAGAACGATTCGCCGCTCGAGCGCAGCGCATCCAGCAGCCGCCCGGACGGGGTGGCCGCCGCGTCGTCGACGGCCTCGCGCTGGGCCTCGATGGCCGCGACGAATCCCTCCCCCTCCTCGTCGAGCAGCTCGGCGACCTCGAGCAGCCGGTCGAGCACCTCCCGCGCCCACGCGGCGAGCTCGCCCCGGCCGCCGTCGCGCGGCAGCTCGAGCCCGGGCCGCCTTCCCTCGCTGGCCGTGATGAGATCGCGCGCGTCGATCTCGCGCAGCTCGTTGGCGTCGATCGGCGGACTGTCGGCGAGCAGACAGTACACGAGCAGCGTCTCGAGAAAGCGCAGCTGATTCTGATTCATGCCGACCGGATCGGACGGGTTCAAGTCGAGCGTGCGGATCTCGACGTAATCGACCCCGTGACGGCGCAGCGCGACGGTCGGCCGCTCCGAGCTGCCCTTGCCGGGCTTCGGACGGATCGCGGAGTAATACTCATTCTCGATCTGCAGGATGTTCGCGTTGAGCTGGCGATAGTACCCGTCGACCTCGACGCCGATCTGCGCATAGCGCGGCTCGACGGTCGACACGGCCGCGGCGAGCCCCGCCACGTATTCCTCCAGCGAGTTGAGCGATATGCAGAGCCGGGCCTGAGTCGTGTTCCGATAGCCGATGTCGCTCATCCGCAGTGAGGTCGCGAACGGCGCGTGCCACGTCCCGGGGTCGAGCTCCGTCAGCAGAGGATGACCCTCGGGGCGAAAGGACTTGCAGAGCGCGGGCGATGCGCCGAACAGATAGATCACGAGCCACGACAGGCGGCGGTAGTTGCGCGCGAGCCCCATCATGCGCTCCGACTTGAGCTGCTGCGGCGACGCGTTGCTCGGAGCACGCTCGCGCGCGGCTTCCCAGAACACGGCCGGCGGCGAGTAGTTGAAGTGGATGCCGGCGATCGCCTGCATGGACCGCCCGTAGCGATAGCCGAGGCCGCGCCGATACACCGTCTTCATCATGCCGAGGTTCGACGAGCCGTATCGCGCGATCGGGATCTCCTCGTTCGGATTGACGATGCACGGCATGCTGCACGGCCATAGACGCTCGTCCTCGATGCGGCGGTGCACGAACGCATGCAGATGGGTGAGGCACTCGAGCGTCTGCCAGTTCGCCGGACGGGGCGGGGTCACGAACTCGAGAAGCGCCTCAGAGTAGTCGGTCGTCAGGTACGGATGCATCAACGCCGAGCCGAGCGCCGGCGGGTGCGGCCGGCGCGAAACGTGCCCGTCCGGCGTCACCCGCAGGCTTTCCTTCTCGACCCCCCGCAGCCCTCGCGCGACGAGGGTACCGATACCGGGTTCCCGCAACCAACCGAGCCGGACCTTCGTCAAGGCCGTGATTCCTGTTCAACGCTCCGCGCGGCGTGCTTCCTCGACGCCGGGGGCCATTATAGGCTTCGCCGGCATCCGCACGCCGTGCCGCTCGAAAGCGGCTTGCCGGGCGGGTAGGCTGTCGGGAGGCGCCGCGGCCCGGGAGGGCACGATGACACGAGACGCAAGACGCAGGACCGGATCGCTGCTCGCAGCGCTCTGCCTGCTCGGCCTCGGCGCCGACGCGTCCGCGGACGCGCTGCGCTGCGGCAACCGGGTGATTTCCCGCGGAGACCATGCGTCGAAGCTGCTGCGGTACTGCGGGGAGCCCATCGCGGTCCAGTCGCGGCTCCTGCACCGGCGCGTGTCCGCCTTCGGCTCGTTCTTCCATCCGGGGCTCGGGCTCCTCGAGGACGTGATCGTCGAGGAGTGGACGTACAACTTCGGCCCCCGCAAGCTGATGCGCCAGGTGCGGCTCGAGAACGGCTTCGTCCGCGAGGTCCGCGAGCTCGGCTACGGCTTTCGCTAGCCGGCATTCGCCGCCGCCGGCGGCCGAGGAAACGGCACGCGGCCCCGTCGATCCGGATTTCCGGCGCAGGTCCTCGCACGGGACGACGACTTTCGCTACCTTCGGCGCCCGGATCAGCGGGAGGTTCGTCCATGGCGACATTCAAGCGCCGCATCGGCGACAACACGAGCGGCCCGACCACTTTCGTGTCACCCACCACGCAGCTCGTCGGGCGCATCGCCGGCTCGGGACCGTACGTGTTCTGCGGCAGCGTCGACGGCGACTGCGACATCGACGGCTCCGTGACGCTCGCGGCCGGCGCCCGGTGGACCGGAACGATCAGGGCCACAGACGTCATCGTCGCCGGAGAGGTGGACGGGGACGTGATCGCGGCCGGGCGCGTCGAGATCGCCGGCACGGGCCGCATCAGCGGCAGCCTGATGGGGCACTCGATCGCGATCGCCGAAGGCGCCGTGATCGAAGGCGAGATCAGAGTCACGAGCGGCCTGGAGCCGACCCGCTTCGAGGAGAAGCGCGGCTAG
>Ga0079224_100003197_pt1 | contig 20466 bp, 21 predicted proteins | sample Stecom2015_FD_80414 | JGI IMG/M metagenome (GOLD analysis project Ga0079224, IMG submission 80414) | Agricultural soil microbial communities from Utah to study Nitrogen management - Steer compost 2015 | ecosystem: Environmental > Terrestrial > Soil > Agricultural land | place: USA: Utah...
CCGGTGAGCACCTCCCGGGTGTGCTGGCCCGGCGCCGGCACGCCGTGGTAGACCGGCCCCTGGTAGCCGTCCAGGTGGAGCACCGGGCCGGGGACCACGCCGGTGCCCAGTGCCGAGCCGGTCAACGGGGTCAGGGTGCGGGCGCGGAAGTGCGGGTCGGCGACGATGTCGGCGGCGTCGTTGACCGGTGCCGCCACCACCTCCGCCCGGTCGAGGATGGCCAGGACCTCGTCCCGCGGCATCGACGCCACCCACTCGCGTACCACCTTCTGCACGGCGTCGTTGTTGGCCAGCCGGGCGGCGTTGGTGGCGAACCGCGGGTCGGTGCACATCTCCGGGCGCCCCATCGCCTCGAACAGCCGCATCGCGATGTTCTGCGACGAGGCGGCGATCGACAGCCACTTGCCGTCGCCGGCCTGGTAGATGCCGCGCGGCGAGGCCGCACCGGAGGAGTTGCCCTGCCGTTGGGTGATCTCACCGCTGACCGAGTACCGCAGCACGGCGTCGCCCAGGATGAACATCAACGGCTCGTACAGGGCGACGTCGACCTGTCGGCCCCGGCCGGTGCGCTCGCGGTCGAACAGCGCCATCGCCGTGCCGTACGCGGCGGCGATGCCCGCGATCGAGTCGGCGAAGCCGAACGGCGGCGCGGTCGGGGGCGTGTCCGGCCAGCCGTTGAGGAACGCGTACCCGCTGGCCGCCTCGGCGACCGTGCCGAAGCCGGGACGCGTGCGGTACGGGCCGGTCTGGCCGAACCCGCTGACCCGGGTCAGGATGATCCGCGGGTTGGCGGCACGCAGCGCGTCATAGCCCAGACCCCACTGCTCCAGCCGGCCGGGCCGGAACGACTCGACCACCACGTCGACCCGCTCGGCCAGCCGCAGCACAAGGTCCCGCCCGGCGGTGGTGCGCAGGTCGATGCCCAGCGAGCGCTTCCCGGCGTTGAGCCGCGCGAAGCCGATCGCCACGCCGTTGTGCTGCGGCACCCACTGGCGGGCGAAGTCCCCGGTGCCCGGGTCCTCGACCTTGATCACGTCGGCGCCGAAGTCGCGCAGCATCCGACCCGCGGTCGGGGCCGCGTACATGCTGCCCAGTTCCAGCACCCGCACCCCCGACAGCGGTGCGGCACGGTCGGCGTCCGACCGGTCGTCTCGGATGTCGGCGTCCATCGGGTCCTCCTGCCTGTCGGTGGCCACCGTCAGTAGCTGCGGGGCAGGCCGAGCACGTGCTCGGCGATGTAGTTGAGCACCATCTCCTGGCTGATCGGGGCGATGCGGTTCAGCCGCGCCTCCCGGAAGTAGCGCTCCACGTCGTACTCCCGGGCGTACCCGTACCCACCGTGAACGTTGATGGCCACGTCAGCGGCGTGGAGCCCGGCCTCGGCGGCCAGGTACTTGGCCTCGTTGGCCTCCTTGCCGCACGGCAGGCCCTGGTCGATCAGCCAGGCGGCCTGGCGGCAGACCAGGTCGGCGGCGTCCAGGCGGATCGCCGCCTCGGCCAGCTGGCCGGAGATGAGCTGGTACTGCCCGATCGGGCGGCCGAACACCACCCGCTGCTTGGCGTACTCGGTGGCCTTGCGCAGCGCCGCCCGGCCCAGTCCGATGGCGGCGTTGGCGCTGATCACCCGCTCGGCGTTCAACCCCGACAGGATGGTGGCGAAGCCGTGGTCGACCTCGCCGATGACGTCCTCGTCGGGGACGAACAGCTCGTCGATGAACAGCTCGTTGGTGTCCACGGCGTTGCGGCCCATCTTGGGGATGGGGCGGATTCTGACCCGCTCGCGGTCCATCGGCGCGAACATCAGCGTCAGGCCGAACGTGCGCTTGTCCGGCCGCGGCGGCGAGGTGCGGCACAGCAGGAACATCCGCTCGGCCTCCTGCGCCTTGCTGATGAAGACCTTCTTGCCCGACACCAGCCAGCCGCCGTCGACCTTGCGGGCGGAGGTGGACAGGTTGAGGGTGTCGGTGCCGGCGTCCGGTTCGGTGACCGCGAAGCACACGTGCAGGTCACCCTTTGCCGCCCGGGGCAGGAACCGCCGCTTGAGGTCCTCGCTGCCGTGCCGGATCAGCGGCTCGAACCCGAAGATCCCGATGTGGACGGCGCTGCACCCGCCCATACCGGCGCCGGAGGCGGAGATCTCCTGCTCGACGATGGCCGCCTCGGTGACGCCCATCCCGCCGCCGCCGTACTCCTCCGGGATGGTCAGTCCGAGCCAGCCACCCTCCACCACGGCCTGGTAGAACTCCCACGGGAACGTCTGAGTCTGGTCGCGTTCGCGCCAGTACTCGTCGGGGAAGCGGGCGCACATCTGCCGTACCGCCGCCCGGATGTCGTCGTGCAGCTGGTTGGGCCCGAACCCCATGGTCTCCTCCTAGCTTCCGGTCCACACCGGAGGGCGCTTCTCGGCGAAGGCCAGCGCGCCCTCCCGGGCGTCGTTGGAACGGCGTACCGGGTCGACGATCGCGTGCTGCCGGGCGAACGCCTCCTCCAGCGGCCAGCTCGCCGACTCGGCCACCACGCGCTTGGAGGCCGCCACCGCCAGCGGTGCGTTGGCGGCGATCTCGGCGGCCAGCTCCAGCGCCGCCGCCTGCGCCTGGCCCTCGTCGACCAGGCGGTTGACCAGGCCGGCGGCGGCGGCCTCGGGCGCCGGCCAGTGCCGGCCGGTCAACACCAGCTCCATCGCCAGGTGGTACGGGATGCGCCGGGGCAACCGGAACAGCCCGCCGGCCGCGGCGGTGAGCCCGCGCCGGACCTCCGGTAGGCCGAACACCGCGGTGCGGGCGGCGACCACCAGGTCGCAGGCGAGCACGATCTCGAACCCGCCGGCGAGCGCGTAGCCCTCGACGGCGGCGATCAGCGGCTTGGCCGGAGGCCGCTCGACCAGCCCGGCGAACCCGCGGCCGGGCACGACCGGCCGCTCGCCGCGGGCGAACCCCTTGAGGTCCATTCCGGAGCAGAACGTGCCGCCGGCGCCGGTGATGACCGCGGCGCGCAGCGTCGGGTCGCCGTCCAGGTCGTCCAGCGCGGCGGCGAGGCGCTCGGCCAGGGCGAGGGAGATGGCGTTGCGGGCGTGCGGCCGGTTGAGCACCAGCAGCAGGACACCGTCGTGCCGTTCGGTGAGCAGTTCGTCGGTCATCGACTCGCCTCCCGCAGCCGTAGGTGCGCGGTCGCCGCGCTCGGGTTGGTCACCAAGCTCAGGGTGGTCGCCGCGCCCAGGGTGGTGGCGGCGTTCGGGGCGGGCGTACCGCTCAGGCCCGTCGTCAACGCGCTCATTTCGGGGTCATCCTCAGCGCGCCGTCCAGCCGGATGGTCTCGCCGTTGAGGTACGGGTTCTCGATGACGTGGCGGGCCAGCGCGGCGAACTCGGTCGGGTGGCCGAGCCGGCTGGGGTGCGGGATGCCCTCGCCCAGGCGGGCGCGCGCCGGCTCCGGCACCCGCGCGAGGATCGGGGTGTCGAACACGCCCGGGGCGATGCTGACCACCCGGATCAGCCGGCTGGCCAGGTCGCGCGCGGCCACCAGGGTCATGCCCACGATGCCCGCCTTGGCCGAGGCGTACGGCACCTGGCCGATCTGCCCCTCCCACGCCGCGATCGAGGCGGTGAGCACGCACACTCCCCGCTCCCCGTCGACCGGCTCGGTTCGCGCCAGCCGCGCCGCGGCCAGGCGCAGCACGTTGAACGTGCCGATGAGGTTGACCCGCACCACGGTCTCGTACAGCTCCAGGGAACCGGGTTGGCCGTCGCGGTCCACCAGCCGCAGCGCGCCGCCGCGGCCGGCACAGTGGACCACGCCGCGCAGCTGGCCCAGCGACTCGGCCACATCCAGCGCCGCGGTGACCCCCTCCGGGTCGGTGACGTCCGCGGCCGCGAACCGGGCCCGGTCGCCCAGGTCGGCGGCGACCCGGGCGCCGTCGGACTCCGGCAGGTCGAGGATGACCACGCCGGCGCCGCCGGCCACCAGCTCCTGGGCGGTGGCCCGGCCGAGCCCGGAGGCCCCACCGGTGACCACGAACACGTTGCCGTCGATGCGCACGCTGCGGTTCCCTCCTTCCGCTCAGCCCGCCAGCCGCTCGATGATGGTGGCGTTGGCCATGCCGCCCGCCTCGCACATGGTCACCAGCCCCCACTGCCGGTCGTCGTGCTCGAGGATGTGCAGCAGGGTGGTGAACAGCCGGGCGCCGGAGGCGCCCAGCGGATGGCCCAAAGCGATGGCTCCACCGCGGACGTTGAGCCGGTCGTCGTCGACCCCGAGTTCCCGTTGCCACATCAGCGGCACCGGTGCGAACGCCTCGTTGACCTCGAACCGGTCGATGTCCGACAGGGACATGCCGGCCCGCTCCAGCACCCGGCGGGTGGCCGGCACCGGTGCGGTGAGCATGAGCAGCGGGTCGTCGGCGAGCTGGGCGAACGCGTGCAGCCTCGCCCTAGGGCGCAGACCGAGCGCGCGTGCCCGCTGGTCGCTCATCACCAGCAGGGCGGCGGCGCCGTCGGTGAGCGGGGAGCTGTTGCCGGCGGTGATGTGCCAGCCCAGGTCCGGGAAGCGGGCGGCCGCCTCGGGGGTGTGGAAGGCCGGCCGCAGCTCGGCCAGCGACTCCACCGTGGTGCCCGGCCGGATGGTCTCGTCGCGGTCGACGCGGACCGTTCCGTCGGGGCCGGGCACGGTCACCGGCACGATCTCCCGGTCGAACCGGCCGCCGGCCGCCGCCGCGGCCGCCCGCTGGTGGGAGCGGGCCGCGACCGCGTCCAGCTCGGCGCGGCTGAACCCGTACCTGTGGGCGACCAGCTCGGCGGCCAGTCCCTGGCTGACCAGGCCGGGTGCGTACCGTGCCCGCACCGACGGGCCGTGGGGGTCGGCCCCCTGCCGGGCGCTGCCCATGGCCACCCGGCTCATCGACTCCACCCCACCGACCACCACGGTGTCGTACTGGCCGGCCATCACCCCCCAGGCGGCGAAATGGAGCGCCTGCTGGCTGGAGCCGCACTTGCGCTCGATGGTGGCCGCCGGCACGTGCTGCGGGAAGCCGGCGGCCAGCCACGCCATCCGGCCCGGTGTGGCCGACTGCTCGCCGACCTGGCTGACGCACCCGACCAGCACATCGTCGACCGAGCCGGGGTCGATCCCGGTCCTGCGGACCAGCTCGCCGAACACCTGGGCGAGCAGCTCGACCGGGTGCAGGCCGGACAGGGCGCCGCCGGGCTTGCCGCGCCCCATCGGCGAGCGGACCGCCTCAACGATGACCGCCTGTCTCATGCCGACGCCCCTCTCCGGCCGCCGTCGCCGGTCCGCCCCGCCTCGGCGCCGCCGGCCACCTCGTCGGTGCGGGTTGCTCCACCGGTGCTCGCCCTCTCACCGGTACCGGCGACCTCACCGGCACCGGCTACCTCACCGGCGCCGGCCATCTCACCGGTACGGGTCGGCTCGCCGGCCAGCCACCGGGCGAGGTTGCCGCCGAGCACCGCCGCGGTCTGCGCGGGCGACAGCCCCAGTCCGCGGATGGTGGCGATCTCGGCGGCCGGGTCGGTCATCGGCCAGTCCGACCCGAAGACGATCCGGTCCGCGCCGTGGGCGTCGATGATCTGGCGCACGCGCGTCGCGTCGAGCCCGGCCAGGGCCGGCGGCCAGGAGGTCTCCAGCAGCACCCGTTTGCCGACGACCACCTCCAGCGCTTCCTCCAGGCGGTGGAACCCGCCGAAGTGGCAGGCCACCAGCCGCAGGTCCGGCAGGGCGTCGACCAGGGCGGCGAGCATGGCCGGGGTGGAGCGCCGGTTGGCTTCGTCGGTGCCGCCCTTGCCGACGTGGGTGATGACCGGGAACTCGCCGCCGATGGCCGCCAGCAGCTCCCACAGGCGCGGATCGTCGAGTGCGAAACCCTGGAACAGCGGGTGCAGCTTCACGCCCACGACTCCGTGGCGGCGCAGGCTGTCGAGGTTCTCCTCCACCGACAGGTCGACGTGGACGGTGCCGAACGGGATCAGCCGGTCGGGCCGCAGCGAGCCGATGAACTCGTTGGTGCGGTGCACGTGCCGGGCGTGGTCGGCGATGCCCATGACCACCGCGCGGTCGATCCCGGCGGCGTCCATGCTCGCCAGCAGGCCGGAGACGGTGCCGTCGTGGGTGGGGCTCATCCCCGGGACGCGGCCGGCCAGCGCCCGGGCGGCCAGATGGTCGGGCCACACGTGCGTGTGCGCGTCGATGACCGGTGTCCGGTTCACAGCTTGCCCACCTCTCCCCCGTCGATGACGAACACCGACCCGGTGATGAAGTCCGATCCGGCCGAGGCCAGCAGCACCGCCAGCGGGACGATCTCCTCCGGGTCGCCCATCCGCCGGGCCGGTATCCGCCTGACCCGGCGCTCCAGCAGCTGCGGGGAGTCGATGACCGCCTGCTGCGCCGCGGTGCGGAACGCGCCGGGCGCGATGGCGTTGACCTGGATGCCGTGCTCGGCCCACTCGGCCGCCAGCGCCTCGGTCATCCGTACCAGCGCCCCCTTGGCGGCCGAGTAGCCGACCAGCAGGGGCTTGCCGCGCAGCCCGGTGGTGGACGCCACATTGATGATCTTTCCGCTTCGTCGCGGCACCATGTGCCGTCCGGCGGCCTGTGCGAGCACCATCGGGGCGAGGACGTCGACCTCCAGGGTGCGTCGCCAGACCGCGGGGTCCTGGGTGAGGAACTCGCCGGCGGGGGCGATGCCGGCGTTGTTGACCAGGATGTCCAGCCGGCCGTGGCGGGCCACGACCTCGTCCACGGCGGCGGCCGCCTCCGGGTCGGAGACGTCCAGCCGCAGGGCGCTGATCCGCTCCGGGTCGCTGGCCACCACCTCGGCGAGGTCGGCCTCGGTGCGGGCCGCCGCCACCACCTGCGCCCCCTCGCGGGCGTACCCGCGGGCGATGGCCGCCCCCAGGCCCCGGGACGCGCCGGTGACCAGGGCCACCCGGCCGGCCAGCTGCCCGGTCACGGGGCACCGCCTTCGGCCGGGTCGCGGGTCAGGCGGCGGGCGAGGGCGTCCAGCACCACCTCGGAGGCGCCCTCGTACACGCGCATCGGCCGGGCGGCGCGGTAGCAGCGTTCCAGCACGCTGTCGCGCACCAGCCCGGCCCGGCCCGCGACCTGCACGCACCGGTCCACGACCCGGGCGGCGGTCTCCGTGGCCACCACCTTGGCCATGGACGACACGTCCAGCGCCCCGCGCGGGTCGGCCGCGGCCCGGGACGCCGCGTGGTAGGTGAAGGTCCGGGCCGCCTCCAGCTCGGCCCACGACCGGGCCAGCAGCTGGCCGACCGCGCCGATCTCGGCCAGCGGCCGGCCGAACTGGCGGCGCTTCCGGGCGTGGTCGACCGCGGCGTCCAACGCGGCCTGTGCCAGCCCGACCGCGGCCCCGGCCACGGTCACGCGGAACGTGCCCAACGTGGCGAACACCAACGAGAAGCCCTTCCCGGGTGCGCCCAGCCGGTGGGAGGCGGGCACCCGCACGTCGTCGAAGACGAGGTCGCCGAGCAGGTGCGGCGCCATGATGGTGGGGGTGGGGGTGACGTGCAGCCCGGGGGCGTCGGCGGGGACCAGGACCATGGAGTAGCCGTCGCCCTCCCGACACAGCACGCAGTAGAAGTCGGCCCACCCACCGTTGGAGATCCACGACTTGCCACCGCGGACCACCAGCTCGTCCCCGTCCGCGGTGACGGTGGTGGCCACCGCCCGCAGGTCGGAGCCGGCCTCGTCCTCGGTGAGGGCGAGCGCGGCCAGCGACTCCATCCTGGCCACCCGCGGCAGCCAGTGCCGGCGCAGCGTCTCGTCGCCGGCGGTGGCCAGGGCGAAGCTGCCGATGCCCTGCATGCAGAACAGCGAGTCCAGGTGAGCGCTGACGCTCATGAGGGCCTCGCGGACCACGGTGACCGCCAGCGGGTCCACCCGCTCGTGCGTGCCGCCGTAGACGGCCGGGACCACCAGGGCGGACAGGCCGCTGTCGGCCAGGGCGGCGCGCATGCCCTCGTGCGGTCGGTCCAGCTCGTCGGCGGCCGCGGCCTCGGCGTGGAACGACCGCGCCAGGCGCGCCGCCCGCTCGTGCAGCGCCCGGTACTCCTGGGGCAGGTCCACCACGTGCCTCCTCGTCTGTGCGTCGCCGACGCCTGGTAGCGCTGGTTGAACGCCTAGTCCCGCTGGTTGAAGCTGCGTCCGAGCAGCTCGGACAGGATCCGGATGCGCTGCATGGTCGGGGTGCCGCCGGCGATGGCCCACCCGTGGGCGTCGCGGTGCAGCCGCTCGATGCCGTACTCCTCGCTGTAGCCGTTGGCGCCGTGCAGCTGGATGGCCTTGTCGGAGACCCGCTTGGCCATCTCGTTGGCGGTGCACTTGGCGATCGAGACCGCCAGCGGGTCGGGCAGCCCCCGACCGGCGGCGCGGGCCGCCTGGTAGATGAGGCTACGGGCGGCGGCCACATCCATGATCATGTCCGCCAGCGTGGTCTGCACGGCCTGGAACTCGATCAGCGGACGGCCGAACTGTTGACGTTGCTGCACGTACGCCAGCGAGCGGTCCAGCGCCGCCTGGCCGATGGCCAGGCTCATGGTCGCGTTGCCGAGCCGTTCCAGCGAGAAGCCGGTGAACAGCTCCCGGAAGTGGCCGGGTCCGCGGATGAGGTTCTCCACCGGTACCCGGACGTTGTCGAAGTAGATGTCGGCCGACGGGATGCCCCGAAAGCCCATGAGCTTCTCCTGGGCCCCGAAGCTCACCCCGGGGGTGTCGGTGTCGACCAGCACCGCGCCGATGCCCTTGGCACCCGGGATGTCGTCGAAGCGGCAGTAGACGAAGTAGTGCTCGGCGTACCCGCCACCGCTGATCCACCGCTTGACGCCGTTGATGACCAGCTCGTCGCCGACCCGCTTGCACGAGGTGCGCATGTCGGTGGCGGCCGACCCGGCGTCGGGTTCGGAGATGGCCACCGCGACGGTGGCCTCGCCCCTGATCACCCTGGGCAGGACGCGCTCCTTCTGCTCGGGGGTGCCGAACAGCGCCAGCGCCTTGGCCGGGCCGGTGTTGGCCTCGAACACCTGGAAGGCGGCGGGGCGGCACTCCTTGGCAAGCTCCTCGATGACCACCAGGGCGTCCAGGACCGGCTGGTCGGAGCCGCCGTACTCGGTCGGCAGGCAGATGCCGAGGAATCCCAGCTCACCCAGGCGGCGCCGCTCCTCGGGAGGGAAGACGACCCGGTGCCGGTCCCACTCCAGCGCCTTGGGCGCGTAGGCCTCGGCAGCCAGGCGCGCGCTGGCCTCCTTGATGGCGAGTTGCTCGTCCGTGAGTGTCTCGAGCATTCCCCTGCCTTCCTAATAATGCTATTAGTACGCATAGATTAGGCGCCGCCTTGCGGCGGCGCAACGTGCTGCGGGACGTCTCACGCGCCGGAAGTCGGGCGCTTGAGCATCATCCCGACCCGCTCGCAGACGCAGACCACCTCGCCCCGCTGGTTGATGCCGCGGTGCTCGAACCAGACCAGCCCGGCGTTCGGGCGCGACTTGGACTCCCGCTTGCGCAGCACGGTGGTGCTGGCCCGCAGCGTGTCGCCGTGGAACACCGGTCGGGGGAACTCGACCCGCTCGTAGCCGAGGTTGCCCAGCGTCGTCCCGAAGGTCAGGTCGTAGACGGTCATCCCGCCGATGAGCGCCAGCGTGAACAGGCTGTTGACCAGCTGGCGGCCGTGGATGGTGGTCTTGGCGAACTCCGCGTCCAGATGCAGCGGCTGCGGGTTGAGCGTCAGCGAGGTGAACAGGATGTTGTCCATCTCGGTGACGGTGCGGGTGAAGGGGTGGTCGTAGACCTTCCCCACCTCGAAGTCCTCGTAGTACAGCCCGGGCACGGTCACTCCTTCGCGGGGTCGACGGGATCGGGCACGGCGGCGTCCGGACCCGGTGCGGGACCGCGGTCGCCATGCGGTTGCCGCTCGGCGCCGGCAGGCGGCGGCGGATCGTTGTCGGTGGCGGGCGCGTCCTTGCCGGTACGGCCGGCGACGCCCACCAGCCGGGCGTGGGCCAGCCACTGGCGGGCGGTGTCGGCGTGGGCCTTGTCGATGTGCATCCCGCGGTAGCGCACCGCGGCCTCGCCGCGGGCGACGGCGGCCTCGAACGCCGCTACCAGCCCCTCCCGGAACTCCACCTCGGCCGGATCCGGGGAGAAGACCTCGTTGACCACCGGGACGTGGGAGGGGTGGATGACGATCTGACCCTGGAACCCCAGCTGCCGTCCCTGCTCGGCGAAGGCCCGCAGCCCTTCCAGGTCGTCGAGCTCCTCCCACAGGCCGGTCAACGGGTGCAGCCCGCGCTCCCGGCACGCCAGCAGCACCCGGCTGCGCAGGTACAGGGTCTCGATCCCCTCGCGGCTCCAGCGGTAGCCCACGGCGCGCGCGATGTCGGCGTGCGCGGCCGTCGGCCCGACCATCGCCGCCACCCGGGGCGAGGCGGCGGCGATGCGGCGGCAGTTCTGGATCGCCTCCACGGTCTCGACCGGGATGATCATCTCCAGGCCGCTGGTGCCGTTGCGCCGCTCGAACCAGTCGATGAGGGTGTCGAAGCGCAGCACGTCGTCCCGGTCGCGCACCTTGGGGACGAACAGGCCGGTGAGCCCGGCGGTGACCACCGCCTCCAGGTCGGCGCCGGCCAGCCCGGTGTCCAGCGCGTTGGGCCGGACGAACACCCCGGCGCGCACACCCTCGTCCCGCAGCCGCGCCACGGTCTCGCGGACCGTCTGTCTGGCCCCCGCCTTGAGGTCGTCGGGTACCGAGTCCTCAAGGTCCAGCACGATCGCGTCCGCGCCGCTGGCGACGGCCTTGGCCGCCCACTGCGGCTTGTGCCCCGGCACGAACAGCACCGAACGGTACGGGTACATCGGCTCCTCCTCGCCGGCGGCTCAGGACGCGATCCGGGTGCGGTCGTAGGTGTCCGGGGTGACGCCCAGCTTGCGCAGCTCCGCCTTCTGCACCCGCTGGCTGGGCGTCTTGGGCAGCTCGTCGACGAACCGCAGGAACCGCGGCACCGCGAAGGCGGGGATCCGCTCGTCGAACCACTCCCACAGCTCCTGCGGGGTCACCGGCTCGCGGGTGATGACGTAGGCCATCACCTCGTCCTCGCCGGCCTCGGCCTCGGCCGGCACCGCGATCACCGCGCACTCGACCACCGCCGGGTGGGTGAGGATGGCCGTCTCCACCTCGTAGGAGCTGATGTTCTCCCCCCGGCGCCGCAGCGCGTCCTTGTACCGGTCGACGAAGTAGAACCATCCCTCCTCGTCGCGGCGCAGCGCGTCGCCGGTGTGGAACCACAGGTTGCGCCACGCCTCGGCGGTGCGCTCGGGCATGTTGTAGTAGCCCAGGCTGCAGATCCACGGCACCCGCGGCCGGACCACCAGCTCCCCGATCTGGCCGACCGGCACCTCCTCGTCGGTCTCGGGGTCGACCAGCCGCACCTCGAACCACTCGTCGGCGACCAGGCCCGCCGCCCCCGGGGGCCGGTCCTCGCCGTACGGCGCGATGATCGGGGCCGAGGTCTCGGTCAACCCGAACACCTCGACGAACGCCTCGATGCCGTACCGCTCCTTGAACATCGGCACCAGCGACCAGGCGGTGGGGGCGGCGAACACGCACCGCAGGCGGTTGTCCCGGTCGTTGTCGCGCGGCGGCTGCTTGGCCAGGAAGTCCATCATCACGCCGATGAAGTTGGTGACGGTCGCGCCGCTGTCGCGGATCTGGTCGATCCACCGGCTGGCGCTGAACTTGGGACGTACGATCGCCCGCCCGCCGCCGACCATCGCCGGGTAGACGGCCATGAACTGGGCGTTGCCGTGGAACAGCGGGGTCACGGTCATCCACGCGTCCTGCGGGGTGAACCGGGTCATCGACACGCACTCCTCGGCGAAGAAGTGCATCTGGGCGTGGGGCATCGCGACCCCCTTGGACGGCCCGGTCGTGCCGGAGGTGAAGAACACCGCCGCCAGGTCGCGCGGCCCCACCTCGGGCAGCGGGCCGGAGCGCTCGGCCTCCAGGTCGTCCCACGGGTACGCCTGCCAGCCGTGCTCGCGCAGCAGCTGCCGGGCCTGCTCACCCCGCCCGGTGTCGATGACGAAGAAGGTGGTGATGGTGGCTGCCGCCTCCCGTACCCGCACGAACCGCTCGGCGTACACGTCGTCGATGACCGCCAGCCGCGCCTGCACGGTGCGGACCTGGTGGGCGAGGAAGTCCCGCTCGTACGCGGTGTTGATCGGCACCTGCACCAGGCCGCCGACCGCGGTGCCCAGCCAGGTGCGCACGAACCGGGAGGAGTTGGCCGCCATGATGATGACCCGGTCGCCGAACTCCGCGCCGGCGGCCATCAGGCCGTGGGCGACCCGCTCGGCGCTGGCCAGGGTCTCCGCGTAGGTCCACCGGGCGGACTCCTCCGGCACGTCCAGGAACACCGCGTCGGGGCTGTGCGCGGCGCGGTGCCGCAGCACCGTGGGCAGCGCCCACCGCGAACGGTCGGGGAAGGTCGGACGCAGGTCGGTGTAGAAACGCTGTCCCATCACGCTCTCCTCGGGCCGGATCCGGGCGGGGGGAAGCGCGGTGCGCGCTTCTCCAGGAAGGCACGCGCACCCTCCCGCATGTCCTCGCTGCCGATGGCCTGCACGAGCATCCCCAGGCCGGTGGCCATCGAGTCCTGTGCCGCGTGCCACCACACGTTGGAGCTGATCTTGGCAATCTCCAGGTACCTCGGGCTGAGCCGGGCGAGCTCGGCCACGTACTGCCCCACCCGCTCCTCCAGCGCGTCGTCGTCCACCACCTCGTTGACCAGGCCCATCGCCAGCGCCTGGTCGGCGGTGTAGCGGCGGCACAGCAGGCTGAGCTCCTTGGCCCGCTTCTCCCCGATCTGCAGCGCCATGAGGTTGGTGGCACCCAGCACCGGTGCCGAGCCGACCCGGGGCCCGGTCTGGCCGAACGTGGCGCTGCGGGCGGCGACCGCCAGGTCGCAGGCGACCACCAGCTCGTTGCCGCCACCGGCGGCGGCGCCGTTGACCGCGGCGATCACCGGCCGCGGACAGGTGCGCACGGCCTGCACCAGGCGCCACGAGGCGGTGAACAGCCGCCGCACCTGGGCCGGGTCGGGATCGTCCAGTTGCTCCAGCGCACCGCCGGCGCAGAAGCTGCCGCCCGAGCCGGTGATGACCACCGCGTGGGCGGTCTCCGCGTCGGCCAGCGCGTCGATCACCGCCTCCGCCATGGCGGGGTCGTACGCGTTGCGGCGGTCGGGCCGGTTGAGCCGCACCCAGACCGCACCGTCGCGCCGCTGCACCTCGACGTCAGCCAACGTCCACACCTCCCGCGCCCCACCCCGGCGTGGCGGGTCTCCGGCACCCGCCCGCTCCGCTGCGCACCACCGCTACTCGATGCGCAGCGCGCGCTCCGGGCACCCGTCCACGCCGGCCCGCGCGGCCGCCTCCAGCTCCGGCGGCACCTCCGGCTGCAGGATGACGACGTGGCCCTCCTGCTCGTCCTGCCCGAAGACCTCGGGTGCGGCGAGGCGGCACAGCCCATGGCCCTGGCAACGTTCGGGTTCCACCCGGATCTTCATCGCGGCGACCTCCACGAGAACGCGGCTAATATGCGCATCATATGTATTGATCTTGGTGCGACGCCAGAGGGCCGCGGTTCAGCCGTTGACGCCGGAGTCGTAATAACTATTATCAGGGATGCCAGCATCGTAGGGAGGTGTCCCGTGACCGAGCTTCCCCCCCGCCATCCCGTCATCGAGTTCGACCACCACTCCCCTGAGCACGCCAAGGACCCGGTGGGCGCCTACCGCCGGATCCGGTCGCAGACACCGGTCGCGTGGACCGAGGCGTACGGCGGGTTCTGGGTGCTCAGCGACTACCAGAGCGTGTTCGACGCTGCCCGCGATGACGAGCTGTTCTCCTCGCGCCGCCTGCCCTACGGCGGCGAGGGTCTGTCGGTGACGATCCCGAAGGCCCCGACCGCCTTCCACATCCCGATCGAGCTCGACCCGCCGGAGTTCCGGCCGTACCGCAAGGTGGTCAACATGGTCACCACGCCGGCCGCGGTCGCCAAGCTCGAGCCGACGATCAAGAAGTACGTGACCGGCTTCATCGACGAGATCATCGAAAGCGGCGAGGCGGACCTGGCGTTCGTTGCTGGCGTGCCGGCCGCGGTCACCATCGACTGGCTCGGTCTGGACGCGTCGGAGTACAAGAAGTACGTCGACGCGATGCACACCCTGGTCTCCGCACCTCCCGGGTCGCCGGCGTACGTGCACGCCAAGGAGGTCGCGGTGCCGTGGGTGGAACGGACCGTGCGGGAGCACATCGCCGAGCGGCGCCGGCACCCCACCGACGACGTCACCAGCTTCTTCATCAACGCCGACGTCGACGGCCGGAAGATGACCGACGACGAGATCTACTCCATCCTCGAACTGCTCATCTCCGGCGGAGTCGGCACCACCGCCTCGCTGGTGACCCAGGCGCTGGTGTGGATGTACCAGAACCCGTCCGAGCGGCAACGGCTCATCGACGACCCCGGGCTGCTGCCGGTGGCGATCGAGGAGTTCCTGCGGGTCTTCTCCCCCACCCAGGCGCTGGCGCGCACCGTCACCCGGGACGTGATGTTCCACGGCTGTCCCATGCGCCGCGGCGACCGGGTGCTGCTCAGCTGGGCGTCGGCCAACCGCGACCCGGCCCAGTTCGAGAACCCCGACACCGTGGACATCACCCGCTGGCCCAACCGGCACATGGCCTTCGGCGTGGGGGTCCACCGGTGCGCCGGGTCCCACCTCGGCAAGGCGATGGCGAAGGAGATCATCGGCAGCGTCCTGGCGCGCATGCCCGACTACGTGGTCGACCTCGACCGCGTGGTCACCTACCCCGACCAGGGCACCAACACCGGGTACCACTCCATCCCGGTCACGTTCACACCCGGGCCACGGCTGGGTCCGCCGCTGTTCAGCAGCTGAGCTCCGCTCGCCGGTGGCGTACCACCGCGCGACCGGGCCGGCGACCATGCTGCTTCTGGACGTCGCCGCCAGCCAGGGCGGAGGCGACCATGCTGCTTCCAGGCGCCGTTCTAGGCGTCGCCGGCGTCGCCGCCGGCCGGATCGGCGGGCGCCAGGGCGTCGAAGCCCACGCTGCGCAGGTCCGCCAACGGACCGACGATCTCCCGGCCCACCTCCTCCAGGTAGGCCACGGCCTGGGCGGCGTCCATGCCCGGCCAGTGCGGGCGGAACAGCAGCGGACCGACGGGCAACCGGGCGGCGATGGCCCGGATCTGTGCGCGGCACTGCTCCGGGGTCCCGAGGATCACGTGGCTGCGGACGGTGTCGGTGAACCGTTGCGTGACCTCGTCGTCGGACAGCAGGTCCATCCCCCGGTGGGCGTAGGAGACGTACTTGTCCCGGGCCACGGCGCTGAAGCGGGCCAGCGCGTCGTCGACGTCCCGACCGATCATCAGCTCCCGCCGCAGCGGCAGCGGCGACAGCGGCAGGCCGCGGGCGCGGCGCTCGGTCGCGTACACGCCGATGAGCCGCTCGACCTCGTCGACGGTCTGCTGCGGGGTGATGGTCCACACGTCGCCGAGGCGGGCGGCCCGGCGCACGCCGGTCTCCTTCATCGCACCCAGCCAGATCGGCGGCCGCGGCTGCTGGAGGGGACGCACGTGGGTGGGCACGTCGTCCAGGTGCCACCGGCGACCGTGGTGGGTCACGCGCTCGGACGACCACAGCTTGGTCATCACCTCGACCACCTCCTCCAGGAGGCGGTAGCGCTCAGCAAAGGGCACCCCGGCGACCTCGTACTCCCGCGGCAGGTACCCGGTGCCGATGCCCACGACCAGCCGCCCGCCGGTGATGATGTCCAGCGTGGCCAGCTCCTCGGCGAGGAACACCGGGTGGTGGATCGGTCCGATCAGGACGGTGGTGCCCAGGCGGACGTGGTCGTCCAGCTCGGCGGCCAGCCGCGCCAGCAGCGGCACCGGCTGCAACCACCGGTAGCCGTCGTACAGGTAGTGCTGGCCGACGGTCAAGTAGGTGAAGCCGGCCCGTTGCGCGGCCTCCACCACGCGCAGGATCAGGTCCAGGTGCTCCTCGGGCGGGGTGTGCACCGGCTGGTCGCCGAGCAGGACGCCGAACTGCACGTCAGCTCCTGCGGGCTCACTTGGCGGTGTAGCCGCCGTCGACCGGCAGCGTGACACCGGTGACGTAGCTGGACATGTCGCTGGCGAGGAACACCGCCACCGAGGCGATCTCCTCCGGCTGGGCCGGGCGGCCCAGCGGGATCTGGGCGAAGTACGCCTTCTTGCGCTCCTCCAGCTGGTCGGGTGTGGTGCGGAAGAACGCCGGCAGGCCGGGTGTGTCCACCGACGCCGGGGCCAGCGCGTTGACCCGGATCCGGTCGGCGGCGAAGGCGACCGCCAGCGACCGGACCAGCGCCACGATGCCGCCCTTGGTGAACGCGTACAGCGGGCTGTACGGCGAGGCGACCAGCCCGGAGGTGGAGGAGGTGAAGATGACCGACGCGCCGCCGGCGGCCTTCAGCGCGCCGGTCAGGTAGTTGGTGAGGAAGAACCCGGACCGGGCGTTGACCTCGATGAGGGTGTCCCACTCCTCCACGGTGAGGTCCAGCCCACCGGCTCCGGGGATGCCGACGTTGTTGAACAGCACGTGCAGCGCCCCGTGGTCGCGCTCCACCTGTGCGGCCAGGTCGCGCAGCGCGTCGAGGTCGCGCACGTCGACGGCGGCCGCGCTGGCCGAGCCACCGGCGGCGCGGATGCCCTCGACGACCTCGGTGGCGGCGGCCTCGTTGATGTCCACGACGATCGCGTGGGCGCCCTCACGGGCGAACGCCTCGGCGGTGGCCCGGCCGATGCCCGACGCGCCGGCGGTGACGAGTGCGACCTTGTCCTTGAGCAGCATGCGGATCTCCCTCCGGTCGAGGTGGTGGCAGGCGTCGGGGTCGGTCACGTCCCCGGCGGCCGGGTGATCCCGGCCAGTGGCCACTGGATGTGCTTGACCTCGAAGAACTCGGCAAAGCCGTCCTCGCCCAGCTCCCGGCCGACCCCGCTGCGCCCCGGGCCGCCCCACGGCGCGTCCGGGCGCATCCCGGAGCCGCCGTTGATGGTGACGGTGCCGGCCCGCAGCCGCTTGGCCACCTCGATCGCCTCGGGCGTGGGGCCGAACACGTTGGCGGCCAGCCCGTACGGGGAGTCGTTGGCGATCCGCACGGCCTCGTCCACGTCGGTGTACGGCAGCGCGATGGCGATGGGTGCGAACAGCTCCGTGCGGGCGATCGGGTCGTCCGGTGCCACCCCGGTGAGGATGGCCGGGTTGAGGTAGTAGCCGGTGGGCAGGTCCGGCCGGCCGCCGCCGGCGGCGATCCGGGCACCGCGGTCCAGCGCCTCCTGGACCAGGCGCTCCACCTTGTCCCGGTGCTCGGCGGAGATGACCGGGCCGACGATGGTGTCCTCCTGCTGCGGGTCGCCCACCTTGATGGTGGCGATGAACGCGTCGGCGAGCTTGACGAACTCGTCCAGCTGCGACTCGTGCACCAGCACCCGGGTCCACGCCGCACACCCCTGCCCGGCGTTGCGGGCGAACCGCAGCACCGAGGCCGGCACCACCGCAGGCAGGTCCGCCCCGGGCAGCACGATGTTGGGGCTCTTCCCGCCCATCTCCAGCACGGTCTTGCTGAGCGACCCGAGCGCGGCCTGGGACATCACCCGGGCGCCGACGGCGTCCGACCCGGTGAAGGTGACCATGTTGATGTCGGGGTGGCTGGTCAGGCGGATGCCCACCTCCGGCCCACCGACGACGAGGTTGACCACGCCCGGGGGCAGGCCGAGCTCGTCGATGAGCTCGAAGACCCGCAGGGTGGACAGCGTGCCGTGGGGTGAGGGCAGGGCGACCACGGTGCACCCGGCGGCCAGCGCCCCGCCCAGCTTCCACGCCAGCAGGTTGACCGGGTAGTTGTAGGCCGGCAGCGCGGCGACCACGCCCACCGGCTCGTAGCGCAGCAAGCTGATCGAGGCGACCGGGTTGTGGTAGAGCGGCAGCGCCTGCTCGTACCCGCCCCTCGGACCCTTGAGGGCCATCGTCGCGTACCACCGCAGCGCCTCGATCGGGCCGCCGACCTGCATCGAGCGGCAGGCGCTGATGGGTGTGCCGACCTCGTCGGCGAGCAGCCGCGACAACGGTTCGCGCTCCCGCTCCAGCAGATCGGCCAGCCGGTTGAGCACCTCCGCCCGCTGCGCCGGCCCGTACGCGCGCCACTGCGGGCTCTCGAACGCCGCCTTCGCGGCCGCCACGGCCGCGTCGACCTGCTCCAGCGAACTGGTCGCCGTCACTCCGATGACCTGCTCGGTGGACGGGCTACGGGAGGTGAGGTCCTGCTCCCCGGCGCCGTCGTGCCACTGACCGTTCAGGTACGTGCTCCTGCTGCGCCGCTGCGGCATCGCCCGCCTCCTCCGCTCACTGCTTATTATCGTTATAATAGATTTTCGGATGGCCGTCGCGCCATCCCCTCACCGGTTCAGTCCGGCGCCGGGACGTCGAACGACGGTGCCGGCAGGGTCCGCAGCGCGGCCGCCAGCCGCTCGGGGATCGGCGCCTTGGCCCAGTCCCGGGTACGGCAGGCGAACGTCAGCTGTCCGCGGGTCACCAGGTCGCCGTCGCGGGTGAACTCGAAGCCCACCCGGTAGGAGCTGGTGCCGATCCGGTCGAGGACCGGCCGGCACACCAGCTCGTCGAAGACCTTCGCCGCCTGCACGTACGTGGCGCCGGAGCTGATGCCGACGGTGAGGACGCCCAGGTCGTCCACCATGTGACCGCTGCGGATCCCGTGCGTGTACAGCCACGTGCTGTAGGTGCGCTCCATCCACGGGTAGTAGATGGCGAAGTACGAGATGCCCAGCACGTCACAGTCCCCATAGGACAGCTGGAACCTCTGGCTGATCCGGTCGTCGCTCACTGTCCACCCTCCCTCGGCAGCTCGACGGTGGCGGTCCCGGACAGCACCAGGTCCGGCTCGCGCCCCACCACGCGCAGCGTCACGTCGCAGTCGACCAGCCGGGTCCCGCCCTCCTCGCGTACCCCGGTGACCACTCCGCCGGCCACCAGCCGGTCGCCGGCGAACACCGTGCCCATGAACCGCACCCGGATCCGCCGTAGCCGCTCGTGGCCGCCGGCGAACCGGGCGAGGAGGTTCATCACGTACCCCACGTTCAGCGGCCCCTGGTTGACCGGCCGGTCCCCCAGGCCGGCCGCGGCGACCGCGGCCGGGTCGAAGTGGATCGGCGTCGGGTCGGCCAGCAGCGCCGCCATCGTCTTCATCTTCTCCGCGCTGACCGCCGGCACCTCCAGCTCGGGCAGCCGCGTGCCCACCGCGGGCGCGCTCACCCCGACCTCCTCGGCACGATCAGTGAGTTCCAGCAGGTGGCGACGTGACTGCCGGTGGCCGCGTCGTGCAGGTGCAGCTCGTAGCCGACCACGTCGAAGATCCCGCTGCGGCCGCGCCGGCGGTCCACGGAGGTGACGCCGCCGCTGACCCGGTAGGTCGCCGGCACCCGTAGCGGCTGGTGCAGCGTGGTCTCGTGCTCGCCGGCCAGCGGCCCGTCGGCGGCGCTGGTGTGGCACCACTCGAAGAACTCGTCCCAGGTCATGCCCCAGCCGCCGACCGCGGCCATCCACGCCAGCAGCGGGTGCGCCACCGCGCCGCCGGGTTCGGCCAGCACCGTGTCGGCCAGCAGCCACGCCCGCCACGGTTCGATCGTGTACGTCCCGCCGGGGAACCGCCGGCCGACGAGGGAGCGCACCTGGGCCAGCGGCGGCGCCACCTGATCCAGGTCCGACACTGCGACGTCCGGGTCAGACACTGCGGTCGCGGCCCTCCCAGTACGGGGCGCGGAGCTCGCGCTTGAGGATCTTCCCGGTCGGGGCCTTGGGCAGCTCGGCGACGAACTCCACCGACCGCGGCTTCTGGTAGCTGGCCAGGTGCCGGCGCGCCTCGTCGATGATCTCCTGCTCGGTCGCCGTCTGGCCCGGCTTGAGCACGACGAACGCCTTGACCGACTCGCCCCACTCCGGGTCGGGTACGCCGATCACGGCGCACTCCAGCACCGCCGGATGCCGGGCGATGGCCTCCTCCACCTGGATGCTGTAGATGTTCTCGCCACCGGAGATGATCATGTCCTTGGCCCGGTCGACGATGGTGATGTAGCGCTCCTCGTCCCAGGTCGCGATGTCGCCGGTCCACATCCAGCCGTCGCGGATGGTCTGCGCGGTCAGGTCCGGCCGGCGCCAGTAGCCGACCATGTTGGCGTCCGACCGGACGATGATCTCGCCGGGGGTGCGCCCGTCGCGCGGCACCTCCCGGCCCTGCGGGTCGACCACCCGCACCGAGGTCACGAACCCCTCCTGGCCGCAGGAGCGCAACCGCTCCGGGTGGATGCCGCGCA
>Ga0079224_100003198_pt1 | contig 20466 bp, 17 predicted proteins | sample Stecom2015_FD_80414 | JGI IMG/M metagenome (GOLD analysis project Ga0079224, IMG submission 80414) | Agricultural soil microbial communities from Utah to study Nitrogen management - Steer compost 2015 | ecosystem: Environmental > Terrestrial > Soil > Agricultural land | place: USA: Utah...
CCAGAGGAAAGGCAGGATCACTGTGCGCAGGGCATAGGTCACCCCCTGCACGCCGGTCCTGATCGGGTCCTCCCCGGAGATCGCCGCCGCCGCGAACGTGGCGAGCCCCACCGGCGGCGTGATATCACCCATGATCCCGTAGTAGAAGACGAACATGTGGACGGCGATCAGCGGGATGATGACACCGGCCTGGGCGCCGAGTTCAACGACCACCGGCGCCATCAGGCTGGCCACGAGAATGTAGTTGGCGGTGGTCGGCACCCCGAGGCCGAGCACCAGGCACACGAACGCGGTGAACAGCAGCATCAGCATCACGTTGCCGCCGCTGATCAGCTCGACCAGGTCGGTCATGCGAAAGCCCAGGCCGGTGAGCGTGATGGTGCCCACGATGATGCCGGCGGTCGCGGTCGCCACCGCGATTCCGACCATGTTGCGCGCCCCGTTCTCGAGCCCGAACACGGCGTCGCGAACGCCGAGCACGAGGCCGGCGACCGCTTCCCCGGCCCGGCCGCGGAACAGTCCGATGAGCACGTGCTGGGTGATCATCAGGAAGAGCAAGGTGGCGCAGCCCCAGAAGGCGGCAAGCGACGGCGAGGTCTCGTCGACCATCAGCATCCAGATGAGCACGCCGATGGGAATCAGGAAATGCAGTCCTGCCCGCACCGTAGGCCAGGTCTCCGGCCGCACCGGATTGCGAATGTCGATGTCCTGCGGCAGGTCCGGCGCGCGAGCAGCCTGCCAGGTGGCGACCAGGTAGAGCGCTCCCATGATGAGCGTGACGAGCCAGGCGGCGCTTTCGCCAAGCATCGCGCGTGCCCCGAGGACGGCGTAGTACACCAGGCACACCACCACGATGCTGCCGAACAGGCCCAGCCCATAGCCCTTGAGCTTGTCGATCACTGGCTTGGGTTGCTGCGCGAGCATCGGCTTGAGGTCGAGTTTCAGTGCCTCGAGATGCACGATGTAGAACAGCCCGATGTAGGCGAGGCAGGCCGGCAGGATGGCGTGCTTGACGACTTCGGCGTACGGAATGCCCACGTACTCGGTCATCAGGAACGCCGCCGCGCCCATTACCGGCGGCATGATCTGGCCGTTGACCGAGGCCATGGTCTCGATCGCGCCCGCCTTGACGCCACCGTAACCGGCCCGCTTCATCAGCGGAATCGTGAAGATGCCGCCGGATACCACGTTGGCGACCGATGAACCCGACACCACCCCGTTGAGCGCCGAAGACGCCACGGCAACCTTCGCCGGCCCGCCGCGCATGTGGCCGAGCAGCGCGAAGGACACCTGCATCATGTAGTTGCCGCCGCCCGCGCGATCGAGCAGCGAGCCGAACAGCACGTAGACGAAGATGGTCGAGACCGACACGCCGAGGGCGACACCGAAAACCCCCTCGGTGGTCAGCCACATCTGCGACATGGTGCGCGAGATCGACGCGCCCTTGTGCATCAGCACGTCCGGCATGTATGGGCCAGCGAAGACGTAGACGAGGCAGAAGACGGCAAGCAGGGACATCGGCCAGCCGACTGCCCGGCGGGTTGCCTCGAGCAGCAGGAGCATGCCGATCATTCCCGTCCACAGGTCCATGGACGTCGGCTGCCCCGGTCGTTCGGCAAGCTCCCGGTAGAAGACGATCAGGTAGGACGCGCAAAAGGCGCCAGCTACCGCCAGTACCCAGTCGGCGAGCGGCACCCGGTCGCGTGCCGACACGGACTTGAATGCGGGGAATACCAGGAAGGCGAGGAAGACTCCGATGGCGAGGTGCAGCGACCGCGCCTCGGTGTCGTTGATGATGCCGACGCCCAGCGCGAAGGGCAGCGGGCTGGCGTAGAAGAGTTGCCAGAGCGACCAGGCGATCGCGAGGGTGGTGACGAGCCCGGCGACGAAGCCGCCGGTCAGCTTGCGGCCACCGGTATCGGCTTCGGCGACCAGGTCCTGGAGTTTCTCCGTGTCGGGAGCATCCCCGATTGTTTTCGTTGTGTCAGCCACGGGCTTCTCTCTTGTCTGGCATCCGCCGTCGATGGCGCACCACCCCGGCCAGGAAAAGCCGCCCCCGTGGCGGGGGCGGCATGGACCTCACTTCACCCAGCCCTTTTCCTTGAAGTAGCGGGCGGCGCCATCATGCAGCGGCGCCGAGAGGCCGTTCTTCACCATGTCCTCGGGCTTGAGGTTGGCGAGCGCGGGGTGCAGTCGCTTGAACTCGTCGAAGTTCTCGAACACCGACTTCACCAGTTGGTACACGGTATCGGCCGGCACCTTGGTCGACGCCACCAGGGTCGCGAGCACGCCGTAGGTCTCGGTGGCTTGCGGGTTGTTCGGATACAGGCCGCCCGGGATGGTCGCCTTGGCGTAGTACGGCTTGCCTTCGAGCAGCTTGTCGATCTTCGGCCCGGTCAGCGACACGAGTTGCGCACCGCAAGTGGTGGTCGGGTCCTGGATGTTGGCGCTCGGGTGGCCAACGGCGTAGAAGAAGCCGTCGATCTTGCCGTCGCACAGCGCCGGCCCATGCTCGTCGGCCTTCAGCTCGGAAGCCAGCGAAAAGTCGCTGGTCTTCCAGCCGAGGGCTTCGAGCAGTTCGTTCATCGAGGCGCGCGTACCCGAACCCGGGTTGCCGACGTTGAAGCGCTTGCCCTTGAAGTCATCGAACGTCTTGATGTTCGCTTCCTTGCGCGCGACCACGGTGAATGGCTCCGGATGCACCGAGAACACGGCGCGCAGGTCCTGGTAGGCGCCGGCATCCTTGAACTGGGAGACGCCCTTCAGGGCATTGAACTGGACATCCGACTGAACGAAGCCGAGATCGAGTTCGCCTGCCTTGATGGTGTTGACGTTGAAGACGGAACCACCGGTGGATTCGACCGAGCAACGGATATTGTGGGATGCACGGTCCTTGTTGACGAGCCGGCATACGGCGCCGCCCGCGGCGTAATAGACGCCGGTGACGCCACCCGTGCCGATGGTGATGAATTTCTGCTGGGCGAATGCCGGACTGCTGCCCAGGGCCGCAACCGCAGCGATGGCGACGGATGCGGTCAGTGCGGCGGGCCGCAGGCGGGTCGTGAAGCGGGTCAATCGTCTCATTTTTGTACTTCCTTACGTGGTGAAATCAATGGCCGGAATCGGCCGGTACGGTCTCGAGCGTCTGGCCAAGCGCCCGTTGCAGGCGGAGGACGATCTCGTCGATCTCGGCCTCCGACACGATGAAGGGCGGCGCGAGGAGCACGTGGTCGCCACGCCGCCCGTCGATGGTTCCGCCCATTGGATAACACATCAGTCCGTTGTCCATCGCGGTCCGCTTGAGCGCCGCATGCAACTGCAGCGACGGATCGAAGGGTTCGCGGGTTTCGCGATCCCTGACGAACTCGAGGCCGACGAACAGGCCGCGGCCGCGGATATCCCCGACGTTCGGGTGATCACCGAGCACTTCGCGCAGCCGCGCCATGAGCCGCTCGCCGCGGCTGCGCACCTGCGCGAGCAGCCCGTCGCGCTCGATCACCTTCTGGACGGCGAGCGCCGCCGCGCACGCGGTGGCATGACCGAGGTAGGTGTGGCCATGCTGGAAAAAGCCGCTGCCCTCGCGCATGGCGTCGACGATCCGTTCCTGCGCGAGAACCGCTCCGATGGGCTGGTAGCCGCCGCCAAGCCCCTTGGCGACGACCAGCAGGTCGGGCGCGACGCCCTCGGCCTCGCAGGTGTGCAGGGTGCCGCAACGCCCCATGCCGCACATCACCTCGTCGAGGATCAAAAGTACGCCATGGCGGTCGCAGACCTCGCGCACCCGCCGGAAGTAGCCCGGCACCGGGGTCAGCACACCGGCGGTCGCGCCGCCAACGGTCTCGGCCACGAATGCAATGACCTGGTCCGGACCAACTCGCCGGATCGTCTCGTCGAGTTCGCTCGCGAGCCGCTCGCCGTACTGCTCCGGCGTCTCGCCGGCGGCGCGATCGCGGTACTCGTAGCAGGGCGACACATGCTCGACATCCACGAGCAGCGGCGCGAACTGGGCCCTGCGCCAGGCGTTGCCGCCCACCGCGAGCGCACCGAGGGTGTTGCCGTGGTAACTCTGGCGGCGGGCGATGAAGCGGCCGCGTTGCGGCTGGCCGATCTCCACGAAATACTGGCGAGCCATCTTGAGCGCGGCCTCCACGGCCTCCGAGCCACCCGACACGAAATATGCATGGCTGGTGCCTGCCGGCGCCCGCCGGACCAGGTTGTCCGCAAGTTCCTCGGCCACGTCCGTTGTGAAGAAGCTGGTATGCGCGTAGGCGAGCTTGCCGAGTTGCTCGCGCATCGCCTCGAGCACGTCCGGATGGCCGTGGCCGAGGCACGAGACCGCCGCGCCGCCGGAGGCATCGATGTAGTCCCGACCCTCGCTGTCGCGCAGGTGGATGCCCTTGCCCGAGACCGCTGTCGGGTAGCTGCGCGCGAGGTGGCGGTGGAAGACTGCGGTCATCGCGTGCTCCTGGTGTATCTGCTCGTGGCCGTGGCCGGGTCGACGTACACGTGCTCCGCCTCACGATGTCCTTGCACCGTCCGCAGTCGGCCGAGGACGGCTTCGCCGCCGAGCGTGGCAATCGCCTGCAGCAGGGTTTCGGCAAGCGCGAGCGCCCCGGTCATGGACTGGAAGTATGAAGGGGTATCGGTATGGGCGAGCAACACCCGTTGCGCCGGCCTTGCAATGGGGGAAAGCGGGCTGTCGGTGATCGCCACCAGTGCGATGCCGAGGCCGGCCGCCTTGCGGGCCACTTCCCGCGCGAGGCGGGCATAGGGAGCCTGGCTGAAAACCACCAGCTGATCTTCCGCGCCGAGGCTGCGCACCTGGTCGGCCAGGGTACCCGCGTTATCGGTCAGCAGCAGGGTCTCGGCACGCAGCATGTCCAGCAGGTACTGGAAACGGTGCGCCACCCCGTGGCTCGCCCGCAGCCCGAGCACGCCGATCCGGCGCGCCTCGAGCAGCGCCTTCGCGGCCGCCTCGAAGTCGTTCGCCCAGGGCCCGTCGAGGACCGATGCCACGTTGGCCCGCTGCATGGCATTGATGTCCTCGGCGTGCAGCGCGATGGGATCCTGGTGCGACTGCAACATGGCGGCGCGGTCGGCAGAGTCGCCGGCCTGCATCAGCACGAGGCCGGCCCGAAACGGCTGGCGCAGGTCCTCGTAACGCTCGAAGCCCAGGGCCTGCGACAGGCGGGTGAGCGTCGCCGGCTGCACGCTGGCCCGGCGCGCGACAGCACGCAGGGAATACAGGCCGACGTCCGCCGGATTGGCGGCCAGCCAGCGGGCAGCCCGCTTCAGCTCGGGACTCAAGGACTCGAAGCGCGACTCGATGCGGCACCTGACGTCTGCGACTTGCATGAATCGATTGTTTCAAGTTTCCGGTTCTGAAACATCCGGGTTTTCCCTCGCGCGCCCTCCTCGTGCCAGCTAGGGTTCGAGGATATTGAAGTTCGACGGAAACTCGTCGAAGGTGTCGAACAGTCGCCGCACCGCCTCGCCGTCGCCGCTCACCGCCAGCAGGCCACGGTCGAGCGCCTCGGCGAGCGGCCGTCCGCTCGCGACAATACCGGCGAGTTGCTCCCGATTGGTGGACACGGTGGCCATCGCGCCGGCGCCGTGCGAACCCGGCGAATGGCTCAATGCCGAGTGGCTGAGCGTCAGGCGGTGGCCGCCGTTTTCGTCGCTCATTCGCCAGTCGAACCGCAACTGCAGCCCCTCGGCCTTCTGCGCATTCACCCGGATCGCCAGATAGTCGAAGAACATCGCCATCGGCAGCATTGACACCACCTTGCGACTGATGACGCTTCCCGGGCCGGGCTTCGGTGCGCCGAAGCGCAGTTCCTTCGCGCCCAGCAGGTAGGCATTGCGCCAGGTCGAAGATTCGCTCTGGTACCCGAGCTGCTCCATCGCGTCGGCCACCAGTTCGCGCGCGCTGCGGTTCGCCGGGTCGGCGAAGACGAGGTGCCGCCCCACCTCCGCGACCCAGCGGTACTCGCCCGCATCGAAGTCGCGTCGGGCGCGCTCGAGCACGGCTTCGACGCCGCCCATGTATTCGATGGTCTTGACCGCCGCCGCATCCGGCGGCAGCGGGTCGAGGCTGGCCGGATGGCCGTCGTAAGGGCCCATGTAGTGGGCGTAGATCGCCCGCAGGTTGTGTTCGATCGCGCCATAGTAGGGCCGTGCATGCCAGCTGCCGGCCAGCGATGCGGGCATGCGGAACTCGGCGGCGATCTCGTTCGGAGTCAGCCCGTGGCTCATCAGCCGCAGGCACTGGTCGTGCATGACGCGGTACAGGTCGCGCTGTTCGGTAATGAAGCGCCGCGCGCGATCGCGTCCCCAGCTCGGCCAGTGATGCTGGGCAATGACCACGTCCGTCTGCTCGATGAACTCCTCGAGCGCGGCATCGAGATACTTCGACCAGGCCAGCGCATCGCGAGTACGCGCGCCTCGCAGGGGGCAGAGGTTGTGCATCGTGTGGCAGCCATTCTCGGCCAGGTTCAGCACCTTGAATTGCGGAAAGAAGAAGTTCATTTCCGCCGGGGCCTCGGTCTCGGGCGTGAGCTGGAAGACGATCTCGACCCCGTCGATGACATGCGTCTCCATCGGCTGCGTGACCAGCATGGTCGGCGCGATCAGGCTGGTGGTGCCGCGCCCGATGGTCTTGCCCAGGCCTGCGTCGACATGCGAGCGCGGGCCGGCCGCAAGGGTCGGGCCGAACTGGAACATAGCGCGCCGTCGCATCGGCACGCCGGCCAGCACGTTCTCCGACACCGCCGCTTCCATGAAGCCGTCGGGCGCGACCACCTGGACCTCGCCGGCGACCACCTCGGCCGGGCTCACGACGCCCTCGACGCCGCCATAGTGGTCGACATGGCTGTGGCTGTAGATCACGCAGCGCACCGGGCGTTCGCCCCGATGCTCGCGATACAGCGCCAGCGCGGCGGCGGCGGATTCGGACACGGTCAGGGGGTCGATCACGATCAGCCCGGTGTCGCCTTCGATGAGGGTGATGTTGGCGAGGTCGAAGCCCCGCACCTGGTACATGCCCTCGCAGACCTCGAACAGGCCATGGATCCGGTTGAGCCGCGCCTGCCGCCAGAGGCTGGGGTTGACCGAATCGGGCGCCTCGAGCTGCTCGAGGAAGGCATACGACGACAGGTCCCAGACCACGCGGCCATCGGCGGTTTCGATCCTGGCATCCGGTCGGGTGGCGATGAAGCCGCGCCGCGCATCATCGAAGCAGCTGTCGTCGGAAAGATCGAGCCTCGAGGCGAACCCCGCATTGCTGCGGCAGGTATGCGGCGAAGCGGGCTTGAGCATCGTGCCCTTGTCGTCGGCCGTTGTCATCGTGGTGCTCCTTGTTCGTCGGCAATCCCCAGGATGGTCTTGCCCTGGCCCTGGCCGGACAGGGCGTACTCGAGGGCCGGCACGAAATCCTCGAAGGCGAACTCCCTGCCGACCGGCGGAACCAGGGATCCGTCCGCGACCCAGCCCAGCAGTTCGCCGAGACAGGCCTCTCCCAACCCGGCTTCAAACAGCAGGAACTGGCGCACATCCACGCCGCGCCCTTGAGCAGCGGAAGATTGGCGGCGAGCGACGGAATCGGTCCGCCCGCGAAGCCGATGACCAGATGGCGGCCGCGCCAGGCCAGGGAGCGGAACGCCGGCTCGAAGAGCGGTCCGCAGACGGGATCAAAAACGATGTCCGGGCCCTTCCCTTCGCAAAGGGTCTTGATGCGCTCGCGAAACCCCTCGACCTCGACACCCTCGCCCAGCGCTTCCACCCAGGCACCGACCTCCTGGCCGGGGACATGGGGCAGCTCGGGCTTGACCTGGTAGCGCCCCAGCGACACCAGGGCATCGACGTACCCGACCCCGCAGGCGGCGATCCGCAGCAGCGCGGTGCCTGGACGCGGATCCGGCGTGGGCGCATCGACCATCCGATAGTCCGAGATGGAATCCAGCGATGCCGCTTCGACCTGTCTCATGCGGGCTCTCTCCTCCTCTGTCATTGGCAATCTTGCGCGAGGGATGCCGAACCCGTGGCGCGCTCCAGGTCCAGCCTGGCCGGCCTCGGGCCTGAATGACGGGCGTCGGCGTCCGACGGGACGGAGACGGCGGATGGCGCTGCTGGCAAAGAACTCTGTTGCCCGGCAAACGAAAGCTCGTTAATAATAACGAGACGCATTCTCATAGAGATGACCCTGCGAAGCCGCCACCGCCGGCGCCTTCGTCCCTCCATCGCCATCCCTTCAATCACCGAACCCGCTTCTTTTCTTCCCCGAGGATCGATCCATGAGCAAGCCAAGCCGCCGCGCGCTGCGGTTCAACTCCATCGTACTGGCAATGATGACCGCTGGCGCCGGTTCCGCGGCGATGGCCCAGACCACGCCCCAGGCCACCGACCGGGCGGATGGCGCGATCGGCGCGCTGCCGCAGATCAATGTGCGTGACACCTATGAGCGCGAGGACCTGCCCAGGCTGGCGCCCGGTCGCAAGGCCGCCAGGGGGGCTCGCCTGGGCATTCTCGGCTCCACTCCGATCGTCGATGCGCCGGTGCACATCAACAGCTACACGCGCGAACTGGCCGAAGACTGGTCGGCCATGACGCTGCAGGACGTGCTGAAGAACGACTCGGCCGTCGTCTTCACCACCAACGAAGGCCACATGCTGCAGAACTTCAACCTGCGCGGCCTGAACATGGGCGCCATCGACATCGGCACCAATGGCCTCTACGGCATTGCCCCGGCCAACCAGGTGCCGGTCGAGTTGTTCGAGCGCATCGAGGTGCTGCGCGGTCCGAACGTGCTGCTCTCGGGCATGCCGCCGGCCTCCAGCGTGGCGGGTACCGTCAACATGGTGACCAAGCGGGCCCTGGGCAAGCCGATCGCCGAGCTGACGGCGACCTACGGCAGCCGCTCGTATGGCCAGGTCCACGCCGACCTGGGCAAGCGCTTCGGCGACGAGAAGCGCCTCGGCTTGCGCTTCAATGGCGTCTACGGCAGTGGCGAGATGGGTGCCAGGGACGAGAAGCAGGAACGCCGGATGGGCGCGCTGGGGCTGGACTACCTGGGCGACCGGGCGCGCTTCTCGCTCGACGTCTACAGCAGCGTCAACGAAATCGACAACGGCAGCCCGGGCATGTTCAGTTTCACCGGCTCGGGGGCCGTGCCCGGCGTGGGGGTGTTGCTGGCCCCGCCGGCGGGCGACACCAACATGTTCCGCGGCACCCACGGCAAGTACGACAACGAAGGCTTGCTGGCCCGCGCCGAGTTCGACTTCAACAGCGACTGGCAGGGTTATGTGGCCGTGGGGGGATCCAACTCCAAGGGCCAGGGCCTGATGTTCGGCACGCGCGCCATCGTCACCGGCCTGGACGGCACCACGCGCGGAGCGATCTACCACGTCGACACGCGCTCCGAGCGCCGTACCGCCGAGGCGGGCGTGATCAGCAAGTTCGAGACCGGGGGCATCAAGCATCGGGCGCAGCTGTCGTTCAATGTCCTGCGCGTTCGGGAATCCACGAACAACACACCTTGCAACTACTGCTACACCACCAACATGTACGACCCGGTGGAGCCGGTGTTCCCGAACGCCCCGGCGTGGACGGGCTGGGAATCGGCGCGCGTCGCCACGAAGTCCAACTTCACTTCCCTGGCCATCGCCGACACCATGAGCTTTGCCGACGACAGGTTCCTGCTGACCGTCGGCGGTCGCCATCAGTCCGTGAAGATGTCCTACACCGACTACAGCGAAAGCCGCTTTTCACCGATGGTCGCCGCCGTCGTGCGTCCGTGGGGCGACAACATCTCGCTGTTCGGCAACTACACCGAGGGACTGGAGCCGGGACAGGTCGTGGGTACCGGCTATGCCAACGAAGGCGAAGCGCTGCCTCCCCTGGTCACCAAGCAGCTCGAAGCGGGCGTGAAGCTGCGCTCCGGCGAACTGACGCATACGGTCAGCGCCTTCCAGATCGAGCGACCATCCCTCGTCACCGACATCAACAACGCCCTGGTCGACGACGGCGAGCAGCGCCTGCGTGGCCTCGAGTGGAGCGTGTTCGGCAAGGTGACCCAGGACCTGTCGATGCTGGGCGGCGTCACCTACATCCAATCGGAGCAGCGTGACACCGGCAGGGATACCTACGGCACGCCCGGCTGGCGCGCGCGCCTGGGCATGGACTGGCAATCGCCCGTAAAAGGTCTCAAGGTGGGTGGCCGCGTGAACTACACCAGTGCGCAGTGGGCCGACTCCCGCAATGTGCTCCGCGTGCCTTCCTGGCACACCTTCGACCTGATGGCCAGCTATGCCACCAGGTTCGGCAACACGCCGGTGCGCTTCAATGCCAGCGTGGAGAACGTCGCCGACAAGGAGTATTGGCTGGGTACCTTCGGCGACAGCTTCCTCATGCCGGGCGCACCGCGCATCTTCAGGCTATCGACGACGGTATCGTTCTGATCGGGTCACCTCGTCATCGCGCCACCGCCTGGCGGGCAAGAAACACTTGATGCAGCGTGATCTTGCGGACCTCCACCTGGCTGGACTGGATATGAGAGCGGAGCAGCAACTCGACTCGGTCCGCCTTGCGGGCGAGAATGGCACGCAGTATCTTGGCGTGCTCGTCGTAGGTGGCATCGATGCGCATCTGCTTGTGAAAGTCGAGCCGGCGGATGATGCGGATGCGCTCGGTCACGTCGTGGTGTACGCGAGCCATCTCGCCATTGCCGGCGGCCTTCACGAGGGTCTCGTGGAAGGCTTCGTCCCAGGCAGCCACCTGCGTTGCGTCGCTGCTGCGTTCACCTGCCGGTACCAGCCAGCGCTCCTTCAGGGCCTCCAGCAAGGGCGATGATTCGGCTGCTTCCTGTTGGCACAGGCGTCGTCCGGCGGTCGTTTCCAGCACCATGCGCAGGTCGTAGAGCTGGTCGAACCTGTCGAAGTCGAACGGCAACACGCGCCAGCCGCTGCGAAACATCACCTCCACCAGCCCCTCCTGCTGCAGGCGGAACAGGGCCTGTCGCACCGGTGTGCGCGAAACTGCCAGGCGGTTGCAGATGTCGTGTTCGCTGAATCGGTCGCCAGGCACCAGCCGGAAGTCGGCAATGTCCCTCTTGAGTTGCGCATACACTTCTTCGGCCCGCGAGGGCTGCGAAGAAGCGGGCTCGGCGTCCTGGGGAATGGCGGTGGTGTTGTTCACGGGGGCACTCCAGCAGCGTTAGCCTGCCACCGAATCCCGATTCATGCCAGAAGGCTCACGTGCGCCGAGACCACGCGCCAGCCGTCGGCGGTGCGCAGCCAGGTCTGGCTCTGACGACCCACGCGGTCGCTACCCGTGCGAAGAAACTCCGTGTTGGCGGTGGCGAAGTCGAGGCCGTAGGTGGTGATGACGGTCTTGCATCGCGTGCGCGCCAGTCCGGTCGAGGGGCGGCCGGCCCGGAATTCACGAATCGCGTCATGGCCATACAGGTTCTCGGTGGCACCAAAGCGAAGCGTGTGCGGGCTGTCCCAGAACAGCTCGTCGAGCACGGCCACGTCATTGCGCACCAGGGCGACCTCGTAGCGCTCGAACGCGGCCGTCACTTCGGCCAGCACGTCGGGCAGGTTGATCGCCGGCGTATCGTTGGTGGGGCCTGGGGTCGTGTTCACAGATGGGTCTCCTTCACCTGGGCGACGCCCGATTGCGCCAGCACCCAGCCAGCACGCAGCGCCAGGTCCTCGCGCCAGGGCGCGGCGATGAGCTGCACGCCGATGGGCAGGCCGCCGGTGCCCGAGGGCCACAGGGGCGCGGCCACCACCGGGCAACCCGAAAACGAGATCGGCTGGGTCAGCAAGCCCATGGAAGGCCGGCAAGGGACATGGGTGCCATCGATGTCGATCCATTCGGTACCAATGGGCGGGGCAGCCACCGGCGTGGCGGGCGCGACCAGCACGTCCCAGTCGCGGAACAGCGCGTTGACCTTGTCGCGATGGATGCGCCGGAAGCGCTGCGCGCGTACGTACCAGTTGGCGGGCTGCAGCGCGCCGGCGATCAGGCGGTCCACGGACAGGGGTTCGTAATCGGCCGCTTGCTTGCGCAGCGCCGGCAGGTGCAGGCTGCCGCCCTCGCTGGCGGTGACGATGAAGGCGGCCGCACGGGCCTGCGCCGCATCGGGCCACTGCACGCCTTCGTGAACAGCCGTGTGTCCGCCCAGGGCGTCGGCGGCGAGTGCAACCGCCTGCTGCGCCGGCAGCGTCGCATGTTGGGTGAAGTAACCGCCGAGCACGCCGACGCGCAAACCCTTCACCCCCTTGCCCAGTGAACGGGACACCGGTTCGATGGCGGTGGCAAAGCAGCCCGGGTCCAGCGGGTCGGGGCCCTGCATGGCATCGTAGGCCAGGGCCAGGCCCGCCAGATCGCTGGCGACGGGGCCCACGTGGTCGATGCTGTGGACGAACGGAAAACTGCCGCGGCGCGACAGCCGCCCGAGCGTGGGCTTGAGGCCCCATACACCGCAAAGCGATGAAGGCACGCGAATGGAGCCGTTGGTGTCCGAGCCCAGCGTGAGCGGCACCTGGCCCGCGGCCACCGCCGCGGCCGATCCACCGGAGGACCCCCCGGCCACGCAGCCCAGCTTGAGCGGATTGCGCGTGGGACCGTAGTGGGTGTTCTCGGTGGTGAAGCCGTAGGCGTACTCGTCCATGTTGAGCGAGCCCACGAGCACCGCGCCAGCGGCCTGCAGGCGCTGGACCAGTACCGCATCGGCCGAGGCGGGCCGGTCGCCACGGTTCACCCTGGAACCGGCCAACGTCACCTCGCCGGCGATGTCGAACAGGTTCTTCACTGCGAACGGCACCCCGGCCAGCGGGCCCAGCGGCTCGCCGCGCGCGCGCTGGGAGTCGATTCGCCCTGCCTGGGCGCGTGCGGCGTCGAAGCGGGTGCCGGTGAAGGCGTTCACCCGGGCCTCGGTGGCTTCGATGCGGGCGATGCAGGCTTCCAGCACGTCGGTGGCGCTGCGTTCACCGCTGGCGATCGCTTGCGCAGTCCGGGAAAGGGAAAGAGTGGGCATGGCGGGCGTCCCGGGTCAGCGCGGCTGGTCGAAGGGGGCGGGATGAAACAGCTCGGCCGGCTCGTCGTGCGGAGCCAGCGGAAAGGCGTCGAGCATGGCGGCAATGGCAGCGGTGCGCTGCAGGTGCAGTGCCACGCGGGCGGCCTGGGCCGCGTCCAGTGGCATGTCCACCGCCACCGCGGCGGCCTGTACGTAGGCAAGCGTCTGTGCTTCGTTCATCGTCGCCCCCATCACCGCCGAACCTCACGCTGGAACACCTCCAGGCTGCGCTTCTTGGCAGCGATGAAGCTCGCTTCCGAAAGCGTGGCCACGGTGCGTGGGCGCGGGTCGTCGTAGGACAGGATCTCGGCCACCTTGGTCGGCCGCTTGGTAAGCAGTAGTACCTGGTCGGCCAGGTACACCGCTTCTTCCAGGTCGTGCGAGACCAGCATCATGGTGGTACCGGTCTGCATGAACACCTCCTGCAACTTCTCGCGAATGAACAGGGTCATCTCGTAGTCGAGTGCGGAGAACGGCTCGTCCAGGAAAAGCACCTCCGGCTCGGGTGCAAGTGCTCGCATGATGGACGCCGTCTGCTGCTGCCCGCCCGAGAGTTCGTAGGGATAGCGATCGAGGTCGAACTTCACGTCGAACGAGGCCACCAGTTCGGCCATCCGCGCGTCCACCTCGGCCTTGCTCCTGCCTTCGAGCTTCAGCGGATAGGCGATGTTGTCGATGGTGCGCATCCACGGGAACATCGCTTCGCGGTAGTTCTGGAACACGTAGCCGATCTTGGTGTCCTTGAGCGACTTGCCATCGAACAGGATCTCGCCCGAATCGATTGGTACAAGGCCCGCGATCATGTTGATCAGGGTGCTCTTGCCGCAGCCGTTGGGCCCGAACACCGAGACGATCTTGCGTTTGGGAATGTCGAGATCGAAGTTTTCGTACAGCGGCCAACCCGCGAAGTACTTGGTGAGGCCGCGGATGGTGATGTGCGTGCCGGCCGGGCCGGGCTTGAAAGAGGGCACCGGGACATCCGCGAATACGGGCGCATTCAATACGGCATTCATCTTCCGCTCCAATGGATGATTCTTCGTTCGATGAGCAGGAACAACACGTTGAGCGCATACCCCAGCGCACCGGCCGCCAGGATGGACGCATACATGTCCTTCACGTTCATCACCTGTTGCGAGTTGATGATCCGGTTGCCCAGACCGCTGTCGGCGCCGATGAACATTTCGGCGACGATCACGATCACCAGTGCCATCGAGACCGCCGAGCGCAGGCCCACGAAGCTCGGCTGCAGGCTTTCCCAGACCAGCACGTCCTTGAACACCTGCCAGCGCGAAGCGCCCATCACCTTGGCCGCCATTACCCGCTGCTTGCGTGCGTTCATCACGCCGTAGGCGCTGTTGAACACCACGATCAGCAAGGCACCGAAGGCGGCAATCGCAACCTTGTTGATGTCGCTCACGCCGAAGATCATCAGGAACAGCGGGATCAGCGCCGACGAGGGTGTGGAGCGGAAGAAGTCGATCAGGAACTCCACGCTGCGATAGGCCTTCTCGTTGCTGCCGAGCAGCACACCCAGCGGCATGCCCACGATGCCCGCGATCATGAACGCCTGCACCGTGCGCCACACCGTCACCAGGAAGTCGTTGAGCAGCGGCCCACCGGCCAGGCCGGTGAACAGCGCACCCAGGGCGTCCATGGGCAATGGCAGCAGAATGGGCTTGATGAAGGCCAGGCGCACGGCCAGGTCCCAGATGATGAACAGGACCGCCGGGCCCACGAAGGGCAGGACCCGGCCCCAGTCGGCCTTGCGCGGTGAGGCCCATGCGTCGCCTGACGCCGGCGGCGTCCAGGTCGTCGAAGCATCGTTGATGGCGGTCGGTGTGCGCATCGGACTCAGCCCTTGTAGAGCATGGTGTCGACCACCAGGCGCCTGCTGAAGATGCCTTTCTCGGAGAACAGGTCGAAGAACTTCTGGAAGTGCGCCACGTCGCCCGGCGTGAATTCGTTGTACATGGTGTATGCGGCCAGCGGAACCTCGCCGGTGAGCGGCCCTTCGATAGGTGTGTAGGTCTTGAGGAACTGGCGCGCCTCGGTGGCCTTGCTGCGCACATAGGCCACTCCCTTGCCGTAGGCGGCAATGAACTTCCGGGCTTCTTCGGGGTGCTTGCTGATGAAGCTGCTCGTGAGCGAGGCCGAGCCACCGAACCATGGGGCCTTGGGGTCGCCCAACACATAGTGCGCGATCACGCCGGACTCGAGCACGCGGCTGGTGCCATTGAGGCGGCCGATGGTGCCGGTGGGCTCCAGCGTGTAGGCGCCGTCGACCTGGCCGGCGGCGATTGCTGCCACATGCTGGCCAATGGGCAGCTCCACCACGGTGGCACCGGTGGCGCCGCCGCGTTCGAGCACGGTCTTGGCGAGGGTCACGTTCTGGATGCCGGGACCGGACGCGATGCGCTTGCCCTTGAGGTCCGCAATGGTCTTCGCCGTGCTGGCCACCGGCACGATGACTTCGTCGAGTACGTTGTCCACGTTGCTCGGGTTGGAGCAGAAGATCTTGAAGGTGCCCGGTTGCGCAAGCTCGCCGATGGCGATGTTGGCCGAGCCGGTGCCATTGGCGCTGCCGTCGCAACGGTCGGACAACATGCCTTCCATGATCTGCTGGGCGCCGGCGAATTTCAGCACTTCCACGTTCAGGCCCGCTTCCTCGAAGTACCCGAGTTCAACGGCAGAGTAGAACGGCAGGCCGGCGGCGATGGGCCAGTAGCCCACGCGAATCTTCGGACCGGTCTGCGCCCGGAGAATCGCAGGTGCACCCAGCAAGCCCACGGCCGCGCCGGCGGCGCCCAACTGCAACACGCTGCGGCGACGCGACGAGGTGGAGGGGGCGGCGCTGGGGATGTGGAGGAAGGATTTCATGGGAACTCCTGCAAGGTTGAAGAATGGGGAACGGAGATGGATCAGGGGAAGGCGGCCTGCTGCGGCGTGGCTGAGGCGACATAGGCCCGCCATCCGCCCAGGGGCGTGATGTCGGTGGCGCCCTGCAACGCAAGTGGCTCGCACAGGAAGCCCTGCACGCTGCCGCCGTCAGCAAGTTGCAGGGTGCCGATGGACAGTGGCGAAGGCACCAGCGCCACGAAGCTGCCGTAGTGCGCCAGCGGCATGTCCCACACCTCGACCTCGATCGCTTCGCCCTCGCCCGGGGCCACACGCAACAAGCCCGGCTTCGGCGGCGTGGTGTCGGGCAGCACATACAGCCGGTACAGGGGAGCGGTGCGAGTTCGTTCCACCAGCGTGGCACCGCGCTCGCGCAGTTGGCCATTGAGCGGCATGCCGGACAGGTGGGCGCCCACCACCGCCACGCGCACGCTGTTCGCAGGATCGGTCTTCAGCCCGGAGATGGCCTGCATCGGCGGCAGTGGCACACCGGTGGCGCCTTGCGGCAGGCCCGTGGCGTGATGAAAGCGCTGGCCCAGTTCGGCGAGTTGCCAGTCGCTGCCGCAGCGGCCGATCAGCGTGATGCCAAACGGCAGGCCATCCGCACGCAGGCTGCTGGGCACCGACAGTGCGGCATAGTCGAGCAGGTTGACGAAGTTGGTGTACGCACCGAGGTTGCGGTTGAGCACCACGGGGTCCGCCTGCATGGCTTCGATGGTGTAGTGGGTAGGAGCCGTGGGCACAACCAGCAGGTCGACGCCGTGCCACACCCGGCCCGCCTGCTGCGCCAGGTCGGCCAGGCGAACTTGCGCGGCAATCAGGTCGGCCGCGCTGTAGTTCCGGCCCGATGCCAGGATGCCCCGCACGGGTTCGATCAGCGTGTCTTCGTTCGCATCGACGAATTCGCGCACGGCGGCGTATCGCGCGGCCACCAGGGCGCTGCCGTAGAGCATGTCGGCGCATTGGGCCATGGGGGCGTAGTCGATGGGCACCGCCTCGCCACCCAAGGTTTCCAGCTGCTTCAGGGCGCAATCGAAGGCAGCGCGGGCGGTGGCATCCCCGAAGAAATCCAGGGTGTCGGGCACCGCGAAGCGGAAGCGCTCCCCGAACGGCGTGCTGGCCATGGAAACCGAGCGCGAGTACGGGTCCTCGGCATCGTGTCCCATGGCCAGCGCCAGAACCTGGGCCGCACGCGCGACGGTAGTGGCGAAGATGGACACACAGTCCACGGACTGCGCGGCCGGCACCACGCCGCGCGCGCTGATGAGTCCGCGAGAGGGCTTCAGGCCGACGATATTGTTCAGCCCGGCCGGCACCCGGCCGGAACCGGCGGTGTCCGTGCCCAGGGCAAAGTCGACCTGGCCGGTGGCCACGACATAGGCCGAACCCGAACTGGAGCCGCCCGACACATACAGGGGGTTGATGGCGTTGGGGACCGCGCCATGGGGCGAACGCGTGCCGCTCAGGCCGCAGGCGAACTGGTCCAGGTTGGTCTTGCCAATGAGTGATGCACCGGCATCGAGCAGCAACTGCACCGCTTTGGCGTGCGTATCGGCGGTGTAGGCAAATGCGGGACAGGCGGCCGTGGTGGGCCACGCAGCCACGTCGATGTTGTCCTTGACCGCGAAGCTCAGGCCGGACAATGGGCCGTCTTCCGTCGTCTGCACGGGCCGGGTCGACTGGAAAAGCCAGGCGGCGGATCGATTCTCTTGCACCATCTCGATTCATCCCATCTTGGATACAAGTCCTGATGCAAGATGAATGCCAGTTCGCGCCTGCAGCGCCATGGTGCGGAGCCCGGAAAGCACGAAACCCCAGTCGACTCAACGAACTGGGGTTCCGTGTGGGACCGTATGGGGCGCCCTGGAGCGCCCCTGGCAAGGTGTCACATGTGGTCGATCATCACCTGTCCGAAGCCCGAGCACGACACCTGGTTCGCGCCCTCGAGCAGGCGGGCGAAGTCGTAGGTGACGTTCTTGGAGAGGATCGCCTTCTCCATCGAGCTGATGATCAGGTCGGCAGCCTCGACCCAGCCCATGTGCCGCAGCATCATCTCGGCCGAGAGGATCTCCGACCCCGGGTTGACGTAGTCCTTGCCCGCGTACTTGGGCGCGGTGCCATGGGTCGCCTCGAACATCGCGACCGAGTCGGACAGGTTGGCACCGGGCGCAATGCCGATCCCGCCAACCTGCGCGGCGAGCGCATCGGAGATGTAGTCGCCGTTGAGGTTGAGCGTGGCGATCACGTCGTACTCGGCCGGCCGCAGCAGGATCTGCTGCAGGAAGGCGTCGGCGATGACGTCCTTGACGATGATGTCCTTGCCGTTCTTCGGGCTCTTGAAGCTCATCCACGGGCCGCCGTCGAGCAGCTTGGCACCGAACTCCTTCTGCGCCAGGCCGTAGCCCCAGTCGCGGAAGCCGCCTTCGGTGAACTTCATGATGTTGCCCTTGTGCACCAGGGTCACCGACGGCCGACCGTTGTCGATCGCGTACTGGATCGCCTTGCGCACGAGGCGCTCGGTGCCTTCGCGCGACACCGGCTTGATCCCGATCCCGGAGGTCTCCGGGAAACGGATCTTGGTGACGCCCATTTCCTTGATCAGGAAATCGATGAGCTTGCGCGCGGCCTCGGTCCCTTCCTCGTATTCGATCCCGGCGTAAATGTCTTCCGAGTTCTCGCGGAAGATCACCATGTCGGTCTTCTCGGGCTCGCGCACCGGCGACGGCACGCCCTTGAACCAGCGCACCGGGCGCAGGCAGACGTAGAGGTCGAGTTGCTGGCGCAGCGCCACGTTCAGCGAGCGGATGCCGCCTCCGACCGGCGTGGTCAGCGGTCCCTTGATCGATACCACGTAGTCCTTGAGGATCTCGAGGGTCTCGTCGGGAAGCCAGACGTCCGGCCCATAGACCTTCGTTGACTTCTCGCCGGCGTAGATCTCCATCCACTGTATCTGGCGCTTGCCAGCGTAGGACTTCGCCACCGCGGCATCGACGACCTTCAGCATGACCGGGGTGATGTCCATGCCGGTGCCGTCGCCCTCGATGTAGGGAATGATCGGCTGGTCGGGGACATTCAGCGAAAAGTCCGCATTGACGGTTATCTTCTCGCCTTTCTCGGGGATCTTCACGTGTTGAGACATTCAGGGGCTCCGCTGGAGTAGGGTCGGATGCGGCTTGTGGCCACCAGCCAAGCATTATGCCGCATCGAACCCGCGGTACAGTTCGCCATCATTTCGCAATCCGCAGGTCACGAATGGGACCAGCAGCATTCCGCCAATGGCACCAGCGCATGGCAATCGGCGCCCTGGTCGCCACGGTCGGGCTCGCCGCACAGGCGCAGGGCAGGTCGAACCCGCCCCTGCCGACACAACGCATCAGTGCCGGCATGCACATGATCCAGGCGGAGGTCGCCGATACTCCGGGCGAACGCAGCCTCGGCCTGATGAACCGGGAGTCGCTCGCCCCGAACGCCGGCATGCTCTTCGTTTTCGAAGAGGCCGGCGTGCACTGTTTCTGGATGCGCAACACCCTGATACCGTTGTCGATCGCCTTCATCGACGAGGAGGGACGCATCGTCAACGTCGCGGACATGAAGCCGCTCGACGAGGACAGCAGCCATTGCCCGGCCCGGGCGGTGCGCTTCGCCCTCGAGATGAGCCAGGGCTGGTTCGCCCAGCGCGGTATTGGCGAGGGAACTCGTTTGCGCGCGGGCCCGCTGTTCGGCGCGCAGACCGACGCCACGCAAGGCGCGCAGCGCCGGCCCTGAACGGGACTAGGTCTTCTTCTTGATCAGGCCGTATACGAACAGGACGATCAGGGCGCCGACGACGGAGCCGATGAAGCCGGCCCCCTCCCCTGGCTCGTACAAGCCCACCGCGCTACCGAGGTAACCCGCCACCACCGCGCCAACAATGCCGAGCAGGGCGGTCACGATGATGCCGCCGCCCTGGTCGCCCGGCATGATGAGCTTGGCAACCGCACCGGCGATGAGGCCGATGATGATCATCCAGATGATCGACATGGATCCATTCTCCACAGTTTGAACCGGGCGCGGCCCGGGAGGTCGGTGAACGCCAGGTGGCGCAACAGCCGGATCAGCCGAAGTTCCTGCCGGCGAATTCCCAGTTGGCAACCTTCCAGAATGCGGCGAGGTAGTTGGGCCGGCTGTTGCGGTAGTCGATGTAATAGGCGTGTTCCCAGACATCGCAGGTCAACAGCGGCGTGTCGTCGGTGGTCAGCGGGGTGGCGGCGTTGCTGGTGTTGACGATGTCGACCGAGCCGTCGGGCTTCTTGACCAGCCAGGTCCACCCGGAGCCGAAGTTGCCGGCGGCCGATTTGTTGAATGCCTCCTTGAAGGCATCGACGGAGCCCCATTTCTTGTCGATCGCGGCAGCCAGCGCACCGCTCGGCGCGCCGCCACCCCCTGGCTTCATCGAGCTCCAATAGAACGTGTGATTCCAGACCTGCGCCGCGTTGTTGAACACGCCGCCCTCG
>Ga0079224_100003199_pt1 | contig 20466 bp, 15 predicted proteins | sample Stecom2015_FD_80414 | JGI IMG/M metagenome (GOLD analysis project Ga0079224, IMG submission 80414) | Agricultural soil microbial communities from Utah to study Nitrogen management - Steer compost 2015 | ecosystem: Environmental > Terrestrial > Soil > Agricultural land | place: USA: Utah...
TCCGCACGCCTGGGCATTTGATGTCATGAATATGCTGTATGGCGCCTTGTTCATGATGGCGGGCGCTTATACATTGGGCAAGAACGGTCACGTGCGCGGCGACGTGCTCTACGGCTTCTTTCCGCCACGCCTGCAGGCGTTGCTTGACCTGATTCTGTATATCCTGTTTTTCTTTCCCGGCGTCATCGCTCTGGTGTGGGCCGGATACAACTACGCGTCCGAATCTTTTGCGATTAATGAGCATTCGACCATTACTGCAGACGGACCGCCCATTTATCCATTCAAGGCAATTATTCCCATTGCCGGTTTTGCGCTTATCACGCAGGGCATCGTAGAGGTCGTGCGTTGCGTACAGTGCTTGCGATACGGCGACTGGCCTTCCCGTGATATTGACGTGGAAGAAGTCGACGTCGATAAATTGAAAGACATGGTCAATGTGACCGATGCCGACATTCAGCAAGCCGACCAGTACATCGCAAAACAAGGGGATAAAGAATGAGAAAAGAAGCCTGGTTCGGTATCAGCATTCTGATTGCAATTGTGGCAGCCCTGGTTGTTTTCATGCCGGCCCCCGCCGATGTTACCAATGGTCATCTGGGCTTGTTGATGCTGGCGCTGATTGTAGTCACCATCATGCTTGGCTTTCCCACTGCATTCACGCTGATGGGAATGGGCGTGATATTTACGCTGTTTGCCTATCGTGCCATGGGTCCCAAGCTTGCCATAGAGCAGACGCTGGATCTGATGGTATTGCGCACATACGCCGTCATGACCAATGACGTGCTGATCGCCGTGCCGTTGTTCATCTTCATGGGCTACCTGGTTGAACGCGCTAACCTGATCGAGAAACTGTTCAAAAGCCTGCATCTGGTCATGGCCAGAATCCCCGGGTCGCTGGCAGTGGCAACGGTGATTACCTGTGCGGTATTTGCCACGGCCACGGGTATCGTGGGGGCTGTGGTCACGCTGATGGGCCTGCTGGCATTGCCGGCAATGCTCAAGGCAGGCTATGACATCAAACTGTCGGCAGGTGTGATTACCGCAGGTGGTTGCCTGGGAATCATGATTCCGCCTTCTGTGCTGTTGATTGTGTATGGAGCCGTGGCCGGCGTGTCGGTCGTCAAGTTATATGCGGCGGCGTTCTTTCCCGGCCTGATGCTTGCCGGTATGTACGTGTTGTATATCATCCTGGTGGCAAAAATAAAACCGGCCTGGGCGCCGCCCCTGTCAGAGGAGGAGCGCCGCATTGCCTTGCCCGAATTCGCCGCTATTATCAAAAATAGCATCAGCAACAAGGCGCTCCCGGGTTTACTGCATGCCCTGAAGGGCGAGCGCAATAGCGGTATTCCTGCTTCCGTGATACTGAAGCAATTGTTCATTGTCCTGATTCCTGCCGTCATGTTCGTCTGCGCCATCGGGCTTAGCTATCAACTGTCAATGCCTGCCACGCAACCGGCCAGCACGTTGACCGAACTGGGGTCGCTGAATGCGCCGTCTGCGGTGCAGTATGCCGGCTCGTTGCAGGAGCCGGCAGGGGCCGGGCTGGCCGAGCCACCCGGTTCGCTTGCCGAGCCGCCTGGCGCCTCATTGGCTGAACCGTCTGCCGGGCTTTCCGAACCTCCTGGTACAGTCGCAGAGCCCCCGGGCGCCACGCCGCCGCAATCCGGGACACATGCAGGCGTCACGTCGTCCACGCCCGGGGCCGATGTTTCAGGCGTATCGCCAACCTTCTGGATTGTGTTTGCCATTGGGCTGCTTTTGATGATTGCGTTCTATGCGTGGTTTACCTTTGCCAGGCTGGAAATTTTCAAAATGCTGCTGGCCTCGTTTTTCCCGCTGGCGATTATGATTCTGGCGGTGCTGGGCAGCATCGTCTTTGGCTTTGCCACGCCTTCGGAAGCGGCGGCCATGGGGGCTTTTGGCGGCATCCTGCTGGCCCTGTGCTATCGCCGGCTGAATATGCCGATGCTTAAGGAATCAGTGTATCTGGCGGCCAGAACCAGCGCCATGGTGTGCTGGCTTTTTGTGGGTTCCAGTATCTTCTCTGCCGCCTTTGCCTTGCTGGGCGGACAGGAAATCATCAATAATTGGGTCGTGTCCATGGATCTGACGCCTGTGGAGTTCATGATACTTGCGCAGATTGTGATTTTCCTGTTGGGCTGGCCGCTGGAATGGACAGAAATTATCGTGATTTTCATGCCGATATTTCTGCCCTTGCTGGCGCATTACAACATTGATCCGCTGTTTTTCGGCATTCTGGTTGCATTGAATCTGCAAACCGCATTTCTTTCACCGCCCGTAGCCATGTCGGCATTTTATCTGAAAGGCGTTGCGCCGCCACACGTGACGCTTAACCAGATATTTCTGGGCATGCTGCCCTTCATGGGCATACAGATACTGGCGCTGATTCTATTGTATATCTTCCCCAAAATAGGCCTGTGGTTGCCGGAAGTGTTGTATTGAACTGCATTCAGGCTGGTGCGCCGCTCAAGGGCTGCGGCCTGTCCTGAGCAGCGCAGGCCCGGTGTCCCTGTGGTCAATTGCGGCGTCGGTATGCACTGGCAGGCGAGCCGCCTGCGCGTGCGCGCTGTTTCTTTTCCGGAGCACGTGCAGCCGCTTCCACGCCAAGCTGCGCCCAGTCCAGTATTTGTTGGCGGTCATCCAGGATAGACGCCGGTGGCGCATAAAATGAAAGCGCCACCGTTTTGCTTTCTCCGTTCGGCTTTCTGGTGGTATAGGTCAGCGGCGGACAGTCTGCTGCGTCAAATTGTGCCTGGGTCTGACTATCGGACTTGACATAGAATCGGTCCTCGCCGCTGACGATGGCAAACATTCGCCCGTCAAGAAACATTCCGACACTGCCGAACATTCTGCGCGTGGTGATCGGCCCCAGCGGGGCGAGCAGATCCAGCACATACTCCAGAAAATCTTTGGAAACGCTCATGTTGCCTCGGCCGGGGAAGTCAAAAAGCTGGCTACATAGTCATCTGCCGGATTTGCCGCCATTTGCTCCAGGCTGCCTTGTTGAATCAGGCGGCCCTGATTGAGTAGCGCAACCGTACCGCCCAATGTCCGGGCTTCCTCCACATCATGAGTAATAAACACAATTGTCTTGTTAAGCCGATCCTGCAGGTTCAGCAGCAGTGTCTGCAGCTTGCGTCGGATCAGCGGATCAAGTGCCGAAAAGGGTTCATCCATCAGCAGGATATCGGTGCCGGCCGCCAGCGCGCGCGCCAGGCCGACCCGCTGTCGCATGCCGCCGGAGAGTTCATCGTAATAGTGCGCCTCGTAGCCCGACAGCTCCATTTCGTTGAGCCAGTAGCGTGCCTGTTCGGCACGCTCACGTTTGGGTACGCCGCGCACGCGCAGGGCAAATTCGGCATTCTGCTGCACGGTAAAATGCGGCAATAGGCCAAAGTGCTGAAAGACCATGGCGATGCGCTTCTGGCGAAACTTCTGCAGATCGGGTATCGACAAGGCAGTCACGTCTACATCCTGGATTTGAACCGTACCGGTGTCCGGATCAATCAGCCGATTGATATGGCGCAGCAGGGTGGATTTTCCAGAGCCCGATAAGCCCATGATGCAATAAATGCCATTGGAAGGAATATCCAGGTTGATATTTCTCAATGCCACATGACAGCCGGTTTCGGCGGTAATTTGCTCATTGTCCGAGCCCTGATGCAGCAATTTCATGGCCTTGCCATGGCGCTCGCCAAACACCTTGTTGATATTCTGAAGACGAATAAAGTGTTCGTCTATGCCAGGGCTGCCGGCGCCCCTTGGGACTGTGCCTGCAGTCGTCTCAATGGCCTGTGTATTCATCGTGTTCTCCTGCGGTTGCCGTAGGCCTGGGTGATGCGGTCAATGATCACCGCCAGAATGACGATTGCGCTGCCCGCCTGTACACCCTGGCCGACGTTCAGCGTCTGCACCGCTTCCAGTACCCGCTCGCCAAGACCCGGCGCGCCGATCATGGAGGCCAGCACAACCATGGAGAGCGACATCATGACCGCCTGGTTGATGCCCGCCATGATGCTGGGTTTGGCCAGCGGAAGAATCACCCAGCGCAACATTTGCCAGCGGTTTGTGCCAAATGCCGTTCCGGTTTCATGCATTTCGCGACTGATCTGCAAAATGCCCAGTGCGGTCAGCCGGATAAGCGGCGCAATGGCGTAAATCACCGTTGCGAAAAGCGCGGGCACATTGCCCAGGCCAAAAAGCATCAGCACAGGAATAAGATAGACAAAGCTGGGCATCGTCTGCATGACATCCAGCACCGGTTGCAGCACACGATAGAAGCGCGGGCGAGCCGCCACAAAAATCCCTATGGGTATGCCAATGACCACTGTAATAATCACTGCGCAAATTAACAGCGCCAGCGTCTGCAGCAAGGCCGCCCATAAGCCGAAGGCGCCGATCACGTACAGCCCGATGGCGCACGCCACCGCAAAAATAATTGAGCGTGTGCTGTGCCAGGCCAATGCGGCAGTGAGCAGAATCAACAGCCATGCCGGAATCGCGGCAAGCGTCTGCACCGTCGGACTTAGCAAATAGCGGGTAAGAAATCCACTAACCTGCCGAAACGATTCGCCATAGGCGCCCACTACAGACTTGAGACCGCTATTGAGCTTATCCTGAATGGACCAGTCCGGGAAGATGCTGCTGACCGCCGCTGTTTGTCCGGTCCATGCCTGCAGCCGCGATGCCGCTTCGGCGCTGACCCATTCCTGCCAGACTTCCGGATGTTCCTTGATGAATTGTTCTGCCTGCCGGATGCCGTCGCGCTTGCTTTCGGTCATTTGCAAAATGGCGCCATTCAATTGATTGGCAGTAAACTGGATTTTTTCAAAGAACTGTATCAGATCGGGGTTCTGTTCCTTGAATGGCGTAGACACGGCAATCGACAGCTTTGATACCGGAAAGCCTGTGACGCAGTTTTTGTCGCCGTCCTTTTCCAGCAAACTGCTCCAGCACGCCGCCTCATTTTTTGGAAACGCCAGCGCTTTGAACGTGTACTTGGCCATCAGCCCGGTCGGCTGCCAGTAATAAAAAAGCAGGGGCTTCTTCTGTTCATAGGCCGAGGAAATTTCCGCATCCAGCGCCGCCCCAGTGCCGGGATGAACATTATCGAAGGTCTTATCCAGGCCGGTCGTACGTAACAGGCGGGTATTGAATATTTCGCATGTCCAGCCCGAGGGGCAGTTCATGAAGCGCGGCTTCGGGCCGCTTGCCGAGTCCAGAAACAGCTGTGAAAACCGCTCCAGGTCCTTGTAGGAACGAAGTTGCGGATGTTGCTCCCACACATAATCGGGCACGTACCAGCCCTGTTGGGCGCCGCCTTTGAGCGTGTCGCCCACCATGGCGGCCTTGTTCTCCTGCAGCGCCTTGTTCATCACTTCAGAGCGCCCGACCCACACTTCGCCGATCACCTGAATGTCATTCTGTGACAGCGCGTTTTCCTGGGCAGGGCCAGAGCCGGGCACCTCCGTGGTTTTGCATTGGTAGCCGTGTTCTGCGATCAGACGTAATACCGCGCTGGTAAATTGACCGCTTTCCCAGGTCAGTGCGGCGAATTTGACGGGGCTATTGCACGCAGCAAGCGCAGGGGCGGAGACAAAGAGCAAAAAAACAAAAACGATGCGCTGTAACATTGACCGGACCTTTGCGTGTGCTTGATCGGTCAATTACAACCGGCATTTGTCGATGGTGCAAGGCTTTAGCCTCATATTGACGTAAATAGACATCATTTGCAGGCTATTGTGGCCGCTGTGAAGCAATGAGCCCTTCGCCGGTGGATCCATATGAAAAAGTGCCGCAGTTCACGGTTGCTACAGGCATATTGGCGTGTTCAATGCCTGGGGGGCCTGCCTGGTTTTCTCTTGTCCGGTCAGGTTCGGGCGTGCCCTGGCAGACTTAATTAATTCGGGTATTCCCTAGAAAATTACGCTTGTGATTTCGAATGTCATGGTGGTAGCATTTAAATATGACCACCCGGTCACATTTGGCATAACGCATCTGTTTTGTCGCTCATGAACTTTGCAATGGATTTTTTATGACAATTGGAATAGCCGCCAGCGGCGCCAATGCGGGAGAATCGGTACGTGCAGCGGTGCTTGCTGCCCAATTGCTGGGAAGGGGCGCCATTGGCGGCTTTGCCGTATTTGCAGTCATGTTGCACGATGGCAAAGTATGTCACTGCGTGACCCAGAGGGGTGGAGCCACAAACCTGGCCATTCCGGACGAATGGCTGCAGGCCACACGTGCGGCAGCGATCTCTAGCGGGCCGGACAGGCCGGAGCCGTTACAGCAATTTTTGCCCGGCTTCGATGGCATCGGGCTGGTATCCGGTCATCGCCTGCCTAATCGGGCGGGAAGTGATGGCGAGCCCTTGAATCGTGCCGTGTTGCGACGTCTGGCAAGCGGAGAAATGCCACAGCTTGCGGTGGACGCGGTTTTGCATGCCAATGGGCAATGTGATGCCGGACTCATCGCCGTTGATGCCCAGGGGCGCATCGGCTGGGGCAATAGCCAGCGGGTCGCCTCAAGAGCGGATCTGGGCAGCTTTTACCGCAGTGAAGGGGAGCGGCGCCTGGTCATCCTGCACAACTCGATTTATTTCATGCCCGAGACGGCAGATGCTGTTGGCAGTCTGGCGTGGGACTGCCTGGGCGGCGATGCCAGTGCATATCAGTTTTTGTCACTGGCGCAGGGTGTGGCATTGCGAACGGCACACAGCGACCGAATTGTGCTGGATGCCGACGGGAAAATAGCCCTGATTGAAACGGCAGCGACGCAAGTGGAAAACATGTCCGGCCGTTTCACTGCAGTTTATCTCGGTGCGCCGGTCTGGCAGGCCGCTGGCCTGGTCGGTCACGTGGTCAGCGAGCTGATCGCGCAGGTACAGGATGGTCGTGTGATTCGCAGTCTGGATCCCGTCTCGGCGATGGTCGTCATGAGAAAGGCTATGCATGTCGCGTCGTGAAAACACCGAGAGAAAACTGTTGAACGCGCTGGAGGAGCAGATCAATGAAACGGGGATGGTGGGCGTAGGCGTTAACGCAGTAGCCAAGCGCGCGGGCGTAAGCAAAGAGCTGATCTATCGCTATTTCGACGGTATGCCGGGATTGTTGCTTGCCTGGATGCAGGAACAGGATTTCTGGACCGCACGCGCGGGCCTGATCAGGGCAGAGGAGTCCAGCCAGCAGACGCCTGCTGCGCTGATTCTGTCGATGTTGCATGCACAGATCGAAGCGCTCGCAGGCAGCGAGAGTCTGAGGGAGATCCGGCGCTGGGAACTGATTGAACAGAACGAGGTTACCGAACAACTGGCGCGGCGTCGCGAGAAGGCGGCAAGGTCGTTCATTGATCGGGTAGACGGGTTGACGCAGGAGCTGGACGTGCCCGCAGTGGTCAGCATCATGCTGGCAGGGGTGCTGTACATGATGTTGCGATCCAGAACCGAAAGCCATTTCCTGGGGGTGTCGTTACGCACGAATGCAGGCTGGCAGCGGCTTTACGCGGCGCTGGAACAGATCATTGATGCGGGTTTTCCTGAAAACCTGCGAACACAGGCATTGGCCGATCTTGAGCGAATCAAGGACGATGGATATTTTGACGGAAGCAGACAATGAAGCGAAGAGCAGCGGATGTATTGATCGAAGCCTTAAGCGCGCATGAAGTAGAGCGGGTCTTTTGCGTGCCCGGAGAAAGCTATTTGAGTGCGCTGGACGCGCTCTCGGATCATGCCGGGATTGACGTGGTGACTTGTCGTCATGAGGGGGGCGCCGGTTTCATGGCAGCGGCTGACGCGCGCCTTACCGGGCGGCCGGGGGTCGCGCTGGTCAGCCGCGGGCCGGGTGCAATGAACGCGGCGATTGCCGTGCACACGGCACAGCAGGATGCCGTGCCGCTGATCCTTTTCATCGGCCAGGTCGAACGGGCGCATCGACATATGCAAGCCTTTCAGGAGGTGGATTACGGGCAGGTGTTTGGCAGCATGGCCAAATGGGTTGTTGAGGTCAATGATGCGCAGCGGCTGGCCGAGTGCGTTGCCACGGCGTTTCATTATGCGTGTAGCGGCACACCGGGGCCGGTTGTGGTTGCGTTGCCAGAGGATATGCTTGAAGACATGGTCGACACCGAAAGAGCGTATTGTTTTCCTTTGCCGGCAGCAGGGGCGTCGGACCAGTCGCTCAAGCGTGTCGCCAGCATGATCGAACAGGCGCGTCGGCCGCTGATTATTGCCGGCGGACTGCTTAAGAACGAGGCAGGACAGACAGCGCTGCAGTGCATGGCCGAGGCGTTTGGGGCGCCGGTAGCAACAGCGGTCCGGCATGCCGATCTGCTTGCCAACGATCATCCGCTGTTTGCCGGGCACCTGGCCTATGGCGCGCCGGCCGCGTTGGCGCAGGCGGTTTCCCGGGCCGATCTGGTCATCGCGGTAGGTACCCGTCTGGGGGACGTGACGACGCAAGGCTATCGCTTTCCTGCTGCGCCGCAGCCACTGCAGCCATTGATTCATGTCTGGCCGGATGCGAGCGCATTGGGCGCGTTGCGCCGGACAGACCTGGGGCTGGTGGCCGATCCCGCCGCTTTTCTTGTCGATCTGTGCGACTTCGCTCCGGCGGCAATCGATCCCGAGCATCAGGAATGGAGCAGGCAACTGCATCAGGTAGCACAATCGCTGACAGACTGGGACGGGCCCGCCGATGCAGAGGATGGTGTTGTGTTTGCGAGTGTGGTGCAAGCGGCGGATCGTTTACTGGCTGCTGATGCCATTATTACGATTGACGCCGGCAATTTTGGCGGATGGGTCCAGCGCCTGCTTCGTTTCGGCGGCGGCAGGCAAATGATCGCACCATCTTCAGGCGCCATGGGTTACGGGGTGCCTGCTGCCGTGGCGGCCAGCTTGCGTTATCCGGACCGACAGGTCGTTTGCTTTGTCGGCGATGGCGGGTTTCTGATGACAGGCAACGAACTGGCCACGGCCATCCAGTATGGCGCGCGTCCGATCTTGGTGATTTCGGACAATGGCGCCTATGGCACGATCCGCATGCATCAGGAGAAGCATTTTCCAGAACGGGTGAGCGCAACCACTCTTCGCAATCCGGATTTTGCCGCAGTGGCCCGCGATTTTGGCGCGCTGGGTATTCGCGTTGGCGATAGTTCGCAGATTGATGCGGCGCTGCGCACCGCGCTTGATGCGAGGCAGCCCGTTGTGATTTCGGTGCGCACCAGTTTGCAATATATATCGGCGTCGGCAACGATTGATCAATTGCGTGAGCGCGCAATGCCAAGCCAATGATGCGGGAGTCAGCATGCATATTATTGTGATTGGCGCCGGTATTATCGGCATGACCAGCGCCTATTATCTGGCAAAAAAAGGGCATCAGGTCACGGTGGTGGATGCCTGCTCAGGCCCTGGGCTGATGACCAGCCAGGCCAATGGCGCGCAATTGAGCTACAGCTTCGTGGCGCCGCTGGCCGAGCCCGCCGTTCTGCCCAAATTGCCTGGGTGGCTGCTTAGTTCCCAATCACCCTTGTCATTGAGGTTGCGTGCCGATCCACAGCAATGGCGCTGGGCATTGGCGTTTCTGGCCGCTTGTCGCACGGAAAAAAGCCGGCAGACAACCGCTGAACTGCTAACGTTGGGGTTGTATAGCAGGCAAATGGTGCACCAGCTCATTACAGATGAAATATTGTCGTTTGACTTCAGCAGTTCGGGAAAGCTGCTGGTGTATCAGGATGCCGGTTCTTATACGGCCGCCAGAAAACAGATGGACTATCAGGCCGCGCTGGGATCGACGCAAGTCGCGCTGGATCGCCAGGGTTGCCTGGAACTGGAGCCGGCATTGCGCGGTATTCAGTCGCTCATTGCCGGCGGCATTTTCACCCGTAGTGAAGATGCCGGCGACTGCCAGGCGCTGTGTCGCGAACTCGAACGGATATTGCGCCAGGGCCCGCAGAAAGTGGCATTTCTTTATAACACGCCTGTCATGCGCCTGCATCAGGAAAACGGTCGCGTCACCGGGTTGCAGACGCAGGCTGGCGATTTGGCGGCCGACGGCTATGTCATTGCCAACGGCATTGGCGCGCAGACACTGGCCCGCCAGGCGGGCTTCAATCCCCATATCTATCCGCTCAAAGGATACAGCCTTACTTACGAACTGACTGCGCACAGCGAGGCGCCCAGCGTCAGTGTGAGCGACGTACATAAAAAAGTGGTCTACGCGCGGTTGGGTAACCGCTTGCGTGTTGCCGGCATGGTGGACATTGGCGATCGTTCCGACATCGTTCACTCCAGGCGTATCGCCAGTCTCAAACAGGCAGCCGAAGCGTATTTGCCGGCGTTGCATCCGGCCGGCGAACCCGTGGCATGGGCGGGGTTGCGACCTGCTCGCCCGGATAGCAAACCCCTGATTGGCCAGACGCCACTACGAAACCTCTGGATAAACGCAGGCCAGGGCGCGCTTGGCTTCACGCTTGCCGCAGGCAGCGCAGCCTTACTTGCCGATCGGCTCTCTGGTGTGCCCGCAGCGATTGCCGACAATCTTTTTGCTCCTTAATGCAGGATGCAGTAGCACGTGTACTGGCTACAGTTGACCATCGGTCAAGTGCGCCAGCCCCTTATATCGAGTACAGGAGAAATACCATGATGCACAAGGCCAAGCAATTGACCGCTTTGAGGAAAATGGCACTGGGTATGGCACTGGCCAGCGCCTTGTCGTGCGTGCCGGCCGTTCAGGCACAAACCGTTACTGCAGTAATGCAATCAGGACTGCGTGTCATGGATCCGGTCATCAGCACCGCATTCATGACACGTGACCATGGTTACATGATTTACGATACCTTGCTGGGGACCGACGCCAACTTCAAGATCCAGCCGCAGATGGCCGACTGGAAGACATCTGCCGATGGCAAGACCTACACCTTTACCTTGCGCGAGGGCCTTAAATGGCACGACGGCGCACCCGTTACTTCAGAGGACTGTGTTGCCTCCATCAAGCGCTGGGCCGAAAAGGACTCGACCGGCCAGGTATTGATGACCATGGTCGCCGATATCAAAGTGATCGATAACAAGGTGTTTGAAATCAGCCTGAAGGAACCCACCACATTGTTGCTATCGGGTTTGGGCAAGCTCAGCTCGCGCCCTGCGTTCATGATGCCCAAACGCATTGCCGAAACGCCGTCTTCCAAGCCGATCACCGAATACATCGGATCCGGGCCGTTCAAATTTGTCCCGTCCGAGTTCAGACCCGGGCTGCGGGTCGTATACGAACGCAATAATGACTATGTGCCGCGCAGTGAACCGGCCAGTTGGACGGCCGGCGGCAAGGTAGTCAATGTTGACCGCGTGCAATGGGTCGCCATGCCAGACCAGATGACGCCCATTAATGCATTGATGAATGATGAAATTGATTTCATTCAGCAAGTGCCATTTGATCTGTTGCCCATGGTTCAGGACCAGGAGAATATCAAAGTAGAGGTGCTGGATAAACTGGGCGCCTGGACGTACTTCCGGTTCAATCACTTGCATGCGCCATTCAATAACCGGTTAATCCGGCAGGCCGCGATGTACGCAGTAGGGCAGGAAAATGTTCTTAAAGCGCTGGTTGGCAACCCTGAATACTACAAGCCGTGTGCCGCTGTTTTCGGGTGTGGCAACCCATATGAAAATGACTATGGCAAAGAGATGGTTGTGCCGGCCAACATAGAAAAAGCGCAGGCGCTGCTCAAGCAGGCTAATTATGATGGCACGCCGGTTGTGATTTTGCAGCCGACCGATATTGCCATGTTGTCTGCGCAACCGGTCGTGATCGGCGACGCCTTGCGCAAGGCCGGTTTCAAGGTTGATATGAAGACCATGGATTGGCAAACCGTCGCTACTCAGCAAAGCAATCAGAAATCGCCGGCCGAAGGCGGATGGAATATCTTCTCCACATACAGCATTCTGGCCACTAGCGGTGATCCGTTTGGTAATACGACCATTGCTTCAAACGGAAAAAAAGCCTGGGCCGGCTGGCCGGATGTGCCTGACATTGAATCGCTGCGGCTTGCGTTTGCCAGAGCAAAGGATGATGCTGAGCGCAAGAAAATTACCGCCCAGTTGCAAAAACTGGTGATAGACGAAGGCGTGGTTGCGCCACTGGGACAGTTTCTGATCCCTGCCGCATATAGTACCAAGCTGTCCGATGTCTTGCCTTCGCCGGTCACCGTGTTCTGGAACCTGAAAAAGTCCGATAAGTGAGTCAGTCATGATTACCTATATTACCCGTCGGCTTCTGGCGACACTGCCGGTTATCGTGATGGTGGCCATCGTCATCTTCGCCATTCTTCGGCTGACACCCGGGGACCCTGCTGCCATTATTGCAGGAGACGATGCAACCGCGGCTCAGCTTGAGCAGATCCGCCAGACCATGGGCCTGGACCAGCCGATTTATACGCAATTTGTCGTCTGGGCAGGGCGCCTGTTGCACGGCGATCTTGGCGTTTCTCTGTTATCGGGCACCCCGGTCCTGCAGATGATCGCCGGTCGCATGGGCCCCACGCTGGCGCTTGCGCTGTCAACAATCGTGCTGACCGTGATCATCGCCATTCCATTGGGTGTCATTGCCGCCTGGCGGCAAGGCAAACTGCTGGATCGCCTGATCATGAGCCTGTCTGTGCTGGGGTTTTCGATTCCCACCTTTGTGGTTGGTTATTTACTGATCTATTTTTTCGCCATCCAGCTGGGCTGGTTACCGGTACAGGGCTACAAACCGCTGTCGGCAGGGCTGCTGCCTTTCGCGCAGCGCCTGGTTCTACCCACTCTGGCGCTAAGCGCCATTTATGTCGCCTTGATCGCTCGCATCACGCGCAGCAGCATTATCGAAGTGATGGGCGAAGACTATATTCGCACTGCGCGCGCCAAGGGCCTGAAAGAAAAATCGGTGCTGATGCGACATGCCCTGCGTAACGCAGCCGTCCCCATTGTCACGGTCATCGGCATCGGCGTTGCATCCTTGATCAGCGGCGTGGTGGTCACCGAATCGGTCTTTAATCTGCCGGGCCTGGGGCGGCTGGTTGTCGAAGCAGTGCTTGCTCGCGACTATCCGGTTATCCAGGGGCTGATACTGCTTTTTTCCATCGTATATATCCTGATCAATCTGATTGTTGATCTGCTTTATACGGTTTTCGATCCAAGAATCCGTTATTGAAGGACTACCATGACTGTCCCACTCACTTCAGATACGCTGCCGGCCTCGGCCACTGGCCAGCCGGTTGCGGAGCATGATTCGACGTTATCCGGTCAGCTGCGCGCGGCGCTTGGCAGTGTTCCGGTCTTCATTGCATTTGTAATGTTCATGCTGATCATTTTTATGGCCGTATGCGCACCCTTGCTGGGCACTGTAGATCCGGTAGCCATCAATCCGGCTGAAAGGCTGGCCAAAGTATCGTCCGCGCACTGGCTGGGCACTGATGCTTTCGGGCGTGATACCTATTCACGTGCATTGTATGGCGCCCGGGTTTCGCTGATTGTGGGTATCGGTGCAACTGTGATGAGCCTGATCGCCGGATTGCTCATCGGGGTGATTGCGGGTTATTTCAGATTTGCCGATGGCATTATCATGCGGGTGATGGACGGGATCATGGCGATCCCCGGCATTCTGCTGGCCATCGCCCTGGTGTCGCTCACGGGCGGCAGCCTGATTACGGTTCTGGTAGCCATTACGATTCCCGAAATTCCGCGGGTGGTGCGACTGGTGCGCGGCGTGATTCTGTCAGTGCGCGCCGAACCCTATGTCGAGGCGGCCGTGTCGTTGGGGACACGGGTGCGTACCATTTTGTGGCGCCATATGATCCCCAATACCGTGGCGCCGCTGATCGTGCAGGGCACTTATATTTTTGCGGCCGCCATCCTTACCGAGGCAACCCTCAGCTTCCTGGGCGCCGGGCTGCCGCCAGAGATTCCCTCGTGGGGCAATATGATGTCCGAAGGACGCATGTATTTTCGGCTGCTGCCCGGGCTCATCCTGTACCCAGGTATCCTGCTTGCACTGACGTTGCTTTGCGTCAATATCCTGGGGGATGTATTGCGTGATGTGCTGGATCCGAGAATGGCGAAAAAATCATGAATCAAGACACTATCAAAAGCACGGAAAATGCCGCAGAACCTGTGCTGCGGGTACGCGATCTGTCGGTGCGGGTTGTGGGCGCAAGTCCCGAAAGGCGTGTCGTCAATAACATCAGCTTTGATGTATTTGCCGGTGAAACGTTGTGTGTGGTGGGTGAGTCGGGCTCGGGCAAATCGGTATCCTCCTATAGCGTGATGGGACTACTGGGCCAAGACAGCCTGCAGGCGTGCAACGGCAGCATCCTGCTCGATGGCGAAGACGTACTCAAAGCCAGTGCAAAGCGCCTGCGCGAGCTGCGCGCCACCAGAATGTCGATGATTTTCCAGGAACCGATGACTGCGCTGAATCCTGTGCAGAAAGTGGGGCGCCAGATTGACGAGGTGCTGCGGATCCACAGCAATGTGTCCGCAAAGCAACGTCGCCAGGCCGTACTGCTGATGCTTGAGTCGGTTCATATGCCCGATCCTGAGCGTATCTACGACGCGTATCCGCACCAGTTGTCTGGCGGTCAGCGGCAACGGGTCGTCATTTCAATGGCGCTGATTCTGCAGCCCCGCCTGCTGATTGCCGATGAACCGACCACGGCGCTGGATGTCACCACCCAGAAACAGATTTTGCTTCTCATCCGTGAGCTTCAGATAAAAAACAATATGGCCGTGCTGTTTATTACGCATGATTTTGGCGTGGTTGCCGAAATCGCCGACCGGATTGTGGTGATGAACAAGGGTGAGGTTATGGAAACGGGGACGCGTGACGACATCTTAAGAAACCCTGAGCATCCGTACAGCCGCATGCTGGTGTCTTCGGTGCCCAGCCTGGTGCCCAGGCAGCGTGAGCAGAATAACGGGGAAAAGGTGCTTGATGTGTCGGGCCTGGTCAAGACGTATTCCGAGAAAAGGCTCTTGGGGGGCGCACGCCATATTACTGCGGCCAACAATATCAACCTGACGCTCAGTCGTGGGGAAATTGTCGGCATCGTGGGCGAGTCCGGCTCAGGAAAGTCAACTGTCGCACGGTGTATCGTCAGACTGCTGCAGCCCAGTTCGGGCCAGATCCATATCAAGGACCGGGATATTGCACAGCTCTCGGGCAGCCAGTTGCGGCCCATGCGCCAGCGCATCCAGATTGTCTTTCAGGATCCCTATCGCTCCCTGAACCCGCGCCTGACCGTGGGCGATTCGATCATCGAGGGATTGCTCAATTTCGGTGTATCGAAGGAGGTCGCGACGGACAAGGCGGCTGCGTTGATGCAGCTTGTAGGTCTGACCAAAGAGGCATTGCAGCGCTATCCCCATCAATTTTCCGGCGGACAGCGACAACGTATCTGTATTGCCAGGGCCCTGGCGCTGGAACCCGATATCCTGGTCGCCGACGAGGCGGTGTCCGCCCTCGATGTATCGGTACAGGCACAGGTGCTGGCGCTGCTGGATGAGGTGCGCGAACGCACGGGCGTCGGTGTGTTGTTTATTACACATGACTTGCGGGTTGCTGCGCAGATTTGCGATGCCATTATCGTTATGCAACAGGGAAAAATTGTCGAATCGGGCACGGCCCACACCGTATTGACGGCGCCAACGCAAGCCTATACCCGTGCGCTGATTGATGCCGCGCCGGGCAGACACTGGGATTTTCAGAATTTTCGCGCCATATCAGAAGCGGGAGAGCAGGCGGGATTGCCGGCGTGACCGCAGTTGATCAATCGCAAGAGACCCTCCATATTTTAGAGATCAGAAATGAATACACATTATGATGTTTTGATTGTCAATGGCGATGTCGTTGACGGCACGGGCAGCGCGCGCTTTACGGCCGACGTTGCCATCTCGGGCGAGCGCATCGCGCAGGTAGGAGATTTGTCGCAGGCGAGTGCAGATAAGGTGATTGATGCCAGTGGCCTGATTGTCTGCCCGGGGTTTATCGATGCCCATACGCACGATGACAGACTGATGCTATCAGATGGGGATATGGCGCCCAAGGTAAGCCAGGGAATCACGACCGTGATTGGCGGCAATTGCGGCATTTCTCTGGCGCCCATGCCTAGAGAAATGCCGGACCCGGTAACGCCGCCTCTGAATCTGCTGGATGAGCAAGGCGGCTGGTTCCGGTTTCGCAGCTTTGCGCAATACCTCAGCGAACTGAGCGCCCGCCCGGCGGCGACCAATTGCGCCATGCTGGTGGGGCATTCGACCCTTCGCGTTGCGACGATGGATGACCTCACCAGAGCGGCTACCGATAGCGAAATATCAGCAATGCAGGCGCTGGTGATCGAAGCGATGGAGGCCGGGGCCATTGGCGTATCCACCGGTCTGGTCTATCCGCCGGCGGTGGCAGCGCCCACGCAGGAAGTCATTGACGTGTGCGCCCCCCTGGCGCGCTATGGCGGCATTTATTGCACACATATGCGCGATGAAGGCGATCGTGTCATCGAGGCGCTGGAAGAATCGTTCCTGATTGGCCGGCAGGTTGGCGTGCCCGTTGTTATTTCTCATCACAAGGTGGTGGGCGTTCAGAACCATGGCCGCTCGGCCGAAACGCTGGCGTATATCGCTGATCATATGACCAGGCAGCCGATTTGTCTTGATTGCTATCCATATGATGCGTCATCGACCATTCTGTCACCAAAGCTGGTGGCCAATGCGACACGGGTCACGGTGACCTGGTCAAAAGGTCTGCCGCAGATGGCCGGGATGGACTTGGACCAGATCGCAAATCAATTGAATATAAGCACCGAAGAGGCCATAGAGAAGCTGTTGCCCGCCGGCGCGATTTATTATCGGATGGATGACGCCGACGTGCAGCGCATCCTGCAATTTGACGACACGATGATCGGCTCCGATGGGTTGCCTCATGATGAAAAACCGCATCCCCGATTATGGGGAAGCTTTCCACGGGTGCTGGGGCATTACAGTCGTGGCCTGGGGCTGTTTTCCCTGGAGAAGGCATTGCATAAAATGACGGGACTGACGGCAGGCAAATTCGGCCTGACCGATCGCGGCGTCATCCGGCAGGGGGCGTTTGCGGATATCACACTGTTTGATGAACAGACGGTGGATGAGGCGGCAACCTTCGCCCAACCCGTGGCTGCTGCCATTGGCATCAGCACGGTCCTGGTCAACGGCAAGATTGTCTGGGAAGACGGCAAGCCGAGTGGGCAAAGGCCTGGCCGGGTGCTGCGTCGTGACGGCCTGCCGGTGCAGACAACATAATAGAAAAACCCTGTATCCGGTGTTGGATACAGGGTATGAAGAGAATACTGATGCACTACGACGCTGCCGGGGTCAGACCCGTTGGGAACGATACCGGCTGATCGGCGGCCAGACCGCAAGGCGCATGTTCAACGCGCCATGGCGCGATTGAGCACGCTTTGTTCTTCGGACGTGAGGTTGGGCCCGTCCAGGCTGACGCTGGCATCATCGTTTCGATATTTTCTGATGATCGGTTTGAGCTCTTCCTTGATATGCTTTTCGCTATAACCATTGAACAGGTGGCCAAGCAGCCCGCGATCAAGATCGCTGGTTTTCATGAACCAGTCTGCAATAGGGAAGGTCAGGTTCATATTGTAATGCATCATCAATCCCATATTGTGGTGGGCAGTGTGATGGCGCCGGATGGTATTGATAAAGGGCACATTGCGTACGAACCAATTGTCATGAACATGGCAGCAGTAATGGAAGGTTTCATACACCAGATATTGCAGCACCATTGTCAGGAAAACAACATAACCGGCATTGGGATTGATAATCACCGAAGCCAGATAGCCCAGGACCAGACCGCCTACGCCAAGCGTGAGCAAGACCCGCCATGGAAAAAAGACAATCCTGAATTCGCGGCTTGAATCTATCGTAATGTCATTGTCGGTGAAATACTGATGGTGCTGGCGGGTATGCCTTTCGTAAATGGCACGCAGGGCGAACACGTCAATACGCCTGTGCATCACGTACGTATGCATGGCCCATTCCACAAAGTTGCCGGCCAGGAACACGGGAATAATCAATAAATACTCCCAGGTAGCCGTGCTCAGTTGCGACAGACAATAGATGACTGCAGCTATGCCAACCGCATACATCACACCGATGTGCACCAGGCCGTTATACAGGGGGCTGATATCGCTTTTATACTGTTCGCGAAATTTTCGTTGCCTTTCGGTCATCATAATTATTACTCCTGAAATAAAATATCAAATGCCATTGGCTGCCGTGCCGCTTATCCGGATATGTCTTCAAGGGCCCGGCCACGGGTCTCTACACCCAGCAGGACGACAACTGCAGCAGCAATAGCGAATGAAGCCGCGCCCAGCGTAAACACCCCGGTCTGTCCGGTTACCGGCAGAAGAAAGCCCACCGCAAAAGGCCCCACGAATGAGCCCAGCCGACCGATGGATGAAGCAAAGCCGGCTCCGGTGGCACGGATGCGTGTCGGATACAATTCGGGGGTGTAGGCGTATAGAATGGACCACATGCCAAAGAGACAAAACTGCATGAACATGCCGGACATCATCAGATAGTGCAGTTCACCCTTGACGCTGGCTACGTGCCCGTAGATGTATACCGAAAGGGCACTGCCTAGCAGCAATAGGACACACGTGGGTTTGCGACCGATTTTCTCGATGATCCAGGACGCGAAGATAAAGCCGGGAATGCCTGCCAGCGAGATCGTGACCGTGTATTGCACGGATTTGGTCACTTCGTAACCGGCTTGCTGCAGCAAGGCGCCAAGCCAACTGGTCAGCCCGTAATAGCCCATCAGTGCAAAAAACCACAAGATCCAAAGCATTAGCGTACGGCGTCCGTATTCGCCTTTCCATAACTCCGAAAAGCTGTTGCCGGAAGCAGACTGCGCGGCGGCGGCCGGCAGCGCGACAATGGGAGGCAACTCCTTATTGTTAAGTGTTTTGCGCACATGATTTTCCATGCTGGTCATGACGCTGTCGGCTTTTTCATTTTGTCCGGAATCTGACAGCCAGCGTGGCGATTCAGGGACGTGGCGACGGATATAGAAAACGAACACAGCAGGCACTGCAAGCACAAAGAAAATACCGCGCCAGCCGATTGGTTCCAGCAGCAGATAGCTGAGCAGGCCGGAACAGATGAAACCGATAGGCCAGAACCCTTCAAGGATGGCCAGATATCGGCCACGACGGTTGGAGGGCACTATTTCGGACACAATCGACAGACCGACAGGAAACTCCATGCCCATGCCGAAGCCCAGCACAATGCGGCTGGCAATCAGCATGTTGACATCGGTCGATAGACCACAGAACAGGCTGCCCAGCCCCCAGAAGACCATACTGACCTGGAACACCGGCTTGCGGCCGAACCGGTCGGCCAGTACGCCGGCGACCGCGGCGCCGATCAGCATCCCAAGAAAACTGGCGCTGGCCACGATCCCGGTTTGCGCAATGCTCAAGCCGAACTCTGCCTTGATCGACCCCAGAATAAAGGTCATGACGCCCAGGTCCATCGAATCAAAGAACCATGCGGTCGCGATAATACAGAATAGTTTGGTTTGATAACTTGTCATCGGAAGCCGTTCCATACGACCTGAAATGTCCGATGGCGTAATGGGTATTGATGCCATGCCTGTCTCCTTAACAATATATTTTTCTTGAATTTAACTGATATATTACTGAAATGCAATAGAAATATATCATGAGTGTAATATCACGATAGCTGCAGGTCATCACCGAGGATGTCTGGGCAAAGGGCGTGCCGACATGGGCGCAGCATGGAATGCTCGCTCCGGTTCCTCTGAAAAAAACAAGGGAGGGGCAATTACGGTTGCAATTGAAGGTGCGCGCGTAATTGCAAGGCGCTGGTCGTGCGCAGCAGGCCGCTTCAGCCGTTGGTACGGCCCGGTTGCTCTCCTGGTGCGCTGAACGTCTCCGCACTGCCCAGCAGTTTGTGCCTTTGTGTATTGATTATTGGACAGGCCGGCACGCTGCGTAAGCAGCCGGGACGCGGACGCGCAGGCCGGTTATTCGGAAGCGTAAGCCTCCTGGCGTTCCTGCACTTGCTGCAGAACAGGGAGCGGCCTGTCGGTAAACTCGCCAGTCCACGCATTGGCAATAATGCGCAGGTACGATGCAGAGGTATCCGGAACGGCAAACGCGTTGCGCAGACGGGTCACGCTCATTGCGTCGGCGTACAGGCGCGGCAGATCGGCCTCTTTGATGCCAAAATCTTTCAGGTTATTGGGAATGCCCAGTTCGCTGACCAGTGTCTGAAGCGTACGCACCAGTTGTAAAACCGTGTCCTGTTCGTGTTCGTGGCCCTGGTCGGTGATGCCAAAAATGGCGGCAATGTCTTTGAGTTCCTGCAGGCGGTTTTCGCGCAACTCATATAGAACATAAGGA
>Ga0079224_100003203_pt1 | contig 20455 bp, 16 predicted proteins | sample Stecom2015_FD_80414 | JGI IMG/M metagenome (GOLD analysis project Ga0079224, IMG submission 80414) | Agricultural soil microbial communities from Utah to study Nitrogen management - Steer compost 2015 | ecosystem: Environmental > Terrestrial > Soil > Agricultural land | place: USA: Utah...
AGGTCCGGGGGTTCGAATCCCTCTTTCTCCGCAAGGGTCGGGAAGATACTCAAGCGGCCAACGAGGACGGACTGTAAATCCGTTGGGAAACCTTCGCAGGTTCGAATCCTGCTCTTCCCACAAGAAAAGTTGTAATCTAACGGTTACAACTTTTTTTTATTTGTTACTATTTCTGTTTTCTTTTGTTGTATATCTTAGATAAGGTCAATCCTTTTTCGTGCTGAAATATTTTGTTCTTTGGACTTCCAATGATTTGTGAGGTATATATGCCCGTATGTCCGGAAAATAAATAAGCTGTTGTACAAGCCAAGGCAATAAACACACCAGATTCTATACCAAACAATTCAATTCCCATCACGGTACATGCTATAGGCGTGTTCGTAGCTCCAGCGAACACAGCTACAAATCCCATTCCGGCTAACATTTCCATCGGCAGAGGAATAAACCAAATTAAAACATTACCCAAGGTCGCCCCGATAAAGAATAAAGGAGTTACTTCTCCGCCTTTGAATCCTGCTCCGAGTGTAAATGTAGTCAAAATCAGTTTTAATAAAAAATCATACGAATTTAGATGTGTTTCAAACGCACTTAAAATGGTTGGAATGCCTAATCCTATATATTTTGTAGTACCTAACAGATAGATAGTAATTGCCAAAACAGCTCCACCAATTACTGGACGAAGTGGAGGGTATTTGATGGTTTTAGCAAATAGATTGCTCCAAAAATGCATGGATTTGGAAAAAAGCATCGCTACTAATCCGAAAATGATTCCGGCTAAAACAGCCCAAAGTATATTTACAGGTGTTATTTGTGCAACGGAATTTATGTGATAATGCGTGTGTGGTATCTGCCAACTGCGACAAAAATAATCTGCGAATACTGCAGCCAAAAAACTCGGTACAATAGCCTGTAATTTTATTTTTCCAATAACCATAACTTCTAAGGCAAATATTGCTCCAGCCAATGGCGTTCCAAAAACCGATGCAAAACCAGCACTTATTCCAGCTATTAAAATAATTTGTCGGTCGTATTTGGGTAATTTCAACCATTGGGTAAATCTATCGGCAACAGCACCGCCAACTTGTACCGCTGTACCTTCACGTCCGGCCGAACCGCCGACTAAATGGGTGAGAATTGTGCCAAATAAAACTAACGGAGCCATTCGAAAAGGAATTATTTTTTTGGGTGTATGTGATTCTTCCAACAATAAATTATTGCCTTTTACGACACTGCTTCCATACAAATGATAAGAAAGTCCGATGAGAAAACCACCTATTGGCAGCAATGCTATTATCCACAGGTGTAATTCACGCCAATTTGTTGCCCAGTTCAAACTCCATAGAAAAAAAGCAGAAATACTTCCTACTATTGCACCTAATACCAGACAAATAAGTGTCCATTTACTTAGGTAAATCAGTGAGAATGTTTGCTCGAATGAGAAATATTTTGAGTTGAATTTTGTGTTGTCCATTGTTGCCTTAATACATAGTTCTACCATTGGCTAAGCCATTTTGTAGAAGTCATCAGCTTATAAGAAAGCGGTTCAAGGCAGACCTCATTGCCAAATTTCAATAAGCAAAATTAATTAATAAATCTGATATATACCTATTTGGCTTTCGTTTTTTTACTTTTATGCAAAATATATGATAAAATTAATGAGGCTTAAAAATATTATTTTTACCTTTCGGCTTAAATTAATTACAAACTCATGAAGAAAAGTATTTTCCTTTATTTATTCCTTTTTTCTTTTATTATCAATGTATTTTTAGTGGTTAATGACGGACGAATTCTTAAAGAGAAAGACCATCAAATTGAAAAATATCAAGGACTCAATGATTCGCTGACGCTTTATAAAAACAAATATAAAGAGGCGAGCTATTTTTCTATAGACGAGAACAAAAAAGCTCAAGATTTTTATAAAGAATATGGATATCAGGAAGTAATGGGTAAAGTGCTTAATGATTTCACTGTTTTAAACCAGCAACCCGACGGAAACCCGTTATTGCCCAAGTCTATGGATGGGAGCAAATCGGTGGTTTATAAAGCAACAGTTCTCAATCACAAATGGATGATTGTTGCCTATAAAAACGCATCCAAAGATGGAGAACTGTTGGTTGAATATCTGTTTAACCCAAATGAATTTACGACGTTTAATGTAATTTCGGAATTGACGTATAAACAATGAAAAAATCATTTTTAATTATTGTATTAGCAGGATTTTCTTTAGTTAGTTGCGACAAAATATTGAAAGACCGCAACACTCAAGCCGAGCCTGATGTAAATAGTTTTCAAGAGCAAATAGGAGGAGCCAAAGACGAACACGGTTGCATTTCGTCTGCGGGATTTACATGGAGTAATTTACGTGAAGATTGTGTGCAATTGTTTGAAGTCGCTTATCGATTGAATCCGGTTACTGATTTGACCAACGACAATGCGACAGATGTTGCCGTTATCAGTGCTTTTGTGTTGTTTAACGAAGATCAGTCGGCGGTGGAAATCTTTTTACCCGAAATCGAGTCGGGCATGATTATCGAAAAAACTCGAGAAGGTAAATATCAAAAAGATATTTATCAGTTTGACGACGAGGATTTTGCTTTATACATCAATAACAAAAAAGTTTATCAGGCAGCAAAATCCCAGCCAAAGGACATTGTTGATTTGAGCAGTCAATAATTATTTTTCTAAGAAATCCTTGAAATCAAAGAAGTTTTTTGGAGCTACACCATGTCCAACCGGATATTCGTGATACACATTTTTCACGCCCAAATCGTTTAGTATTTGCGGTGTTTTTCTTGCCCATTCCACTGGAATAACTTGGTCTGAAGTACCATGAGATACAAAAAATGACAAGGAAGAAAAGTCATTCTTCTCATAACCGTTTCGCATAATATCCGCATGAAAATAGCCACTCAAAGCGACTACTTTTTTTACTTTTTCGGGATAAGACAATGCGATAGAATAACTCAAAATTGCTCCTTGACTAAAGCCAATTAAATGTACATTCTCTTTGTCAATCGGATATTCGTCGATTAATTCATCTATAAACTGAACGATTTTTTCTCTCGATTCTATGGCTTGTGCATCGTCAGAGAATTTATTCATATCACTATCAAAATTAATCGCATACCAAGCATATCCAAAAGGAGATAGAGGATGCAGAGCCTGAGCCGAAATCACGTAGCAATCGTCCGGTAATTCTTGGGCGAAAGAAAATAAATCTTCTTCATTACTACCATATCCATGCAACAAAAGCAATAAGGGATTTTTGTCTTTAACGATTTTGGGTTCTCTGATGAGATAGTTTAAAGTCTTATTTGTCTGCATTGTTTCGTTTTAATTTGAACCATTTTTGAAAATATTTACCAACTACAGGTATTAATCGGTATTGGTTGCTCAACGCTCCAGAAAAGCTATATATCCACAAAATAAATACGAATAAGAAAAATCCGTAAGCAGCCCAAGCATTAGGAATTGCACCAACGAGCGCACCGATAACAAAAAAGATACACAAGATTCCGACACTTTGTCGGATGTAGAAATTGCCGAATTCATCTTTATCGTCCCAATTGATAAAATAAGCAATAACCGGTCCGATAATGGTAATGTGCGTGATTATCGCAGCTAATTTTCCGTCTTTGGATATTTTATTCATTGATAATCAATTTTTTGTTATTTATAATCCCCAAGGTCTTTCCTTTCATAGGTTGTTGAAGAAAAGCACTGTTTTTTGATTTAGATAAGATACAATCCAATCCAAAAGTATATTCTACATCTGGGTTAAACAAAGTGAGGTTGGCTACTGAATTTTCTTTTATTTCAGGTGTAATATCGGTAAAAAGGGTATATGCTCCCAACAATTTTTTGATGATTACTTCGAGCGGAAGTACATTTTGCAAGGCACCAAACGCCGATTCGAGCCCGATAGTTCCGTCTTTTGCCAAATCAAACTCCAGTTTTTTATGTTCGATATCCCAAGGTTGGTGGTCGGTTGTGATGCAATCAATCGTGTCGTCGAGTACTGCCTGTATTAACGCTTTTCTGGTCGTATTATTTTTCAAAGGTGGAGCAACTTTATATCGCGTATCAAATTGCTCAAGTTGTTCGTCGGTCAATAGCAAATGATGAACAGCAACGCTACAAGTAACGTCCAATCCTTTTGCTTTTGCCGCTCTGATTAGTTCAATAGATTTTTGCGTACTGATTGTCGGAATATGCATTTTTCCGCCGGTATATTCTAGTAAATCCAGATTTCGTGCTACTATAATATCCTCTGCCAAATCAGGAATTCCTTTCAATCCCAATTGAGTTGAAACTACACCTTCGCTGACCACGCCTTTACCCTTAATATTTTTATCTAAAGCAAAAGCAATTACTCTAGCGTCAAAATTTTGGGTATATTGTAAGCATATTTTCAGCAGGTTAGCATTGTCCATTGATTTTTTATAATCCCCAAAAGCGATAGCTCCTGCGTTTTTCATATCAAACATTTCAGCCATATCAGTTCCGTCGCTATTTTTGGTCAATGAACCGATAGGCAAAAGGGTAGTAGCCTGATTGGATGCTTTACTCAAGACCAAATTTATTCCAGCTTGGTTATCAATAACTGGCTCAGTATTAGGATTTAGGCAAATATGTGTAAATCCGCTTTTGGCAGCTACTTCCAATCCATGAGCAATGGTTTCGCGTTCTTCATAACCTGGTTCACCAAAGCTCACAGAGCTGTCTATCCAGCCATAAGAAACGTGTAAATTAGGCAAATCAACCAAGAAATCTTGTTCTGAAACGGCGATGTTGTCATCAATTTCTGAAATATTTCCATCGACAATTTTTATACTTTTAACCTGATAATTATAGTTTCCGAAAGGATCTATGATACGGGCGTTTTTGATAATGATATTCATAGGTATTGAATCTTGTATCCGGAATACAAATTTAGGTGTATTGTCTATAATTTACAACAGAAAGCGGTTTAATTTCTTGCACACTCGTTCAAGGCTATAAATATTTGGTAATCTGATGCGGTATATATAAATCTTTCACTTTTGTTACACATTTGCAAAGCAGCCACTATATCTTCTTTAGAAATATTGAGCAAAGCCGAAACGGTTTCGCGGTCATATTTTGTTTTCATCAATTCAATCAATTCATTTTCTTGCTGAATACGATTAATAGTTTGCGTAGTTTTAGAATTTTTTTTCAGGAAGTCATAAATTTTCTTCACTGGGTTGAGTGCTGTTTGATGATAAACAGGTAGTCCGGCTGCGGCAAGCGAACCCGTAATATCGTAGGTAGCATAAGCCAATCGTTTACTATCTATTTCTAAAAAACCAGTCAATTCTACATTACTGATAATCAATTCGTCCAACATGGTCGAAAGATCTTTGATATAAACCTTTATTTCGTATCCTTTGAGCCAGTCGTTGGTTACTTTTATTTTGAGTGCTTTGTATCCATCAGCTGATATATGCAAGGTATCATTGAGGGCAGCTTGTATTTCAAAAACACCATTTTGGTCGGTTTGTGCTACCTTTAAAGAATTGAGATTGATCACGCTCACGTTAGCTTCTGGAGCATAAGTTTGGTCGCTCAACACCGTACCTTTAACCGATTGTTGTGCGAATAAAGTCGATGTGAGTAGTAAAAAAATAAAAACTGTATAAATTCTCATATAGTCAAAATATAGATTTCAAAAATAAGAGTATTTATACAGTTTATCGCCCTGTTATTAAATAATTAACAATATTAATTTGAGCGTCTTGGTCGGTTACCTCTAGTTTTGGAACGTTCGTTTTTCAACGGACGGTCTTGTTTGTCGTTGTTTCTGCGACGTCCAAACTTTTGGTTATTAAATCCTTCGTTGTCGTTTCTTCTTGGTCTTCGTCCGCGGTCTCCTTTTCCGCCTCTTCGTCCGCCTCCACCTTTAGATGAAGATGAAGAAATTTCCACATTCACACGACGGCCTTCGTGCTGCATATTGTTGAGTATTTCCATTACTCTGTCTGCGTGTTGAGCATCGGTATTGAAGAACGAGAAACCTTCTTTTACATCCACTTTGTACACTTCATCTCTACCTAAATTGAGTGAAGCTTTCAAGAAGTCTTTCAAGCTCATCCAATCGAAGTCGTCTCTAGCACCGAGGTTCAAGAAATATCTTACAGAATCGTCATTTGAAGATACTTCACTTTTGGCTGGCGCTTTGAGGATATTTTGTTTTTTGTAGTACTCAATAAAACGGTTGAACTCTACGGAGAACATTCGTCTGATTAATTCTTCTTTAGACAAATCAGCCAAATCCTCTTCGATTTTTGGTAAGTATTTTTCGATTTCAGCATCTACTTTTACCTCTTTTACTTTGTTAACCAAATGGAACAATTGCACTTCACAGATTTCTTCTCCGGTCGGGATAGATTTTTCTTTGAAATCCGTTTTCATAATACGCTCTATCTGTGCGATTTTTCTTCGTTCACTTTTGGTAATAATCACGATAGATGTACCTGTTTTTCCGGCTCTTCCTGTTCGTCCTGAACGGTGGGTATAGGTTTCCACATCGTCAGGCAGTTGATAGTTAATCACGTGGGTTACGTCATCGACATCAATACCACGTGCAGCCACGTCGGTAGCGACCAACATTTGGATTTGTCTTCCTCTGAAAGATTTCATCACGCCATCGCGTTGTGCTTGAGATAAATCGCCGTGCAATGCCGCAGCATTATAGCCATCTTCAATTAATTTTTCCGCAACACTCTGTGTATCTCTTTTGGTACGACAAAACACCACAGAGAAAATATCTGGATGCATATCTGCCAACCTTTTTAAAACCGGATAACGGTCTCTTGCTCCAACGATGTAAAATTCGTGACTTACATTTTTGGTTCCTTCATTTTTGTGACCTACCGTAATTTCATACGGATTAGACATAAATTCTTTAGCAATCTGTGCCACTTCTTTAGGCATTGTTGCCGAGAACAACCAAGTTGTTTTTTCGTCAGGCGTATCAGACAATATCGATGTGATATCTTCATAGAATCCCATGTTGAGCATCTCATCAGCTTCGTCCAAAACACAAAACTGTATGCCTGTGATATCGACATATCTTCTTCTGATCATATCGAGCATTCTCCCAGGTGTTGCTACAATAATTTGTGCACCTCTTTTGACTTGTTTAGCCTGTTCGGTAATACTCGCACCGCCATATACAGCAACGGTATGTAGGCCATCGACATATTTTGAGTAATTCTTTATTTCGTTAGTAATCTGCAAACAAAGTTCGCGAGTTGGCGAAAGAATCAGTGCTTGGGTACTACGATCTTTGGGATTGATTTTCTGGATTAGTGGAAAACCAAATGCCGCTGTTTTACCTGTACCAGTTTGTGCCAAGGCCACCATGTCGGTGTCTGTTTCTAGTAATACAGGGATTGCTTTTTCTTGTACTTCTGAGGGTGTTTCGAAGCCCAAGTCTGCAATAGCACGCAGTAATTCTTCGTTCAACCCTAATGTTTGAAATGTATTCATAAATAAATTAAAATAGGGGCAAATTTACGTTTAATTATTGGATAATCAGCGTGATTTGTCATTTTTGTTGAAAATGATTTTGGTAAACAGATGATTTAAAAATTGTTAGTGAGGTGTTTTTTTGAAATTGGACAATTTTACATCACTACTGTTTTTGATTTTTTATTTAGATGTATTAGTTCTCAAGGTAATATTTGAGTTGTGTAACAGGCACATCGGCTTTGTGTTACATGGACGAAAGTGCCATTGGCGTAAATCTCGAAAAATTTCACACAAAAACCGTTTTCTTCCATTTTTTTAATTACCTTAGCTAGTTTGAAGTGTTAAAAGAATAAATTCAACCATGAAAACAATTGCTTTATCAATTTTATTTCTATTTTTTACCCAAATCGGTTCGGCACAAAATGACGAAAAAGCTATACAAACTTCGAAGAATGTTTTAACACTCATAAAACAAAAAAAATACAACCAATTTTTACAAACATTTGAAGAAAAAAGAATTACTGAAATAGAAGCTTATCAGGAAAGGGTAGGAGAGGATTATCTTCAAAAAACTGTTGATTATTTCAATGAATCTTTGACAGATAATACTATAGATTTTAAAAATTTTGAGAAGAAAGTGCTCACGCCTATTGAAGGAGAAAGTGAGTTAATCCATATTGTTTACCAATTTCCTATGACAAGTAAAAATGACGAAAAAGCATATTTTGAAATCTCTTTTTTAGCTAAAAATAATTTTGAGAAAATTTTTAGTGTTGACGTCGTTAAAGTTCAAAAAATGCCAAATGTCGAAATTACTTACGGTGCAGAAAAAGAAGAAATTCCTGAACCTGGCGAAGTCATAATTGATAATTATGAGGATAGTGGTTTTATCAAATCTATTAAATATATAGACTTTTTCAATCTCATAACCATCAATTTTGACCAAACACAAAACAAAACTGAAGAAACAATTTTTCCTCTCGACAATTTAACAAAGAAAACAGTTACCGCTTATCACAATAATGGCAATATCCGATTAATAGCTACTTATGATCAAGGAATTGTAAACGGAAATTTTACCAGATTTTACGAAAATGGAAAATTATGTGAAACAGGATTTTATGGTGCTGGACTAAAAAAAGAGGGGAGTTGGCATTATTTTGACGAACAAGGCAATTTGACTAAGACAGAAATTTATGAGCAAGGAAAGCTAATTCAGCCCAAATAATTAACTACCGATATTTTTACAACTATCAAAACACCTGAATCTCTATTTCCATAAATAGCTGGTCAATCACAGATTTTAGAGTTACTTTTGTCTTGAGAAATAAAGATTATTAAAATATTGTGATTAGCATTAAAAAAATATTGCAGCGAATGATAAGCATATTAGTAGGTATTTTGGTATTAGTAGGGCTTTTGGCTTTTATTGTTTTACGTCAGCCCCAATTTGGTAAAGCCCCAAGTGGAGAGCGATTAGAACGCATCAAACAATCTCCTAATTACAAAGACGGAAAATTTCAAAACCTCAGTTATACGCCTAATTTTACAGAAGGTCATTCTATGGCAGGCGAAGTGTATCAAACGTTTTTCAAGAAGCAACCTCGCAAATTTCCTACCGATAACATCCCAACAATAAAAACAGATTTGCAACAACTACCTGCAGATGAAAATGCGTTGGTTTGGTTTGGCCATTCGTCTTATTTTATGCAGTTAGACGGCAAGCGTTTTTTGGTTGACCCAGTGCTGAGTGGCTCGGCTTCACCGCTGCCTTTTGGCGTGAAAGCTTTTCAAGGAACCGATATTTATTCGTATGATGACATTCCGAAAATTGATTATTTATTGATTTCTCACGATCATTTTGACCATTTAGATTATAAAACCATCATGGCATTAAAGCCAAAAATCAAACATATCATTTGCGGTTTGGGTGTGGGTGAACATTTTGAATATTGGGGATTTGACCCCAAAAATATTATCGAAAAAGATTGGAATGAGTCGGTCGTTATTCAAGATAATTTCACCATTCACACCACGCCCGCCAGACACTTTTCTGGCAGAAAATTGTCTAGAAACAATACACTTTGGATGTCTTTCGTCCTCGATGCACCAAGTATGAAAATATTCGTTGGCGGCGATAGCGGTTATGACACCCATTTTGCAGCCATCGGGAAGCAATTCGGTCCTTTTGATTTGGCAATTTTAGAAAATGGACAATACAACGAGGCGTGGAGAGGAATTCATACAATGCCCGAAGATTTTATGAAAGTAGTCAAAGACTTACAAGCCCAAAAAGTGTTTCCTGTTCACTCTTCCAAATTTGTTCTTGCCAGACACCCTTGGGACGAACCTTTGATAAAAATTTCTGAATTGTGCCAAACAACTCAAACGCCTTTGATTACGCCTATGATTGGCGAAAAAGTGCGATTAAACGACAATACACAAATATTTAGTGCTTGGTGGAAAGGCGTGAACTGATTTTTTAGATTTTTAAAATAGGGAAGAAGCTGTATATATTGTGTTTCTATTTTTTCTACAGAGATATACCGATATTTTTTCGGATATGTTGATTTCTAAATCTGCATAATTTCTCAACTATTTTATAGCGAACATTGGGGTTAAATGTGTAATTTTGTGCTATGCAAAATAAGATTAACATACAGAACAAACGAGCCAAGTTTGAATACGAGATTTTAGATAAATATGTTGCTGGTATCGTGCTTACCGGTACCGAGATAAAGTCTATTCGGATGGGAAAGGCGAATATTGCTGATAGCTTTTGCGAGTTCAGTAATGGGGAGTTGTTTGCGATTAATACGCATATCGAGGAATATAGCTTTGGCACGCACTATAACCACAAGGCAAAGAGCGAACGCAAATTGTTGTTGAACAGACGCGAACTCAAATCGTTGGAAAAAAGTGTACAAACTAAAGGGCTTACGATTGTTCCGTTACGACTTTTTATCAATGAAAGGGGTTTGGCAAAAATGGAAATCGCTTTGGGGAGAGGTAAAAAATTATACGACAAACGCGAAACCATCAAAGACCGCGAAAGTAAAATCAACCTCGATCGACTGAAAAAAAGTTATTGATTAGAGTCAAATGTCTATAGTAATTCCTTTTTTGATGAGAAACAGAGAGGAGATAAGCTAAACGTAGTTTTACCGGACGGAACTTATCTTTCTTCATACAATTCACAGGTTCGGGTCAGAGTTTCATTCAGCGTGTAAAAAGTGTATTGAGATTGTAATTTAAAAACATTTTACCCAACAAATTTTCTGCTATCAATCCGATTATCATTCGTCAAATATTTGATAACTTTGCAGGAAAAATATATGTCGAATACAGGTTTCACCAAACAACCCATCAAACCAGTTTACGCTATATTAATAGCCATCAGTTTAGCCCATCTCATCAACGATTTATTGCAAGCAGTTATTCCGGCTATTTATCCTCGACTCGAAGCCAAATTTGATTTGTCTATGGCTCAAGTTGGTATCATTACTTTGTGTTATCAGCTGTCGGCATCAATCTTTCAGCCGGTTGTTGGTGCTTATACCGACAAAAATCCCAAGCCGTTTTCTCAAGTTATCGGAATGTGTTTTACGATTTTAGGAATCATTACTTTGGCTTATGCACCGAGTTACACCTTTGTTTTGGTAGCAGTAACATTAGTCGGAATTGGCTCATCTATTTTCCATCCGGAATCATCCAGAGTAGCTTTTATGGCTTCGGGCGGACGTAGAAGTTTTGCTCAATCGGTTTTTCAAATAGGCGGAAATGCCGGTACAGCTTTAGCCCCCTTGTTGGTAGCGTGGATTGTTTTGCCAAACGGACAAAAATATATTCTTTGGTTTGTGTTGTTCGCTTTTGTCGCTCAGTTTTTTTTGGGATACATCGGTCGTTGGTATAAAAATAATTTAAGAGACAAAACCAATACAAATGGCAAACAAATAAGGTTGCCTAATTTATCAAATACCAAAATAACCTTTTCTGTTATTATCCTTCTGGTTTTGATTTTTTCTAAGTATTTTTACATGGCGGGTATCACAAGTTATTTCCAATTTTACACCATGGATAAATTTGGATTAACAGAAGTGCAAGCACAAGTGTATTTGTTTTATTTTCTAATTGCGGTAGCTGTCGGTACATTATTGGGCGGAATTTTTGGAGATAGATTCGGACGGAAGTACGTGATTTGGTTTTCGGTTTTGGGTGCAGCACCTTTTACATTGTTATTGCCTTATGCCAATTTGCAACAAACGGCCATACTCATTGTATTGGTCGGATTGATTATCTCGTCGGCGTTTCCAGCTATTTTGGTTTATGCCCAAGAATTATTACCTAAAAAAATCGGGATGGTTTCCGGATTGTTCTATGGTTTTGCCTTCGGAATGGGCGGATTAGGTTCTGCTATATTAGGTTGGTGGGCAGATAAAACATCTATCGAGTATATTTATTTTGTCTGTTCTTATTTACCTTTGATAGGAGTAATCGCTTATTTTTTGCCGAATATGAAAAAAATAACCTATACTATTGTAGATAATGAAAAATGATATTGATTTCCTAACCAACGAATTATCCCAATTAATCGGCGAATCGAAAGTAATTACCGATTTAGAAGAAAGAAAACATTATGGCTCAGATCATACAGAGGATTTTTGTTTTCCGCCGACCGTTGTGGTCAAACCTGAAAATACCGAAGACGTTTCTGCTGTGATGAAATGGGCAAATCAACATGAAATTCCGGTTATACCAATTGGTGCACGAACAGGCTTGAGTGGTGGGATTTTAGCTACACAAGGCGGAATCGGTTTGTCTATGGAACGGTTCAATAAAATTATTCATATCGATGAGAATAATTTGCAAGTTACCACCGAACCGGGTGTGGTTACCGAAGTTTTACAAAATGCCGTTGCCGAAAAAGGCTTGTATTATCCTGTTGATCCATCCAGTAAAGGGAGTTGTTTTATCGGAGGAAATGTTGCTGAAAATGCAGGTGGTGCCAGAGCAGTAAAATATGGTGTAACCAAGGATTATGTACTCAATCTGGAAGTGGTTTTACCCAACGGAGAAGTCATTTGGACAGGAGCTAATACATTGAAAAACGCTACCGGATATAATTTAACGCAACTTATGGTGGGTAGCGAAGGAACATTGGGTGTGATAACTAAAATCGTGTTGAGATTAATTCCGCAAAAACAATTTACACAACTTTTGTTAGTACCGTTTTTCCAAATGGACGAAGCAACTGCGGCAGTAGCAGAAATATTCAAAGCTGGTGTTGTGCCAAGTGCGATGGAATTTATGGAGATAGAAGCACTCAATTGGACAGCAAAATTCATGGAGGTGCCAGAATTGAATTTACCTGAAAATACCGAAGCTTTGTTGTTGATTGAAATTGATGGTAACAATACCGAAATGATGTTTGGCGAAGCCGAAAAATTGATGCAGGTCTTAGAGCAATTTTCAATAGGAGAAATGATGTTTGCCGAAACAGATGACCATAAAAACACACTCTGGAAGATGCGAAGAAATATCGCCGAAGCGGTCAAATCATTTTCGGTATATAAAGAAGAAGATACTGTGGTTCCACGTTACGAATTAACTCGATTATTGAAAGGAATCAAAGAAATCGGAACGAAATACGGATTCAATTCTATTTGTTACGGACATGCCGGAGATGGTAATTTGCACGTAAATATCATCAAAGAAAATATGCCCGACGAACAATGGAAAAATGTGGTGCCAAAAGGCGTGAAAGAAATCTTTGAATTGACTGTTAGTTTAGGCGGAACATTGTCGGGAGAACACGGAATTGGTTGGGTACAGAAAAACTTTATGCCGATTGCTTTTAATGAAATTCAACTGAGTTTGATGCAAGGAATTAAAACATTATTTGACCCGAAAAATATTATGAATCCCGGAAAAATATTTCCAGATAAAAAATAATAAATGTCTGAAATTCAACAGAAAAATAACGAGAATTATCAATTTCAAAAGATTATCACAACAGTTGGAATAATTCTTTTGATAATCAAATTTTTTGCCTGGTATCTCACCAGTTCTGTTGCGGTTTTAACCGATGCGTTGGAAAGTATCGTGAATGTTATTAGCGGATTTATAGGCTTGTATAGCTTGTATTTGTCTGCTTTGCCACGAGACAAAAATCATCCATACGGACATGGAAAAGTAGAATTTATCTCGGCTTTTGTTGAAGGTACTTTAATTGCCATTGCCGGAATCATTATCGTATATGAAGCTATCGGTAATTTGCGAAATCACACAACCATCACACAGATTGATTACGGGATTTATTTGGTTGCTTTCACGGCAATAATCAACTATTTATTGGGTTATTTTGCCATAAAAAAAGGACGAAAAAATCATTCTTTGGCACTCATCGCCAGCGGAAAACATTTGCAAACTGATACCTATTCTACCTTAGGAATTATTTTAGGATTAATCATTATTCAAATCACGCATATTTATTGGTTAGACGCCATAGTTGCCTTGGTATTTGCCGGAATCATTATCTATACAGGATATAAAATTATCCGAAGTTCGGTATCCGGAATTATGGACGAAACCGATGATAAATTGCTCAACGAAGTGGTGGAATTGCTAAATAAAGAACGAAATGTCAATTGGATAGATTTACACAATCTGAGAATTATCAAATATGGCAGTACCCTGCATTTTGACTGCCACATGACCGTTCCTTGGTATTTCAATATCAAAGAAGGACATCACGAAGTGGATAAATTAGAAGATATTGTCAAAGAATATTTTGGGGATAGAGTAGAGTTTTTCGTCCATTTAGATGCCTGCAAAGATTATTCTTGTCAGATTTGCGAGAAAGAAGATTGTCCGGTTCGTCAGCAACCATTTGTCAGAAAGATAGATTGGACAACCGATAATATTTCTAAAAACGAAAAACACATCGTAGGTAGTTATAAATCAGACGGATATAACGGATATAAATAAGCTTGTATAAATCCAAAAAAATCATTATATTTGTCTGTTACTTTTTATAGAAAATTTCAATACATATTATGAGTGAAGAATTAAATAAAAAATCGTATTCGGCCGATAGTATTCAAGCCCTCGAAGGGATGGAGCACGTGAGAATGCGTCCGTCTATGTATATTGGAGATGTTGGTCCGCGCGGATTACATCATTTGGTTTACGAAGTAGTGGATAATTCGATTGACGAAGCATTAGCAGGTTATTGCGATAAAATTGATGTTATAATTAACGAAGATAACTCTATCAGCGTACAAGATAACGGGCGAGGAATTCCAGTAGGTATTCACAAAAAAGAAGGTGTTTCTGCACTCGAAGTAGTTATGACCAAGATTGGTGCCGGAGGAAAATTTGATAAAGACTCATACAAAGTATCTGGCGGTTTGCACGGAGTAGGTGTGTCGTGTGTGAATGCACTATCTGAAAGTCTTATCGCCGAGGTACATACAGAAGGAAAAATCTGGATACAAGAATATTCTCGCGGAAAAGCTTTAGCACCAGTAAAATCAATCGGCGAAGCTACATCAACCGGAACAAAAGTTACTTTTAAACCCGATTACGAAATATTTACACAAACCTTAGTATATTCCTACGATACTTTGGCAGGAAGACTAAGAGAACTCGCATACTTAAATAAAGGAGTAACGATTACGCTAACCGATTTGAGAGAAAAAGATGAAGAAGGCAAAGCAAAAGCTGAAGTGTTTTTCTCTGAAGAAGGATTGAAAGAGTATGTTAAATTTTTAGACGGAAACCGCACACCGATTATCTCAGAAGTAATCAGTATGGAAACCGAAAAAGGAGATATTCCGGTAGAAGTTGCTTTGGTTTATAACGATAGTTATGCCGAAAATATTTTTTCTTATGTAAATAACATCAATACGCACGAAGGAGGAACGCATTTACAAGGATTCCGTTCCGGACTTACTCGTACATTGAAAAAATATGCAGATGCTTCCGGATTATTGGATAAACTGAAATTTGAAATTTCGGGAGATGATTTCCGCGAAGGACTTACTGCGATTGTTTCGGTAAAAGTAATGGAGCCACAGTTTGAAGGACAAACCAAAACCAAGCTCGGAAATAGAGAAGTGGTTTCGCCAGTGTCGCAAGCGGTAGCCGAAATGCTTGAAAATTATTTAGAAGAAAATCCACAAGATGCTAAAACCATTGTACAAAAAGTGATTTTGGCAGCTCAAGCACGCCATGCAGCGAAAAAAGCCCGTGAAATGGTACAACGCAAAACAGTGATGAGTGGAGGAGGATTGCCAGGAAAATTATCTGATTGCTCAGAACAAGACCCAGAAAAATGTGAAATTTTCTTCGTTGAGGGAGATTCGGCAGGAGGAACTGCCAAACAAGGACGCGACCGTAATTTCCAAGCCATATTGCCTTTGCGTGGTAAGATTTTAAATGTAGAAAAAGCCATGCAACACAAGGTTTTTGACAACGAAGAAATCCGCAATATATTTACTGCATTGGGTGTAACCATCGGAACAGAAAATGATAGCAAAGAACTGAATATAGAAAAATTGAGATATCACAAAATCGTTATCATGTGTGATGCCGACGTTGATGGTAGCCACATTGCTACACTGATTTTGACTTTCTTTTTCAGATATATGCGTGAATTAATCGAAAACGGTTATGTATATATTGCTACACCTCCTTTATATTTAGTGAAAAAAGGAAACAAAAAAGAATATGCTTGGACAGAAGAAGAACGTTTACGATTGGTTGAGCAAATGGGACAAGGAGCTAATATACAACGATACAAAGGTCTTGGAGAGATGAACGCAGAACAATTGTGGGAAACTACCATGAGTCCGGAACATCGAATTTTGAGACAAATCAATATCGAAGATTTGGCAATGGCAAATAATACATTCTCCATGTTGATGGGCGACGAAGTGCCACCACGACGTGAGTTTATAGAGAAAAATGCCACCTATGCAAATATCGACGCATAAACAAATTTAGATTTTTTTATAAACACAGGAGCATTCTTATCAAATATATTTGGTAAGAATGCTTTGTATATTATATATTTGTTCGTTCAAAAAAATTAATCTATAAATAATGCAAAACAAAGGACTCGTTAAATTCATTGCGATTATTTTCACGTTGGTATGTTTGTACCAACTTTCGTTTACATTTGTAAGTAAACACTACGAAAAGAAAGCAAAAGAATTTGCACAGGGAGATTTAACCAAAGAATCACGATACTTAGATTCTATCGGTAACGAAGTGGTTTATCTTGGTAACACCTACAAAGAAGTCAGAGACAAACAACTTCAAAGAGGGTTGGACTTAGAAGGTGGTATCAACGTAACACTACAAATCTCAATCGAAGACATCTTAAGAGGATTGTCAAACAATTCTAATAACGCCATTTTTAATCAAGCGTTAGAAGAAACAAAAACTAATCGTAGAGGAAATCAGACTTATTTAGATGCCTTTTACGAAACTTTTGAAAAACTGTCTAATGGTACAGTAAAATTATCTTCACCAGAAATTTTTGCCAACAGAAGTATGCCTCAAATTAACTCGAGTATGAGTGATGACCAGGTGAAAACCATCCTTGACAGAGAAGTACAAAAATCAATCGAAAGTGCTTATAAAGTATTCGGAGAGCGTATTGACAAGTTTGGAGTAGTTTCTCCGACTATTCAAATGATTGGAAACACAGGTAGAATTTTGATTGAATTACCAGGAGCTAAAGACATCGACCGTGTACAATCACTATTGCAAAGTACAGCCCAATTAGAGTTTTGGGAAACTTATAAATTTGAAGAAGTATATTCTTCTTTTATGGCAGCTAATGAAGCTCTGCGAACTGCTGAATCAACAAAAACAGCTAATGACACATTGACCGAGGTTACAGAGCAATCGGAGGTTGATAAAATGTTGGGTGTATCTGAACAACAAAATGATGACAATACTGCCGGACCATTAGTGAGTTTAATGGCACAATCCGGATTTCAAGGCGGACCTATAATTGGTTATTATAGAGCTGTTGATAAGGATATTGTAGATGCTTATTTACACCAACCAGAGGTTCAAAATATATTTTCGAGAAATCTTCGTCATTCGCAACTTCTTTGGGGAAAACCAGAAAAATTAGAAGGAATAAACGAGGAATTAGTGGCTTTATACGCGATTAAAGGAAATGCACAAAACGAACCACCACTTTCAGGAAGTGTAATTACCGAAGCAACTCAGGCATTTGACAACATGAACCGCGCAATGGTATCAATGAGCATGAACGCTACCGGAGCCAAAACGTGGGAAGCATTAACCGGAAAAGCCTACACACAAGGTTCAAACATCGCTATTGTATTGGATCATGTAGTGTATTCTGCACCAGGTGTTACAAGTGGACCAATTGCCGGAGGAAGCTCAACCATCAGTGGAAACTTTACTGTGGCAGAAGCGAAAGATTTAGCGAACATATTGCAAGCCGGAAAATTACCAGCATCGGCTGATATTATTGCCTCTGAAATTGTTGGACCTTCGTTAGGAGAACAAGCCGTACAAAGCGGATTGTTGTCGGCAGTAGTAGCCTTGATTGTTGTCGGAATTTGGATGGTATTTTATTATGGTAAAGCAGGTTGGTATGCTGATATTGCTTTGTTAGTAAACATATTGTTCTTGTTTGGAGTCATGACCAGTTTTGGTTTCGTGCTTACCTTGCCGGGTATTGCCGGTATTGTGCTCACGCTCGGTACGGCGGTCGATGCCAATATTTTAATATACGAATGTGTGAAAGACGAAATGAGGCAAGGAAAATCATTCCCGCAAGCCGTAGCTGCAGCTTATGGATGGAACGGTTCGGCAATGCGTCCAATTATTGATGCCAACGTAACACACATCATCACGGGTATTATCCTATTTATCTTCGGAACAGGACCAATCAAAGGTTTTGCAACCACCTTGTTGGTAGGTATTTTTACTTCGTTATTTACCGCTTTGTTTATTGCGAGAATATTTATTGATATAGATATTAAGAAAAATAAAATACTTGTATTTTCAACGAATATTACCAAAAACTGGTTTACCAATTTTAATTTTAATTTCTTGGGAAAACGAAAACTTACTTATGCTTTTTCTCTTATTGTTTTTATAGGTTCTATCGTTTCTTTATCTACAAATGGATTAGACGAAGGAGTAGAGTTTGTTGGAGGACGAACCTTCCAAGTACGATTTGATCAACCGGCGGATAATGCGGCAATCAGTGAAAAATTGAGTAATGATTTTGGCGTAAATGTAGAGGTAAAACAATTTGGACCAGCAGAACAAGTTCGTATTGTTACCAAATATATGATTGAGGATGAAAGTACTGAGGTAGATGAGCAAGTAAACAAAATGTTACACGAAAGTTTGCAAGAGTTTTACAAACAGCCACTTGATTACCAAGAGTTTATCAACACATCAGACGAGACAGCTACTTTGGGTGTGGTTCAAGCCACAAAAGTGAACCCAACCATGTCTAACGACATTAAAACGGATGCATTTTGGGCAGTAATCGGAGCAATTGCGATGATATTTATTTATTTGGTTATTTCATTCAGAAAATGGCAATATTCATTCGGAACAGTTATCGCTATTGTTCATGACGTGATTTTTGTATTAGGGATTTACTCCTTATTATATAAATATATGCCTTTCCACATGGAAATCGACCAACATTTCATCGCAGCTATATTAACCGTAATCGGATATTCTGTTAATGATACCGTTGTAGTTTTTGACCGTGTAAGAGAATATATTACCGAAAAAAGGGAAAGAGGTACCGTAGAACAAATTGTAAACAAAGCCGTGAACACCACGATTGCACGTACAATCAATACGTCATTAACATTGATATTCGTATTATTGGTAATGTTTATTTTCGGTGGCGATTCTATCCGAGGATTTATGTTTGCGATGTTAATCGGTATCATCGTCGGAACATATTCATCACTTTTCTTATCAACACCAATCTTGGTAGATACTTTGTCTAAAAAAGAGAAAAGAGAAATTGAAGAAGGACATAATCATCCCGAAGCTGAAATTATAGAAGAGTAATTTTCTCTATAAAAACGAAAAAGCCGATTTTTAAAATCGGCTTTTTTTATGCTTATTTATATTTATTTTTTTCTTCAATCCATTTCGACATATATTTTAAGGTATTGTATTGATTGTCGTGCAAGATTTGTCCGATAAAATTTTGTTGCCTGTGTCGATGTAGATGAGTAGAAATTTCTTCAATCCAATAAGATAATTTTTCCAGATAATCTGTATTTTGATAATGTTGATATAAATCAAAACCCATATTTTTCGCCTTTTCCCAAATCTGTTGATTGTTGTATAATTCAACCGCTTTTTCGACAAACATATCATCATGATTTTCCACAAAACCACACCATTGCTCGTCAATTTGCATATCTTCGGCACCAACAGAAGTAGTAATATTTGGCAATCCGGCACGCATTGCATCGACAAATTTACCTTTGATTCCAGCACCAAACGGAATAGGAGCCAATAATATGCGATAGTTATTCATCGTTTCCAACACATTTTCAGCTCGTCCTTTGACGATAAAGCCGTTTTTCGGATGATGAAGTTGCCACACTTTTTCTGTCATATAAGCACCATAAATATGTAATTCAGCAGTAGGGATTTGCATTTTTATTTTCGTCCAAATGTCTTTTTTTAATTTTAAAATCGTTTGATAATTCGGTTCGTGCAGACAATTTCCGATAAATATAAAATGTTGTCTGTCGGGGAAGTTTAAAATATTTTCAATAATAGGTTTATCGTGTTGAATAAAAGGAATATATAACAATAAATTTGCTGGAATATGAAAATCATTAATCAACAAGTTTTGCTCAAATCGAGAAATAAGCAAGGTTAAATCACATCGCAAAATACTGGCGATTTCTCTTTTGGCTTC
>Ga0079224_100003204_pt1 | contig 20453 bp, 20 predicted proteins | sample Stecom2015_FD_80414 | JGI IMG/M metagenome (GOLD analysis project Ga0079224, IMG submission 80414) | Agricultural soil microbial communities from Utah to study Nitrogen management - Steer compost 2015 | ecosystem: Environmental > Terrestrial > Soil > Agricultural land | place: USA: Utah...
CATTCAATCTCCAGTAATGTCTTTAATAATGGCCGTGGGGTCATAGAACTGGTGATTTCGAGGGCCTGGTTGTAAAAATCCGGCTGATCGGATTTTCCCCAGGGGGCTGTGCGGTAAATGGCCGACCGAGCGATAATAGGACCTGCCTGCCCTGCGATCCGGTCGGCGGCTAATGACAGATTTTGGAGCGGAATGCCCTCGTTTGAGCCCAGCAGCAAAAAAATCCTGTAATTCATAGGGATGCCCGGCGACAAACTTACTTTATATTACTCATACTAATCTTTACTTTTGGTCTTTAAATATACCACTATGAGTTTTGGAAAAGCCTTTCTTTCGTCATGCCTCGGCGCGCTCACGGCGATGGTCGTCTTCTTTTTACTGACGTTCCTCTTTTTCACTGCGCTGGTCGCTGGCCTTTCGGACGACAAGCAGGTTGTGGTTGAGGACAACTCAGTCCTACACCTTGAACTCGATGCACAAGTGACAGAGCTCGAGGTCGACGACCCCTTGGCAGGTCTGCCTTTTCCAGGTCAACAAAAACGAATCGGACTGATTCAGTTGAAACAGGCTATAGATGACGCTCGTCAGAATGATAACATCGAGGGAGTGTATGTCGAGATTCGCCAGCCTCTTACTGGCTTCTCGTCGCTGGAGGAGATTCGCCGGTCGTTGCTCGATTTCCGCGAGAGCGGTAAATGGGTGGTGGCATACAGCGAGGTGATGACCGAAGGCGCTTATTACCTGGCATCGGCAGCCGATGAAGTTTATCTTCATCCCGAAGGTGAAATGGAGTTCAATGGTCTTAGCGTCAGCATCGGCTTTTACAAGAAGCTTTTGGATAAGCTCGAGATTAAGCCCCAGGTCTTTCGGGTAGGTGAATTCAAGAGCGCTGTTGAACCTTTCCTGCTCGAAGAACTTAGTAAAGAAAACCGGTTGCAACTGACCGAAATGGTCAACGGTATTTATGATAATATCCTCGACAACGTCGCTGAGTCGCGTGGGATAGATCGGACGCGCCTGGAAGAGATTTCGGATCAGATGTTGGTTCGCAACGCTGACGATGCGCTGGAACTTAAGTTGGTTGATGGTCTGCTTTATCAGGACGAGTTCCATAATGTAATACGAGAAAAATTGTCGATTCCCGAAGACGAGGATATAAGGTTCGTCAAGTACAAAGATTATCGTAAGAGTTTCTCGACATACAAACGATCTCCGAATGAGGTCGCTGTCATCGTGGCTGAAGGAACAATAGTTCAGGGAGAGGGAAGTCAATCAGACCTCGAGATTACTGCGGAAAAGTACGTGAAGGAAATAAGAAAAGCGCGGAAGAACGATAACGTAAAGGCTATAGTGTTGCGTGTAAATTCCCCCGGTGGCGCCTACACGACTTCCGATATGATCTGGCGCGAGGTTAAGCTGGCCGCCGCCGAGAAGCCGGTAATCGCATCGATGTCTGATTACGCAGCATCGGGTGGATACTATATTGCCATGGCGTGTGATACCATCGTTGCTCAGCCCAATACTATTACAGGGTCAATTGGAATTTTCGGTGTTATGTTCGACATGAGCAGCTTCCTCGGCAACAAGCTTGGCGTAACCTTCGATGAAGTTCGCACGGGTGATTTTGGTGATCTGTATACTGTGACACGCCCGCTAACCCCGGCAGAGCGAAATATCATTCAGCGAAATCTGGAGAAATACTACGACTCGTTTACAGCGAAAGCAGCTGAAGGTCGCAGTGTATCACAGGAGCAAATATTGCGTGTGGCTTCGGGACGCGTATGGACCGGGCAGCAGGCGCTGGAGCATAAGCTGGTTGATGTATTGGGTGGAATAGATGACGCGATACGGATTGCTGCTGAGAAAGCGAATATTGCCGACGACTACAAGGTTCGGTATTACCCTGCGCCTACAACATTTATTGAACAGTTGATGAAAGGACTTGAAACAAGCGCTCGCGCCGGACTGGTTCGTCAGTACGTGGGTGATCTATACCCGATGTTTGAGCGCGTGCGCCAAGTGAAACAGTACGAAGGTATTCAGGCGCGCATGCCCTTTGAGTTCGAGTTTCATTAATATCAATAAGCGCTGTAATTTTTTGTCACTTCTTAATTCTGGATTTTGAGTACTGCTATTCGTAACGATTGGACCCGCGAAGAAATCGCTGATATTTATAACAAGCCCGTTCTGGAACTCATTTACGAGGCGGCAACTGTGCATCGTAAATTTCATGAACCTTCCGAGGTTCAGGTTTGCACACTTTTATCGGTAAAGACCGGCGGCTGCCCGGAAGACTGCGCCTATTGCCCCCAGGCTGCCCGTTATCATACCGGAGTAACGGTTCACAAGCTGCTTGAAGTCGACGAGGTGTTGGCAAAGGCAAGGGAAGCGCGTGATGCAGGCAGCAGTCGCTTTTGTATGGGAGCCGCATGGCGCGAGGTTCGGGATAACCGCGACTTTGATAAGGTCATCGAGATGGTAAAAGGTGTCAACCAGTTAGGGCTTGAGGTGTGTTGTACGCTGGGTATGCTCACTCATGAGCAAGCGCTTAAGCTAAAGGAAGCCGGTCTTTACGCTTACAATCATAATCTCGACACAAGCGAGGAGTTCTACGGTGATATTATTACAACCCGCAATTATGACGACCGTCTGGAGACGCTCGAGAACGTCCGGAAGGCAAAGATATCAGTATGCTCCGGTGGTATTATCGGATTGGGGGAGCATGAACGCGATAGGATCGGTATGTTGCACGTATTGGCTACGTTGCCCGAACATCCGGAGTCGGTACCGGTGAATGCACTGGTTCCTGTTGAAGGAACGCCGCTGGAAGATCAGCCACGAGTCACCGTGTGGGAGATGGTACGAATGATCGCCACGGCGCGTATCATTATGCCGAGGGCAATGGTTCGTCTTTCTGCCGGTCGTGTACGGATGTCGTTGGAAGAACAGGCGTTGTGTTTTCTGGCTGGAGCGAATAGTATTTTCGCAGGTGACAAATTGCTGACAACTCCTAATCCCGACTACGTCGACGATCAGCGCATGTTCCAGGTGTTGCAATTGAAGCCAAGAAAGGCAGCAGTACACGCATAAGAACACAAGGCGTTTCAACTGTCGTTTAAGCATTTTAGCTGTTCTTCTGTCGCTTAAGCGTCCCGTGGTATAGTTTTGTTAACTGGCTATACGCATCTGTCGATGCAATGCTAAAGCCATGAACACCAGACTATACTGCTTATTCGCTGTCGCTCTTTTCTTTACTTGTTATTCGCGCGGTTACAGCCAGGTAGATACGTCGTATGTGTACAATCCGTCAGCACCCTTCGGACCGCTCGACATTAGAATCGCCCAGTCGCCTACGCGTTATCATTATCTCAAGGAAGGTGAGACGTTCAGTTTCCGCGGAACGCGAACGTATTATGACATGACGAGTTGGGACTCAAGTCCCTATAAAGAGGGTCATCTGGTTCATCGTACCGCTGATGGTGATCGTTTCATTATGAATTATCGATTGCTGATACCGGATGAATACCGTGCTGATTTTCCTGACGGTTATCCACTGATCGTTGTCTTCCACGGACTGGGTGAGCGCGGAAATTGTGCTGAATATGCCTGCTATCATGCCGATCGTACGTGGTCTCCGGTTGCCAATAACCCACCTGCACCCACAAGTCCCAATAGCCCTTTGATGAACAATGACCACAACCTGTTGCATGGCGGCCAGGTTCATTTGAGTGCGATGAAACGTGCAGAAGGACGTTTGCCCGGTGACGCAAGTTTGAATTCGCGTGCATTCCCCGGATTTGTCCTTTTTCCACAGAACCTTAACGGTTGGGATAGATGGTCAGTGGAAGATGTCATCCGCATCATTCGACTGATCACGAAGAAGTATAACATCAACGAGGACCGTATCTATGTTGAAGGTATTTCGAACGGGGGGCATGGTATGTATCAGGCGCTTAAGCGTGCGCCCTGGCTTTTTGCTGCCGGTATTGCGATGTCGGCAATAGACGATGGCGCTATCAACGCGAATGGAGTGGCCGAGAGCATTGCGCATATACCGCTGTGGGTTTTTCAGGGAGGTATGGATGAGAATCCTCTTCCGTCGAAGACGGTACGTTATATTCAGCAGTTCCGGGCTGCTGGCGCGTCTGTTCGATATACGCTATATCCGGAGCTGGGACATGGTACCTGGAACAAGGCATTCAACGAGCCGGAGTTCTTTTCCTGGTTGTTGGGTAAACAAAAAAATAACCTTCATACTTATCAGAGTACCCGGTTTATTTGTTCAAATGAGGGCACCCGACTGGAGGTTGCGGCGGGTTTCCCTGCATACCAGTGGCAATACAACGGCAGCATAATTAGCGGCGCTGATGGTCCGGTTTTGATGGCCAAAGATCCCGGTGAGTATCGTGTACGTTATGCGCGCGTTGCAAATCCTTCCGAGAACCAGTGGAATTCGTGGTCGCAGGTTGTCACTCTTTCGGCAACGGAGCCGCCGCGGGCGGTTATAGAGCAGCTTTCAACGGTGAAGCTGCCGGGGCTGGACGGCGGATCTCAGGCACGTTTGCGGTCAGCCGGCGATTATGATCAGTATTTTTGGTATCGCAACGGGCACCCTATTGACCTTCCCGGGAATGTGGATGACACACTTCGGTACGTTACGTTTCCGTCATCTTCCGGCGACGGCCAGTACACGCTGGTGGTGACAGAACTGGGGTGTAAAAGCGATCCATCATCGCCTGTCTCGATTGTCTATGGAGATCGCGCTGAAATCAACGTCACTGCGCCGGCTGACTTCGAGGGAATATCGCTGTCGCCCTCGGAGACGGTTTTGTCATGGACCGATCAATCAAACAACGAGTCGGGGTTTGAGATTTGGCGACGAAAATCCGGCGAAAACTGGAAGTGGGTCGGCATTACCGGTCCCAATTCTACAAGCTTTGATGATAATAGGGTCGAACCCAACGCCGCCTATCAATATAAGATACGCGCCGTAAGTAACACGGGACGCTCGGATTACATACCGTCAGGTGCCAACGGCATTACAGTGGAAACCGTAGAGGACAACGAGGAGCCTACGGTACCGACTTCTCTGAAGATAAAAAATACAGGCGTCGGAGAAGTGACCCTGACGTGGAGTCCCGCCACGGACAACACGCGGATCCGGGAATATGTAATTATCGTGGGCGATGAAACGATACATACAAACTCGGCCGATACTACCTTCGTTCTTACAGATCTGCCAATCAACCAGGAGTACAGTGTTTCTGTATATGCAGTTGATTTGTCTCGCAACGAAGGTGGCGCGAGCGACCCCGTGAGCGTCAGTACCTACGTTTCAGGATTGTTTTACCGCCACACCACCGGGTCGTGGACTTCGCTCGATTCAATTGACTGGAGTTGGGCGGAATTTACCGGAACAATTGGTACCTTTTCGCTTGCACCCAAGACACAGGATGATTACTACAATCTTAGCTTCGAAGGATTTATCTTCATCGAGGAGGAGGGAACGTATCAGTTTAGAATTACGTCGAGCGATGGTACACGCTTGTGGCTCAACGACCGACGAATTATCGATAATGACGGTATTCATGAGGAACCGAAAACTGAAATGAGCGGTGAGATAGAGCTTGATCGTGGAGGTCATCACATCTATCTGCAGTATTTCGAAGACGTCCAAACTGATACATTGCTGGTTGAATACAAAGGGCCGGATACCGGCGAAGAGTGGATCCCAATTCCACGAGCTGCGCTCAAGAGCCACGAAGATGCCATTACAGGAATTGGCGATGAGGGCGGAGAAAGTGCATTCCGGGTTAGTGTGTATCCTAACCCGACCACACACGATAACGTAACCGTCCAGGTTGAAAGTGTCCTTGATGCCCCTGTTCGCGTACGGGTGCATGATACCATGGGGCGAACGGTGCTAGACCATACCTATGGTATCGCCGAGCTGTCGTATGGTATTGCGTTACCTCAGGGAAGCATTACCGGCGCGGGGATGTACATTGTTGAAGTCTTGCAAGGGAGGATGCGGAAAACAGAGCGGGTAGTCATCCGCCGGTAATCAGGTGGTCAGCAGGTGTAGGGTCGGCCTCCGTTTCCTGGATAACTGACCGGACCAGTCCTACAATACTCCTCATTGATGCAGGTTTGACGAGTACCTTGTGTGCCCCCAGCCTTTGATACTCCCGCGCTTCGGCCGGATAATTCGTTGTCGAGTAAATGATAACCGGAATGAAGTTGAAGGCCGGGGTTCTTTTTATTTCGATCAGAAACTGTTTGCCGCTCATGATGGGCATGTTGACATCAGCGAAAATGAAGTCGGGGAGGACTACAAGCTCATTCAGGAGACGAAGACCTTCGGCGCCGTCTTTTGCAGTAATGCAAACGGGAGAGGGATGTATTTCAGAGAGCGCTTCCTGAAAAAACTCCCGGTCCTCGGGGTCGTCGTCAATATAGAGGATGGTCATAGCCGATTCGATTAATGGTTAACCAGCGCGGGGTCAACCGTGTAATGGTTATGAGGTTCGTAGTGGTGGAAGTTCTCGTCAATCTCGAACTGCATGATCCGGGCGACGTCTGTAATCAAGATCACCTTACCCGAGAGAGGGTCGTGTAGGGCGACACCGCTTTCTGTGACTTCGAGGATGTGCAGATGATTCACCTGCCACATTTCTCCCATCAGCCGGAAGCGAATACCGATGTCCGGACGGCGGTCGCGGAGTTCATGCAGAAGGCGCTTGAACTCCAAAATGGGAATAGTCGAGTTGGTAGCCATGGCCTTTTTTCGACTTGCCGTGTACGAAAAAACTATGCCAATGGCCGGTAGGAGTATCAGTTGACTTTCAGTAGCTCGACTTCAAAAATCAGCGTAGCGAAAGGAGGAATCTGGGGTGGGGAGCCACGCTCGCCATAGCCCAGGGTGTAGGGAATATAGAGGATCCATTTATCTCCCTCCTGCATCATTTGAAGCGCTTCCGTCCATCCTGAGATGACCTGATTGACCCGAAAGGTCGCTGGCTGTCCCCGTTGGATGGAGCTGTCGAAGATCGTTCCATCGACAAGCTTGCCAGTGTAGTGAACCGTGACTCGATCGACAATAGCGGGTGACTTGCCGTTTCCTTCTTCTACAATTTGGTATTGAAGTCCGGTGGATGTTGTTACCACACCGGGTTTGTTCTTGTTCTCGTCAAGGAATTTCTGACTTTGGGCTTTGGCGATGGCGCTGCGTTTCATCATGGTTTGCTGCATATAACGCTGCATGCTTGCCTCGGCCTCTTTTCGTTGGACCTTCAAAGGCTGGTCATCCAGTACATCCTGCATGGCGGCGAGGAACACTTCCATGTTAAGAGAGTCGAGCCCGGTATTTCTGAAGTTTTGTCCCAGTACGACGCCAAAGCTATAGCTGACCTGCTGAATGGAGTCATTAAGATCGATAGCCGTAGGTTTCTTCAGCTCTTCGATTTCAGCCTTTAACTCCGTCACGTGACCTTCCAGTTCGGACACGCGGGCTTTCAATTCTTTCTTGGATTGGGTGAAAGCGGGATACGAGATGATCAGCGCCGTACAGATGACTAGTGTTCTCATATTGCTGCAATAAGTCTCAAAGAAAGGAAATCAATGGTAAAGATGAAAACCGTTGGCGCGGGAAACAAAAAAGCCATCCGATTCGGATTACCGATCGGATGGCTTCCTGTCTGTGTGTGACCTGTTATTCGGCGCTAACAACGACTTTGATCTCCTTCTTGACCTCTTTGTGGAGGTCAAGTGTCACCGTGTAGGTACCCAGTTGTTTCGGGTTCTCTTTCATGATGACTTTCTTGCGATCAACTTCAAATCCTGCTGCTTTCAGTGCATCGGAAATTTGAAGGGCTGTTACTGCTCCGAAAATTTTTCCGGATTCACCGGCTTTCGTCTTGATTTCGGCAGTGAAATCGCCAATTTTTTCAGCAAGACTTTCAGCGTCTTGCTTGATCTTAGCGGCTTTGTGTGCCATTTGGCGAACGTTCTCTTCCACCTGACGGCGGTTAGAGTCATTGGCTACAATAGCGTATCCGTTAGGGATCAGGTAATTCCTTCCGTAGCCGGGTTTAACCTTCACGATGTCGTGTTTGTAACCCAACCCTGATATATCCTGTTTCAAAATGACTTCCATGATTGTGCGCTTTTAAAGGTTATTACTTCAACGAATCGCCCACGTAAGGAAGCAGGGCCAGGTGACGGGCACGCTTAACGGCCTGGGCTACTTTCTTTTGGAACTTCTGGCTGGTTCCGGTAAGCCGGCGCGGCAAAAGCTTGCCTTGCTCGTTGACAAACTTGAGAAGAAAATCGGGATCCTTATAATCGATATACTTGATTCCGTTTTTCTTGAAGCGGCAGTACTTCGGTTTTACCTCTGCGCGCTTAATGGGTTCGTTCATGAGTGTCATACGCTAGCCTCCTCTTCTTTTTTAGCCTTACGATTTTCTTTCTTGAATTCGCCTTTGCGGCGGCGTTCGTTGTAAGCCACGGCGTGCTTGTCAAGCACAGTCGTGAGAAAACGCATTACAGACTCATCGCGTCTGTACTCTGTTTCGAGGGCGTTGATAACCTCCGGATTTGCCTTAAATTCGATCAGGTTGTAGAAACCGGTTGACTTCTTGTTGATCGGATACGCCAACTTTTTCAAGCCCCAGTTCTCCTTGTTGATGATTTCGGCATTCGCCTTCGTCAACACCGTCACGAACTTTTCGACAGTATCCTTTGCCTGATCTTCAGACAAAACGGGATTGAGAATGAATACCGTCTCGTAATTCTTCATAAATGTTATTTTTTTGTTTTGAGCCTGCAAAAGTAGGGAAAATACCGGTATTTCTAAAGCTGTGGGTGAAAATTCGTCCGGATAACTCAGTTTGACGTCCTGCGCGCCATTCCCCGCGAATGCCCTAAATTCTTTTGTAAAGCGGGAATTTGACCTAATTTTAGTGAGGTATGAAGCTGAAGTCCCGAAATTTGTTGGTAAGAGCGACCATCGGTCTCTTAGTCTTCTTTGCGGCCTGCCAGGAGCGTAAGATCGACTTCAGCACCGAGGTGAAGCCGATCCTGAACACGCGCTGCATTAGCTGCCACGGTGGGGTCAAGCAGAACGGTGGTTTCAGCGTCCTGTTCCGGGAAGAGGCACTCGCTGTTACGGAGTCGGGAAAACCTGCCATTATCCCCGGCGACCCCCATGGCAGTCAGATGATTCGCCGCCTGCTCGAAGATGACCCCGAATTGCGAATGCCCTACAAAGAGCCTCCGTTACCTGACGACGAAATCAGGATTTTGCGGCGATGGATCGAAGAAGGCGCAGTCTGGGGAGACCACTGGGCCTATTCACCTCCGCGACCGGTTCAGGTGCCCCAGGTGAGGCAGGTGAGGAGCGGTTTGTCCGGTGACGAAGAGACCTGGGTGCGCAATACGATCGATCACTTCATCCTCGCCCGATTGCAGGAACGAGGCCTCTCGCCCTCGCCCCCGGCAGATAAACCAACGTTGGTCAGACGTGTATTCCTTGATCTGATAGGAATCCCGCCGACCGAGCAACAGGCACAGGCGTTTATCAACGATGATCGGCCCGATGCTTACGACCGGCTCGTTGAGCAACTGCTTTCATCGCCACATTTTGGCGAAAAATGGGCCGCATGGTGGCTTGACCTTGCGCGGTACGCCGACACCAAGGGGTACGAGGCAGATCCGTCGAGGGTCATATGGCGATACCGCGATTATGTGATCCGAAGTTTTAATGAAGACAAGCCGTTTGATCAGTTCACCATCGAACAGCTTGCGGGCGATATGCTTCCCGATCCTACCGATGAGCAAATAATTGCCACCGCGTTTCACCGGAATACAATGAATAATACCGAAGGTGGTACCGATGACGAAGAATTTCGTATAGCTGCGGTAATCGACCGGATAAGTACCAGCCGTGACTTGAAAAGGAAAACAATCGACGCCATCAACGCGGTAAACCATGAGCACTATAAGGAAGTCAATGATCCTGAAACGCTGACACGTATGGCGCAGTATGAGATGGCGTACCGTATGCAGATCTCCGTTCCGGAAGTGATGAACATCAACGATGAGCCCGCCTATATTCACGAGATGTACGGAACGACACCGGGCAAAGCTTCCTTCGCGAACAATTGCCTGTTGGCGCGAAAACTTGTTGAACAGGACGTGCGCTTTGTTCAGCTGTTCGACTGGGGATGGGATAGCCACGGTATCGTCGAGAGCGACGCCCTTGAGTACGGTTTCAGGAATAAATGCCGTGAAGTGGACAGGCCGATGACGGCTTTGTTGCTCGACCTTAAGCAACGTGGGTTGCTGGATGAGACGCTGGTGGTGTGGGGCGGTGAATTCGGACGTACACCGATGCAGGAAAATCGTGAAGGAAAGATGAATCCTTGTCTTGGTCGGGACCATCATGTTGAAGCGTTTACGATGTGGATGGCAGGGGGAGGAATCAAGAAGGGGATGACCTGGGGGGAGACCGATGAGATTGGTTATTATCCCGTGAATGGCAGGGTGTCGCTGCACGATGTTCAGGCGACGATTCTGCATCAGCTCGGGATGGATCACGAGAAACTTACCTATCAATTTCAAGGACGACCATTCAGGCTGACGGATGTTGGCGGGAAGGTCATTAGCGAGATCGTCGCCTGATGCACATGACTCCCGAATTTAATTTGTCGTTTAACGCATTCCCTTTCCGACTGCATCCCATATTGATTTATCGATGGATTATGTAACGGCTTTAATAGGAAGGCTCCATCCGCTCTTGGTACATCTCCCTATTGGTGTACTGGTGATGGCTTTTCTTTTTGAGTGTATCTCGGCGCAGCGAAGGTTTCACAAACTGCGTAAGGCCGTTAAGCCATTGTTGTTATGGGGCGTTCTTTTTGCAGGAGCCGCGGCTGTGAGCGGCTACTTTTTGAGACAGGAGGGAGGTTATGACGAAGTGATTGCAGAACGTCACCAGAATCTGGGAATTGCCACCGCAGTTCTTTCGTTGGTAGTTTATGTGTTGCGCTCGAAGGTCAAGTACTGGGTGAATCCCTCCGGGCGAAAGGTAGTAAAGATCGCGCTTTTCTTTCCGCTGATGGTCGTATTGATCTTAACGGGCCATTGGGGAGGGGCGCTTACCCATGGCGAAGACTATCTGTTTGCGCCGTCTTCGCAGCAATTGCGTGTAACCGATCCTCGCGAGAGAATTCGGCAGATTGGTTCCGCTACTGATGCAGAGCTCTACGCTGATATTGTGCAGCCTATTCTCGAGGCGCGATGCTACGATTGCCACAGCTCGCGGCGGCAGAAGGGCGATCTGAGACTTGATGATATCTCCGCAATGCTGCGAGGTGGAAAGAACGGACCCGTCATTGTAACGGGTCCTGCCGATTCGAGTCAGCTTTACAGACGCCTTGTACTCCCTATCGAACACGACGATCATATGCCCCCGCGAGAAAAAGCTCAGCTGTCATCAGCTGAAATTGACTTGATTCGTTATTGGGTGGAGGGCACGGCTCATTTTGATCAGGTAGTCGCCACATACCCTTCGCGCGAAAATATTGTCAGGGCTGTCCGGACATTGCAGGATCCGTCGGAGGAGTCATGGATTCCGGACGAAGGCGTCCGAAAGGCCCCGTTAGCTGTTACTCAACGACTCCACGCGCTTCAGGTAAACGTCCGACCGGTTGCGGAGTCTAGTTCATACCTGATGGTATCTTTTGCCGGTCAAAAGACGGTGTTGGATGAACAGTTAGAGGCGCTTACTGACGTCAAAGATCAGTTGGTTTGGCTAAACCTCTCGCACACGCATCTTAAGGATGAGCAGGTAGTCTACCTGTCGTCGTTGCTGAATCTTCGCGTTCTGTACCTCAATGGTACAACGCTTTCTGCACAGGGGGTGAAACATCTTACGGGGCTGAAGAAGTTGGCCTGGCTTAACCTGAGCGATACAAGAGTTACCGATGATATCGTCGATCATCTCATCGAAATGCCGGGGCTTCGACGATTGTATCTTTTTAACACCAGTCTCAGTCGCGAGGGCATAGCGCGCATAGAAGGCCGACGTCAGGAAGTCAGGATAGATACCGGTGGTTACTTTCTTCCCCGACGGGCGTCCGATACGGTGATTTACAAGCGGCCATCGGGATAGCGTTCTCCTTCACAAAATTATTTCACGTCGAACTGACCTCTTCCCATGAGGTAGCCATCGGTATAGATTTCCAGCGTGTAGGTGCCGGGAGCATACTCGGATCCCTTGTCATACAGGAAGGTGAGGTGCTGGCGCGTGTTGTCAAACAGAATTTCCTGCGCTGCGGTATAAAACTCTTCCTTTCCGTTGAGTAGGAATGTGCCCGAACCACGTGCCACATCGAAAAGTACCTGATTGTTTTCATCGATCACCCGAATGAGGATTTTCTTTCCTTCGATAGGTGCGACGCTATTTTCAGCGATGTTAAAGTCGACCTTGAGTTGAGCAATCTGTTTGGCTCTGAATGGGGAAGTACGCTCACGTCCGCGGTCGTTGAGGGCTACGATCTGAATATCTTCTGCTTTTAATTGCGACGCAATAGCAACCTTTGTGGCGAGTTCCTGACGTGATTGTGTAAGACGATTGAGAGAGTCACCCAGTCTGTTCTTCTGAGTTTTGAGGGATCGGTTTTCCGTCAGTAGTTCTTCGTTGACGGAAGTCAGTCGGGCTATCTCCTCATCTTTGTTTTTGAGGAGGAGTTCGTATCCTTCGACACGGTCTTTGAGGGCCTTGATTTCCTTTCCGGTCGCTCGCTTGGTACGGCGTAATTCTTCCTCGATTTCTGATTTGGCTTGCTCCAGATCGGCAATATCTCCGCCAAGTTGTTCCACCTGGGCAATCTTTTCGTTGAGTTCATCATGAATCTCAGTGAGGCGCTGCATGGTGGTGGCCAGTTCTTCCTCCGTGGTAATCAGTTGTGTCCTGACCTGCTGCTTCTCCTTTGTGTCGAGGTATATTTTGATCCCCTGAATAATGATTACAATCGCCATGAAGGCAATAATGATGGGGAGTTTGTTGTTCTTCCGCGGAGTAGGCTCGTGGGCCTGGTTTTCGTTTTGCTCGCTCATAAGACGGTGTCGATCAGGTATAGAGGAAGGTAAATCCTTACAGGTAATGCCTGCAAAAATACGGCTTTCGGGCCTGTATTTCAACGCCTAAACCTGTAAGATAACGTGTTGTTTGTTCAGTGATGGATCAAAAAAGAGTACACCGCACCGGAACAGGTCCAGAGAGCCGTGTACCAGGCGATGTCCGCGAACTTCGTTCCAGGCCTTCTCCATTTCGGGCGAGTGATGAATGTCGTCGATAACCACCACACTGTGTTCATGGATCTTGCGGAGGATGCAGTCAAAGTAGCGAATGGTTGGATCGTAGCGATGATTGGCGTCCATGAAAGCGAAATCGACGCGTGGCGATTTCTGAAGAAACGAGGGAAGTGTGCGGTCGATATTGCCGACCACCAGGTTGATATTTTCTTTTTGGGCGAATTCAAAAGTGAGTGTTGCGATATCGGCGATAGCTGGCGCTCCTTCAAAGGTTGTCACGTGCGCATTTTGCGTTTCCGCCAGATAGAGGGTGTTGATTCCAAGGGAAGTTCCAAGTTCTATGATGTTGTGGGCGTTAATCTGGCGGATAAGTCGGTGATACAGTACGGAGTATTTCTGCTGACTAAGACTGGTGCGGGCGATGTTGGAAACCCGCCGGAAGCGGGGTTTGTTGTGAGCGCCGGCGCCGAGGTCGCGGACAGGAATCTCGCGCTGGTCGTGAAGCAATTTTTGACGAAGGCGCTCAATGTGGGCAAACTCTTCCTTGTGCACCGGAGGCTTAATCTGCCGGGTATACAAATCAAAAAAAAACGGGGAATGTAGCGAGTGTTCGTCTACAGCTTCCAACCACCAGCCGAGAAACGACTTAAGTCTGAAGAATGATGCGTACACAGATCAATTGAGGCGTATAGGAGCAACCATCGTGAATTCAGGAATGTTCACATGCATGGTGGAACCATCCACTACCCGTTCCATCAGGTACGTGCCCGCCATTTTTCCTATCCCTGATTTGAGATTACACCCGGAGACATACTGGTGTGACTGCCCGGGCTCAATAACCGGTTGCTGACCGACAACACCTTCACCTTCTACTTCGCGCACCGGAAATCCGGCGTCATAAATACGCCAGTGTCGACGCATCAGTTGAATAGTATTCTCACTCTTGTTTTCTATGGTGATACGGTAAGTGAAAACAAAGTGCAATTGGGAAGGGCTGGAGTATGCAGGTTGATACTCAGTTTCTACTGTCACCTTGATGCCCTGTGTGATCTCCGTAACCATAATATCCAAAAATATGACTTTTTTGCGATAACTGATCTACGGCCCTTTACTTCTTTCAATGCGTTGATAATCAGTGTTTATCGAGTCGTTTCCCCCTAAAGTCCGACTGAAAAAACTTCCATTCGGCGATTCGCATTAAATTCGGGGGCATGGAAGTTAAAATAGCCGGTACGTGGAAGTCTCTTCTGGCAGAAGAGTTTACCAAACCGTATTTTCAGCAACTCGCTGAGTTTGTCAGGACGGAATACAAAACACAGACCATCTACCCGCGTGGGGGGGATATCTTCAAGGCTTTTGACCGCTGCAGTTTTGATGATGTAAAGGTGGTCATTATCGGTCAGGATCCTTACCACGGTCCGGGGCAGGCGAACGGATTGTGCTTTTCGGTTGCTGATGGGGTACGAATGCCGCCCTCGTTGAAAAACATATTCAAGGAAATACATGATGATCTGGGGAAGCCTATTCCTGCTTCCGGTGATCTTGAGCGATGGGCCCGTCAGGGAGTGCTGTTGCTAAACGCAACGCTCACTGTACGCGCTAACACTCCAGGCTCACATCAGAATCGGGGATGGGAGACATTTACTGACGCTGTTATTCAGAGAATATCCGACGAGAAGGAGGGAGTTGTGTTCCTGCTGTGGGGCGCTTATGCCCAGCGCAAAGGGGAGATCATCGACCGCGACAAGCATCTGGTCCTGATGTCGGCACACCCTTCGCCATTTTCGGCCGACCGTGGCTTTTTTGGCTGCAAACACTTCAGCAAGGCGAATTCCTATCTGCGCAGCAAGGGAAAAACGGAGATCGATTGGTAGGGGCGTCGGTTAAGTTCGCTGCCAACGCCCCCAAGGGCTGGTTCTAGCGGATCATTTTAAAGAACCTGCTCCAACGGATCTTGTCGAGGAAGCTGGCATTCTGGTCGATTGAGAGCCAGATGAAAAAGGCTTTTCCAACGATGTGGTCTTCCGGCACAAATCCCCAGTAGCGCGAATCCAGCGAGTTGTGTCGGTTGTCGCCCATCATAAAATAGTAGTCCTGTTTGAAAGTATACTCGCTGATCTCCTGACCGTCGATATAGAGTTTACCGTCTTGGATAGACGCGTTTTCATTGTAGTCGTATTCGACGATCGTGGTGCCGTACATGGCAACCATTTCTTCCGTCATTTGAATGGTCATTCCCTCATAAGGGATAACGATAGGACCATAGAAGTCGCCGTTCCACCGGAAGGTCTTGGCATCGGGGAAAATATTGTACTCGACCATCTCTCGGGTGCGAGGTCCCATCCCGGCACCGCCGTTATCAAGGCCGATACGAACATCGGTGATAAAGTTGAGCTTGCGCAATTCATCAGCAACTTCCTCTGTGATGTTCATGGCATAAACGACCGAGCGGTCTGATCGGGCTATCACCCTGGCATCATATATCCGGTAGCGGTTGAGAACCCTGTCATTAATGACGCCATTGGCGGTTACCAGGTGTGAGAACTGTACGAGCTCTGGAAATTCCTGGCGTTCGCTGTTGATATAAATAACGCGATCAACGATTTCGAGGGTGTCGCCGGGGACGGCCACACAGCGTTTGATGTAGTTTGTTTTCAGGTCGACAGGGTAGTCGATCCCGTCATTCAGATCAATAGGAGGGACGTTGAAAACGACTACATCGTTACGCTTCACACGGCTGATACCGGGCAGGCGGTACTGCGGCAATTGAATGGCTGTCGAGTATGAAGGGATATTGGTAAACCAGATTTTTTGATGCGTGAGCGGCACCTGCAGAGGGGTGGTCGTAGTGCGGGTTCCGTAGTGGAATTTGCTGACGAAGAGAAAATCGCCAACAAGCAGGGAGTTTTCCATTGACGGCGTCGGAATGGTATAAGCCTCCATAATGAGCCATCGTATCAGTGTGGCTGCAATTACAGCGAAGAGAATGGCATCTCCCCATTCGCGCAGTTTCGACTTAGGCTTTTCTTCGCTGTGAGGAGCGGTTTCTTCCGTATTTTTCTTCTTCCAGAACTGCCAGTTCATGTGCTTGTGGGTGTTGTAAGCTTGCAAATAAAATGAAAATAATGGTATTCCGAACTCAGGCAGCTCTAAGCCTGATGTTCCTTTAGCTGAATTGGTCGCTGCACGGCGCTCAGAATTTCAAGAAATCATCCATATTTAGGATTCCTTTCCGGGCGGGAAGCCATTCGGCGACCATCACTGCACCAAGGGCAAATCCTTCTCTCGTATGGGCAGTATGTTTGATCTCAATATCGTCGATGGCGGACGTGTACCGGACGACATGCGTTCCCGGTACGTCGCCTTCACGGAACGACTGAATAGCCAAATCACTGGTTCCCCTGCCGTCTCCTTCGATCCATTGCTTTTTCCGCTCGAGGTGATTGATCACGCCCTCGGCCAGAGTGATGGCCGTACCACTGGGAGCGTCTTTTTTCTGAGTATGATGAGTTTCGTCGATGGTGACATCGTAATCGGTGAAGTTGTTCATCATCCGGGCCAGGTGTTCATTCAGCTTGAAGAACAGATTTACGCCCAGGCTGTAATTGGATGCGTAAAAAAAGGCGCCGTCTTTTTCGAGGGTGAGTTTTTCAATCTCCGGTTTCCTGGCGAGCCATCCGGTCGTTCCGCAAACGACGGGGATACCGCGCTCGATACACTTCCTGACGTTGTCGAAGGCTGCATCGGGGTGCGAAAATTCAATGGCTACATCAGCCGCGACGTTGTCGAGTTCTTGTCTGTTATCGATATCAATTCGGCCGGCGATCTCATGACCACGCGCAATAGCGATGCCTTCGATGGTCTTGCCCATTTTGCCGTAACCTACAAGGAGAATTTTCATCTGTATCTGGAAATTGAACTCGGCGAAAATACGAGAAACTGTTGACGTGGTGAAGTTATACGCAGTGAAGTTCGGCTTTACGCCGTATTCGCTTGCTGCAGGCCAATTACCTGAACCGGAACACAACGGCAATGCCCATGGTTTGACCCGTCATAACGTCCTGACTCAACGAAGGCTCAACACTCACCTGTAGATTGGGATTGATATCGAACTCTTTGAGGTGAGCATCGACGTGTGCGTCAACCATCTGTAGCAGGTACATCCCACCGAGCAGGATAACAAAGAAATCCCGTTGCCGGCGGGTACGGCTCTCAAGAGTTCGAATAGTTTCGGTAGTGGTGAGGTTAAAAGGATATGGCAGTTGCTCATTGATACCACTCCCGGTGATTCCGGCTTCGAGGTTCTGAAAGAGATATCCCCGCACTTCCAGGTTCTGGTCGCGATAAAATTTTAATCCATAACCCAGACCGATAAAACCTCCGTACACCAGCGGGAGCTTCCAGTACTTCTTATTGTAAATCTGTCCAAGGCCTGGCAAAACCGCCGCGTAAAGGAGGGCCTTGCGAGGATCGTAATGCCGGGCCTGTGACGTGATGAGAATGGTGTCCGGGGCGGCCTGGGTGTAGATTGTGTCGCGTTCTTCAACAATAACCGTGTCGGCCATTACTGCCGGGCGACGGCGTTGTGCATCAGCTTCTTCTACGGAGCTGAGAACAATCAGTAACGCCACCGCGAAGTGATAATACCGCAAGTAATGGGTGATACAGTTCATGGCGATGGGTCGTCACGACAACTTCAAAATGTCGATGACGCGATTCAAATCCTCGACAGAAAGGAACGGAATTTTGATTTCTCCTTTTTGTCCGTCGCTCTTTACTACAACACGAGTGCCAAAGTGTGATGAAAGTCGGGACTGCAGCTGCGATATTTCACGACTTTGAGGGATAGGGGTTGATTTCTCCTCAGGCTTGTCGTTCTTCTTCTGCGACATTTCGCGGACCAGTTCCTCTACCTTGCGTACGGAGAGATCTTCAGCGAGAATTTTCTTGAAGATGTAAAGCTGCTTATCCGGATTTTCGACGTTGATCAATGCTCGGGCATGCCCCATCGTCAGTTTGTTGTCGCGGACAGCGATCTGAATATCGGGCGGAAGGCGCAACAGACGCAGGTAATTGGTTACCGTCGCTCTGTTCTTGCCTACGCGTTCGCCAAGCTCCTCCTGCTTCAGATTGCACTCGGACAAAAGGCGCTGGTAGCTGAGTGCAATTTCTATCGCGTTAAGGTTTTCGCGCTGAATGTTTTCGATAAGAGCCATTTCCAGCATTTGCTGGTCGTCGGCCGATCGGATATAGGCCGGGATTTGCGTCAACCCGGCAAGCTTCGATGCTTGAAAGCGTCGCTCTCCCGAGATCAACTGGTACTGATTGGCCGCGAGACGTCTTACCGTAATAGGCTGAATGATTCCATGAACCTTGATCGACTCACTCAGTTCCAACAGGGCTACATCGTCGAAATGGGTACGGGGCTGGAAGGGGTTTACTTCTATCTCGCTCACCGGTATTTCCATAATACCGCCTACCACCGGACGCTTTTCGGCGCCTGTTTCTGCCGGTGCTGAGACATCGGTCTCCAGCTTCTCCTCAGTCGAGTTGTCTTTCAACAGGGCGCTCAGGCCCCTCCCTAACGCTTTCTTCTTACTCATTTCACTACAACGTTTCTTTCGGTGATGCCGTTTTTATCCAAAATTTCATGGGCGAGATTGAGATAACTTATCGCTCCCTTGCTTTCCGCGTCGTGTACGATTACGGGAAGACCGAAGCTGGGTGATTCGCTCAACTTAACGTTTCGCGGAATGATGGCGTTGAAAGTCATCTTCTGGAAGTGCGTACGGACTTCTTCCACCACCTGATTGCCCAGACTTGTCCGCGAGTCATAGAGAGTCAGCAAAATTCCTTCGATCTCCAGCCGGGGATTCAGCCGCGTCTGGATGATCTTGATGGTGTTCAGCAGCTTGCCAAGTCCTTCGAGAGCGAAGTACTCGCATTGCACAGGGATGATCACCGAATCGGCCGCTGTCAGCGCGTTGATGGTGATAAGTCCCAGCGACGGCGAACAGTCGATGATGATGAAATCATAATCGTCTTTTATCGCAGCCAGCGCGTCGCGCATTTTTTCCTCGCGTCGCTCGATGTTTACCATCTCGACTTCCGCACCGACCAAATCGATGTGGGAGGGAAGCACATCAAGATATTTGAGTTCGTTCTTGACGATGGCATCGGCGGGTTTAACTCCGTCGACCATACATTCGTAGATGCCCTGCTCTACTTCCTTGGGGTTTATCCCAAGACCTGACGTAGAGTTGGCCTGAGGGTCGGCATCGACCAGCAATGTCTTGCGTTCAAGCACGGCGAGACTCGCTGCGAGGTTAATCGCGGTTGTTGTCTTCCCGACACCGCCTTTTTGATTGGCAATCGCAATGATTTTTCCCATCAGCAAAGAATTAAAAAATGGCCCCCAACCGTTATCCGGGGGCTTCAAATATACCGCAAAATACAAAGGGCCGTGGAACATCGTGGAACGTGTTATCCACAAATGGTACACATTCGATGCACGTGGAAAAAGCCCGAAAGAGCGAAAATCGCAGCTAAAGGGCTGTGTACTAGTATTTTAGATCATCAGAGGCGTCCGATGCAGCTTACTGCTTGCCTTTGCCCTTACCGCCTGGCTTCCTCTTCTTTTTCTCTTCCTCCATCTTCCGGCGGGTCTCCTCGCTGGCTTTCATAGCCTCCTCCAGGCGAGCCATAAAACGGGATTTCTTGCCACCGCCGGCGGCGATCCGCTTCCGATTCTCTTCCAGAAGCTGGCGAATACGATCCTCATCCACAAAACGACGGATAATCGCCTGCTGTGCGAACGTAACCAGGTTAGAGACGAAGTAATAGAAGGTGAGTCCTGCCGGGAACGAGTTCAGGAAGAACAGGAAAACAACCGGCATGATGTACGACATCGACTTCATCGGTCCGGTGACAGACGATAACTGATTGTTCTGCCACGTATAAATCAGCGTCGATACGGTCATAATAACGGTGAAGAGGCTGAGGTGGCTTCCAACACCGAACGGAAGTTCGAAGGAGAAACGGACAATAGAGTCGTAGGTCGACAAATCTTCCGCCCACAGGAACGACTGCTGACGCAGTTCGATGGCCGCCGGGAAGAGGTAGAACATCGCGAA
>Ga0079224_100003206_pt1 | contig 20452 bp, 24 predicted proteins | sample Stecom2015_FD_80414 | JGI IMG/M metagenome (GOLD analysis project Ga0079224, IMG submission 80414) | Agricultural soil microbial communities from Utah to study Nitrogen management - Steer compost 2015 | ecosystem: Environmental > Terrestrial > Soil > Agricultural land | place: USA: Utah...
GCGTCAAGCGGGGACGCTGGTGCTCGCGACGGGCGCGCGAATCGTCGGCTTCGGGCTCGTGCTGGCATCGCTGCTCGCGGTGCCGACATTCCGCTGGCTCCGAAGCCAGCTGTTCGACGTCGACCCCGTTCAGTTCTGGACACTATTCGCGGCGGCCGCACTTGTGTCGGCGCTAGCCGGGCTCCTGGCGGTGTTGTTGCCTGTTCGCCGCGCGGCGCTTGTCGCCCCAATGCAGGTGCTGCGCTACGACTAGTTTCCAGCACGTGGTCGGTCCGAAGTCCTGTCCCAGCTGAATCTCTGCGCCAGACGGCTCGACATGTGGTGCCGTTCCCAATATTCCTGATCGTTGCTGGCGCAGTTTGACATAATATACATTATGCGCAGCTGGCATACTCGGGGGGCAAGTCAGACCGAGGCGAACAGCCATGACACATGACACCAAGACGGCACGCAAGTCCCTGTCGAGCCTGATTTTCTACGGCTACCCAGCGCGCCTGATCGCTGAATGGTGCGGCGTGTGCTACGCGCTGAGCTGCGGATTCGCTATATGCAGAGCGCTCCGACTCGCGACGTAGCCTTATACCGTCGCGGATATTCTCGGAGTGAGTCGTGACGTAGACGTTGGCTTTGCTGTACGGCCCTGTGTCGCCGTATCTCGCCATCACTACGCTGGCGGCGCATTTACCTCGCTTCTCATCGCGAAGCTCGAGGAGCGCGTACACGCATTCCGCCATCGTGCCGAATTGTCGAAACGTTTTACAACTTCAACTATGCTCAATTAAGTAACACGCGTAATGCATTGATCTAGCACGCTTAGTCAGGCATGGCACCGGACTTGCTTCCTGCCTGTCATGCGCACGCTGATCTTGACTCTCATTGCCGCCGCGGCGGCTATGGCAGGCCTGTCAACGCCGGCTCGAGCGCAGGACTGGAGCCTGATCCTCAACGGCAAGTCGATCCACGTAAACAGCTCCAAGAATTGGAACGAGCAGAACTGGGGGCTCGGTCTCGAACGCGAGTTCGATGTCCACTCGCGCTGGGTCAAGGTAGCCGTCGTCAACGGATTCAAGGACAGCCAAGACGAGATGTCCTATATGGCCGGCGGCGGCATCAAGCGCCGTTTTCGGCTGGACTCGCTCAGCGACGGGCTGTTCGTCGATCTCGGCGTGGTGGGCTTCCTGATGACCCGTAAGGATGTCCGCGACAACGAGCCGTTTCCGGGCCTGCTGCCGGCCATGACGGTCGGTACGCGGCGTCTGGCGCTGAACGTCGCGTATCTTTCCGAAGGGATGATGGACCGTGCGACGAACGTCACGCGGGTGGATCCGACCGTGAGCGGCCTCATTTTCCTGCAGCTCAAGCTGGATCCGCGCATGATCGGCCTGCCGTTCGGCTCCGCGAGCGCCGGGGTGCGCTAGGCGCACCTGCCCACCGGCGCTGGCCGGTGCCTCCGTAAGATCTGCCCTCGGGCGCAGCTCGCGGGCAAAACGGCCGTCCCCTGCCCTGGTGCTTCCGCGCCCGCCGCTCGTGCCGGCGGTCGCCGACGCCCGTTCGCCCGTGTGGTATCTTCGGAAACCTCGGGGCCGCAAACGACTCCAAAGGGGTGGACCAACCGCGGGGTGAGGATCATGCGCCAACGGATGTCGACTCTGCGAACTGCCGCCGTGCTCATCGGGCTGGCGGGCGGATTCATGTTTGCCAGCGCCGGATACGGGCAGCTGATCGTCACGGAGAAGGAAGTCGAGCGGCAGTCGCGCACGCAGTGGCTGCTGATGAAGCGGCAGATGCCGCAGGTGCCGTCGCGCAGGCTCCAGGCTTACGTCGAATGCGTGGCGAACCGGATCATCGACGTGCTCGACCCGGAGTTCGACAATCTTGCCTGGGAAGTCATCGTCTTCGACGATGAGTCGATCAACGCCTTCGCGATGCCGGGCGGTAAGGTCGGCGTCTTCACGGGTATTCTGAACGTCGCCGATACGCCGGACGCGCTGGCCGCGGTGATCGGCCACGAGATCGCACATCTCACGTCCAACCACGTGATGGAGCGCGCCCGCCGCCAGTCCGGGTCGAATCTCGTCGGCATCATCGGCGGTGCCGCCACCGGAATGCGGGGCATGTCACAGGCCGCCGCCGATATCGCGCTGACCCTGCCTTTCAGCCGCAAGCAGGAGACGGAAGCGGATCTCGTCGGGCTCGAGTACATGGCCAAGGCCGGCTTCGATCCGCGCGCGACCATCGCGCTGTGGAAACGGATGGCCGAGACGCGCGAGTTCCGGCAAGCGGAGTTCATGTCGACGCACCCGTCGGACGACCGCCGGCTCGACGATCTCGTGAAATCGCTGACGCCCGCGCTGATCCAGTACAACGCGGCCCGCGAGGCAGGCAAGATTCCGAACTGCAGCCCGTAAGCTACTCGTTCGGCTCGGCGGGCTCGCTCTCGCCGCTCGCGGTGTCGTCCGGCTTGCCGGCGCCCTGCTCGTCCGGCTCCTCCGGCACCTCGAGCCGGCCTTCGCCGACCGGCGGCGGAGGTGCATTGCTCCTCGCCAGCAGCTCGACCAGCTGATCGTCGTTGATCGAGCGAATGTCGCTGACCCGGCAGACGTCATCCGAGTTCAGCTCGACCGGAAACGACCCCTCGAACGGATCGGAGCGCGGAAAGCCGCTCGGCCGGCGCCCGAACCGGGTGCCGGCGATCTCCTCTTGCTGCAGCAGCGAGGGCGAGGGAATGCCCGAGTACAGCACGAGCCCCCGGGTCGTCGCGCAAACCCGGCCGGATTGCAGCGGCGTCAGCCGGTCCTGCCTTCCGAGCGCGGTCTGAAAGAATGCGATCGACGGCGTGAACGTCAGGTCGCAGGTGACGTCCCGCAGCTCGATCACGAACGGACAGCGTTGCCGGCCCACGTAGACGACGACCGTGTTGCGGTCGATGACGTCGAAATCACGGATGTTGCGCTCGGAGAAGCAGTCCGTGACTCGACAAGGCTCGGCGGAGCGCGTATCGCCGGTCGTCTGGCCGGTTGCGCAGCCGACCACGAGAAGCGGCAGCAGACGTGCGAGGCGTTTCATGGCGCAGCCTCCGGGAACGAACGGATTCACTGTATGTGAGCCGGTCCGCGCTGTCCATGAGCGCCGTGACCCGGATGCAGCGGGCTTCGCGCGGGGACCCTCCCGGGACGCTTCCGGCTCGTGAGGCGGGCGGCGCGACGCCCTTACCGCACGGACGGCGGGACCGGCGGACGGCCGGCCGTCCGGCCGCGGACCTCGACGGCCACATCCGGCTGGTCGCAGAAGACGGCGTCGACGCCGACCTCCGCATAGAAGAACTCGAGCTGCTGCCCGACGTCGGCGAAGTACTCGGGGACGGCGTCCGCCCGGAACGTGTACGGGTGAAGCTCGAGACACGCCCTGCTTGCCGCCCGCGCCGCCTCCGCGACGCGTATTTCCCCTTCCGCGGCCCCTAGATCGAGCAGCGCCGAGTAATGCGGCGCCCAGATCTGCGCATACTGCGCCATCGCCGTAAAGTCGACCCCGCCGACCGGGCCTTCCTCCGAAAGCTGCGCGAGCCGCAGCCGGGTGCCGAGCTCGTATCGGCAACGCTTCAGCTCGTCGGCATCGAAGCATTGCACGACGGCGTCGTCCTCCGGCTCGGTGTAACCGTGCCGGGCAAGCGCCTCGAGGACGCCGGCGGCGAGATCGATGCCGTGCTCGCGGTGAAAGGCGGGCTCCTTGATCTCGGGGTACACGCCGACGGCGCGGCCGGTCGCCGCGTTCAAGCCGCGAATGAGGCGCAACTCCTCGTCGAGAGTCACGATCCGAAACTCGACGTCGTCGTCGGGGAAGCGGCCCGGGAACACCCTTCGGTCCGTGCCGGGCTGCCGGCGCTCGATGACGCGCAGCGTCCGAAGCTCGTCGAGCGTGAAGTCGATCACGTAGTACCGGCCGTCGCTGCGGCGGCGCTTCGGAAAGCGCCGCGCGACGTCGGTGACGTCGTCGAGCCGCACGTCGTGCAGCACGACCAGCTCGCCGTCGGCGGTCGCGACCACGTCCTGCTCGAGATAGTCGGCACCCTGGCCATAGGCGAGCACTTTCGCTTCGCGGGTATGCTCGGGCAGATAGCCGCTCGCGCCGCGATGAGCGATCACGAAGGGCGGTCCCGTCATCGGGGCGGCCCCCAATACGCCTGCTCGGGAGAGAAGCTCAGGGCTCGTGGAACCGGCCGCGACCGGCCGTCACTCTGCTCACGGCTTCCAGTCCGGCATCTCGAACTCGATGACTTCAAAGCGGGCCGTGTCCTCGTGCCGCGCCTGCCGCCGGACCGCGTCGACGATCGACCGCTCATTCCACCCGACGATCTCCGCCGCGCGCTTCTCGACCTCGGCCGGAATCTTGCCGATGCCGCCGAACGGCTCGAGCGCGATCAGCGGCACGTTCATCGCCTGCGCCGCATCCATCTGATACGTCACCCAGTCCCGGTTGTCGAGAAACAGGGAGCTCGTGACGAGCACGACCTCGGCGGCCTTGATCTGGTTACGCAGCTCGTCCCGCAAGGCTTCCTTGCCGCCCGTCGCCGGCACCCGGTCCGGAACGCTCGTGTTCAGGTAGAAAAAATTGGCAGCCGCTTCCAGGTACTCGAACACGCGCAGGTAGTCGTCGTGTGCCCTGAAGGCGTGCGTGACAAAGATGCGAATCGGATTTTTCTCCGACATCGTCCCGGGTCCCGTATGAACGCTGGCCCGACCGTACTACTCGGTCCCGTTTTTTGCAACGAACGGCCCTGCGAATTTGCCGCACGGGTTTGCGCGCCCGTCAGTTTCGGCAGATCCGACTCGAATTGGAGGGTCCGTTCGGTAAACTACGCTGCATGCGGCTTCTTTTATATAACATTCGCTACGGTATCGGCATGGGTGCGGCGCTGCATTTCCCGCTGCCCGGCGTCGGGTACCTGATCGGCAACGCCGCGAACCTCGAGCGCATCACGGAGTTCATCAAGTCCCAGAAGCCCGACATCGTCGCGCTCGTCGAGGTCGATACCGGCTCGATCCGCACACGCTGCATTAACCAGGCGGAGGCGATCGGCAAGGCGCTCGGGCATTACTCCGTCTATCAGTGCAAGTACGGCGTGACCTCGCTGAACCAGCGCCTGCCGATCGTGCGCAAGCAGGGCAACGCGTTCCTGGCGGCGCCGCACGTGCACGGCGAGCGGTTCCACTACTTCGACAAGGGCATCAAGCGCCTCATCATCGAGCTCGAGCTCGAGGATTGCTCGATTTTTCTGGTGCACCTGTCGCTGAAGTACCGCCACCGGCATGCCCAGCTCCGGTCGCTGCACGATCTGATCCTGCAGTCGACCAAGCCGGTCATCGTCGCCGGGGACTTCAACACGTTCTGGGGGGAGCACGAGATCTATCTGTTCATGAAGGCGACGGGGCTGCGCAGCGCGAACTCGCGCGGCCTCCCCTCCTACCCGAGCCGCTCGCCGCGCAAGGAGCTCGATTTCGTCCTGTATGGCGAGGGCATAGAGGTCACGAACTTTTCGATTCCGCAGGTCGACTACTCAGACCATTTGCCGCTCGTCTGCGACTTCGAGGTCACCGGCAAGTCGCGGGTGGCGGCGTAAGGGCCCTTTGTGAACGACACGACGTTACGACATTGGCACCGGTCGACCGGCGCCGACGGCATCTGCCGACTGGTGCTCGACAAGCAAGACTCGAGCGCGAATACCTTGTCGAAGGACGTTTTGCTCGAGCTCGACGCGCAGCTGCGCGAGATCGCGAACGAGCGGCCGCGCGGAGTCCTGATCCTGTCCGCGAAATCGTCCGGCTTCATCCTCGGTGCAGACGTGAAGGAGTTCGAGCACATCACCGATGCCGCCGAAGGGGCGCGGCTCGCGACCGAGGGTCAGATCGTGCTGTCGCGGATCGAGGCGCTCCCGATGCCGACCGTCGCGGTCATCGACGGCTTCGCGCTCGGCGGCGGGCTCGAGCTCGCGCTGGCCTGCCGATACCGGGTCGCCGCGCTCGGTTACGAGCGCAACCTCGGCTTGCCCGAGGTGCAGCTCGGCATCCACCCGGGGTTCGGCGGCACCGTGCGCCTCGTGCGTCTGCTCGGCGCGCCTCGCGCGCTCGATCTGATGCTGAGCGGACGCTCGTTGTCGCCCGTCGAGGCGCACAAAGCCGGTCTCGTCGACCGGATCGCGGAACGCGACGCGCTCGAACGGACGGCGATCGAGCTGATCGAGCGGCAGCCGCCGCCGCGCCGGGCCGAATGGTGGCAGCACGCGTTCAGGCTCGAGCCGGTGCGGCGGCTGTTCGCCGCCCGCGTCCGCCCGCAGATCGCGAAGCGGGCCGATCCGAGGCACTACCCCGCTCCGTACGCGCTGCTCGAGCTCTGGGTGCGGCACGGCGGCCGGGGCGAGGCAGCCTACGCCGCCGAGGCGAAGTCCGTCGGCGAGCTGCTCGTCAGCCGCACGTCGAAGAACCTCGTCCGCATGTTCCTGCTGCGCGAACGCATGCGCAACCTCGCGCCGAAGGAAGCCGCCGTGGAGCGCGTTCACGTCGTCGGCGCCGGCGTGATGGGCGGGGACATCGCCGCGTGGTGCGCGCTGCGCGGGCTCGCCGTGACCGTGCAGGACCGTGCGATGGAGTACGTGCGGCCGGCCCTCGAACGGGCCCGCGAGCTGTTCGACAAGCGCTTGAAGGCGCCCGGGGCCGCCGACGAGGCGGCGGCGCGCCTCGTGCCGGATCTCGAAGGATCGCGCCTCGCGGACGTCGACGTCGTGATCGAGGCTATCGTCGAGAACGCGGACGCGAAGCGGGCCCTCTATCGCGATCTCGAGCCGCGGCTCAAGCCCGACGCGATCATCGCCACCAACACGTCGAGCATCCGGCTCGAGGACATGGCGGACGCGCTCGAGCGGCCGAGCCGCTTCGTCGGGCTGCACTTCTTCAACCCGGTCGCAAGCATGCCGCTCGTGGAGGTAATCCGCGGCGCCGATACGGACGAGGACACGATGCGGCGCGCCCTCGCGTTCGTGACGCAGATCGGCAAGCTGCCGCTGCCGTGCCGCAGCGCACCGGGCTTCGTCGTCAACCGCGTGCTGATGCCTTACATGCTCGAGGCGCTGAAGGCTCACGAGGACGGGTATTCCTTCGAGACGATCGACGCCGCGGCCACCGCGTTCGGGATGCCGATGGGGCCGGTCGAGCTCGCGGACAAAGTGGGCCTCGACGTCGCGCTGCACGTCGCAAGAATCCTGAGCGAGCCGCTCAACCGCGAGGTGCCCGCGATCCTCGAGGCGAAGGTCGAGGCCGGCGAGCTCGGCGTGAAGAGCGGCGCCGGGTTCTACCGATACAAGAACGGACGGCCCGACAAGCGCCGCGATTTTCCGGCCCCCGATGCCGATCTCACGGACCGCCTCCTGCTGCCGCTCGTCAACGAGGCCGTCGCGTGCCTCGACGAGCAGGTGGTGGACGACGAGGACCTCCTCGACGCGGGCGTCGTCTTCGGCACGGGTTTCGCGCCGTTCACCGGCGGCCCGATCCACTATGCGCGCCAGCGCGGCATCGCCGAAGTGATCTCGCGCCTCGAGACATTCGCGGCGCAGCACGGTGAGCGATTTGCTCCTCGGGCAGGCTGGCGACGCCTTGGAGCGTGACCTCCATAACAGGGCCCTTCGGCGGCCTTATGGTAGACTGTGCCGCCGGTATGTGCGCCCACTGGCCCTTTTCAAAACAAAGAGATGAGCAGACCGATCGACATCAAGGAGCTGCGCAGGCTTTCGCCGATGTCCAGCCTGAAGAAGGAGAATCTTCACGCCCTGGGCAAGAAGGTGAAGGTCCGCAACGCGCAGCCCGGCGAGAAGCTGTTCAACGAGGGCGATTCGGAGAAGCGCACGGTCTACGTGCTTAGCGGCACGATCGAGCTTCGCGAAGGCGGGCGCGCGACGAAGAGAATCGTCGGCGGGAGCGACGAGGCCACGAATCCCCTCTCTCCGATGCTGCCGCGCCGCTGCAGCGCCGTCGCGGTGACGCCGTGCGAGTACATCGCGATCGACAGCGACCTGCTCGACGTGATGCTCACATGGGATCAGACCGGCTCGTACGAGGTCAGCGAGCTGCGCGGCGACGCCGCGGCGTCGGACGACTGGATGACGACGCTGCTGCAGACGAAGGCGTTTCACAAGATCCCGCCCGCCAACATCCAGGCGATCTTCATGCGCCTGCAGCAGGTCAACTACCGTGCCGGCGACGTCGTTATCAAGCAGGGCGACGAAGGCGACTACTTCTACATCATCACGCGCGGCAAATGCATCGTCACCCGCGAGACGCCGTTGAATCGCGAAGGCATCCGGCTCGCGGAGCTGAACGTCGGCGATACGTTCGGCGAGGAGGCGCTGATCTCCGAGTCGAAGCGCAACGCGACCGTCTACATGGAGACGGACGGCTCACTGATGCGCCTCGGCAAAGAGGACTTCCGCACGCTCCTGAACGAGCCGATGCTCGACTGGGTCGACAAGGACGAGGCCGAGGAGATCGTTCGCGCCGGCGGCAAGTGGCTCGACGTGCGCCTGCCGAGCGAATTCGAGGTCTATCACAAATCCGGCGCGATCAACGTGCCGCTCTACTTCATCCGCCTGAAGCTGAAGACGCTCGACCCGAAGATCAAGTACGTGGTCTGCTGCGACACGGGCCGGCGCAGCTCGGCCGCCGCGTTCATCCTGAACGAGCGCGGCTTCGAAACCTACGTGCTGAAGGGCGGCCTGAACCGCACGGACTTGCGCGAGCAGTAGCCTCCGCCCTCAAAGCGTGTGCGTAGGCTTGTCCCCGCCGAGCGCGCCCGCGAGATACGTCTCGATGCGCTTTTGCGTGTTCCCCTGGTCCTGGTCGCTGAACTGGACGCCGATCCCCGCCGTGCGCTTGCCCTGGGCGCCCTTCGGCGTGATCCAGATCACCCGGCCGGCGACCGGAATCTTCTCCTCCTCGCCCATCAGGCTCAGCAGCATGAAGACCTCGTCGCCGAGCTTGTAGCTCGAGTTCGTCGGAATGAACAGTCCGCCGTTTTTCACGAACGGCATGTACGCGAGATAAAGTGCGCTCTTGTCCTTGATCGTCAGTGTCAGCAGCCCGGGTTTGGTCACGATCAGCCTCGTTCCGTCCTGAAGCCCAACAGCAGCCCATGCAGGGCCAACTCGACGTTGGTGCCGCTGCCGAGCCGATCGAGAAGCCGCTGCGCTGCCTCGAGCCGCTCGAACAGCGTACGCAACGGCAGGGCGAGCCATCCATTATGGAGCGAATTCGCGCGCCCCGATGTGACGGCCTTCGAATCCCCGCTCCGCGCGGCACGGGACTTGATGGCCCGCTCCAGGCGGCCGATCAGCCACTCGAGCGCGAGGTCCGTATCCTGCCGGAGCCACTGCTCGGCGACATCGCGCGGATTGGTCCTGCCTGTAGAAATGCCTTTGAGTTGTTGCTCTAACTTGTTGAGCTGGTCTGTCTTATTCTGAGCCAGCAACGCGGCCGCGCGCAATGGCGCCCGGCCGGCGATCGTCATCACCGGATGGTCGTGCTCGATCCCGAGCCAGCGGACGACCTCGCTCTCGGGCGGCGCCAGGACCGCGAGCCCCTGGCAGCGGCTGCGGATCGTCGGCAACAGCCGCTCCGGCTGGTGTGAGACCAGAAACAGGTAGGTCCGCTCCGCGGGCTCTTCCAGCGTCTTCAACAGCGCGTTCGCCGCCGACAGCGTCATCGCTTCCGCGGGCTCGAGGACGGCCGCTTTCGCTGCGCCGCGATAGGCCTTCATCGCAAGGGTCTCGGACAGCTCGCGGACCTGCTCGATACCGATCGTGCGCTTGTCGGACTCCGGGAACACCCGATGCAGGTCCGGATGATGGTCCGCCGGCGCGCGCCGCGCGGCCATCGCCTCGGCGGCCTCGGCCGGCCCGAGCGGCGGCGGCTTCCCGGCTCCGCCTTCGAGCAGGCGCCTCGCAAACAAGTAGGCGAGGTTCACCTTGCCGATGCCTGCGGGCCCCTTGATCAGCCATGCGTGACCGAGCCGGCCCGCCTGCCGCGCGCCCTCGAGACGGGCCAACGGCTCGTCGAGCCACGGGCAGAGCCGCTCCGTCAGGAGCGTCATCGCGCGGTCCGCCGGCTCGCTCGCGGCGGCGGTCTTTGCAGCCTTGCTCATCGGCGCGTGAACTCCTCGACGAACCGGTCGAGCCGGTCCTCGAGCTGCCGCTCGACGCCGTCGACCGGCAGCGACGCGTCGATGACGGTAATCCGCTCCGGGTGCCGCTCGGCGAGCTCGAGATAGGCGGCGCGCACGCGCTCGAAGAACTCCGCGTGCTCGCGCTCGAAGCGATCGTGATCGCGCGCGGCGATGCGCGCGCGGCCGACGTCGACCGGCGCGTCGAGCAGCAGCGTCAGGTCGGGCTCGAGCCCGCGCTGGACGCCCGCACGCAGGCACTCGAGGAACCGGCGGTCGACTCCGCGCCCGCCGCCCTGGTATGCGAACGTCGCGTCCGTGAAGCGGTCGCAGACGACCCAGTCGCCCCGCTCGAGGGCGGGCACGATCACGCGCGCAAGGTGCTGCGCGCGCGCCGCGAACATCAGGAGCGCCTCGGCCTCCGGTACGATCGGCTCCTCGTGCTCGCCGTTCAGCAGAAGCTCGCGCAGCCGCTCGCCGAAGGGCGTCCCGCCGGGCTCGCGCGTGAGCAGCGTGCGAACGCCCCTCGATCCGAGGCGGCGCTCGATCGCCGCAAGGCTCGACGTCTTGCCGACCCCTTCGATGCCCTCGATCGTGATGAATGCGCCCCGCACCGCCGCGCCCTCAGTTACGCGCCTCGTTCAGCCGTTCGAGGTAGCGGCTGACGGCGCGATTGTGCTCCTCGAGCGTCGCGGAGAAGTAGTGGCTGCCGTCCGGCTCCCCGGTGGCGACGAAATAGAGCGCGTCGCCCTCCTCCGGGTCGACGGCCGCCTCGATCGACGCCGCGCCGGCGAGCGCGATCGGGGTCGGCGGCAGGCCGAAGCGCGTATACGTGTTGTACGGCGTGTCCCGCTCGAGGTCGCCGCGGCGAATGTTGCCGTCGTACGCGTCGCCGAGGCCGTAGATGACGCTCGGATCCGTCTGCAGGCGCATGCCGCGCTTCAGGCGCCGCATGAACACCCCCGCGATCGTGCGCCGTTCCCTGTCGAGCGCGGTCTCCTTCTCGATGATGGACGCGAGAATCAGCGCCTCGTACGGCGTGCCGATCGCGACGTCCTCGGACCTCCGCGCCCAGGCGTCCTCGAGCTTGCGCTCGAGCGCCCGGTGCGCGAGGCGCAGGAGCTCGACGTCCGTCGTGCCGCGGGGGAAGGTATACGTGTCCGGCAGGAACTGCCCTTCGGGGTGCACGCCCGGCTTGCCGAGCTCGGCCATCAGCGCCTCGCCGTCGAGCTCGGTCGCGACGATCGCCGGATGGGCCCGCACGACGCGCAACGCGTCCGCGAAGCGCCAGCCTTCGACGATCGTGAGCTGATGCAAATGGACCTGCCCGCGGACGAGCTTCTCGAGCAGCGTGCGCGGCGTCATGCCGGGCGCGAGCGAATATTCCCCGGCGTGGATGCGCGTCGCGTCGCCCGTGAGCCGGCCGTACCAGGTCAGGATGCGCGGATGGCGCAGCAAGCCCCGCTCCGCGAGCCCCTCGCTCACGCGCCAGAGCGGCGTGCCGCTCGGCACGTCGAGGAATACTTGCGGCGCTTCGATCTCGAGCGGCGAGTTCAGGACGCGCCACGCGAACGACACCGAGACGCCCGCGGCGAGCAGGACGAGGGCGAACGCGGCGCCTGCAGCGATGAGCCACTTACGCATCCGGCGCGACTCCGAGCAGCTCGATCAGCTCGCGGGTCTTCGGGCCGACGGGGAACGTTCGGCCGTCGAGCTCGCGCACCGGCTTGATCCCGAACACGGCGTTCGTCATGAACACCTCGTCGGCTTCGGCGAGATCGGCCGGCAAGAGGTCCGCCTCGCGCGCGGCGAGCCCGACCTCCCCGGCGTGCTCGAGCACGACGCGTCTCATCACGCCGCCAACGCCGCAGCGGTGCAGCCGCGGGGTCAGCAGCGTGCCGGCGCGGACCGCGAACACGTTGCTCGAGATGCCGCCGACGACGTATCCGCTCGAGCTTCGCACCAATCCCTCCTGCGCCGCCGTGCCGTGGATCTCCATCTGCGCGAGCACCTGCTCGAGCCGACACAGGTGCTTCAGCCCCGCGAGCTGCGGGTTCTCGCCGAGCCGCAGCGCGCAGGTTCTGACCGCGATCCCCCGAGTGTAGTCGTCGGCCGCGAGACGTGGCCAGGGCCCAATCGTCAGAATGCGCGTGGGTTCTGCGGGCTCGGGAATCGGATAGCCGCGAGGGCCGACCCCGCGCGTGACGATCAGCTTGACGACCGCCGGCTCGCCCGGCGGACAATGCGCGCGGATCTCGTCGCGGAGCAGGTCCCGGTCCGGCGCGGGGATCGCGAGGCGCCCGCAGCCGAGCAGCAGGCGGTCGAGATGGTAGTCGAGCCAGCGGATGCGCCCGTCCCGGCATGGCATCGTCTCGAACACGCCGTCGCCGTAGGCAAGGCCTCGATCGCGCGGATCGACGCTGCCCGGCCTGCCGTTGACGAGCGAAACTTGCTGCACGCCGAACCTCTCGAGACCGGGCGCTCACGATGCGCCCGTGCGCGCCGCGCGGCGGACGCGGATCAAGCCACGCGCTTGAACGCGAGCGTTCCGTTCGTGCCGCCGAACCCGAAGGAATTCGAGATTGCGATCTCGATCTTCGCCTCACGCGCCTCGTTTGGCGTGTAGTCGAGATCGCATTGCGGATCCTGATTCTCGAGGTTGATCGTCGGCGGGATGACCTGATCGCGCAGCGCGAGGATCGTGAAGATCGCCTCCGCCGCACCGGCCGCGCCGATCATGTGCCCCGTGGTCGACTTCGTCGAGCTCACGGAGACCTTCCTCGCGTGGTCGCCGAACGTCGACTTGATCGCGACCGTCTCGGCCACGTCGCCGAGCGGCGTGGACGTGCCGTGCGCGTTGATATAGCCGACGTCCTCGGGCGCGATCTGCGCATCGGCGAGGGCGTTCTGCATGCAGAGGCGTGCGCCCTCCCCTTGCTCGGACGGCGCGGTGATGTGATAAGCATCGCCGCTCATGCCGAAGCCGATGAGCTCGGCGTAGATCGTCGCGCCGCGCGCCCGCGCGTGCTCGTACTCCTCGAGCGCGAGGCAGGCCGCGCCGTCGGAGAGCACGAAGCCGTCGCGGTCGGTATCCCACGGCCGGCTCGCGCCCGTCGGATCGTCATTGCGCTGCGAGAGAGCGCGCGCGGCGCAGAACCCGCCGAGCCCGAGGGGCGTGATCGCATGCTCGGCGCCGCCGGCGAAGATCACGTCCGCCTCGCCGTATTGAATGAGCCGCGCCGCGAGGCCGATGCAGTGCGTCGACGTCGTGCACGCGGTGACGACGGCGAGGTTCGGGCCCTTCATGCCGTACATGATCGACACGTGCCCGGAGATCATGTTGATGATGCTGCTCGGCACGAAGAACGGCGAGATCCTTCGCGGCCCGCTGTTCAGCCACTTCTCGTGGTTGGTCTCGATCGTCTCGACGCCGCCGATGCCCGAGCCCATGATCACGCCGATGCGGTGCGCGTTCGCTTCCGTGACCGTGATGCCCGAATCCTCGATGGCCTGCTTGGTCGCAGCGATGCCGAAGTGAATGAAGGGATCGCACTTGCGTGCTTCCTTCGGCTCCATGTACTGCGTCACGTCGAAGTCGACGATCGTGCCGGCGAAGCGCGTGGTGAACGCCCCGACGTCGAAGGCTTCGATCGGCCTGATGCCGCTCTTGCCCTCGCGCACGTTGCGCCAACCTTCGCTTACGGTATTGCCGACGGGGGAGATGAGCCCGAGTCCTGTGACTACGACTCGTCGCTTCGCCACGCGCTTGGTCCTCTGATCGGGAGAGTGCTGAGATGACGTACCAGGCGGGCTTTAGGATTCGCTCTTCTTGGCCAGGATGTAGTCGATGGCTTGCTGAACAGTGGTGATCTTCTCGGCCTCCTCGTCCGGAATCTCCGTCTCGAACTCCTCCTCCAAGGCCATGACGAGCTCCACCGTATCCAGGGAATCGGCGCCCAGGTCATCGACGAAGGAGGCATCGTTCCTGATCTCGTCGGCCTTGACTCCCAACTGCTCGGCAATGATTCCCCGAACCTGGTCTTCGACGCTGCTCATGTCTGTGAAACCCCTCATTAATTGACAGGCCGGACCATGTGGTCCGGCCGGCGTGGCGCGTATTGTATTGAAATCATGCGGGCCATTCTACAACGGTTGCGGCCGCTCCCGCCCCGATTCGGCAGGCTTCGTGAAGACCGCCTTATGCGAGCATTTTCAATAGTTTCTGGCATTCATCGCGGCGTCTACTTCATGTAGAGACCGCCGTTGACGTTCAGCGTCTCGCCGGTGATGTAGCCGCCGGCCTCGGAGACGAGAAACACGACCGCCGCGGCCACGTCCTCCGGGGTACCGAGCCTCCCCGACGGGATCTGCGCACGCAGCTGCTCCACCTGCTGCTCATCGAGGGCGCGGGTCATGTCCGTGTCGATGAACCCGGGCGCGACGACGTTGACCGTGATGTTCCGCGACGCGAGCTCCCGCGCGAGCGACTTGGAGAAACCGATCATCCCCGCTTTCGCGGCCGAGTAGTTCGTCTGGCCGGGGTTGCCGGAGAGGCCGACGACCGACGCGACGTTCACGATCGCGCCCTGCCGCGCCTTCATCATGCCGCGGACGCACGCCTTGCAGACGCGGTACACGGACGAGAGGTTCGTGGAGATGACCTCGTCCCACTCCTCCGGCTTCATCCGCATCAGCAGGTTGTCGCGGGTCACGCCGGCATTGTTCACCAGGATGGTCGGAGCGCCTTCGTTGCTCTCGATGTCCTGCAGCCCCGCCTCGACCGACGCCGTGTCATCGACGCGCATCACGATGCCTCGTCCCGCGAGGCCGAGCTCGCCGAAACGGCTCGTGATCGCCGCCGCGCCTTCCGCGGTCGTCGCCGTGCCGACCACGATCGCGCCCTGACGGCCGAGCGCCTCGGCGATCGCCTTACCGATGCCGCGGGAAGCCCCGGTGACCAGCGCGACGCGTCCGGCGATGCCGGGCCATGGTTGTAGACTCGATAAATCCATTTAAAGCTCTGCCGGAGTGTGAGAGGCGCCGCGATTATAGCGGCGCCGGCGCACTGCGTCGCGAAGTCGAGCGCAGCGCCCCGTACGCGGCGCCCGCGGCGGCCCCGTACAGGTGTGCCTCGGTGATCACCTCCCCGCCCGCGGCCGACTCGGAGAACGGCAGCGGCCCGGCCGTCTGCTCGAGCAGCAGCTTGACCAGCAGCCCGCCGCCGAGCAGCGCGCCGAACGTCGGCTGCGTGCGGAGCAGCACGAGCGCCGCGGCCGCGATCAGCCCGTGCAGCACGCCGGAGAGACCGACGTACCAGTCGACCCCCGGCGCGAGCACGTACAGGCCGAGATCGATGCCGAGCGCCGACACCACGGCCGCCGCGACCCAGTCGGCCGCCGAGAAGGCGTCGGCGACGAGGAGCCGGATCAGGCCAAGGGCCGCGAGGTTCATCCACAGATGCCCCCAGCCGAGGTGGACGAGATGCCCGGTGATGAGCCGCCAGGCCTCGCCGGCCATCAGCGCGTCGCGCTCGTAGCGCAGCGCGTCGCGTCCGAGATCGCCGCCGAGCGCGATCAGCACGGCGAGCGCGGCGATCGCGAGCACGGGCACCCACGCGCCGAGCCGTTGTCGAAACGGCCGACGGAGCCCGATCCCGGCGGGCCTTTCGTCCACGAACACCTCCTGGTGATGTGCTATCTTCCGGCGTGGCGTGCACGCCGGACGGGTCCCCCGCGCGCCCCACGCCTGGGGCGCCGAATCGGACGAGACCTTGAGTATGAGTATGAACGCAAATGCAGGCATGCGGCGATCGCGGGATGCGCAGCGGGGCTTCACGCTCGTCGAGATCATGGTCGTGGTCGTCATCATCGGGCTGCTGGCGGCCATCATCGGTCCGCAGCTGCTCGGCAGGGTCGACGACGCGACGGTCAGCCGGGCGAAGAGCGACCTGCGCGGCATCGAGGCGGCGCTCCAACTGTACTACCTCGACAATTACCGCTATCCGAGCACGGAGGACGGGCTCGCCGCGCTGGTCCGCAATCCCGGCGAGGCCGCGGCGCCGAACTGGAACCCCCGCTGCTACCTGAACCGCTGCCAGCTGCCCGTCGACCCCTGGGGCAACCCTTACCAGTACGCCTATCCGGGCCAGCGCGGCGAGTTCGACCTCTACTCGCTCGGCCGGGACGGGCAGCCCGGCGGCGAAGGGCCCGATGCGGACATCGGTATCTGGGATCTCGACTGACGCGACGCTCGCAAGTGCCGCGCTCGCCGGCCGGGCCCTCCGGCGCGGAGCGCGCGGCTTCACGCTCATCGAGCTGCTCGTCGTCGTGACGATCATCGGGCTTCTCGCCGGCGCCGTCCTGCTTTCGACCGGCGCCGTGCGCGCGGACCGGGACGGCGAGCGGGAGGTGAACAGGCTGCGCAGCCTCATCGAGCTCGCGCGCGAGGAGGCGATCATGCAGTCCCGCGAGCACGCGATCCTGTTCACGGAGACGGGCTACCGGTTCTACGTCTACGACTATCAGACCGAGCAATGGGCCGAGCCGCCGGGCGACGCGCTGCTCGCCCCGCGTGAGCTCGAGGCGCCGATCGCGCTCGAGCTGAGGGCGGAGGACCGCGACCTCGTGCTCGATCCCGCGTCGCTCGGCTCGGGCGAGGACGACGACGAGGACGACGACGTCGGCCCGCAGCCGCAGGTGATGATCCTGTCGAGCGGCGAGATGACCCCGTTCGAGGCGACCTTCGTGCTGGACTCGATCGACGCCCGCATCACGCTGGCCGCCGATCTCGCCGGGGCGCTGACCATCAGCAAGGAAGGCTGGGATGGACGCTAGGCGCGCGCGCGGCTTCACGCTGATCGAGGTGATGGTCGCGCTCGTCATCGTCGCGCTCGGCATGACGGCCGTGCACGCGCAGATCAGCCGCTACGCCGTCGGCGCCGCGGTCATCGAGGAAAAGACCCTGGCGAGCTGGATCGCGTCGAACACGCTGACGGAGCTCAGCATCGCGCCGACGTGGCCCGGCATCGGCGAGAACGAGGAGGAGATCGAGTTCGCGGGCCGGTACTGGCTCGTCCGCACCGAGGTCTCCGAGACCGAGGTTGAGAACCTGCGCCGGGTCGACGTCTACGTGTCGCTCAGCGAGCAGCCGGACCGTACGGTCCATCAGATGATGGCGCTCGTCGAGCCTCCGCCCCCGCGGGGGTTCGCCCCGCTCCAGTGGCCGCCGCCGACGGGGGGGACGGGCGGATGAGGAAGGCCGCGGGCTTCACGCTGATCGAGCTGCTGGTCGCGATGGCGATCGTCGCGATCATCGGCGCGATGGCGTTCACCGGCCTGACGCAGGTGCTGCGCCAGCAGGACGTCGCCCGCGAGCGCAGCGAACGCTGGCGCGAAATTCAGCTCGCCGTGCGGCTGCTGGCGCAGGACCTCGCGCAGATCCATCCCCGGCCGGTGCGCAACGAGGCCGGCGAGGGCTATCAACCGGCCGTGCTCGCGTCGCCGAACGCGCTGTTCGCGCTCGAGTTCACGCGCGGCGGCTGGGCGAATCCCGCCGGCTTCCGGCGCGGGACGCTGATGCGCGTCGCGTACGACTTCGAGGAGGACACGCTGGTCCGCTACTACTGGCCGGTGCTCGATCGCCTGCTGTCGACGCAGCCGCTGCGGCACGAGCTGCTCGACGGCGTCGAGAACGTCGAGGTCCGCTTTCTCGATGCATCCGGCGAGTGGCACGTCGAGTGGCCGCCGCTCGACGTCCAGGACGCCCGGCGGCTCGTGCTGCGCCCGCGCGCCGTCGAGATCACGATGGAGATCGAAGGCTTCGGACGAATCTGGCGCCTGGTGGAGACGAGCACGGGATGAGCAGGTCCGTCGGCATTCACGAAGGCAGCGCCTGGGCGCGGTCGGCCGGCCGGCAGCGGGGCGTCGCCGTCATCACGGCGATGCTCGTCGTCGCGATCGGCACGATCGTCGCGGTGAACCTCATGTGGGACGCGACCCTGGACCAGCGGCGCACGATCGCCGCGCTCGCGTCCGACCAGGGCCTGCTCTATCTGCAGAGCGCCGAGGCGTGGGCCGGCGACATCCTGCGGCAGGACCTCGTCGACTCGCCCGACGCGGATCATCTCGGCGAGCCGTGGGCCATCGAGCTCGCGCCGCTGCCGGTCGAGGGCGGCATGATCGCCGGCCGGCTCGAGGACCTGGAGGGCCGCTTCAACCTGAACAACCTCGTCGGCGCCGACGGGCGCGAGGACCCGATTGCAGTCGCGCAGTTCGAGCGCCTGCTGGCGCTGGTCGGCCTCGACCCTGCCCTCGCCGGCGCCGTCGTGGACTGGATCGATCCTGACGGCGAGCTGCGCTTTCCGGATGGCGGAGAGGACGGCGCGTATGGCGACGCGTCGCCGCAGTACCGCACCGCGAACGTCCTCCTGACGTCGCCGAGCGAGCTGATGGCGATCAACGGCTTCGATCGGGCCGCCTACCGCGCGCTCGCCCCATACGTGACGGCATTGCCGCCCGGCACGACGATCAACGTGAACACGGCCCCGCCGCTCGTTCTGCAGTCGCTGTCCGAGACGATGGATTCGTCCATCGTCGAGGCGCTCGTCGACGAGCGCGCCGACATCGGCTTCGAGGACGTCGACGCATCGTTCCGCGGCCTCGTCGAGCCGGACATGCTGCAGCGGATCGACGGGGTCACGTCGCACTTCCTGTTGACAGCCACCGTCCAGCTCGGTACGACGCAGCTCACGATGCGCTCGGTCATGCAGCGCGATCCGAGCGGCCTGTCCCGAGCGCTGTTCCGCAACCTGGGAGTGGAGTGAACGTGGAGCACCTGGTCGTCCGGCTGCGGGACGAGGCGGCGCCGGCGCAATGGGCCGTCTTCGACGAGGACGGTCGCGTCGTGCGCCAGGCGCAGGTGGGAGCGCTTTCCGAGGCGGCCGACGCGGCGCCGGGGCGCCGGGTCGTCGTGCTCGTCCCGGGCGTCGAGGTCGTCCTGACGGAGACCGAGCTGCCGAAGGCCGGCCCTTCGAGGCTGCGCAAGATGCTGCCGTTCGCGCTCGAGGACGCCCTCGCGGAGGACGTCGAGGAGCTCGCGTTCGCCGTCGGCAGGCGGGCCGAGTCGGGCGCCGTCGCGGTCGCCGTCGTCGCGCGGGCTCGCCTCGAGGCGTGGCTCGAGCGGCTGTCCGGCGCGGGCCTCGAGCCCCAGGCGGTCTACTCCGACGCCGACGGCGTGCCCGACACGCCGTCGACGCTGACGCTCGTCATCGAAGGGGACCGGATCTACGGCCGTGCGCCCGAGCGCCCGGCGTTCGTGTTCGAAGGGCTCACGCTCTCCCAGGTCGTCGACGTCGTCGACGCCGACGGCGAGCTCAAGCACGCCGTCGTCTACGTCGACGAGGCGGGGCGCGCGCAGCACGGCGACGATCTGCGCGCCCTCGGCGAGCGCATCGAGAGCACCCAGGTCAAGCTGATGGCCGACGGCGCGCTGTACCGTCTCGGCGCGACGCTGGTCGTCCAGCCGGGCACCAACCTGCTGCAGGGGGAATACGCGCCGAAGTCGAATTATGTTGCGCTGCTGAAGCCGTGGCGCGCGGCAGCCGGCCTGCTGCTCGGCCTCGTGCTCATCAGCTTCGCGTCCCAGGCGGCGGAGTATCTGTCCCTGCGCCAGCAGAGCCGTGCGCTGTCGGCGTCGCTGACCGAGGTCTGCCGGGCCGAGTTCTCGGTCTCGCTCGACGCGTGCGAGCACGTCGTGCGCCAGCGCTTGAGCGAAGCCGGCATGGCCCGCGGCGGCACCAGCTTCCTCGCGGCGCTGTCGGCCATCGCCGAGGCGCGCACGCCGAGCAGCCGCATCTCGGCGCTGCAGTACGTCGCCGGCCGGATGACGATCGAGCTCGTCGGCGAAGACGCGTCCGGGCTCGAGGCCTTCAGGACCGAGGCGTTGCGGTCAGGCGTGTTCAGCGAGGTCGTGATCCGCTCCGTGAGCGGAGGCTCGGCGCGCGTGGAGCTGATCGAAAGCGGGGCGGTGCGATGAAGGAATGGTTCTTGAGCCGCGAGCCCCGCGAGCGGTTGGTCCTCGCGGTCGGCGGAGCGCTGGCGGTCGTCATCATCGGCTGGCAGTTCGCCTGGGCGCCGCTCGCCGGGAGCGTCGAGCGGCTCGACGCCGCGGTCGCCGCGCAGACCCGGCTGCTGGTCGATGCGCAGAACGCGGCGGCGATCACGCCGCGAGACGCGTCGCGTCCTCGGACCGACGA
>Ga0079224_100003207_pt1 | contig 20451 bp, 16 predicted proteins | sample Stecom2015_FD_80414 | JGI IMG/M metagenome (GOLD analysis project Ga0079224, IMG submission 80414) | Agricultural soil microbial communities from Utah to study Nitrogen management - Steer compost 2015 | ecosystem: Environmental > Terrestrial > Soil > Agricultural land | place: USA: Utah...
ACAAGAAATAAAATCTTGGAAGAGCCGCAAGCGTTTGATCAACTTGATTAGCTCAGCTGGTTCAGGGCATTCCGACTGAGCAGTCGGAAGTGGTCACTGGTTCGAACCCAGTATCTCCCACAAAAAAGCATCGATTTATCGATGCTTTTTTAGTATTATAGACTTTTGATTATGTATTTCGTATATAGAGCCAGTTCTCGGAGCCAGTCTTGGAAAAATCTCTAAGCAGGCTAGTATCAAAGTCGAATCGCTCCCGCAGCTTAGTCGTAAAATTTCCAAGATACACCAAAGCGGAAGTTGGAATCGTTCATAGGATACCTTCTCACTGTATAATAGCCTTTTGGATAAAGGCCCTGGTTTGCAAAGTTATAGCTTACAAATAAATTTACACGTCGGATATTCCCCGTAAACCAGACATCGGCAATAGGATATGTCGAATATTCTATCCCTACATTGTCATTATAAAACTGTCCTGCATTGATGGCATAGGAAGGAGAGCGGAAAGGGGTATTGAACCGTACATCCATTCCCAGTCGAAAATCCATGACCTTGTACAGTATATTGGCGTAATATAAGCTGTGCCAAGTGTATAGTTCTGGAATAGCCAGTTCATTATTAGCATCAGATTTCTGATAAACGACCAAGTTGTCAAGATGGAATCGTCTGAATTTAAAATTTTGACCAACCGAGACCTTCAACAGGTTAATATTGCCCGATTGAGTAGGTTCTATTAATTTCCGTAATAACTCATTGTCATCGGGGTTGTCAATCTCCTTGAAGTAAGTATAGTTGTCCATCAGGAAATACTCTGCTTTACCATGGAAGCCCAATAAGGGGTTTCGGTAAGCAAAGGATAGGTTCTGTATTTTTGTCTTCTCCAGATTGTCGGGCTCCCATTGGTGGTATGTATAGTTCATTCGGCTGAATACCATTTCTGGTGATTTATTTTGGGAATAAGCACCTAAGCTAATCTTTCCAGCTCTCTCTCCAAAGGAAATGTCAGCATTTGCTTCATACAAGAAGTCACCTGCGTTTCGGCCGACTACAATCTGGTTGACACTAGCCCGTAAATCGACCCGGTCACTGAACCTATAGCCTAACGTTCCCTTGACCATGCTATTCTGGTAAAAGTCAGAGGTAAGGCTGTCTCTATACCATATTAGATCGTTCTGAAAACCTAAATCCAGTTTAGCTTCATTTTTAAAGACACCTTTACCCCGCAGATAGAAGCTATACGAGAAATCGTTGGTAATCGTGGTAATACTGGTGGTGTCATCAACTAAAACCGCATCGCCATAAGGAAAAGCCCCTTCCAGATCCGCTTCATTTTTAAAGAAGATAAATTTGCGCTGACGGATAGAGGAGTTGTGTGCCACCGCGTTAGTCGGATGTATCTCCATCTCTGGGGTTCCTTTATTTACAGTGTCTAACCGGCCGATAAAATAAGACTGCCGAATGAAAAGCCCATTGTCTTTCCATTTGTTATACGGTCGGGTTGCGTTCCGTCCTCTGAGTCGAGTTAGATAACCTAGGTTGGATTTATTACTGGTCGTATCTTTAAAAATATCACCGCCAGGGATATTTCGATCTACAATCGACCCGTTCTCAGGTGAGTTCAAGCTGTTAAATGTGGCATTAAGCAAAAGGTTGTAGCGGTTGTTCTTAGATTCGTACCAAGAGTAGACCGCTGCTTTGCGGTCGTTATAATCTTGATTTGCATAATAGCCATCCGTATTCGTGGCATAATAATCCGCCCCAATATTTAATTGGGGGGTGATATTCTGCGCTACACGTGCCCGAAAAACTTGATCGTTGAAGAAAAAACCAACTGCTGAGAGTTCCGAATAGCGAGCTCTTGCCCGAAAATATTGTACCGAATCTGGGTGTATGATATATCGCTCCAACGCATGAAATCCAGGTTGAAAACCTATGGTTTTATTGGGAACAAAAAGCAGGTCTCGGCTAGCTAATCCATAAGAGCCCAAATTTATCGATGGATTCCAAGGTAGATTTTGCTTGTTGTAATATTGAAAATTGACATGTGTTGTGTCCAACTGTACTGTACGCGTAGACTGTTTCATCATCGCCAATGTGGTGTAGCGGATGTACCTTGCCGTAAATATAACCGAGTCCTTGCGGTTATCCTCCGCAGCACGAGCAGAGTCAAGCGCACTACTGAATTCCTCCTCTACAACCTGCGCTATAGCACTAACACCAATAAAAAAGAAAGCCAAAAATATAAAAATACGTCTCAAGAGGATATTCATCAAAGCCTATGTTCTAAAATATTAAGCCAAAAATAAGGCTAAAATTTGCATTTATCACCATGCAATCAATTCTTTTAGCATCTTTTGGGTTTTGATACCTATAAGATTACTTCTTAAAAAAATAGGGCTGTGCATTTGCACAGCCCTATTCCTTAAAATTCTATTTTATTTAGAAAGGTAAATCGTCATCATCAGCGCCGGAAGATGAAATATCTACAGGAGGCATTTCAGGCATGCCCGGAGCAGTGGCAGCAGGTGCTGTGTTTGCTAACTTCGTTACGCGCCATGCTACTAAAGAATTGAAATAAGTTGTCACTCCCTCTTTGTTTGTCCAAGGGCGGCCACGTAGATTAAAAGAAACCTCTATGTCATCACCTATAGCAAGGTTGTCAAAGATATTTACTCTATCCTGTGTCGCTTCAAAACGGATGTATTCTACAAATTGTGGGTTTTCGGCATAAGCCACTATCAAATCTCTCTTTTTGAAAGATTCTGTTACCTGTTGTGTCGCACCTATCTCGTGTACTTTTCCTCTTATTTCCATATCAATAACTATTAAACTGTAAAATTAAACATTTTTTGCTAAGCAGAATAAGTAACTTTGCAAAAATATGATGGAAGTTTTCAACACAGCAAATAAAGTAATCATCACCTGTAATAGGAGATTATCTCCTTATCTTACACAGGAGGTGACAGATTTAGGGTTTCAAATTGTTCGTTCTTTTAATACGGGAGTAGAAGTGAAAGCTTCTGTCAACGAATGTATGCGATTGAACCTTAACCTTCGTTCGGCAAGTCAGGTGTTATATGAGCTTAAGTCCTTTAGGGCTGCCGATGCAGATGAATTATATAAAAATCTAGTGCGTATAGCTTGGGAAGAAATTATTCCTCTTGACGGCTATTTTTCTGTGACGTCCAACGTGCACAATGAGACTATTACAACGCCACTTTTTGCGAATGTAAAAGTTAAAGATGCTATCGTTGATCGGATTAAAGACAAAAAAGGCATACGTCCGAATTCAGGTCCAGAGCTTAACCGTTGTGTCATCCATTTGCATTGGATGGAAGAACGTGCTGAGATTTTCATTGATACGTCTGGTGAGACACTGGCTAAGCATGGGTATCGTAAACATCCGGGTAAAGCGCCGATGTTGGAAGCTTTGGCAGCCTCTACCATCATGGCAACGGCGTGGGATGGTAAAACACCTTTTGTGAACCCGATGTGTGGATCTGGCACTTTGGCTATTGAAGCCGCTTTGATGGCACAAAATCGTATGCCGGGACTGTTGCGGATGAATTATTCGTTTATGCATTTTATAGGCTATAATGAGGAGGTTTTCTTTGAAGAGCGCCGAAGGTTAAAAGATATTACAGAAAAAACGAATATTCCCAGCATCATCGCTTCTGATATTTCCAGGGAAGCTATCGAAATTGCCAAGCTCAATGCGCGCAACGCAGGAGTAGAGCATCTGATTACTTTTGAGGTCTGCGATTTCGAGGAAACAACGATCCCGGAAGCCCCAGGAGTAATTATGTTCAATCCGGAATATGGTGAACGTTTAGGAACACATGCACGATTGGAAATCACCTACAAACGGATGGGAGATTTTATGAAGCAAAAATGCCGCGGTTATCGTGGCTATATCTTCACCGGGAATCCGGAACTAGCTAAAAAAATAGGTTTGCGTGCGTCTCGACGATTTGAGTTTTTCAATGGAAAACTGGACTGTCGTTTGTTGCAATACGAGCTGTACGAAGGTACAAAAGAAGATAAAAAGGAGTAATAAGCAAAGACTTCCGAAGTTTCCAACATGGCGAAACCCTCAACGAAGTTAAACTTCGGAAGTCTAAGTAAAATATTAAAAACCTATAAGGTTTTGAAGACTTTATTTAAAATAGACCCTTCGACAGGCTCAAGGTGATACTGTTGTTTTTTGTCATGCTGAGCCTGTTGAAGCACGGCAAAAAATATAAACAAGGTCTATAAGTCGAGTAGTATAATTTCATATTTTTAGCACAATGAACCAAGAAAACATCATTCAGCAAACGGTAGAATTTGTACAGGAGAGACTGAAAAATGCCGAGTCTGGACACGATTGGTGGCATATTCTTCGGGTGTGGAACAACACAAAGCTTATTTTGCAAACAGAGCAGGCGGATGTATTGGTCTGTGAACTGACGGCTTTGTTGCATGATATTGCCGATAGCAAATTTCATGATGGAGATGAAAGCTTAGGGCCTCGTATTGCTGGAGAATTTCTCCATTCAGTAGGATTAGATACCGAACGTATCGAGCATGTGCAACAAATCATCTTGAATATGTCGTACAAGGCTTCTTTGGGAGAGGTGGTTTTCCACTCCAAGGAGTTGGAAATTGTGCAGGATGCTGATCGGCTGGATGCAATTGGTGCTATAGGTATAGCCCGTGCTTTTAACTATGGTGGATATAAGAACCGTGAAATATACAATCCGACTATTCCGGTCGAAGAAAATCTTTCAAAGGAAGCCTATAAAAATACAACGGCACCTACGATTAACCACTTTTACGAAAAGTTACTCTTGCTCAAAGATCGTATGAATACGCAAACAGGAAAACAAATTGCAGATGAACGCCACCGATATATGGAAGGTTTTTTACAGCAATTCTACGATGAGTGGGAGGGGAGAAAGTAAGACGCAAGGAAACGTTAAAAAAGTGGAAAACATATAATTTAATATAGAATTAATCTGGAATGGGTATCTTAGTGGCACAATAAGGCAATAAACTCAATAACGATTTCAGATGAAACGGACATTATTATTACTCACTTTGATTACTTTTTGTAGCATATCCTCCTATGCCCAAACGCAGATGATTGCACATCGTGGCGCATGGAAAAACACCGAAGTTCCTCAAAATTCATTGGCATCTTTGAATAAAGCTGTCGAGCAAAAGGCTTGGGGGAGTGAATTTGATGTACACCTAACCAAGGATGATGTGCTGGTTGTGACCCATGATAACGATTTTTACGGTATTGACATTGCAACGGCAACTTATGCCGAACTGTTGACAAAGAAACATCCGAATGGTGAACAAATTCCTACAGCAGAAGAGTATCTTAAAGAGGGGTTGAAGCAGCAGGGGACAAAATTGATTTTCGAATTGAAAACTAACCGTTTGGGTAAGGAACGGACACTCAGATCTGTTGAAGTGGCTGTTGACTTGGTGAAAAGCCTGACTGCCGAACAACAAGTAGAATATATTGCATTTGATTATGACGCTTGTTTACATTTCAAAAAGATTGATCCTCAAGCAAAAGTCCATTACCTCAATAGCGACAAGAGTCCGGCAGAGCTGAAAGAGGCCGGATTGGATGGATTTGATTATCATCTAAGCGTGCTGAAGAAAAACCCAACTTGGATTCAAGAAGCTCGTGATTTGGGGTTGAAGTCCAATGTTTGGACAGTCAATAGCGAAGAAGATCTACAATATTTTATCGATAGTAAAATTGATTATATTACGACCGACCAACCGGAATTATTGAATAATCTTTTGAATAAATAAAAGCATGAGGAGAGGATTTTTTATCGCAATAGCGCTGGTTGCAATGTGTTTTGTTACTTGGGCACAAACCATGACGGTGGCATCTTATAATATCCGCCTGAAAACAGATGGCGATGTGGGGAATTTATGGGAAGATCGAAAAGAGGCATTGACGAACCTAATTAAATTTCATGAGTTTGAAATCTTTGGTATTCAGGAAGGCTTTTTGGAACAATTGCAAGACATGGAAGCATTGCTCCCAGACTTTGACTATATTGGTGTAGGACGTGATGATGGAGCGCAAAAAGGGGAGCATTCAGCGATTTTCTATAATAAAAACAGATTTAGCTTAATCAAAGACGGAACGTTTTGGTTGTCACCAACCGATACTGAATCTCCTAACAAGGGTTGGGATGCTGCACTTCCCCGTATATGTACTTGGGGTGTATTTCAGGATAAGCAGAACAACCGACAATTTATCTTCATGAATACCCATTTTGATCATGTCGGGGTTGAGGCTCGTCGAGAAAGTGCCAACCTTATTTTGGCGAAAGCCAAAGAGTTTGCTGCTGACCTTCCTCTGATATTGACTGGAGATTTCAACGTTGATGAGCATAATGAGGCTTATTTTACATTGGCTAAAAGTGGTGTTGTGCAGGATGCGCATGAAGTGGCTCCTTTGGTGTACGAACCTAACTCTTCTTTTAACGGTTGGGGGAAAAGTTTGCATCCCGCAGGTCGTATAGACCATATTTTTATTACCACACCTTTCAGTGCGCTGAAATATGGTGTATTGACCGATACCTATATTGGTAAATTTCCTTCCGACCATTTCCCGGTCATGTCTGTGTTGGCGTGGTGACATAGCAATCTTTAGACATGGTTTAAACCATGTCTAAAGATTGGCAAACAAATTGCTATGCTATTACCCAAAAAGCAATATGTTAAATAAAATTTTATTCTTTACCTGTATTTGCGGAAGCTTAGCTGCTTGTGCCCCGTCGTCATCAACCAATACCGATGTAGAGACTAAAGATAGCAGTGCGCTATCTGGTATCTCTCTTTCGGAGATTGATACTGTACACACATCGCAGAATTCTTTAGATTGGGCAGGAACCTACGAGGGAACGTTGCCATGCGCAGATTGTCCAGGAATTCAAACGGAGATTGTGTTGAATGAAGACGAAACATTTCGCATCCAAAGCGCATATTTGGAGAGAGATTCGAAAGTAGAAGATAGCGGTAGTTTCACGTGGTATAATAATGGCGGATCAATACATTTGAAAGGCAATGCCACTGATGTTCACTTGAAAGTCGGTGAGAATCAACTTTTCTATTTAGATGAAGAAGGAAAAGTTATCGAAGGTCCGAATGGAGCGAATTACCTTTTGCTTAAAAAATAGCACGCTTTAATCCTGTCTGCAGATTACGCTGACTTTCGCAGAAAAGAGGTTGTTAATCTGTGGTGATTTGCGAAAAATATAGGTTGATAATATCGTTCTTGGAAGATTCTAAATTTTAAAAATAAACTCTGGTCGTGGGATTCTTTACTTTAACGAAACAAAGTATCCATCTGTATTCCGTACATTCGTTTTAAAAATTACCCCCGTATGGAATCAACTCTCTATATTAAGAATATGGTCTGCAATCGTTGTATTATGGTTGTTAAGCAAGAGTTGGAAAAGTTGGGGATTTCTGCAAAGGAAGTGAAGTTGGGGGAAGTATATCTAGAATCTGCTCTCGATAGGAAACAACAACAGGAGCTGTCCGAGGTTTTGGAAGCCTTGGGCTTTGCACTGATAGATGATAAGAAAGGTCAATTGATCGAACAGATAAAAACCTTAGTCATACAGTGGGTGCGTCAGAAGGAGAATGAGAGGAATATGAACCTGTCCGATGTGCTCGCCGAAGAGCTTAAGCATGATTACAATTACCTATCCAATCTTTTCTCCGATGTCGAAGGTATCACGATTGAAAAATACCATATTGCTCAAAAAATCGAACTAGTGAAGGAATTATTGGTTTATGACGAACTTTCTCTTAGTGAAATTGCCTACCAGCTGAATTATTCCAGTGTTGCATACCTTAGCAACCAATTTAAAAAGGTTACAGGACTTTCCCCAAGCCATTTTAAACAGATAAAAACTGATAAAAGAAAGCCCTTAGATGAGGTGTAAAGGCTGTAAATCTTACAACTCTTTTCCAAAATAGTGTAACGCCGGTCTAACCGTTTATTGTCAATTTTGTTATTGTAATAATAGTAAACGATATGGCAATAGATAATAAAAAAACTTTCTATCTTCCGCTTGAGGGCGTGCACAGTGAGCATTGTGCGATGATTGTCGACAAGGGGCTTGCGCAGGTGCAGGGAATAGAAAGCCACAACGTTGAACTCAACAACGAACGCGCTAAAATTGTCGTGGCAGATAATGCTGTTCCTTTGAAAGCTATAAAAACCATCAAAGATTTAGGTTACGGCGTGACTACTGTGAAACAGTCATTTCCCGTATTGAACATGACCTGCGCAGGCTGTGCGGTGAGTGCAGAAAGTACGGTCAAAGCGGTAGAAGGGGTGTTGGGTGCTTCTGTAAATTTTGCAAATACTACGCTATCGGTAGAATATCTGCCCAATATGACCAATCCCGCTGCTTTACAAAAGGCGGTACAGGATGTGGGTTATGACTTGCTTTTGGAGGACGAAAGTACACAACAGGAAGCACTTGATTCCCTGCATGAGAAGAAGTACAAAAAGCTGAAAAGCAAAACGGTTTGGGCAATTGTATTGTCGCTTCCCGTAGTGGTGATCGGAATGTTTTTTATGAACATGCCTTATGCGAACGAGATTATGTGGCTGTTTTCCACACCAGTTGTGCTATGGCTTGGTAAAGACTTTTTCGTTAATGCCTGGAAGCAAGCCAAGCACCGTTCGGCAAACATGGATACATTGGTGGCATTGAGTACAGGGATAGCCTATATCTTCAGCATGTTCAATATGTTATTCCCAGCGTTTTGGCACAGCAAGGGGTTGCATCCACATGTGTATTTTGAAGCCGCAGCAGTGATTATTGCTTTTATTCTGCTGGGTAAACTGTTGGAGGAAAAAGCCAAAGGGAATACCTCTACAGCAATTAAAAAATTGATGGGCTTACAGCCTAAAACAGTAATTCTTATCCTTTCTGATGGAACAGAAAAGCAAGTGGTTATTGAGGATGTACAGGTCGATGACATTATCTTGGTCAAGCCCGGAGAAAAGATTGCTGTGGATGGTATGGTGACTGAGGGCAGCTCATACGTAGATGAAAGTATGTTAAGTGGGGAGCCGGTGCCTGTACAGAAAACAGGAGGCGAGAAAGTCTTTGCAGGTACGATCAACCAAAAGGGGAGTTTTCGCTTTCAAGCAACGAAAGTGGGTAAGGAAACGATGTTGGCTCAGATTATTCGAATGGTACAGGATGCGCAGGGAAGTAAAGCGCCAGTACAAAAATTAGTGGATAAAATTGCAGGGGTATTTGTTCCTGTCGTAATCGGTCTTGCAATTTTGACCTTTGTGATCTGGCTTGTGTTCGATGGTAGTGAGGGGCTTGTCCACGGCTTGCTTGCAGCAGTGACTGTGTTAGTTATCGCATGTCCTTGTGCATTGGGGTTGGCAACACCTACAGCTATTATGGTGGGCGTGGGAAAAGGTGCGGAAAAAGGTATTCTGATTAAGGATGCAGAAAGTCTGGAGCTGGCAAAAAAGGTCAACGCGATTATTTTAGATAAAACTGGAACCATTACTGAAGGCAGACCCGAAGTCACCGGTATCCAATGGTTCAACGATGACGATACGCATCAAAACATCCTGTTGAGCATCGAAAAGCAATCCGAACACCCATTGGCCGAAGCTGTGGTTAATTATTTCGAAACTTTTCCAAGGTTACAAACTTTGGAAAAGTTAAAACTATCAGATTTTGACAGCATTATTGGCCAAGGTGTGAAAGCATCGCATAATGACGAGACTTATTACGCTGGCAATAGGGTACTATTGGCTGATAAAGGCATATCCATCGATGCAAAATTACAACAGCAAGCAGATGAGTGGAGCGGCTTGTCCAAAACAATTATCTGGTTTTCTAACAGTAAAGAAGCATTGGCCGTATTGGCTATTTCAGATAAGATTAAGGAGACTTCTGTCGAAGCGATACAGACGCTTAAGGATATGGGGATTGAGCTCTATATGCTGACAGGCGATAATGAAGCGACGGCAAAAGCAATTGCGGAGCAGACCGGTATACCGCATTATCAGGCAGAGGTATTGCCGCAGCAGAAAGCAGATTTTGTCAAAGAGCTGCATAAGCAGGGAAAAATAGTAGCGATGGTTGGGGATGGCATAAACGATAGCACAGCTTTGGCAACCGCCGATGTCAGCATCGCGATGGGTAAAGGAAGTGATATTGCCATGGATGTAGCGAAAATGACCATTATCTCTTCCGACCTGAACAAAATCCCCGAAGCCATTAAACTGTCTAAGCAGACCGTGGCAACTATCCGTCAAAATCTCTTTTGGGCATTTATCTATAACTTGATTGGCATTCCGATTGCAGCAGGTATCCTGTATCCAATCAATGGGTTCTTACTGAATCCAATGATCGCGGGTGCTGCGATGGCGCTGAGCAGTGTAAGCGTGGTGAGTAATAGTTTACGGTTGAAGTGGAAAAAATGAAAGATTGTATAGTGGGCGACTGGAATCTGTAAATTTCACAAATCAAACAAGAAATTATACAACAATATCTAGAGGTATTATACGGATATTTGTAGTGTTAAGAAGTAATCAAAGGAAAAAACAATGGAAAATAAAGCATTTAAATTTAAAACAAACATCAACTGTGGAGGTTGTATTTCCACAGTAACACCTCATCTTGACGGATTGGACGGCATAGAAAAATGGGAAGTAGACACCGCAAATAAAGACAAGATCTTAACTGTTGAGGCAAGCAGTGCTACAGCACAGGAAATTGTGGCTACTGTAGAAAAGGCAGGTTTCAAAATTGAACCTGTGCAAGTTTAATTTTTAAAATCAGAAACAATGAAGATATTATCTTATATTATTACAGCATGTTTTGTCATGTTGGCGACCGTATCCTTTGCGCAAGTGAAGAATGCCAAAACAGAAACCGTTGAAATTAATGGAAATTGCGGTATGTGCAAGCGCACAATAGAGAAAGCGGGCAATGTAAAAGATGAAGCCCAGGTTGTCTGGGATATCGATAAGAAAACCGCAAATATTACTTATGATGCGAAGAAAACGAATGTAGACACTGTTCTGAAACGTATTGCGCAGGCCGGCTACGATAATGAGAAGCATCTGGCTTCTGATGAGGTTTATGAAAACCTACATGGTTGTTGCCAATATGAACGCGAATTGAAGCAAGCAAAAGCAACAGAAAAAGAAGGGGCTGTCTAAAAAGGTTCTCGAAACTTAAAAACGCGTCATTGCGAGAAGCGCAGCGACGAAGCAATCTGCGTTTTTGACATCATCAGATTGCTTCGTTACCTCGCAATGACGATGATGTTTAGTTTTTTTGACACCTTCTTCTTTTTATAATTAAAATGAGAAATATCTCTCGGGATTTAACTTTTTGTTGTGTTGCAATACTTCGTAATGTAAATGTGGGCCGGTACTTCTACCAGTGCTTCCCAACAATCCTACAACCTCGCCAACTTCTACACGTTGTCCTTTCTTCACTCTCGTGCGGGTAAGATGCGCATAGCGGGTTTCATATCCGTTGCTGTGTTGTACCATCACTACATACCCATATTGGCCTTTGTAACCCGCGAAAGTGACTTTACCCTTGGCAGTAGCGCGCACAGGATCTCCAACTCTGCCTTTTAAATCTACGCCTGAGTGCATTTCGCGACCTCTGTTGGTGAAAGGGTTTCTGCGATATCCAAAGCGGGAAGTTACTCGTCCGCGATGTGGCATGCCCAATGGGATTCCCTCTAATTTTGCGTCAATATTTTTGAGCTCTCTTTCATAGAAAGCAGCGAGCTCGGTCCAGTTCTCTTCGCCCTCTTCCACTGGTCCTCCAGCATTTTTGATGGAAATTGCTTTTAGCCCTCTTTTTTTCATCTTTTCATTGATCCGCTCAATTGTGCTATCAATGACATGAAAAGATTTTTTCATTTCCTCGTTGGTCATCTGATTGTTGAAGTCATCTATTTCCAACTGGCGATTTTGGGCTTTGAGCTTATTTATTTTCTGGTCGTAGACCTGTGTATATTCCTCAGAGGTCTTTTGTCTTACAAAATAGATCAATGAAAACACACAAACACATAATAATCCAATTATTGAAAACAAAACCTTCTTCCAATGTGTTAGAAGTAATGTGGGAACTTGAATGTTTTTCTTAGGGGAACCGTCGGATTCTACAATAACAACGGCTGTTTTTTTCTTTAGCATAGCTTCAATAATAAAAACCTTTATTTTTTATACAGAGCCACAAAGGTAGGCTATCAAGACCTTTAATCTCAATATTTTACCTTTTTTAACATTTTTAACACTTGTTTTTGATGTAGAGCTTCCTCTACACAGAAGGTATTTGTAACAATTGGAAGTGGGGATAGGTAAAGAAGTTTAAGAAGGCCTGTCCAAGATATATAACAGACAATTTACAAAATTACCTAAGATTAATAAGTAGTTTTGTTAGTATGGGGACAAAGAGAACAGGTTTGTTTTTTATTCTTTTCTTGTATTGCATTCCGTTGCTGCTTATGGCGCAAGAGAGACCGACTATTGTCCAACGTCCGATTACGTGGAACGCGGAGCGCGAACGCCTCTCTTTGGAATATTTACAGAATCGTCATGGTTTCGTTAATCCTACAGTCCAGATTGATCCTCGAATGATTGTTGTTCATTGGACGGATGTGCTTTCCGTGGATAAGACTATTCGCACCTTTAATCCTGTTCAGCTTCCTGGGAGACCACAATTGCAGAAGGCCAGTGCCTTGAATGTCTCAGCTCATTTTGTGATAGGTCGAGATGGCAGTATCTTTCAGCTGCTTCCTGAAACAACTTTCGCCAGACATACTATCGGGTTGAATTATTGTGCGATAGGTATCGAGAATGTGGGATCTGCCCGATATCCACTAACCGAAGCACAGCTAGAAGCAAACACAAAGTTGATTCAATATCTCATGACGAAATATGGTATTCAGTATGTTATTGGACATCATGAATACCAAGATTTTAGAAATACATCCTGGTGGAAAGAGACCAATCCCGATTATCTCACGCAGAAATCTGATCCAGGAGCAAACTTTATGGAGCGATTGCGCTTGAACCTTGGCATGAGCCAGCACTTAGCAGTGCAGTAATTCTTTTCTATTTTTATGCATCTTCGTGCGTGTTTTGATGAGTTTTAAGACTATGATTTGCTTTTTTGTATATTTTTTTAAAAAAGATTTGCAAAAACTTGCAATCTTAAAAAGAATACTTTAACATTGTAGTACCTAATTTTTGGTATGTATTTGTAAACTAAAGAATAAGACATTTAATTATATATAATCCGATGCGTTTTTTTGCGCTCGGAAAAAGGAGTTAATTAACCATAAACGATCATTATTAACTAAAAGACAATGAGAAAAGCTATACTGTTTTCTGTTGCTTTGGGGATGATCAGTTATCAGGGTTTTGCCTTAGATCGCCATGTTGACTGGCGTTCAAGCAGCCCTCTTAAAACTGAGGTTCCTAAAATGTTTGAAGAGCAAAGCACCATTCGGGGTGTTGTTCGTGATGCCAATGGCCCACTGGCGGGTGTAACGGTCAGTGTAATTGGAAAATCTATTTCTGTGCAAACTGATGCAAATGGTGCCTTTAGTATCGAAGCAGCGACGGGTGACCGTTTGCGGTTTACGAGTCTAGGGCATGCGCAACAAGAAGTTACCGTCACTTCGGGAACGGTAAATGTGACTTTACAAGCTGAAGATACCGCTCTGGATGAGGTTATCGTAACAGCAATGGGTATTACCCGTGAGAAAAAAGGCTTAGGATATGCCGTCCAAGACCTGGGAAGTGAAGAATTGATGAAGAATAAGACAGCTAATATTGTCAATTCTTTGGCTGGTAAAATTGCAGGTGTAAATGTTACCCAAACCAGTGGGGGTGCGGGTGCAGGGGCAAGTATTATTCTTCGGGGAGGAACCTCCTTAGAGCGGGATAATCAGCCTTTGTTTGTTGTGGATGGTGTGATTTATGATAATTCAACTAGTGTGAATGGTAATAGCCTGTTTGATGGAGGTTCGTCCACTAACTCCACCTATAGTAACCGTGTGATGGATATTAACCCGGAAGATATTGAAAATGTATCGGTATTAAAGGGGCCTGCGGCGGCAGCGCTTTATGGGTCACGGGCAGCTGCTGGGGTTGTCTTGATTACAACTAAAAGCGGTAAAGAAGGGACTGCAAGTGTATCGGTAAATTCGCGGATGATTTCTAATTGGGCTAATCGTTTGCCAGAATATCAAAATCGTTATAAAAGAGGTTTCTATCAGCAAGATGGTACTTTGATGGAAGGCGATGCGACAACGACTATGGGATCTTGGGGAGCTAAGTTCGGTCCAAATGATGTGATGTATGATAATATGGGTGATTTCTTTCAATCGTCCACTTCTTGGGATAACTCGGTGAGTGTTTCAGGAGGATCAAAAAATGGCAATTTCTATTTGTCAGCATCCGATTTTAGACAGAATGGTATTATTCCAGGTACAGAGTACGAAAAGACTACTGTTCGTTTCAATGGGCAGCAAAACTATGGCATTCTCAAAGTCGGTGCAAATGTTGCTTATTCTAGTGCCGACCAACTGAGTTCTCTAACGTCAGGAGGGTTGTATGGTCACGGTGGCGCAGGTGCTGTACAGGGTGCGTTTATTTGGCCGCGTGACATGAATATGTCGCATTGGCTGAATGAGGATGGGTCAAAATATCGTCCTTTTGATTGGGAGCAGGTTGCTAACGACTTCGATAATCCGTACTGGATAATGAATAAAATGCCAAGAACGGACAATACCAAACGTTTAACAGGTAGCTTCAAAGCCAGTGTAGACATTGCGGATTGGTGGGATATACACTATACGGTGGGGATTGACCGTTATACGCAAAAAACAAACCGATTTACAGAGCCGGGTTCAGGTGTTAATCAGATTTATCAAAATGGATTATTGTCCGAAAATGATACAGATTTTCAATATCTGAGTTCAAACTTGATGACTAACTTCAAAAAGAAGTTTGGTGATTTCGACATGAATTTATTGGTCGGAACGATGGCTGAGATGACAGATGTTGAGTACAATGGACGCAAGGCATGGAATTTTATTATTCCAGGATTCTACGCCTATACCAATACTACTCTTACAGATAGGGCTGCTGCTCAGCAAAGAACACAAAAGCGGATGGTGGGTGTGTATGGAGAATACAGAGCATCGTACAAGGATTTTGCGTATGTGACTGTTACCGGACGTAACGACTGGACCTCTACTTTGCCGATTCATAACCGCTCTTACTTTTACCCTTCGGTATCGGGAAGTTTTATCTTCTCTGAGTTTATTCCAGAAAACAATATCTTATCCTTTGGTAAGGTGCGTGCCTCCTGGGCTAGGGTAGGTAAGGATGCAAGCCCTTATGTAACCAATACGTATGTGGTTACCCCTGCAGAATATACCTTGTATAATAACGGTGCGGGTGTAGGTGTTCGTAATGACTGGTTAAGGGGTAACCGTGAGTTATTGCCAGAGATTACCGAATCGCAGGAGTATGGTTTGGATGTTAACTTGTTCGGCAGCAAATTAGGATTGGAATTTACCTACTATAAGAATAGAAGTATTAACCAATTGATGCAACCACGTACTTCTCAAGCTACGGGTTATATCTTGATGTGGACAAACGCTGGCGAAATTGTTAATAATGGGCTAGAATTATCGGCTAAAGTTTCTCCGATCAAGAAAGAAGATTTTAGATGGGATTTGACACTAAACGCTTCGAGAAATAAAGGACGTGTAGAAAATCTTTTACCGGGTTTGGATGTACTTTATGTGACCGATGTACAAGTGGGAAATGCAAAAGCCGCTTCTTTCAATGGAGGTAATTTTATGGCAATTTCTGGGTCGAAGTGGCTAAGAAGTCCAGAAGGACATTTAGTATTAAACCCGCAATCAGGAATGCCACAATCTGATGGATTGGTGACACATGAAATTGGAAATAGAGAACCAAAGCTTTTTGGCGGTCTCAATAACAATTTCCAATATAAAAACTGGAATTTATCGTTTCTTTTGGATTATCGTATAGGTGGGCATGTCTATAACGGAACGGATTACTATATGACTGCTATGGGGATGAGTACACGCTCTATGGACCGCGAGAAATTGACGCTTACAGGGGTGGTGAAAACCGGTGAAAATGCCGATAAAACACCAATCTATTCAGATGTACAAACTTTTGAATACGAAACAGGTAAAATGTACCAAATTGGTAATCAAACCAGAAGTGGTGAGGATGTCATTAACAGTTATTATCAGAGTGGTGGAGCATACAACCTTGAGTCGGCGAATTATATGACGGATACCAATTGGCTGCGTCTGCGTACTATTTCATTAGCCTATTCTCTTCCGAAAACAACTTTAAGTAAAGTAAAGGCTATAAAAGGTCTGACGGCGACTGTAACAGGTACTAACCTATTGGTGTGGACCAATTATAAGGGCATGGATCCGGAAACATCTGCAGCTGGGTCAGGCGCTATAGGTTCCAGCTCTGTGGGAATTGATTACAATGGTGTCCCTGCCACAGCAGGTGTGACATTTGGACTTAATGTGACTTTCTAAAAACAAGGACATGAAAAAATTATCATATATATTAGGAGTATTGTTGCTCTTAAACTTGACTTCTTGCGAAAAGTGGCTGGATGTGAACGAAAACCCCAGCCAAGCGAATGATGAGGTGCCTACTCCAGATTTAAGGCTTAGATCTATTCAGATGCAGTTTATTGATGCGTATGAATCTTCTGGAACCAGAGCGGCGTGGATTACACAGAATATTACTAAGAATGGAGCTTCCACGAACAATGATTTGATTGTTCGCTGGGATTTCCCCCTAGCGTCCACAACATGGCCTTATCAGGCTTGGTTTGTGTTTACTGCGGGCAATCTGGAGCCGATGATTAACAAGGCAACAGAAGAAGAGGCTTGGCATTACGTGGGGGCAGGACAGCTTATTCACGCATGGGGTTTTATGCTGATGTTGGATTTGTATGGTGAGATGCCGTATACGGATGCATTAGGTTCTGATGTTACGCCTGCTTATGATGATGGTAAGACAATTTTCTACGGCTGTTTGGATATGTTGGATAAAGCTATTGAGAATTTATCAAAACAGCAGGGTGTGACTGCAACACCATTGTCGGGAGGTGATATTTGGAATGGTGGAGACCCGCAAAAATGGCTTAAACTAGCGTATGGTTTAAAAGCGAGATGGTTGAACAACTTGAGCAAAAAATCTTTCTACGATCCAGATGCTGTATTGGCTGCTTTGGAAAAAGCACCTCAATCAATTGGAGATAATACTGTAATGGATGCAATCAATACAGACGAAACCAATATTTCTGGCATAGTGCGCTCTATGCAGCATGGAAACTTAGGCGGTACAGGTAATAAAATGTCGAAATGGTATACGGATTTGTTAACGAACTCTTTTACAGGAGGCTCTAAAGTAGTAGATCCTAGAGCAGTACGCATCATACCAAGTGCAGAGTTCTATAATAGTACTACTGGCAAAAAAGAATGGCGCTTATCAGAAGGTGTCGACCTGATCGGATCGGATATTCGTACAAAAGGCGGACCTGTGCTGTTTGAAATTATGGCAACCAAAGCAGATGCTAATACTACCCATCCTTCTGGCTATGTTAGGGCTGGCAATGATACAGAGGCGGCTAATGCGAGTTTCTTCAATAGATGGTACACAACGAATGCTACTGCAGATAGGCAGGGAGACTCAGTCTATGTGTCTGTATATTCGGATCGTTTGGACTGGGTGGCAGCCGTACGTGAGGCAAGAAAAGATGCTGATGTTCGGAATGACCAATACTTGGCAAGTCGTTATAATGGTATGCGATTGATTAATCCAAACTTTAATGACGAAACAATTAATGTAAATTCGACAGGGAGTTTTTATATCCGAGCAGATGCTCCTGCCCATTTATTGACTTACCATGAGATGTGTTTTATTAAAGCTGAAGTATTATTGCGTAAAGGAGATGCTGCTAATGCTTTAACCGCCTATAAGGCAGGTATTCGTGCGCACATGGAGGCAATGAATGAGAAGTTGAGGGAGTACGATCAAAGTAAGTATGGAAAACAGGTTATTTCTGAATCTGAAATTGCAGCATTCTTGTCAAGCAAAGCCGTTGCACAAACAGCCGGTGAATTGAGCATGGCAAAAATAATGCAACAAAAACAGATTTCAATGTCGTTGACTGTACAAAATTGGAATGATATGCGCCGTTTTAACTATTCGGCTCCACATCCACAGTTTGGTGTAGTATATCCAGATTTTGCGAGACCTTTTGAAGTCGCTTCGGCAACAGTAGCGGAGTGTTATCCAGGAGCTTCTCCTTCGGATGTTCGTTATTGGCCACGCCGTATTCAGCAGTGTAGCCACGAGAGAAACTACAATTCAGAAAATTGGTTGGCTTCACATCCAGAGGCAAACCTAAGGAGTATCCTTTCTGCCCCTGTATGGTGGGATATCGAAGAATAATCATAGTTTGAATTTTTTGTTTAGTGAAACTTCCGGAGTCTGAAAAATGACTTCGGAAGTTTTTATTTATAGAACATCCTTTAAAATTGGATTTTCTTGTTTATGTTTGTTAGGCAATTAAAAACGCATAAATATGAAAAATTATTTTAGTATCCTCGCTGTATCAGTGGTTTTGTTGCTTTCTTGTAATGCGCAGAGCAATAAATCTGCAGAGAACGGCAAGGGAAGTTCCTCTAATACATCTTCTGGTCCGATTCTAACTGCAGCAGATAGACTATCTGCATATCTGCCATTACTGAAAGATAAGAAAGTCGGGCTCATGGGTAACCAAACTTCAGTTGTTGGGGAACAAAAAGAGCATCTTGTTGATGTGTTGGTGCGAGAAGGTGTGGATTTGAGATTTGCTTTTGCGCCTGAGCATGGATTTCGTGGAGAAGTAGAGCGTGGAGAGAAGGTGAGTAATGAAGTTGACGAAAAAACAGGGTTGCCATTGTTCACACTGTATGGAGGCAATGAGAAACAAGATTCCATTGTACAATCTATTGATGTAATGATTTTTGATTTACAAGATGTTGGAGCTCGTTTTTACACCTACATAACCTCTTTGCACCGTGTTATGGAACTTTGTGCGAAGCATGATAAAGAGTTGATCGTGTTGGATCGTCCTAATCCCTGTGGTGATCAGGTTGATGGACCCGTGCGCAAGGACGATAAATTCAAATCCAATGTATCTTTCCATAAGATTGCTATGGTGCATGGGCTTACTGTAGGGGAGCTTGCAAAGATGATCAACGGAGAGAAATGGTTAGAAGAGGGGCGAACTTGCAGATTGACGGTTATTCCAGTAGAGAATTGGAATCATGGAATGATGTATGAACTTCCGGTTGTTCCTTCGCCAAGCTTACCAAATCATCTTTCTGTGCGTTTGTATTCGTCTTTGTGCTTGTTTGAAGGTACAGAAATTTCTGTGGGGCGAGGGACAGATTGGCCCTTTCAAGTGGTGGGTTACGATAGTCCTGTATATGGCGATTTTCAATTTGTTCCAGGGGAAAAGGCTGGGATGGCGAAACATGTCGAAGGTAAAGGAGATACGATGTATGGGTTAGATTTAAGAGATTTGAATGCTGATGAACAGAAATTTACGTTGAAATACGTTTTAGACTTTTATAATAAGATGCCGGACAAGAGCAAATTTTTTAGTAGAGCTGAGTTCTTTGATAAACTTGCAGGTACAGACGAACTACGGAAGCAGATTGTTGCAGGCTTATCCGAAGAGGAAATCCGCAAAAGTTGGGAAGAGGAACTGTACGAGTACAAAAAAAAGCGATCGGAATACCTGTTATATGCTGATTATGAGTAAGTAATGCTTGTTTTTGCTTGTTATTTATATAAACACGCCTTTGTGCGTGTTTTTTTTATATATAGCAAGAATTTGTTAAAAGATGCATAAGTGTTTTGTAATTAACATTTCTTAACTATATTAGTGTCGGTTTTTTGCGTGTATTTATAATTTCTCGTACAAATATGCAAAAAACATAAAACTTACTTATGGTGAAATCATACTATTTTAAAATAAACTAATCATGAGAAAATCTTTACTATTTTCTGTAATGGGCATGTTCTTAGCATCTTCTCCTACGTTTTCGTATGAGATGTTTGCCGGAGAGCGGGAAAGCACTTCCTTATCTATTGAAGGGATTTTGCCTTTTTCGAGCTCTGTTTTCCAGAACACGGTAAGCGGAACGGTCACAGGATCTTCCGGCCCTATCGAAGGTGTGACGGTCTCTGTTGTGGGAGGAACAGCCTCTACGCAGACAGATGCTAATGGGCGTTATACCATTCAGGCCCCGCTGGGGTCAACATTGCGTTTTTCCTCGGTG
>Ga0079224_100003209_pt1 | contig 20449 bp, 17 predicted proteins | sample Stecom2015_FD_80414 | JGI IMG/M metagenome (GOLD analysis project Ga0079224, IMG submission 80414) | Agricultural soil microbial communities from Utah to study Nitrogen management - Steer compost 2015 | ecosystem: Environmental > Terrestrial > Soil > Agricultural land | place: USA: Utah...
CACGAAGGCGACAACTCGGCGGTCCTGCCCACCGACACCCAGAAGAACACCGTCTACGCCTTCGCCAAGCAGCAGCCGGTCGGCGAGATAGAGGACTTCGCGCTGCGACTGGGCCGGCACTTCGTCTCCTCCCAGCCGACGGTGCACGGCGCCCGCATCCTGGTCGAAGAGCACAGCTGGGACCGGATCCCGGTCGGCGGCTCCGGGCACGACCACACGTTCCTGCGCAGCAGCGACGAGAAGCGCACCACCGCGGTGACCATCGACGGCGACCGCGAGCACGTGGTCTCCGGGCTGAAGGACCTGCTCGTCCTCAAATCCACCGGCTCCGAGTTCTCCGGCTACGTCAAGGACGAGTACACCACGCTCGCCGAAACCGACGACCGGGTGCTGGCCACCGCGGTCACCGCGCGGTGGCGGTACTCGAGCACCGACGTCGACTGGGGGAAGACGTTCGAATCGGTGCGCTCGGCGATGCTGGAGGCGTTCGCCGTCACCCACAGCCTGGCGCTGCAGCAAACGCTCTACGAGATGGGCAAAGCCGTGCTCGCCAAGCACCCGGAAGTGGCCGAAGTGCGGCTGTCCCTGCCGAACAAGCACCACTTCCTGGTCGACCTGTCGTTCTGCGGCCTGGAGAACAACAACGAGGTCTTCCACGCCGCCGACCGACCGTACGGGCTCATCGAAGGTGTCGTGAAGCGCGACGACGCCGAAGAGGACCCCATGGCCTGGTACAGCCTGCCGGAATTCTGAAGTCCCGAGAAGAACCACCGCGCGTCCAACGAGGACCGGAGCGGGGTCGCCGAGCAACCGGCGACCCCGGTCACCACGACAGCTCCCGCGCCGTGCGGACGGCGAAACCACCCGTAACACCAGCGAAAAACAGCAGTCAGCAGCTGGCAGAAGGATGAGATCACCGGTTTTCCCGCGTTCCAGGAGCCCCCATGCCCTTCTTCCGGACGCGACGCAAGAGCAGCCCGGCGGAATCTGATTCGCACCCGGTGGACGAAGTGCTGCCGGCTGGTCGGATGACCGTTTACGGGCTGCAGCACGTCGTCGCCATGTACGCCGGCGTTGTCGCCCCACCGCTGATCATCGGTGAAGCCATCGGCCTTCCCCCGGTGGAGCTGGTCCTGTTGATCGGGGCCAGCTTGTTCTCGGCCGGCATCGCCACCCTCCTGCAGTCGCTGGGCATCTGGCGCGTGGGTGCCCGGCTGCCGTTCGTCAACGGCGTCACCTTCGCTTCCGTGGCACCGATACTGGCGATCACGGGGCAGCAGGACGGGACGCAGAACCCGCTGTCGGTCGTCTACGGAGCGGTGCTGGTTGCCGGGGCGCTGGCCTTCTTGGTGGCGCCGGCCTTCTCCCGACTGGTCCGCTTCTTCCCCCCGGTGGTCAACGGCACCGTCATCACGCTGATCGGCCTGTCCCTGATGCCGGTGGCCATCAACTGGATAGCCGGCCAAGACCCTGGTGCGGCCGACTACGCCGCCCCGGAGAAGATCGCCCTGGGCGCGACCGCGTTCGTCCTCGTGCTGCTGTTCAACCGGTTCCTCCGCGGGTTCTGGAACCGCATCGCCCTGCTGCTGGGGCTGGTGGCCGGCACCCTCATCGCCTGGCCGTTGGGCCAGGTGGACGCCACGACCTTCCGCCAGGCGCCGATCTTCGACGCGCCGCTGCCCTTCGCGCTGGGAGCCCCGTCGTTCAGCATCACCGCCACGGTCGCGATCTGCATCGTGATGCTGGTGGCCATGATGGAGAGCACGGCGGACATGATCGCGCTCGGCGAGATCGTGGACCGCCCGGCCGACGAGCGCACCATCGCGGCCGGGTTGCGGGCGGACGGCGCCGGCAGCGCGCTCAGCGCGGTCTTCGGCGGCTTCACCTGCAGCGCCTTCGCCCAGAACATCGGCCTGGTGGCGTTGACCCGGGTGCGCAGCCGCTACGTGGTGGCCACCGGTGGCTTCCTGTTGATCCTGTTAGGACTGTTCCCTGTGGTGGGCGCGGTGATCGCCCTGGTGCCGCAACCGGTGCTCGGCGGCGCAGCGCTGGTGCTGTTCGGCTCGGTCACCGCCAGTGGCATTCGGACGCTCAGCAAGGCGAAGCTGAGCGACCCATTCAACGCGCTGATCGTGGCCGGCTCCCTGGGCATCGGCCTGATCCCGGTGGTGGCACCGGAGTTCTACGCGCACTTCCCCGAATCCCTGCGCACCATCCTGGATTCCGGCATCAGCACCGGGTGCATCGTCGCCCTGCTGTTGAACTTGCTGTTCACCACCACCCGGGGCGGGACGCGGACCGCGCTGTCCGGTTCGGACACCGGCGAACCGGCGACCGGGTAGCGCAACACCGGAGCAACAAAGGATTTTCTTCCCCACCGCTGCTCCAGGCGCTCCCCCGCACGTCCGGAGCAGCGGGTCATGACTCCGAACGCAGCAACCAGCACCGCTGCACGACCTCTCCCCCACTGCTGCTTCCATCCGAAATTAACGGGCGATAACCGGAACGCTGGTCCCAATGTCGCAATTGGATGCTGCGCTCAGCTGCATTTCGAGAATATTGCGCAACACATTCATCGCTCCGTCGTTTTCCGCGTGAAGTTGCACCAACCTCTGGGAGCAGCAATGCGGATGCGATCTCTGATCACTGCGGGACTGATCGGCATGTCAGTCGTCGCAGTCCCGGCCACGGCGGCCGGGCAACCCTCCGGCGATCCGCTCGCTGAGCAGCAGTGGGGGCTCGACCAAGTGCGGGCCCGCGAAGCGTGGGGCACGAGCACCGGGGAGGGCGCGGTCATCGCCGTGGTGGACACCGGCGTCGACCTCGAACACCCGGACTTGAAGCCGAACCTGGTCCCCGGCGCCACTTTCGTCTGCGAAGAAGAGCCAGCGCCCTGCGGGAACGGGGACTGGAAAGGAGTTGACGGGGTAGGACAGGAAACCGACGTGCACGGCACGCACGTCGCCGGCATCGCCGCGGCGGCGGCCAACAACGGCACCGGCATCGCCGGCGTCGCACCGAACGCCAAGATCATGCCGATCAAGGTGCTGGAGAACGGCTCCGGCTCGTTCGCCGACATCGCCGCCGGCATTCGCTACGCAGCCGACCACGGTGCCGATGTCATCAACATGAGCCTCGGCGCGCAGCCCGGCGCCCAGCTGCTGACGCTGCTCGGCCTGCAGTCCGAGGCCAAGGACGCGATCGCCTACGCCCGGGAGAAGGGCGTGGTGGTGATCGCCTCGGCGGGCAACGACACCTTCCCGCTGTGCGCCACCCCGGCTTGGGAGCCCGGGGCGCTGTGCGTGACCGCGACCGACCAGGAAGAGAAGCATTCGCTGTACTCCAACTTCGGGATCAAGCCCGACATGAAGGTGGTCGCCGCCCCGGGCGGGGCCAGTGGGGACTGCACCGAGGACGTGATCTCCACGGTTCCGCGGGGCACCGGCTCGAGCGAGTGCGGGGGCGCCGACTACGACGCCTTCGCGGGCACGTCGATGGCCGCCCCGCACGTCTCCGGGGTCGCCGCGCTGCTGGCTGCTCAGGGGCTGGACGCCGACGGGGTGGAGGAAGCGCTGTTGAGCACGGCGCGCAACCCCTACCTCGACACCCGCGGTGTGTACACCCCGCTCGACGGCTACGGGATCGTCGACGCCGCGGCCGCACTGCACCACCGCTCCACGTGAGAGCTGCGCCGGCCGCTCGCCGGCGCCTCGTTGCCGCCCCGGGTGCGCCTGCCGGGGCGGCAACAAACCGAAAAGCCTCGACCAAATCGCGAAATACGAGGAGAATGGCCCCGCCAGTCGATGTTGCGCAGATCGCGGAAGGGGTCGTTCGTGGACTTCTCCAAGCTGTTCAAGCTGGTCTCGCCGGCCAAGCACGTTTCGCACGGGCACTCCAGCAGTGCGCCTCGGCGCTACCGCTCCAGCAGCGATCACCGGCGCCGCTTCTCCAGCAGCGATCATCGGCGACGTCGCTCCTCCAGCGACTACCGACGGCGCAGTCTCAGTTGACCGGGCCGCCTGCCGACGATGGTGTCCGCTGATACTTCAGCTTCCTACTACTCCGAGGAGACCAGCTCACCAGCCACCAGGCAGGTGCTCGCCCCCGGAGAACTGCTCGCCACCGGTTACCGAGTAGTAGCGCACTTGCGCCGGGGGAGCCGGCTCGACGTCTACGACGTCTGGAGCGAGGACCGGAGCTGCCGCTGCGTGGCCAAGACCCTCCGCCCGGATCGGGCCGACGACCAGCGCGCTCTCGGCTGGCTGCGCAACGAGGGCGTCATGCTCACCCAGCTGACCCACCCGAACCTGGTCCGCGGCTACGAGATCGTTCAGACCCTCCCCCCGGTGCGCCCGGCCGTCATCACCGAAACCGTGCCCGGCAGCACGCTCGGCTACCTGATAGCCGAGCACGGCCCCCTGGACCCGCCGGACGTGGCGGTGCTGGGGATGCAACTGTGCTCGGTGCTCGGCTACCTGCACCGGCGCGGCTGGGTGCACTTGGACGTCAAACCATCCAATGTGGTCGCAGTGGGCGGACGAGCGGTGCTGCTGGATCTGAGCCTGGCCTGTCGGATCGGGGAGCGCAGCTCCGCCGGCACGTTCGACTACCTGTCCCCCGAGCAGGCGCGGGGTGCCGAGATGACCCCGGCCGTGGACGTCTGGGGGCTCGGCGTCACCCTGTACGAGTCGCTGTGCGGGCGCACCCCGTGGGCCGACTTCTCCCACCGGGAGCGCACCAGCAACGGCGGCCGGTACTACCCGCAGACCGATCAGGTGGCCGCCCCGCTGCGCACCTTCCGCAGGGACGTCCCGGCAGCACTGGCCAAACTGGTCGACACGTGCCTGGAACCGGCCCCGGGAGCGCGGCCGACCATCGCCGAGGTCTCCGCCCAGCTGAGCGACTGGTGCGGGTTGGACCCGATGACGGTGGGGGCGGAGGACTAGCGGCGGCGCCGGAACGCCACCGCGAAGGCGACCAGCGCGACCGCCAAGGCGATCTGTCCACCGAGCACGATGCGGTTGACGCTGACCGCCGGGTGCCAAGCGACCTTCCCGTCGGCGGAAACGGAGAACGCGCCGACCGGTTTGCCGACCACGCCCACGCCCCGATCGCCGCCGATCCGGCCGAAGCGGGTCTTCGCCACCGGGACCAGGACGGTGTCGCCCTGCCGGACGGGTTCGCCGAACACCTGGTTGGGGGCCGGCCGTCCGGCCAGGTCTTGCGGTGTCCCGCTGCGCTCTTCCTCGGCCATCGCGTCCCTCCGCAAACGGCGCTGTCCTGCTTCCAGTGGCACCAGCCACTGTAGTCAGCTCCGCGCCAAGTCGCGGAGGGCCTGCTCGTCCAATCCGGTCAGCTGGCGGACCTCGTCCGCATCGGTGCCGCCGTTGTCCAGCGCGCGGACGAAGAAGCCGGCCAGCGCCCGGGCGTTGGCCGGTTCGTCGAGCACCGAACCGGTGGTGGCCGCGACGTAGTCGGTGATCCGCTGCGCCGCCGCCGGGGCGGCTTCCCGGAACGCGCTGAACACCGCGGCGTACCTGGTCACCAGCTGTCCGGGGTGCAGGTCCCAGCCCTGGTAGAAACCGTGCTCGAGGGAACGCCTGGTCAGCTCGTAGTGCGTGCGCCAGCCGGACCGCACCTGGTCGCCTACGGGCAGCACGTTGGTGGAACCGTCGGAGAGGAATATGCCGGTACCGGCCGCCGACACCTGCATGACGTGGCGGGCGAAGTCGCAGGCCCGGTGCGCCAGGTGCTGGTGCTCGGCGGTCAACCCGCAGCTGGCGGTGTAGTCGTAGGTGCCGAAGTGCAATCCGGACACCCGGCCACCGGCCGCCCGCACGAACCGGGGCAGCGCGATCCGCCCCTCCGCGTCCACCACGGACTGCGGCGTTTCCACCTGGATTTCGAACCGCAGCGAGTTGTCCGGAATCCCGAGCTGCTGCTCGAGCAGTTCCAGCAGCTCGACGAAGACCTCCACCTGCAGCGCGCTGATGACCTTCGGGAAGGTCACCACGAAACCGCTCGGCAGACTGCCCCACTGCTGCAGCAGGGCGGTGAGGAAGATGTCCAAGGTGCGGATCGAACGGGCTCGCAGCTCGGGGGTGTCGAAGGACTTCACCCGCAACCCGAAGCAGAACGGTTCGGCCCCGTCCTGCAACCACCCGGCGACCACCTCGGCGGCGCGTTCGGCGTCGGCGTCCTCGACCTCGTCCGGGCGGTTGCCGTAGCCGTCTTCGAAGTCGATCCGCAAGTCCTCCACCGGTTCCCGGCGGAGCTTCCAGCGCACCCGCTCGTGCACCGCGGGCGCGATCTGCGGGGCGAGCCCGAGGATGTCGGTGAAGTCCTCGGGCCCACCCGCGTGTTCGTCGAGCGCGGCGAGCGCCTGCTGACCCCACTCGCGGACCGTGCCGGCCCCCACCTGGTCGGCCGGGACGTAGCAGGTGTGCACCGGTTGCCGCACCTGTTTGGTTCCGGGGTACACCTGCTCTTTCAGCTCGTCCACGGCGGACAGCCGGGAGAGCCGGGCGGAAACCGCTTCGGACCGCAAGGAAATCCTTGGCACTTACCCGCTCCTTCCGGGAACCCGGGAGCCCGCTGCGGGCTCCCGGCCGGTGCTACTCAGTCGATCTGCTCATAAGCGGGCAGGGTGAGGAAGTCAACGAACTCGTCGGAAATCGCCACCTGCTCGAACAGCTCGACGGCCTTGCTGAGGTGCTCCACCGGGAAGCCGGGCTCGGCCCGCAGCTGCTTCTCGGTGTCCGCCAGCACCTCGCGGACCAGGTCCTTGGTGACCCGCTCGCCGCTGGCCAGCACGACGTCGTTGTGCACCCACTGCCACACCTGGGAGCGGGAGATCTCGGCGGTGGCGGCGTCCTCCATCAGGTTGTGGATGGCCGCCGCGCCGTTGCCGCCCAGCCAGGACACCAGGTACCGGACGCCGACGTCGACCGCGCCGCGCAGGCCCTCCATGGTCTTCTCACCCGGGGTGGAGGCCACGTCGAGCAGCTGCTCAGCGGTGATCTGGACGTCCTCGCGGGTGCGGTCGATCTGGTTCGGCTTGTCGCCGAGGACCTTGGTGAACTCCTCGTAGCAGACGTCGACCAGGCCGGGGTGGGCGACCCAGGAGCCGTCGAAGCCGTCGTTGGCCTCGCGCTTCTTGTCGTCGTGCACCTTGGCCAGCGCCTTCTCGTTGGTGGCCGGGTCCTTGGTCGGGATGAACGCGGCCATGCCGCCGATGGCGAACGCGCCGCGCTTGTGGCAGGTGCGCACCAGCAGCTCGGTGTAGGCGCGCATGAACGGCGCGGTCATGGTCACGGCGTTGCGGTCCGGCAGGATGTACTTGTCGGAGTCGCGGAAGGTCTTGATGACGCTGAACAGGTAGTCCCAGCGGCCGGCGTTGAGACCCGCGGAGTGGTCGCGCAGCTCGTAGAGGATCTCCTCCATCTCGAACGCGGCCGGGAAGGTCTCGATCAGCACCGTGGCCCGGATGGTGCCGTGCGGGATGCCCAGCTCCTTCTGGGCGTGGGTGAACACGTCGTTCCACAGGCGAGCCTCGAGGTGGCTCTCCATCTTCGGCAGGTAGAAGTACGGGCCGCTGCCCCGGTTGATCAGCTCCTGCGCGTTGTGGAAGAAGTACAGGCCGAAGTCCAGCAGCGCCGCCACCACGGGCTTGCCGTCGACCAGGACGTGCTTCTCGTCGAAGTGCCAACCGCGGGGCCGGACCAGCGGAACGGCGTGCCGCACGTCATCGCGCAGCTTGTAGTGCTTGCCTTCCGGCGAGGTGTACTCGATCTGCTTGCGGACCAGGTCGTACAGGTTGACCTGGCCGGAGACCACGTTGTGCCAGTGCGGGGTGTTGGCGTCCTCCAGGTCGGCCAGCCAGACGCGGGCGCCGGAGTTCAGCGCGTTGATCGACATCTTGCGCTCGGTCGGGCCGGTGATCTCGACCCGGCGGTCCAGGATGTCGGCCGGCGGCTCGGCGACCTTCCAGTCGCCCTCGCGGATGTGCTTGGTCTCCTCCAGGAAGTCCAGCCGGCCCTTCTTGGCGGCCTCTTCCCGACGCTGCTTGCGGCGCTCCAGCAATTCGTCCCGGCGAGCGCCGAAAGCCCGCTGGAGCCCGGCCACGAACTCCAGCGCCTCCTTGGTGAGGATCTCGTCACCGCGCTCGACGGCACCGCCGAGCACCTGCACACCCTGTGGCAATTCGGACATGGGAAGTCAACCTCTTTCTGCTGCGGGGTATTCGGACGGTGGCTGCTGGCTCACCTTGCCGCGCGGAGCACGTCTTCGCACCTGGCGATGCGCGACGACGAGGCTCGCATGCGGTACTCCTCAGTTTTTCTGCATCGTGGATGTTAGTTTCCATATAGCGTTCGAAGCAACTGAGCTGTGGCACCCGCAACCGGCTAAACTGCGGCTCAGCCCGCTATGTGGAGGGGAGTTCAGCAATGACTACTGGCTCGCGCCAGACGAACGGCAGCGGAGGCGTGCAGTCGGTCGAACGTGCCTTCGAACTCCTCGAGCTGATGGCGGACGCCGGTGGCGAGGTGGCGCTGTCCGAACTCGCCGACAAGTCCGGGCTCCCGCTGCCGACCATCCACCGCATCGTCCGAACCCTGGTCGCAGCCGGGTACGCCCGCCAGCAGCCGTCCCGCCGCTACGCGCTGGGCTCCCGACTGATCCGGCTCGGCGAAACCGCCAGCCGCGCCCTCGGCTCCTGGGCCCGCCCCTACCTGGCGGAGCTCACCGAAACCACCGGGGAAACCTCGAACATGGCGGTGCTGGACGGAGACCAAGTCGTCTACGTGGCGCAAGTGCCGTCCCAGCACTCGATGCGGATGTTCACCGAAGTCGGGCGGCGGGTCGACGCGCACGCCACCGCGGTCGGCAAAGCCGTCCTGGCGACCCTGCCCCCGGACGAGGTCACCCAGCTGCTCACCCGCAACGGCATGCGCCCGCAAACCGAGCGCACCATCACCAGCGTGGACGCCATGCACGAAGAGCTGGCGCGGATCCGCCGGCAGGGCTACGCCGTCGACGACGGCGAGCAGGAAGTCGGGGTGCGCTGCTACGCGGTCGCGGTCCCCGGCGCCCCCGCCGGCGCGGCGATCTCCATCAGCGGCCCGGAAGGGCGCATGGTGCGCATCTCCACCGACGAAGTCATCCCGCTGATGCAGCGGCTGGCCCGCGAACTGTCCACCGAGCTCAACGTCAGCCGCTCGCACTGAAACCGCGGGGGCACCCCCGCGCTACTCGAACTGCTCGACCAGCTCGACGACCCGCTGCTCCCACCGCTCCCCGTGCGGTTCCAGGGTCAGCTCGCGGACGTCGTCCGGCCGCCGCTGCAACCGGACGGCCAAGAAGCTGTCGGCGAGCTGCTCCGCCATCCCCGATCCCCACTCGACCACCACGGCCGACTCGGTGAGATCGGTGTCCAGGTCCAGGTCGTCGATCTCCTCCAAGCCGCCCAACCGGTAGGCGTCGACGTGCACCAGGGCCGGCCGGTCCGCCACGTCCGGCCGGTGCACCCGGGCGATCACGAACGTGGGCGACGTGACCGCTCCGGTGACGCCCATGCCGGCGGCGATGCCCCGGGTGAGCACGGTCTTGCCGGCCCCCAGCGGCCCGTCCAGCAGCACCAGGTCACCGGCCTGCAGCAGGGCCCCCAACCGACGCCCGAAAGCCAGGGTGTCCTCTTCACGCGGCAGCTCGACCGTCCGCAGGGCAGAGCTCACGACCGGCACCTCCCGCACGCTCTCCTCACCAGTTCCGCCAACTGCTCGGTGACCAGCTCGGGGCGCTCCAGCATCACCTGGTGCCCGGCCCCGCTGACCTTCACCAACCTGGCCGCCGGCAACTCCCCGGCCAGCACCTCGGCGTGCGGGGAGAACGGGGTCACCCGGTCCGCCTCGCCAGCGAGGATCAGCACCTCGCACCGGCGCAGCGCCGCCAACGCGGCCCGCCGGTCGTGCTCGCTGAGGGTGTCCAGGAAATCGGTGACCACCCGCACCGTGGTGGCCCCGATCATCTCCGCCATCAGATCGACGACCTCCGGCGGCACATCGCGGTCGCCGAAGGAGAGGTTGCGCACCAGCCGCCACGTCACCTGGTCCCCGAGCCGCCGGGTCCGCTCCACCAGCTCCGGCTGCACCCCGGCCAGCACCGCCAAGCCCCGCGGCAGCGGGTTCCGGCGGGACAACCACGTCTTCCCCAACCCGGAAGACCCCACGTCGCCCGCCGAAGTGCTCATCAACGCCACCCCGCGCACCCGGTCGCGGAACAGCTCCGGGCGCTGCTCGGCCAACGCCATGATCGTCATGCCGCCCATCGAATGGCCGACCAGCACGACGTCCCCGGTGGGTGCGACGGCCCGCAGCACCGCGTCGAGATCCCGACCGAGCTGCTCGATCGTGCTGCCGCTCTTGGTGGACTGCCCGGAACGTCCGTGGCTGCGCTGGTCGTACAGCACCAGGCGGACCGGCGGGTCGGCGAGACCGGGGAGGTCCCGCTGCTGGAAGTGCCAGCACCGGGAATCCAGCGCGAAGCCGTGCACGAAGACCACCGTGACCTCGGCTTCCGCCCCACCCGCCGGCAGCACTTCCCGCACCACCAGCGGAACCCCGTCATCGGCCGCCACCGTGGACTGGCGGTCGACGGGGAGCCGCCCCAGCGGCTCCTCCTGGGCGGCGGCGCGCCGGGCCATCGCCCGGGTGCTGTGGGCGAACGCGCCCACCACCGCACCGGTGGCCGCGGCCCCGACCATGCCGCTCACCCAAGCGGCCGTCTGCCAGACGGACCTCACGCGGGCTCCCGCGAGTCCACCACGGTCCGGCTCACCCGCGGCCGGTACATGCCGGTGACGATCTCGTAGTGGATCGTGCCGATCTTCTCGGCCCACTCGGCAGCGGTCGGCTCACCTCGATCTCCCGGGCCGAACAGCACCACTTCGTCCCCCACCGCCACTGCGTCGTCCCCGCAGTCGACCACGAGCTGGTCCATGCACACCCGGCCGACCACCGGGCGGCGCTTGCCGGCCAGCCACACCGACATCCGACCGGACAGGGTGCGCGGCACCCCGTCCGCGTACCCGACGGGAACCAGCGCCAAGGTGGTCGCCCGTTCCGCGGTCCACAGCTGCCCGTAGGAAACACTCTCCCCGGCCTCGATCCGCTTGGTCAACACCACGGACGAGCGGAACGTCATGGCCGGCCGCAGCCCGTGGTCGCCGTGCTGCGGCACCGGGTCCAGCCCGTAGACGGCGATGCCCGGGCGCACCAGCTCGAAGTGCAAGTCCGGGCGGGTCAGCACGGCCGCCGAGTTGGCCAGGTGCCGGATGGGGGTCAACCCCGCCGCGCGGGCCTGCTCGTAGGCCCGCTGGAACCGGTGCGCTTGCTGGTCGATCGACGGGTGGCCGGGTTCGTCGGCGCAAGCCAGGTGCGACCACACCGCGACCACTTCGACGTGCCCGTCGGCCTGGGCCTTCGCCGCCTCCTCGACCAGCACCGGCCACAGCTCGGCGGGACTGCCGTTGCGGGACAGCCCGGTGTCGATCTTCAAGTGCACCCGGGCGGTGCGCCCCTGCGCGGCCGCGGCCGCCGCGATCCTCCGCAGTTCACCGCTGGAGGAAGCCGAGAGGTCGATGTCGGCGGCAATGGCCGGGGCGAAATCCACGTCCGCGGTGTACAGCCAGCACAGCAGGGGAACGGTGAAGCCGGCCTCGCGCAGCCGCAGCGCCTCGTCGAGGGTGGCCACCCCCAAGCTGTCGGCGCCGGCTTCGAGCGCGGCCCGGGCGACGTGCACGGCCCCGTGGCCGTACCCGTCGGACTTCACCACGGCCATGGTCCGAGCTCCCGAGTTGCGGGCGAGCCCGGACAGCACCGTCACGTTCCGGCGGATCGCGCCGAGATCGATTAGCAGATCAGCGTGGTAGGACTGGGCAGTCATGGCCCTGCCATCGTCGCACACCACCCGGGGACGTTCCGGTGCTCACCCCGGCTGACCAGCGCTCCCGTCAGCTGCGGCCGCAGGCCCGGACCCGGCGGATGGCTTCCGGGACCGCCCGCAGCACCCCGGACGCCCCGGTCGGCGCGCCCGGCGCCCCGCCGGCGGCGATCTCCGCGGCCAGGGTGTGCACGTAGGCGGCGTAACCGCAGGCCAGCCACGGATCGATGCCGGCGGCCAGCAGCGCCCCGATCAAGCCGGAGAGCACGTCCCCGGAGCCGGCGGTGGCCAGCCAAGCGTGCGGTGAGTGGTTGACCAGCACCCGCCCGTCCGGGGCGGCGATCAGGGTGGTGTTGCCCTTCAGCAGCAGCACCGCGTTGAACCGCTCGGCGACTTCCCGGGCCTTGGCGACCCGGTCGGGCCCGGGCTTCTCCCCCACCAGCCGGGCGAACTCCCCCTCGTGCGGGGTGAGCACCAGCGGGGTGTCCGGGTCCCGGGCGTCCCACAACGTCGGGTCGCTGCTCAGCAGGGTGATCGAGTCGGCGTCGGCGCACACGGGGTGGCCGTCCTCGAGGATCCCGGCCAGCACGTCCCGGCCGCTGGCCCCGGTGCCGATGCCCGGGCCCACCACCCACGCCTGCACCCGTCCGGCGTCCCCGACCGAACCGGTGGCCACCACCTCCGGCCAGTGCGCCCGCACCAGGTCGGCGACCGGACCGGCGTAGCGCACCATGCCCGCTTTGGCCTGCACAGCAGCGCCGGCGGCCAGCACCGCGGCCCCCGGGAAGCGGGCCGACCCGGCGGCGATCCCCACGATCCCCTGGGTGTACTTGTTGTCCTCCGGGCCGGGAACCGGCCAGTTCGCCCCCACGTCCGCCGCCTCCAGCAGGTGCAGCTCGGGGTCGTCGAGGTGCCCGTCGAGCCCGATGTCGACCACCTCGGTGCGCCCGCAGTGGGCGGCGGCGGGGGTCAGCACGTGAGCGGGCTTGTAGCCGCCGAACGTGACGGTCACGTCGGCGTCGATCGCGGCGCCCTCGATCGCCCCGGTCAGCGGGTCCACCCCGCTGGGCAGGTCCACCGAGACGACGGGGACGTCGATGCGGCGGGCCAGCTCGGCGGCCACCGGGCGCAGCCCACCGCGGGCGGACAACCCGACGATGCCGTCGACCACCACGTCGGCCCGGTCGAGCGCCCCCGCGGCCTGGGCACCCACCCCCGCGGTGTCCGCGTGCTCGTCCTGGGCCGGCACGGCCCGCCCCCCGCTGCGGCGCAGCGCGGCCAACCCCGCCGGGTGCGCTTTCTCCGGAGCCAGCAGGACAGCGGTGACGCCCGCTCCGCGGCGGCGCAGGAAGTGCCCGGCCCACAGGGCGTCTCCCCCGTTGTTGCCGGCGCCCACCAGCAAGGTGACGTGGCGACCGGCCACTCCTCCGGTGCGCTCCTCGAGGACCTGGGCGGTGTGGACCGCGACCGCGTAGGCGGCCCGACGCATGACCTGCGGTTCCGGTACCCGGGTGAACAGCCGGTCTTCGGCGGCGCGGATCTGCTCCGGGGTCCACACTCCTAGCATCTGCTTCCTCCTGGCTGTGGTGCGGCCGGAACGAACTCCGGTCTGCTGTTCTCGGAAGACGACCAGCGGTGCCGGGAACTCTAGCGAGTCCCGTCCGGGGCGGAGCGGACCGCCGGTTCAGCGGCGTTCCGCGACGACGAAGGCGACGGCGGCACCTGCGTCGTGGGTGAGCGAAACGTGCCACGCGCTGACCCCGCGCTCGGCGGCCACCTGGGCCAACCGCCCGCCGATCCGCAGCTCCGGTCTTCCCCCGGGCCCGCTGACGACCTCGCAATCGGCGAGCCGGTAACCAGCGGGGGCCCCGACCGCTTTGGCGGCGGCTTCCTTGGCGGCGAACCGGGCCGCCAAGGAAGCGGTGGAGCGGGGTTGGCCGTCCGGGCCGGCGCGTTCAGCCGGGGTGAACAGCCGCTCGGCGAGCGCGGGCGTGCGCCGCAGGGCCGCGGCGCACCGGCTGATCGAGACCAGGTCCGTGCCGATGCCGACGATCATCCGGTGCTCTCCGGGACGAGCACCGGCTCACTCGACGGTGACGGACTTGGCGAGATTGCGCGGCTTGTCCACGTCGTACCCGCGGCCCCGGGCCACCTCGGCCGCCAGGACCTGCAGCGGCACGGTGGAGACCAGCGGCTGCAGCAGGGTGGGCACCTGGGGCACGGTGATCAGCTCGTCGGCGAACGGCCGGACCGTCTCGTCGCCCTCCTCGGCGATGACGATGGTGCGGGCGCCGCGCGCCTGGATCTCGCGGATGTTGGACACCATCTTGGCGTGCAGCAGGGCCCGCCCGGTCGGCGACGGCATCACGACCACCACCGGCAGGTCGTCCTCGATCAGCGCGATCGGGCCGTGCTTGAGCTCGCCCGCGGCGAACCCCTCGGCGTGCATGTAGGCCAGCTCCTTGAGCTTGAGCGCGCCTTCCAGCGCCACCGGGTAGCCGACGTGCCGGCCGAGGAACAGGACCGCCTTGGCGTCCACCAGCTCGTGCCCGATCCGGCGCATCTGCTCCACTGTGGAGAGGGTCTTGCGGACGGCCTCGGGCATCTGGGCCAGCTCGTCGAACTCGCGGGCGACTTCGTCGGCGTACTTGGTGCCCCGGGCCTGCGCCAGGGCCAGGCCCACCAGGTAGTTCGCGGCCACCTGGGCGAGGAAGGTCTTGGTCGCGGCCACCCCGATCTCCGGGCCGGCGTGCGTGTAGAGCACGGCGTCGGACTCGCGGGGGATCTGCGCACCGTTGGTGTTGCAGATGGCCAGGACCCGGGCCCGCTGGGAGCGGGCGTGCCGGACCGCCTCCAGGGTGTCGGCGGTCTCCCCGGACTGGGAGATCGCCACCACCAGGGTGTCCCGGCCGAGCACCGGGTCGCGGTACCGGAATTCGCTGGCCAGCTCCACCTCGACCGGGATGCGGCACCAGTGCTCGATGGCGTACTTGGCGACCAGCCCGGCGTGGTAGGCGGTCCCGCAGGCCACCACGAACACCTTGTCCACGTCCCGCAGGTCCTGCTCGGTGAGCCGGAGCTCGTCGAGCACGACCCGGACGTCGGCGTAGTGGCCGCGCAGGGTGTTCTGCAGCGCCTCCGGCTGCTCCTCGATCTCCTTGAGCATGAAGTAGTCGTGGCCGCCCTTCTCCGCCGCGGAGAGGTCCCAGTCGACGGTGAACGGCTTGCCGACGGCTTCCGCACCGGAGAAGTCGGTGATCTCGTACCCGTCGGCGGTGATGGTCACGACCTGGTCCTGGCCGAGTTCCACGGCCTGCCGGGTGTGCTCGATGAACGCGGCGACATCGGAGGCCACGAAGTTCTCCCCGGAACCGACCCCCACCACCAGCGGGGAGTTGCGCCGCGCCGCCACCACCTTGTCCGGTTCGTCGGCGTGGGTGACGACGAGGGTGAAGGCCCCTTCCAGGCGCCGGGCCACGGCGCGCACGCTGGCCGGCAGATCGCCCGCGGTCCGACCGGACTCGTAGGCACGGGCGATGAGATGAGCCGCGGTTTCGGTGTCGGTTTCGCTGGCCATCTCCACGCCGTCCGCCTCCAGCTCGGCGCGCAGCTCGGCGAAGTTCTCGATGATGCCGTTGTGGACCACCGCGAGCTTGCCGCTGGCGTCCCGGTGCGGGTGGGCGTTCCGGTCGTTCGGGGCACCGTGCGTGGCCCACCGGGTGTGCCCCATGCCACTGTGCCCGGCGAACTTCTCCGCCTCGACCTCACCGAGCCGCTTCTCGAGGTTGGACAGCGCGCCGGCCGCGCGTTCCACGGCCAGGCCGCCCTGTCCGTCCAGCAACGCCACGCCCGCGGAGTCGTAGCCGCGGTACTCGAGTCGTCGCAGGCCGTTCAGGACGACGTCGAGGGCCTGCCGATGTCCTACATAACCAACGATGCCGCACACCCCGCCCAGCGTAGCTACCTCTCTTGGTCTGAACCTCCGGAGGAGGCGGCGCGGGGGCGCGAACCAAGCAGCCGGGGGATGGGCTGGCCGGAGGCCGCCGGTCCCGATCGGCACCACCGGCGGCCTCCGCACCGCCTCAGTCGCGCAGCCGCAGGGCGCGCAGCGCGTTCTCCTTGTAGATCAGCGGCTTGACGTCGTCCTTGATCTCCAGCTTGGCGAAATCGGCGAACCACCGGTCCGGCTGGATGACCGGGAAGTCGGAGCCGAACAGCACCTTGTGCCGCAGCATCGAGTTGGCGGCCCGCACCAGCTGCGGCGGGAAGTACTTCGGCAACCAGCCGGACAAGTCGATGTAGACGTTGCTCTTGTGGGTGGCGATGGAGATCGCCTCGTCCTGCCAGGGGACTGACGGGTGCGCCATGATGATGGTCAGTTCGGGGAAGTCGGCGGCGACGTCGTCGAGCAGCATCGGGTCGGAGTAGCGCAGTTTGATGCCGTGCCCGCCGGGCAGCCCGGCGCCGATCCCGGTCTGGCCGGTGTGGAACAGCGCCGGCACCCCGTGCTCGGCGATCGCCTCGTACAGCGGGTAGAACCTGCGGTCGTTGGGTTCGAACCCCTGCAGGCTGGGGTGGAACTTGAAGCCGCGCACCCCGTGCTGTTCGACCAGCTGGTGCACGCGGCGCACCGCCGCGGCTCCCCGCCACGGGTCCACCGAGCCGAACGGGATGAGGACGTCGTTGTTCCGGGCCGCGCCTTCGGCGATCTCGACCACCGAGTTGGGCGGGTGCCCGGTGGCGGTCTCGCAGTCCACGGTGAACACGACGGCGGCCATGCCGCGCTCGCGGTAGTGCTGCGCGATGGCGTCCAGCGACGGGGTGCGCTCGGCCCCGGACTTGAAGTACTTCTCCGAGGCCGCCATCAGCTCGTCGTCGAGCGAGCGGTGGCCGCTGCTGTCGATCTCCACGTGGGTGTGCACGTCGAGGGCGGTGATCGCGTCGAAGTCGACGGCGCACTGGTACTTGCTCATCAGGACCTCACTTCGGCGGGCAGTTGTTCACCGACGCTCTGCCGGTGCTCGTGGAACCGGTGTTGCCATTCCGCGGCGATCGCTTCGGCGCTCCAGCCGCCGTCCCGGTAGGACTGCACCACCACGTCCGGGTGACTCCACAGGCTCAGCCGGTCACCGCCGATGCCGATGGCTTGCCCGGTGATCTCCCCGGCCTGCTCGCTGGCGAGGAAGGACACCGCTCCGGCGGCGTCTTCCGGCGCGCCGAAACCGAGTTCCCGCCTGACCTGGGCGGGCAGCGGCTTTCCCGCCTTGAGCGCTTCGACGTGGGGCTGCAGGAACGGCACGGTTTCGGTCATCGCCGTGGCGGCCACCGGGATCACGGCGTTGACGGTGATGCCGAACTTGGCCAGCTCCATCGCCCAGGTGCGCACCATGCCGAGGATGCCGGCCTTGGCCGCGGCGTAGTTGGTCTGCCCGAAGTTGCCGCGTTGCCCGGCGGGCGAGCCGACGCAGATGATGCGCCCGCCGCTGCCCTGCTGGCGCATCTGCACCGCGGCGGCCCGCACGCAGGTGAAGGTGCCGCGCAGGTGGACGTGCAGGACCTGGTCGAAGTCCTCGTCGGTCATCTTCCACAGGACCTTGTCGCGCAGGATTCCCGCGTTGGTGACGAGGACGTCGAGCCGTCCGTGCTCCGCGATCGCGGTGTCCACCAAGGACTGGGCTGCCTCGGCGGTGCCGACGGCGGCCGCGACGGCGCAGGCCTTCCCGCCCTGCCGGCGGAGGGCCTCGGCCGCGGATTCGGCGGTGTCCGGGTCGATGTCGTTGACCACGACCGCGGCGCCCCGGCGGGACAGTTCTTCCGCGTAGGCCAGCCCGAGTCCGCGGCCGCTCCCGGTGACGATGGCGACTTTGCCGGTCAGGTCCATGCTGCTGCTCCCCGGTGTCGAGTTGGTCCACGAAGCATGAGAGCATCGATTGTGGAAAAACTCAATGGTTTATGAGTGCTATTGTTTTGCGTGGAACTGAACGTGGAGGTCCACCATGAACGGCAAGCGCGCGCTGACCGACGACCCCGGCTTCCTGCTGTCCCGGGCCAGCGGAATGGTGGCGCGCTCGGTCAGCAAAGCACTGGCCCCGCTCGACCTGCGGGTGCGCTCGTACTCGCTCCTCGCGCTGGCGACCGAGCACCCGGAGGGCATCGCGCAGCGCCAGCTCGCCGACATCATCGGCCTGGATCCGAGCCAAGTGGTGGCCCTGGTGGACCAACTCGAAGAACGCGGCCTGGTCGCCCGCACCGCCGCCCCCGGCGACCGCCGCACCAAGCTGGTCACCGCCACCGAAGCCGGCCGCCAGCTCTACGACGAGGCCCACGCCCGGGTGACCGAGCAGGACACCCACCACTTCAGCCAGCTCTCCCCGGCGGAACTCGAGCAGCTGGTCCGCCTGCTGCGGCAACTGGCCTACCCCGCGGAACCGGCGGCCGGCTGAGCGGCGTCAGCCCTCCCCGGAGCGGACCTTCCCCACCTCGCCACCGGCGAACCGCTCGCGCAGCTCGTGCTTGCGGACCTTGCCGCTGGCGGTCCGCGGCAGCTCGTCGAGCACGACGAACGACTTGGGGATCTTGTACTTGGCCAACCGCTTCCGCAGGTGCTCGACCATCTCCGCCTCGGAGACCTCGACCCCGGGCTCGAAGGTGACGGCGGCGCAGCCGACCTCCCCCCACTTGCTGTCCGGCACCCCGAAGACCGCGGCCGCGGCGACACCGGGCACGTCCAGCAGCACGGCTTCCACTTCGGCCGGGTAGATGTTCTCCCCACCCGAGATGATCATGTCCTTGATCCGGTCCACAACGGACACGAAGCCGTCCTCGTCCGGCACGCCCACGTCCCCGGAGCGGAACCAGATCCCGTCCACGAACGCGGCCTCGGTGGCCTCCGGCAACCGCCAGTACTCCCGGAGCACGTTGGGCCCGCTGATCTGGATCTCCCCGCGCTGACCGGGAGCCACCGGGTTGCCGTTCGAATCCACCACCCGCACATCGGTGAAGAAGTGCGGCACCCCCGCGGTCCCGACCTTGCGCTCCACCTCGTCGGGAACGAGGATCAACGCCCCCGGACCGGTCTCGGTGAGCCCGTACCCCTGGCACAACCGCACACCCCGCTCCAGATAGGTGCGCAGGGTCCGCGGCGGCACCGGAGCGGCGGCGACGATCACCCGGCGCAACGACGACAAGTCCGCCCCCGGCCAATCCGGGTGCGAGCTGAGCGCGTCCAACATGGTCGGCACGCCGAAGGTGAAGGTCACCTTCTCGCGCTGCACCAAGTGCAGCACCCGCCCCGGGTCGAAGCGCTCCTCGATGTGCACCCGCCCGCCTTTGAGCAAAGTGGGCAGCGACATGAAGTTGAGCGCCGCGGTGTGGAACAGCGGAGCGCACACCAGGGTCACTTCATCGCTGGTCAAGTCCAGGTCGACGATGGGGTTGAGCGCCGCGAAGGTGACGTTCCCGTGGGTCAGCACCACCCCTTTGGGGCGCCCCGTGGTGCCGGAGGTGTACATGACCAGGCACGGGTCCTCGTGGTCGACCGGCACGTCCAACCGGCCGGTGCCCGCCTCGGCGATCAGCTCCTCGTACCCGGCACCGGCACTGGGATCGCCGATCACCACCGGAACCGGATCGCCGGCCTGAGCCGCGGCCTCGGTCGCCGTCCCACCCGCTTCCGCCGAGTGGATCAGCACCGACGCCCCCGAATCGCGCAGCGCGAACGCCACCTCCGGCGCGGTCAGCCGACTGTTGAGCGGGACGAAGACGGCCCCGAGCAGCCCGCAGGCGAACAGCACCTCCAGGTAGGCGGGGTGGTTCGCGCTGAACAGGGCGACCCGATCCCCCTTGCCCACCCCCAGGCCGCGCAGCGCGTGAGCGAGTCGGGTGACCCGCTCGGCGAGCTCGGCATAGGTCCAGCTCTGCTCTCGGAAACTGATCGCGACCCGCTCCGGGCTCAGGCGAGCCCGCCGGTACGGCCAGGACCCCACACCTTGGTTGTGCATGAGCGACTCTCCTCCCACGGGGGCAGGCTTCGAGCAGTCCGCAGTTCACCGAGCCGGCTGGTGTTAGGTCGATCACTGAACGCAACCGGGAACATAAAAACAACAATGATTGAAGTAGTCAATAATTAATTCCGCCCTGCGGCAGCGGTCGGAAAACGCGGCAGCAAGGGAACTTTCCTGCCACCACCCGCACGGAAGTTCCCTTGCCGGAACGCACCACCCGGCGGACGACCGGCCGACAGCCCCTGCGCGCCCGCGGCAGCGGATTCGACCTGGTCAGCGCATTCCCCCGCACCGGAGCGACGAGCAGAGCGCACGAGCGGCCGAGTGATCACCGCACCCCGGGCACAGGTCCGCTACCGTGCTTTCCATGGCCCGAACTGCCAAGAAGGCTCCGCCGTTGCGGACGGTGTTCGACGAACTGTCCCGGCGCGGCCCCCACGAAGTACTGCACGGTGACCTCTCCGTGGCAGGTCTCCCGGGTCTGGTGTGCACCCCGCGCAGCGGGC
>Ga0079224_100003210_pt1 | contig 20449 bp, 19 predicted proteins | sample Stecom2015_FD_80414 | JGI IMG/M metagenome (GOLD analysis project Ga0079224, IMG submission 80414) | Agricultural soil microbial communities from Utah to study Nitrogen management - Steer compost 2015 | ecosystem: Environmental > Terrestrial > Soil > Agricultural land | place: USA: Utah...
CCCCCAGGCCCGCCGACTCGTCATTCGTGTGCCGACTGGTCGATGATGTGCGCCCGGTCAGCCGCCGGCCCGGTGCTCGTCCGCGACGGATCGAGCCGCTCGGTTCGCTCGCAGGGCACCGACGACCACGAGAACGAGCGCGCCGGCGTACGTGCTCATGGCGACGATCAGGATCACGTCCGCACTGACTCCGGCCGCCACGAGCACAAGGTCGGCAACGGCGACGGCGAGCGCCACGGCCCCGGCCACGATCAGCCACGGGCGAGCGGCGACGTGTCCGGCTCGCCACGCCTCGGGTGAGCTCTTGGTGGCGCGGGTCCGGATCCCGATGCCCATGTTGGGGCCGAAGCCGGGCGCGGTGGCCATCACGGCAAGCATGACGAGCGAGACTGCGATGACGAGCAGTCCGGCACCGGTCGTCAGAGCGATCAGCAGCCCTGGCATCGGGCACCTCCTTCCGCGGCGTTCGACTCAGGCCCAGCCGGTTCCGGCGGCCCGATCGGTCCCGCACAAGAGTCGCAACTCGGCACATCGTTGACGAGTCGGCACATCGTTGACCAGTCGGCACATCGATGACGAGTCGCCGCCGGCGGGGGCGGGAGTGGGACGGGCTCGGCCGGGGTGGCGCCGCCCGGTCAGCTCCAGACGAGCACCTGGGCCGGGTCTTCGAGCACCTTTGCGACGTCGGCGAGCACCTGGGCGCCCAGCGCACCGTCGACCAGCCGGTGATCCATCGACAGCGCGAGCTGGGAGACCCGGCGTGGTGTGACCTCGCCCTGATGGACCCACGGCAGCTCGCGGATCGCCCCGAACGCGAGGATGACCGATTCGCCCGGGTTGAGGATCGGGGTCCCGGTGTCGATCCCGAAGACGCCGACGTTGGTGATCGAGACCGTGCCGTCGGCCATGTCCGCCGGCTGCGTCCTGCCCGCCCGCGCCTTGGCCGTGAGATCACCGAGCGCGACGGCAAGTTCGTGCAACGTCATCCGGTTGGCGTTCTTGATGTTCGGGACCACGAGGCCACGGTCCGTCTGGGCGGCGATCCCCAGGTTCACGTAGTGCTTGTAGACGATCTCCTGGCGCTCGTCGTCCCAGGAGGCGTTGACCTCCGGATTCCGGCGGATCGCGAGGATGAACGCCTTCATCACCACGAGCAGCGGTGTGACCCGCACGTCCGCGAACTCCTTGTCCTGTTTGAGTCGCTCGACCAGTTCGATGGTCTTCGTGACGTCCACCGTGTGGAAGACGGTCACGTGCGGGGCGGTGAATGCGGAGTGCACCATCGCCTCGGCGGTGCGCTTGCGCACGGCACGCGCCGGCACGCGGGTCTGGCGGCCGTCCGCTGAGACGGTCCCGCCCTCGAGCCACGGCTCCTCGTCCCCCTCGTAGGTGGCGAGGGGCTGCGCCTCGGTGCGCTGCTGCTGGGCGAGGACGTCCTCGCGGGTGATGATCCCGCCGGGGCCGGAACCGGAGACGAACGCGAGGTCGATGCCGAGATCCTTGGCCAACCGGCGTACGGGCGGCTTGGCGAGCACTCGCGGATCCCGAGGCGCGGGCGTCACGTCCGTCCCGCTCGCATCCGTCCGGGGCCCCGACGCGGCAGGCGCGGCATCCGGCACGGTCTGCTTGCGTGGACGCCGACCAGCCGTGGCGGGTCGCGTGCCGTACCCGACCAGGACCGATCCCGAGGAGTCCTCCTCCGCCGCCTCCGACACGTCGGAGGCCGCGGGGTCTGGCTCGCCCCTGGCCGGATCGGCGCCGCGCTTTTCGGCTCCGCCGACGATCGAGGATTCGGCCGCCCCCGCTCCGCCGTCGCCGTCCGCCTCGGGCCCTCCCGGGTCGACGTCGATGACGACGATCGGAGCACCCACCTCGACCGTCGCCCCTTCGGCGGCGAGGATCTCGTGGACCCGGCCCGAGTACGGGCTGGGCAGTTCGACGACGGACTTGGCGGTCTCGATCTCACAGAGCTGCTGGTTGGTCGCCACCGTGTCCCCGGCCGCCACCGACCACGTGACGATGTCGGCCTCGGTCAGGCCCTCACCGACGTCCGGAAGTCGGAACTGCTGGTAGCTCGGCACGGGTGCTCCTCTCGGTGGTGCGGTCTCGCGGCGCGGACGCCTGGCTCGAACCCCTAGTAGGTCAGGGTGCGGTCGACGGCGTCCAGCACCCGGTCCAGTCCGGGCAGATAGTGTTCCTCGTGCTTCGAGGCAGGGTACGGGGTGTGGTAGCCGCCGACCCGGAGCACCGGCGCCTCGAGATGGTAGAAGCAACGTTCGGTGATGCGGGCGGCGAGCTCGGCGCCGGGCCCGAAGAAGACCGGTGCTTCGTGGACGACGACCAGCCGTCCGGTGCGCTCGACCGATGCGGCGACCGTGTCGACGTCGAGCGGGGAGATCGAGCGCAGGTCGATGACCTCGAGCTCGGTGCCCTCGCCCGCAGCGACCTCGGCGGCGGCGAGCATCGTCTTCACGGTCGGGCCGTAGCCGGCCACGGTGACGTCTCCGCCACGGCGCACCGTGCGGGCCGCGTGCAGCCCGGTTGTCAGCCCGGCCTCGCTCAGGTCCGGTGCGGTGGCCTCGTCGACCTCGGCCTTGTCCCAGTAGCGGGACTTCGGCTCGAGGAAGATCACCGGATCGGGCGAGGCGATCGCCTGCTGGATCATCGTGTAGCCGTCGGCAGCCGTGGCGGGCGAGACCACGCGCAGCCCGGCGGTGTGGGCGAAGTAGGCCTCGGGGGACTCGCTGTGGTGCTCGATCGCGCCGATGCCGCCGCCGTACGGCATCCGGACTACGACGGGGACGGACAGCCCACCCTGGGAGCGGTAACTGAGCTTGGCGAGCTGGGTGGTGATCTGATCGAACGCCGGGAAGACGAATCCCTCGAACTGGATCTCGCAGACCGGCCGGTAGCCGGCGAACGCAAGCCCGATCGCGGTGCCCACGATGCCGGACTCGGCGAGCGGGGTGTCCACCACCCGGTCCTCGCCGAAGGTCTCCTGCAGTCCGTCGGTGACGCGGAAGACGCCGCCGAGCGGGCCGATGTCCTCGCCCATGAGGAGCACGGAGTCGTCGCGGTCCATGGCGGCACGCAATCCGGCGTTGATGGCCCGGGCCAGCGGCGTGGCGACCGCGCTCATGCGGCACCTCCGGTGGCGTCCGCGTCCGCGTCCGCGAACCCGTTCTCGAACGCGACGAACTCCTCGCGGTCGGCCGCCACGAGCGGGTGCGGCGCCTGATAGACGTGGTCGAACATCTCGACGGCGCCGCCGGCGGCGAAGGCGCGGCAGCGGTCCCGGGTGAAGGTGGCGAGTTCGTCCGCGTCGTGATCCACCGCGGCGAAGAACTCCTGGTCCGCCACACCCTCCGCCTCGAGATGGCGGCGCACACGCGAGATCGGGTCCTTGGCGGCCCAGCGCTCCTCCTCCTCGCTCGCGCGATAGCGGCTCGGGTCGTCGGAGGTGGTGTGCGCCCCCATCCGGTAGGTGACGGCCTCGATGAAGGTGGGGCCACCGCCGGACCGGGCCCGGTCCAGCGCCGCGCGGGAGACGGCGTAGCAGGCCAGCGGGTCGTTCCCGTCGACGCTGACCGACGGGATGCCGAAACCGGATCCGCGTTGGGCGAGCGCCACCGGTGACTGCGTGGCGGCGGGCACCGAGATGGCCCATTGGTTGTTCTGCACGAAGAACACCACCGGCGCGGCGGTGGAGGCGGCGAAGACGAGGGCCTCGTTGACGTCCCCCTGACTGCTGGCTCCGTCTCCGAAGTAGCAGACGACGGCGCGGTCCCGGTCCGTCTCCCCGGTCCCCACGTCGCCATCGCGCTGGATCCCCATGCCGTAGCCGACGGCGTGCAGGGCGTGACTGCCGATGACGATGGAGTACAGGTGGAAGTTGTGGGTGTGGACGTTCCAGCCGCCGTGCTGGGTTCCGCGGAAGAGGGGGAGGATCAGGCTCAGGTCCATGCCCCGCACGTGCGCGACACCGTGCTCGCGGTAGGAGGGGAAGACGTAGTCGCGGCGGCGCAGCGCGTGCGCGGAGCCGATCTGGGCCCCCTCCTGTCCCAGGGACGGCGCCCAGAGCCCGAGCTCGCCCTGTCGCTGCAGCGAGGTGGCCTGCGCGTCGAAGGCGCGGGTGAGGACCATGTCGCGGTACATGGCTCGAACGAGGTCATCGGTCAGCTCCGCGACGTACGGGGCGAACGGCTCGCCCCCGGGACTCTCGCGACGGCGGCCCTCGGCATCGAGAACCTGGAACATCGTCACGTCCGCGGCGGTCTCCAGCGTGGTGAGCGGATCGGGCAAGGTGTCCTCCTCGGCGACGGCTCGGGATGAGCCCTTGTGCGCCGTGCTCGCCGCGGGGGTGGTGCGGCGAGCACGGCGTCGGGTCCGAGGTCCGGGTGGCGACCACGAAACCTACGCCAGCGTAAGCTACGGCACCGTCGGTTGCGATTTGCGGATTTCTCCAAACAACGGCGGGTCGCCGTTGGCAAACCGGTCACCTGCTGTGGGATTCCGCAACCGAGGACGCCTCCGCGACTCCCGCCTCCGCCCCGGGCGAGGCGGCGCGCGAGAGAGTCAGGCTCCGGCCACGGCGGCATGGTCACGCCGCCACTCGCCCGCGATCTCCAGGAACAGGTCATTCGCCTCCGGTTCGCCGATCGAGACACGGACCCCTTCGCCCTCGAACGGCCGCACGAGTACCCCGCGGTCACGTGCTGCAGCGGCGAATGCGGCGGCACGTCGGCCGAGCGCGAGCCAGACGAAGTTCCCCTGCGGATCGGGAATGCTCCAACCCTGGCCGGTCAGCGCGTCGCGCACCCGGTCGCGTTCGGCCACCACCTGACCCACCCGTTCGGCGACCAGGTCCTGGCACGTCAGCGCGGCCAGGGCAGCGGCCTGCGCCAGGCCGTTGACACCGAAGGGCGTGGACGTGGCCCGGAACCCCGCGGCCAGCCGCCGACGGGCGACGGCGTAGCCCACCCGCAGGCCGGCGAGACCGTACGCCTTCGAGAAGGTGCGCAGCACCACGAGGTTCTTGTGCTCGGGCAGCAGGGCGACGCCGTCGGTGGGGTCCGGTCGGCGCACGAACTCGAGGTAGGCCTCGTCGAGGACCACCAGGACGTCTCGGGGGACGGTCTGCAGGAACGCGCGGAGCTCGGACTGGCTGAGCGCGGGACCGGTGGGGTTGTTCGGACTGCACACGAGGACGACGCGGGTCCGTGGGGTGATCGCCCGCGCCATCGCGTCGAGATCGTGGCGCCCGTCCTCGTCGACGGGCACCATCACCGGCGTGGCGCCGGCCACCGGCACCGCGATGGGATATGCCTCGAACGACCGCCACGCCATGAGCACCTCATCGCCCGGACGGCAGACCGCCTCCAGCACGTGGGCCAGGACGGCGACCGAACCGTTGCCGACGACGATCTTCTCGGCGGGCACGCCGAGAAGATCACCGAGTGCCGACGTGAGATCGGTCGCGTACATGTCCGGGTATCGGTTCACGTCCACACCGGCGTCGGCGAGCGCGGCCCCGACGGCGGGCAGCGGCGGGAACGGCAGCTCGTTGCTCGAGAGCTTGTAGACCTGACGGCGCGCCGGTCGGGCACCCGGAACGTAGGACGGCAGGGCGGCGATCTCGGGCCTGAGGCTGACGGGAGGGCGCGACGAAGCCATGGGCGCCATGATCGCGCACCGGCGGCGTCGCGGCGAAGGTGACCACCTGGCGGTCGTGTTCTCGCTCACCTGGCGGCGGTTCGCGGGGCGTCACGCACCGGCCGATGGCAGGATCGGGCCATGAAGTTCGTCATCCGGCTCCTGGTCAACGCCGCAGCGCTCTGGCTGTGCGACTGGTTGTTCGCCGGGATCGAGCTCGCACCGGCGACCTCGACCGGTATGACTCTGCTCTCGCTCGGCGTGGTCGCCCTGGTGTTCACCCTGGTGAACATGCTCGTCCGCCCGGTGGTCAAGCTCCTGTCGCTGCCGTTGTACGTGATCACGCTCGGGCTTTTCTTCCTCGTGGTCAACGCACTAATGCTGATGCTCACCGGGTGGATCACGTCGTTCACCGAGTTCGGCCTCACGGTCGACGGGTTCGGCACGGCCGTCGTGGCCGGGGTCGTGATCGCCATCGTCAGCTGGCTGCTGCACCTGGTGATCCCCGGCAAACGCTGACGCGGGCCTCGTGCGCGGCGGCACGGGCCACCACGCACGAGGGGCGCCGTCAGGACGCGTGGGCCGAGGAGTCGCCGGCGCGGACGACGGTGTCCGGTCCGGGGTGGACGAGGGTCTCCTCCTCGCTGCCGTCCCAGCGGACCGTGAACGGTGGTGAGCCGTCCGGGTTCTTGACCTGGGTCACCACACCCTCGCGAGCGGGCCTGCCCACGACATCGGACTGAGTGACGATCCGATCGCCTACTGCCGCTCTCATCGTCCCTCCTTCTCGTCATCGTCGATCCAGGGCGGTTCCATTGTGCGTCAACGCCGCGGCGGCGGTCACGTCGAGCCGTCCGTACCTGCCGTGATCACGGGGGCGCCACCTCACCGACGCTGGACGTCGAAGACGTACGAGCGTGTCGTGGCGCCGGCGTCGTCGAGCGCCATCGCCTCGGCCCCCATGGTCATGAACCGCCGCACCGCGGGGTGCTCGTAGTCGTCCAACTGCTCCGCCATGTCCACGTACTGCGCGAGGTGGTGGTGCTCACCCAGCCCGGAGGGTTCCTCGCTGAGCGCGGTGACGGTCACCCGGTTCGGCGCCGGCTCGTTCTGCTCGCCGTCGAGCCCGACCACCGGGTCCTGGCTGTCCTCGAGGTGAAGGACCTGGACGTCGGACGGGACGCCGTCGGTGGTTCCGGTGGGACTGCCGGCCGTGACCACCGTGGAGAAGGTGTACTGCGACTGCAGAACGGGGTCGGCCGCCACGCGGGTCCCCACGATGCCGCCCTGGCTGTGCCCGACGATGTTGACCGGTTCGTCCGGTGGGACGTTCAGCTGGCGCAGTGCCTGGGCGACCGCGATCTCCATGTCCGTCCGCTCCCCGGCGATACCGAGGAGGTTGGTCTCCATGTCCATGGGGTTCGGTCCGCCGGTGCTGAGCGGGGCGCGGGTGCCCGGGATGTAGACGGTCCACCGGTGCTCACCGCCGGAGGTGGTGGTGCGCTGGATCTCGATGGCTGCGTCACCGCCGCGGCTGTCGATGTACCGGTTGACCTCGTCGACATGGCTGAGAACGTCGCGCACGCTCCGTGGCGTCGCCGCCTCGGTGCCGAGGATCGTCGGCGTGGTCTGCGGACCGAACGGGGCGTTCGGGTCGACGACCACGGGCGGCGCCGAAACCTCGCTCGGTGTGACGACGACGTCGTCCCGGTTGCGGTTCCACGGCTGGACCATGCTCAGCCAGGACAGGCCCACCAGGGCGGAGCGCTGCGTCGGGGTGAGACCTTCGACGTCGATGTGCTCGCCGTCGTAGAAGAAGCGGTTCCGCACCACGTCACTGTTCATGTACTGCATCTGCCGCGCGAAGTTGGCGACGTCGCTCTGCAGCATCAGGCCGTCGGGGATGTCGTTGAACCGCATGTTGGCGTAGGCGAAGCCGGCGGCGCGGGCGAACTCCGCCATGTCCTCGAGCATCTGGAGCTGGTCGGTACCCGGCGGCATGAGCGGGAACTGGTAGAGGATGCGCCGCGAGAGCGGCGGCGAGAACCCCATGACGACGGCGGCCTCCGCGGCGTCGTAGACCAGCGACTGCTGAAAGACGTCGCTCGCGCGCTGACGCAGTTCCTCGGCGAGGGGACGCAGCCCGTTCGGCCCCCAGCGCAGCTCACCGAGGCGAACCCGGACGTCACCGAAGTGGTGCAGGACCTGGTGGGCCTGCCCGGAGACCTCGATGTCCGCGTCGAGGGCGGCGAGCTGTGCCTCGAGCGCGTCCACAAGGTCCGCCGCGGCGTTGAGATTGGTGTGGTGGGTACGCAGCTCCGCGGTCTCGACGTCGGTACGCCGACCGCCGTGGTAGGGCGACCCGCCCGTGGTCACCAACCCCGTGGTCCCCGGGGTGCGGCCGGTCACCCCCTCGTCAGCCTCCGGGATGGGCACGCTCATCCGGCACCTCCCGCCGCCCCGGTCCCGGCGATCTCGGCAGTGGCCGCGACGGTGGCCGACCGTACGGCGGGCAGCGTGGCGTACATACCGGTGCTGACCGCCGAGACCCGGTCGAGTAACGCGAAGACGGCACCGGCGTAGCTCTCCGCTCCGGCGCCCGTCCACTGCACCGGCAGGCACCCCGCCACCGCGGTCCGTACCTCCTCCAGGTTTCCGGCCGCCGCCTCCAGACCGGCCGGAATGGTCCAGATGTCGCTCATCTCGCCCCTTTCCTCCTCCGCACGGACCAGCACGCTAGGGACGAGGTGCCCATGGATGCGCAAGGCCGGCGCCTCGCTGTGGACAAGGTGTCACCTGGAGCGCAGATGTGGACCTATCGGCGCCGTCGGTCCGTCGGCGAGACACTGTGACCGTGACGAACGCCGCCGATCCCCCGGCCTTCGGAGCCCGCGCGTATCCGCCGGGGTGGTCCAGGGACCTCACCGCACGCCTGCGCGCCGCGGGCTGTGTCTTCGCCGAGGAGGAGGCCGCGCTCCTGATCGAGCACGCCGACGACTCGGAAGCGCTGGAGGCGATGGTCTCCCGGCGGGTCTGCGGTGAGCCGCTCGAACTGGTCCTCGGCTGGGCCGAGCTCTCCAGTGTCCGCGTCCACGTCGCACCCGGGGTGTTCGTCCCACGACGCCGCTCGGTGCTGCTGGTGGAGCTCACCACCGACCTGATCGAGGCCGGCGGATCCCTGCTGGACCTGGGGTGCGGCACCGGAGCGATCGCCGCCGCGGTCCGTCACCACGTCCCCGGCGTGCGGACCTGGGCGGTGGACGTGGACCCGGACGCCGTGCGGTGTGCGCGCCGGAACCTGCCGGGCGCGCGCGTCCTGCAGGGCGACCTCTACGCACCGCTGCCGGCCGGGCTGAGGTTCGACGTCGTCGTCGCCAACGCGCCGTACGTGCCGACGGCGGAGATCGCCCGCATGCCACCGGAGGCCCGAGAGCACGAGCACCTGGTCGCGCTGGACGGCGGACCGGACGGACTCGACGTGCACCGCCGCGTCATCGCCGGCGCGCCGGAGCGGCTCACGCGCTCAGGCACGCTGCTCGTGGAGACCTCGGCCGCGCAGGCGACGGCCGCCGCGGCGCTGATGGCCGACGCCGGACTGCTGACGCGCGTGGTCCGGGACGAGGCGATCGGTGCGACGGCCGTCGTCGGTCGAGCGCACGGATGACGCCGGCGGTCGAACCTCGAGCGTGACGCCCCGGATGACGCGTCCCGTGACCGACCCCCAGGATGGAGCCGTGGATATCTTCCGCAAGACCGATGACCCGCGGGCCGTGGCGTTCGAGGCGGCCGGGCTGCGCTGGCTCGCCGAGGCCGAGGCCGGCGCTGCGGTAGCCGAGATCGTCGACGAGTCCCCCGGCGTACTGCAGACCCGGCGGGTCCGGGAGACGGCCGCGACAGCGGCGGCGGCGGAGGACTTCGGCCGCGCCCTGGCCCGGACCCACGCGGCCGGCGCGCCACACCACGGCTGCCCGCCACCCGGGTTCGCCGGCGAGGGCTTCATGGGCCGCGCGCCGTTGCCGCTGCGCGCAGAGCCGCCCGGTTCGTGGGGCGAGTTCTATGCCACCGACCGCGTCCTGCCCTACCTGACGGCGGCCCGGCAGAACGGCTCGATCGACGACGACGGCGCCCGGACCGTGGAGCGGTGCGCGGGCCGGATCGACGACGGCGAGTTCGATGCGCCGCAACCCGGCCTCGTCACCGGTGTCGCCGCACGGCTGCACGGCGACCTGTGGTCGGGCAACGTGCTCTGGTCGCCCGAGACCGGGGGAACGCTCATCGACCCGGCCGCCCAAGGCGGCCATGCGGAGTCCGACCTCGCCCAGCTGTCGGTTTTCGGCGCACCGCACCGCGAGCGCATCGTCGCGGCCTACCACGAGGTCTCGCCGTTGGAGGCGGGCTGGGCTGATCGCGTGGGCCTGCATCAGCTGCACATGCTGATCGTCCACGCTGCCCTGTTCGGCGGCGGGTACGGTGCGCAGACGGTGAGCGTCGCGGCGCAGTACGCCTAACGCGCGGCCGATTCGCCCGGGGGCTGCCACTCGGGATCGCGACCGGCCAGGCCGAGCGCGCGCGTGAAGGCAGCGGCACCGTCGGGAACCGAGACCGCGGGTCCGAACAGCGGCGAGGGATCGGCGGCGGTCTGCTCGGTGAAGCCGAGGACGATCCCGGCGGACGTCTCGTCGATCCGGTAGTCCTGACCGGTGGCGCGCGCGAGGTCCCAGCCGTGCAGGACCAACTCGTCGAGGGCCACGACACCCGCGACGTCACCGGGCAGGTCGACGCCACCGGCGCGCGTCATGCCGGTCCAGGCGTCCGGATCACGCCACGCCCCGACGAGCGTGCCGATCTCCCGCGGGAGGCGTTCGGCCCAGCCCGGCCGCAGCACGGAGCGGCGGGTGGCGGGGTCGGTGTCGGTCGACGGCCCGAGGTCCTTCGCGGCGGCCGCGGTGAACGCTGGCACGAGGTCGTCGATGTGGGCCAGAAGGTCGCGGACGCTCCAGTCGGCGCACGGCGTCGGCGCGTCGAGCCTGCCCGGATCGGTGGCCGCGACCGCCGCGGCGAGGGCGGCTCCTGCCGGCTCGAGGTCGGGGACCGTACTCGTGCTCGTCATGCCGCGAGCATTCCAGTTGCAGATCGCAATCACAAGGCCGCGATGCGGGACCCGCTCGCATCCGACGACGTGTGCGTCAGGCTCGCGGCTGCCGTTCGATCCAGTCGGCGAGCGCGACCCGCGGGCCGGTGAAGAACGGGACCTCCTCGCGCACGTGCCGGCGAGCCTCGGTGGCACGCAGGTCGCGCATGAGGTCGACGATGCGGTGCAGCTCCTCCGCCTCGAACGCGAGGATCCACTCGTAGTCACCGAGCGCGAAGGCAGCGACCGTGTTCGCCCGGACGTCGCCGTAGTCGCGGGCGGCGAGGCCGTGGTCGCGCAGCATGGCGCGCCGTTCGTCATCGGGCAGCAGGTACCAGTCGTAGGACCGCACGAACGGGTATACGCACAGGTACCTGCCAGGCTCCTCGCCGGCTAGGAACGCCGGCACATGCCGTTTGTTGAACTCGGCCGGCCGGTGCAGGGCGGCCACGGACCACACCGGCGCCAGGTGAGCGCCGAGGCGGCTGCCGAGCAGGCGGTGGTAGGCGTCCTGGACCTCTTCGACGCTGGGCGCGTGCCACCAGACCATGAGGTCGGCGTCGGCACGCAGGCCGGCGACGTCGTACCAGCCGCGGACCTCGACGCCGGCGGTGTCCACGGCGGCCAACGCCTCCTCGGCCAGGGCGACGCGGTCGGCGTCCTGACCGGGCAGCGGCGCGGCGGCGGAGAAGACCGACCACATCGTGTAGCGGACCTGCTGGTTGATGGCCTCGGTCTCTTCGGAGCTCAGCCCGGCGCCGAGCCGCGGCGGTACGGTGTCCTGCTCGCCCATCAGGCGACCGTCAACATCGCGTCGGAGCGCTCGCACGCGGCGGGTACGCCGGAGTCGACGCCGGCCTGCCGGTAGCAGCATCCGGACGGGCATACGTCGTGCCACGGACCGAGCACGCCGACGGTCGGGCGCTCGGGTTCCTCGCCGCGTTCGCTCCCCGCGCGCTCGAGGAGGAGATCGACGAGTCCGGAGACGAACACCGGGTGCGTCCCGGCGGTGGCGGCCCGCTCCATCGGCATACCCAGCTCGTCCGCGACCTCGCGGACCTCCGTGTCGAGGTCGTAGATGACCTCCATGTGGTCGGAGATGAAGCCGATCGGCGCGAGGACCACGTGCCGTGCACCGCCTGCGTGCAGGGCGGTGACGGACCGCCCGACGTCCGGCTCGGTCCAGGGCGTGAACGGCGTGCCGGAGCGCGAGCAGTACGCCAGCTCCCACGGGATCGGCGCCCCCAGGCGCTCTGCCGCTCGGGCGGCCACCACGGCGGCGACGTCGAGGTGCTGACCGGAGTAGCTCGCCGGATTCCCGACGCCGGAGGCGACCTCCATGGTGGTCGGGATCGAGTGGGTGACGAAGACCAGCGGAGCGTCCGGCGAGGGCGGGACGCCGAGGCGCTCGTAGGCACCGACGACAGCGTCGACGTTCGCCTCGACGAAGCCGGGCGCGTTGAAGTACGGCCGGATCTTGTCGACCTCGAGGTAGCGCCCCTCCTCGGCGAGCGTGCCGAGCGCCGCCGCGATGTCCTCGCGGTACTGGCGGCACCCGGAGTAGGACGCGTAGGCACTCGTGACCAAGGTGAGCACGCGCCGGGCACCGGCGTCGTGCAACTCGCGCAGGCTGTCCGTCAGGTACGGGTCCCAGTTGCGGTTTCCCCACGCCACCGGGACAGTGACCCCGCGCTCGGCGAGCTCGGCGCGCAGGGCCGCGAGCAACGCACGGTTCTGATCGTTGATCGGGCTACGTCCGCCGAAGGCGTAGTAGTGCTCGCCCACCTCCTCCAGCCGGGAGTCGGGGATGCCGCGTCCGGCGGTGACGTTGCGGAGGAACGGCACGACGTCCTCGGGCTTCTCGGGTCCGCCGAAGGAGAGGAGGAGGACGGCGTCGTAGGGGTTCAGGTCGGTCATCGGGTTCTTTCGGCTCGCTCGGTCTCCGCCGCGGTGGGTGCGGCGTCCATCGGCCCGGAGGTCTCCGGTCCGTCGTGTGCGGTGTCGGTGACGGGCAGGCCCAGGACCTGCTCGAGGGCGCGAAGGTGCTCCTCGGCGCGGCCGGCGCGGCCGGCCTCTCGGGCGAGCACGGTGGGCTCGTGGACGAGACGAGCGGCGAGCCGGCGCAGGGCCTGGGCGGCCCGCTCGGTGGGGATCTCGCCGTCGGCGGGGAGTTTGTCCAACTCGTCCGCAACGACGTCGGCGACCCGGCTACGCAGGGTGACGACGGCGGAGTCCATGCGCCGTTCCGCCGTCGTCTCGGCCAGGGCACGGACGCCGTCGGCGACGATCTCGCGGGCGCGGACGACGTCGGCGGCAGTGGCGGCCGGCACGTGCTCGCGCACGGCCTCCAGGTCGACCAGCAGGACACCGGGCAGCTCCGCGACCTCGGGCGCCACGTCCCGGTGCAGCGCGAGGTCCACGACGACCAGGGGCGCACCGGCACGGTTCTCGACAGCACCGGCCACGGCCGCGGCGCCGAGCACGGGAGACCCGGTGCCGCGGCAGGTCACCACCAGGTCCGCGGCGGCGAGCGCGGCGTCCAGGTCGGCGGGAGCGACGGCGACGTCGTGCGAGGCGGCGAAGCTCTCGGCGCGACCGGAGGCGGACCACACGGCGATGTCCCGGGCACCACGGGCGCGCAAGGCGGCGAGTGCCGCTCCGGCGTAGGCCCCGGTGCCGACGAGCAGGGTGCGGCGACCGCCCCAGCTCTCGTGGGGAACGCCGCCGCCGTCCGAACCGCCGCCTGTGGGCTCGTCGACCCCGGCCTCGGCGTCCCGGCCGAAGAGTTGTGCGGCGGCCAGGTCGAGCGCCACGGCCACGACCGACCGGCCGGCACGCGCCAGGTCCGTCTCCACGGCGACCTGGCGCGAGGTACGGGCCGCGAACTGCAGCGTCCGCTCGAGCAGCGGGGTGGTGGTGCCCTCCTGCCGAGCGCGGGAGAGCGCACGGCGCACCTGCCCGGCGATCTCGCGCTCGCCCACGACCATCGAGTCGAGCCCGGCGGCGACCTCGAAGAGGTGGGCTGCGGCCTGGTCGCCACCGATCGGTCGCATGAGACGAGCGACCTCGTCCTCCGGCGTACCGCTCGCGGTGGCGACCGCGCGGTAGGCGGCGGTGGTGGCGGCCGATTCGCCGCCGTCGGCGTCGTCGGTCTCGAGGTAGAGCTCGAAGCGGTTGCACGTGGCGAGGACGACGGCGCCACGGACGGCAGGACTGTGTGCCACGACGCGGGCGCCGAGTTCCGAGGCACCGGCCGAGAGCCGGTCGATGTCGGCAAGGTCCAGGTCGTGGTGGTTCGCGGAGAGAGTCAGGAGCACCACAAGGACTCCATTGAACCATTTTCCGGTGGGCCAGGCACAATGTGACGGTGACCAATTCGACGACGCCCGGGAGTGTGTCCGGGGACACGTCCGCAAGAATTCTTCCACCACTGCTCGCGGCATTTCACGGCCAGCAACCACAGACCTTGCCGGTGTGGTTCATGCGGCAGGCCGGGCGGTCGCTGCCCGAGTATCGCGAGGTCCGTGCCGGCGTGCCGATGCTCGAGGCATGCCTGCGGCCTGAGCTCGCGGCGGAGATCACGCTGCAGCCGGTCCGGCGCCACGGCGTGGACGCGGCGATCCTGTTCTCGGACATCGTGGTGCCGTTGCGGCTGGCCGGGGTGGGCGTGGACATCGAACCCGGGGTGGGCCCGGTGGTCGACGAGCCGGTGCGCACCGCGGCAGACGTGTCCGCGCTGACAGCGCACGAGCCGGGCGACGCCGCCGCAGTGGCCGAGGCCGTCCGGTTGACGGTCGCCGAGCTGGATGACTCCGTGCCGCTGATCGGCTTCGCGGGCGCACCGTTCACCCTTGCGGCGTACCTGGTCGAAGGCCGGCCGTCCCGGGACCACCTGGCCGCGCGCACGCTCATGCATGCGGACCCGCAGTCCTGGCACCGGCTGATGACCTGGGCGGCGGACCTCACCGGGGCGTTCCTGCGCGCGCAGGTCGACGCCGGGGCGCGGGCCGCCCAGCTCTTCGACTCCTGGGCGGGCGCCTTGTCCCTGCCGGACTACGCGGCGAAGGTCGCGCCGTACAGCGCCCGCGCCCTGGCGCACCTCGACGGCACCGACGACGGCGCGGCGCCCGTCCCGCGGGTGCATTTCGGCACCGGCACCGGCGAACTGCTCGCGGCCATGCGGGACGCGGGAGCCGACGTCGTCGGAGTGGACCACCGCATCCCGCTGGACGAAGCGAACCGACGCCTGGGCGGCCGCACGCCGCTGCAGGGGAACATCGATCCGGCCTTCCTCGCCGCACCCTGGACGGTGCTCGAAGCACACGTGCGCGACGTCGTCGAACGTGGCCGCGCGGCGCCGGGACACGTGGTCAATCTCGGCCACGGCGTACCTCCCGGCACCGACCCCACGGTGCTGACGCGGGTCGTCGACCTGGTGCATTCGCTGTGAGTCCCGGCACGGCGACCGCGGACGCGGTGGTGGTCGGCGCGGGCATGGCCGGCCTGACGGCTGCGCACGCGTTCGTCGAGGCTGGCCTACGCCCGGTGGTCCTGGAGGCCTCGGGCGAGGTCGGCGGCCTGGTCATGAGCGGCACGGTCGGCGGTCACGAGGTCGACCTCGGCGCGGAGTCGTTCGCGGTGCGCCGCCCCGACGTCCGCGATCTGGCCACCTCGCTGGGGCTCGCCGTGGAGTCCCCGTCCGGCGGCTCCTGGGTCTACGCCGACGGCCACGCGTTCCCCATGCCCGCCGAGGCCCTGCTGGGCATCCCGGCGGATCCGGCCGCCGCGGATGTGGCCGCGGTGCTGAGTCCGGAGGGAGCCGCCCGCGCGGCGCGGGACGCCGCTCTCGACCGCGCGGTCGGTGCCGAGGCGGCCACGCTGGCCGACCTGGTCCGTGCGCGCATGGGGGCCGAGGTGCTGGACCGACTGGTGCGCCCCATCGCCGGCGGGATCCACTCGGCGGACCCGGCGGATCTCGCTGTCGACAGCGTCGTGCCGGGCCTGCGCGAGGGCCTTGCGCGGCACGGCTCCCTCGGTGCCGCCGTTTCGGCCCTGCGGGCTGCGGCCCCCTCCGGGCCAGCCGTGGCCACGACCACGGGCGGACTGTTCCGCCTCCCGCGGGCGCTGGCGCAGGCCGTCCTCGCCGGCGGCGGCCGGGTGCGCACCCGAGCCGCGGTCCAGCGGGTGCAGGCGGGGCGGGACTGGGAGGTCACCGTGCACGCGGCTGACGGCGGCCCCACCCTGGTCCGCGCGCCCCGGCTCGTCCTGGCGACCGACGCCCCGGCCGCCGCCCGCCTGCTGAGCGAGGCCCTCCCCGGGACCGTCCCCGCCCAACCGACGGGCTCCGCGATCACCCACGTGACCCTCGTGGTCCGGGCAACCGCCCTCGACGACGCGCCGCGCGGTTCCGGTCTTCTCGTCGCCCCCGGCCCGGGTGCGACGCGGGCGAAGGCGCTGACCCATGCCTCGGTGAAGTGGCCCTGGCTCGCCGCGGCCACCGACCCGGGCGAGCACGTCCTGCGCCTGTCCTACGGCCGGCCGGGCGACCCTGCAGGCAGCGACGTCGACACCGGCGTCGCCGTGCGGGACGCCGGACATCTGCTGGGCGTGCCGATCGAGGAGGTCCTCGACGCCGCGGTGGTGCGCCGCACCGGGGCACTCGCTCCGACCACCCCCGGACACCAGGCCGCCGTGGCCGACCTGCAGTCCCGGGTGCGCGTCCTGCCCGGGCTGGCCGTGACCGGGGCGTGGGTCGCCGGCACCGGGCTGGGCGCGGTGGTCCCGCATGCCGCCGGCGAGGCCGTGCGGGTCCTCGCCGGCTGAGGGCTTGCGGACGATGGTGAATATGGTCATTCTGACGCCGCGTCAAAAACGTCGTGACAGGTCGTCAGGAAATTGCCCTCATGATTTTCAGCACGTGCGCCTTTCCAATTACCTGGTCGGCCCTGACACGATGGTGCAGATCACACGAATGACATTGTTCGTGACACATTGTCAGATCGCCGGGTCGACTTTTCCTCGGGCCCTGACGAGACTGGTGCGGTGACTGCGCAGACCTCGACGACGCCGCTGCCGCCGTTGCGTATCGGCACCCGCGGCAGTGACCTGGCGATGACCCAGACGACCACCGTCGCGGACGCGCTGGCCGCCGCCTCCGGGCGCGAGGTGGAGCTGGTGCGGATCCGGACCGAGGGTGATCGGTCGAGCGCATCGCTGTCGAGCCTCGGCGGCACGGGAGTGTTCGCCGCGGCGCTGCGTGAGGCCCTGCTGGCGGGTGAGTGCGACATGGCCGTGCACTCGCTCAAGGACCTGCCCACCCTCCCGACCGAGGGCCTGACGATCGCGGCGCTCCCGCACCGGGGCGACCCGCGCGACGTGCTGTGTGCCCGCGAGCGCGCCGGCCTGACGGCCCTGCCGCACGGCGCCCGGGTGGGAACCGGCTCTCCGCGCCGTGCGGCACAGCTACGGCTGGCCAGGCCGGATCTGGAGGTGCTCGACATCCGCGGGAACGTCGGCACCCGCCTCGCCCGCCTGGAGAGCGACCTCGACGGGGTCGTGCTCGCCCGGGCGGGTCTGACGCGCCTGGGGATGCTGGACCGCGCGAGCCAGACACTCGAGCCGGACGTCATGCTCCCGGCTCCCGGGCAGGGAGCGCTCGCGGTCGAGTGCCGCACGGCGGACCTCGAAGGACCGGTCGGGACTGCGCTGCGGATGATCGACCACGTCCCGACCCGGCTCGCCGTTCTCGCCGAGCGGGCGGTGCTGCGCACCCTCGAGGCCGGCTGCACCGCACCCGTCGCGGCGCATGCCACGCTGACCGACGACGGGCCGCGGCTCTTCCTGCGCGCGGGTGTGTTCGACCCCTCCGGTGCGCGGGCGGTGGTCCGTGAGGACTCGGCCACGGTCCCGGCGGAGGCCGACGTGGCCGCCCTGGCCGAGACCACACCCGAGGTGTTGGATCGACAGGTATGGGACCGCGCGACGGGGCTCGGGCAGCGGCTCGCGCACCGGCTGCTGGCGGACGGTGCGGCGGAGGTCGCCGAACTGTGAGGCAGCGGTCATGCGGGTCCTGATCCCGCGCTCGCGCGCCGGGGACCCACTCGTCGCCGCGTTGTCGCACGCCGGTCACCGGGTGCTGGCGGCCGATCTCATCACCACCGCGCCGGCGGCCGCAGAGATCCTGGACGGCGTGCTCGAGCGGCTGACCGGTGCCGAGTGGCTCGCCATCACCAGCGCGACGACGGTCGAGGTCCTGGCGGGCCGCGCCCGGGCGGTCGGCGCCTCCCTCGGCGAGCTGACCCGGTCCGTGGCCGTCGCCGCCGTGGGACCGGCCACCGCGGACGCATTGGCCTCCGCCGGGGTGAGCGTAGACCTGCGCCCAACGGGATCGAGCTCGGCGGCCGACCTTCTCGCCGCGTGGCCGGAGCCCACGGATCGGGCGGGGTGGGTGCTGTGGCCGCGGTCGGCCCGTGCGGCAGCGACCCTCGCCACGGGGTTGACCGAGCGTGGCTGGCAAGTAGAGGACGTGCCCGTCTACGACACCGTGCCCGCCCCCCGGGACCCTGCGGTGACGAGCGCGTTCAACGGCGGGCGTATCGACGCGGTCGTCCTCACCTCGGGTTCTGCGGCGGCGGCACTGACGCAGACCTACGGTCCGGTCCCCGAATCGGTCCGGATCGTCACGATCGGACCCGTCACCGCCGCGGCGGCCGAGCGAGTAGGCCTGCCGGTGCACGAGGTGGCGGCGGAGCAGACCCCGGCCGGCGTCGTCGCTACCCTCCCCCGCCCCAGCGAGTCGTCATCTGTGCGCCGAGTCGTCGATCCTCCGCCCTCCCCCTCCCGCCGAGTCGTCACTCGTGTGCCGACTCGTCAATCCTGTGCCGGCCCGTCCGCTCCGGCCCCCCGTCCCGCGACCACGTCCCCGAACGGAGCAGCCATGTCCACCGGTCCCGCCGAACGACCCCGCCGCCTGCGCACCACGCCCGCCATGCGTGACCTGCTTGCCGAGCACCGGACGCATCCGCGTGACCTGATCCTGCCGATGTTCGTCAAGGAACGCGCCAGCGAGCCGGTCTCACTGCCGTCCATGCCCGGCGTCGTCCAGCACACGCTCGACTCCCTCCGGCGGGCCGCCACCGAGGCGGCCGAGGCAGGAGTCGGCGGTCTGATGCTCTTCGGCGTGCCCGAGGTGCGCGACGCCGTCGGATCCTGCGCCACCGATCCCGAGGGCATCCTCAACGCCGGACTGCGCGCCCTGGTCGAGGAGGTCGGCGACGACCTGGTGGTCATGTCCGACCTGTGCCTCGACGAGTTCACCGACCACGGTCACTGCGGCGTGCTCGACGGCGCCGGGCGGGTGGACAACGACGCGACGCTCGAGCGCTACCACGACATGGCCCTGGCACAGGCGGAGACCGGTGCGCACATGCTCGGGCTCAGCGGGATGATGGACGGCCAGACGCTCGCCGTCCGCCAGGCCCTCGACAACGCGGGCCACACCGACACCTCGATCCTCGCCTACTCGGCCAAGTACGCCTCGGCGTTCTACGGGCCGTTCCGCGACGCCGTCGAGTCCCAGCTCCAGGGTGACCGGCGCACGTACCAGATGGATCCGGCGAACCGGCGGGAAGGCCTGCGCGAGGCGACGCTCGATCTCGTCGAGGGGGCCGACGTGGTCATGGTCAAGCCGGCCATGAGCTACCTCGACGTGCTCAGCGACGTCGCCGAAGCCTCCCCGGTCCCGGTGGCCGCCTACCAGGTCTCCGGCGAGTACGCGATGATCGAGGCCGCCGCCGCCCAGGGATGGATCGAGCGGCGCCGCGCGATCGAGGAGTCGGTGCTGAGCATCCGGCGGGCCGGTGCCGACGTCGTGCTGACGTACTGGGCCACCGAGCTGGCCGGCTGGCTGCGCTGACGAGAGGCTGACGAGAGAGAGGACCACCATGGCAAACCTGTTCGATCGTGCCCGCGACGTCATCCCCGGCGGTGTGAACTCACCGGTCCGCGCCTACGGGTCCGTCGGTGGCGACCCGCGCTTCCTCGCCTCCGCGTCCGGGCCGCACGTGACCGACACCGCCGGGCGCCGATACGTCGACCTTGTCATGTCGTGGGGGCCCGGGCTGCTCGGGCACGCCCACCCCGAGGTCGTCGAGGCCGTCACGGCCGCCGCCCGACGCGGCCTGTCCTTCGGCGCGCCGACTGAGGCGGAGATCGAGCTCGCCGAGGCGATCGGCGACCGCGTGCCGCCGGCGGAGAAGGTGCGCCTGGTCTCCACCGGCACCGAGGCGACCATGACGGCGATCCGGCTGGCGCGCGGGGCCACCGGCCGGGACCTGGTCGTGAAGTTCGCGGGCTGCTACCACGGACACGTCGACGCGCTCCTCGCCGAGGCGGGCTCCGGGGTGGCCACTCTCTCGCTCCCGGGTTCGTCCGGGGTCACGGCGGCGACGGCGGCCGAGACCGTCGTCGTGCCGTACAACGACGTCGCCGCCGTCGAGCAGGTCTTCGCCGAGCGCGGCTCCGAGATCGCCGCCGTCATCACCGAGGCCGCCCCCGCCAACATGGGCGTGGTGCCGCCAGAGCCGGACTTCAATGCCGCGCTGCGGCGGATCACCGCCGAGCACGGTGCGCTGCTCATCCTGGACGAGGTGCTCACCGGCTTCCGGG
>Ga0079224_100003211_pt1 | contig 20439 bp, 20 predicted proteins | sample Stecom2015_FD_80414 | JGI IMG/M metagenome (GOLD analysis project Ga0079224, IMG submission 80414) | Agricultural soil microbial communities from Utah to study Nitrogen management - Steer compost 2015 | ecosystem: Environmental > Terrestrial > Soil > Agricultural land | place: USA: Utah...
CCATGATCGCGTTTTGCCGTTCACACTTTCTGAAGATGGAATGGTACGTGATCGATATGCGCCGGATGACCTTAGGTCGTCGCTTTGAGGGTATTCTTACCTGGGACAGCTTCTTCCACCCGAGCAGGGAAGACCTTGGAACCGAAGGCCAGTCGTCTTTTCGCCAGCAAGCGCAGCCATATTGTAACTAAGTCGTCGAGGTGGTAGGAATGGGGGCGAGGTGAATTAAGTTAAAAGCATCTCTTGTCGTTTAAGGAGGCGGCCGGCTGATTCCACTGTCTTATTTCTAAAACGGCTCGGCTTCCAAACCCCCAATCCATTCAAAAGAGGAGGATACGTGATGCGCAGAACGATTACGGTCGTGTTTGTTATCGCTTCAGTGCTGGTGGGCTGCGATTCGCAGTCGACGCTGATGGAATCGATGGAGGCGCCTTCCCCGGGCGCCGTCTTGTTGGGTAAGAAGGCCGCGGAGCACGACATAGCGTCTTCGTACATCATCGTGGGTAAAGGGAACAAGCTTCCCAAGGACCTGAAACAGAAGGTGGAAGCGGCCGGCGGCCGGCTAACCGGTTCGATCGAAAAGCTCGGGATGGCGTTTGCGACGTCAGCCCGTCCGGCGTTTCCTACGGAAATGAGCCGGGTGGCCGACGTCGCGCCGGATCTGCTGGTAACGCACGCACCCGTCCGTGAGGCGGCCTTTTCGGAGGCCTCGCTTCCGGACGTCGAACCCTTGGAGGGAGCCGGGGCTGACGAGCCATTTTTCATCTTACAGTGGGGCATGAACGCCATCCATGCCCCGCAGGCATGGGACGCCGGCGTGCGTGGCCAGGGCGTAATCGTCGCCGTTCTCGACGAAGGCTTCGGTCTGAACCACCCGGACGTACCTTACCGGACTGACCTGGCGAAGAGCTTTGCGTGCTGGGAAGAGATCGACGGGGAAATCTTCACTTCGAATGACCCGAACGATTGCGAACCCCCGAATTACCTGCTGCCCGACGACTTCAGCCACGGCTCCCACGTCGCCGGGATCATCGCGGCGAAGGACGACGCATCCGGCATAATTGGCGTTGCGCCCGACGCCGAGATCATGCCGGTTAAAGTCCTGAGCGAGGTCCTGGGCGGCGGTACGTTGAGCTGGGTCATGCAGGGCATCCTGTACGCAACGGATAGTGGGGCGGACGTGATCAACCTGAGCCTGGGTATCCTTACATCGCTGGGGCAGGGCAAAGGGACGAACGACGTGGCTCACGCTCTGAATATCTTTAAAATGGTGATCGATTACGCCGTCAAGAACGGCGTGACCGTGGTGGTTGCGGCGGGCAACGACGAGCTGAACGCCGACGGAAACGGCCCCGGCCGGATCCTGCCGGGCGACATAAAGAATACGATCTCGATCTCCGCCACGGGACCTGTCGGTTGGTTGTTCGACATGGCTACCAACCTCAACCGGCCGGCGTCGTACACCAACTACGGTACGTCGCTCGTCGATTTCGCGGCGCCGGGAGGTGACTTCACCCTCTTTCCGAACGCCGGGTTTGAGTTCGACATGGTGTTGAGCACCGGAGCCTCCGGTTACTACTTCTCCGCCGGGACGAGCATGGCGGCGCCTCACGCCGCAGGGGTGGCTGCGCTGATCATCTCGGAAAACGGCGGCTCGATGAAACCGGTGCACGTCGAGCAGCAAATGAAACGCCGTGCTTTGGACCTCGGCAAGCCAGGCAAGGACGACTACTACGGCCACGGGCTCATTACGACGGGTTACTAATCGGGCTACCTGGCTAAAACACGAGAGCCCCGGAACGTCCCGCACGACGTTCCGGGGCTCCTATTTAAAATACCGCCTGGTCAGAGCTCACTCATGAGCTCCGGTGACCTGGACCACGCCCGTTGCGGTTAGCTTGTTCATGTCTTCGGCGCTGAGCCGCCACTGGCTGTCGAAACGGCCTTCGGCGACGACGTTTTCGGCGGAACCTTTGAAGAGCACGAAATCCTGCATGCCGTTCAGACCAAAGGCTGCGATCTGCCCAGCGAAGGGGGACCTTCGCGCGGGCGCGGCCTCGGGATCGACGGTCCACCACGGCAGGCCGGAGCTGACGAGGACGTACTTACCGCCAGCCGGATAAATGTAGACGAGGCCGTACTCGCCAGAGGGATCGTTGAGGTGGACCGGCAGGATGTCGGCGTACTTTTCGATCACGGTGTTGGTCTCGCGGGTGCCGAAGAGCACAAGGTTGGCGCTTTCGAAGTCGCTGGGGCGCACCTCGTTGTCGGCCAGGACGCGGGGGAACACCAAAACGCGGCCCATGAACGGACCGCGGTATACAGCCCAGTCGGCCGCTTTGTTGGCCACGGCGAGGCGTTCGCGGGCTTCTTCCTCCGACGGGTTGCCAGCGGTGCCGTACACGTAAACGTGCCGCGAAGCGATGGCTTCACTTATTGGACCTTCCGAGCCGGGACCCTTGGCGCTGGGTGCCTTTACCGCCTTTCCGACGCGCCAGTTACCCTCTTCACGGCTGAACGATACCGAGTCTGCGGCGTCGGCCTCGAGCGACGCACCGTCGATCTGAACGGCGAGGGGTTTCCCCGGGGTGTAATTGGGGTGTCCGGCGAGGAGAAGTGTGAAGCCGTCGAGCCCGGTGGTGGTGATGACGATCCGGTTGGCGGCCGAGAACTGGGCGTCGATGGCAGCCTGGGCGCCCGGCGTCAGGGCATCGAGGCGAACCCAGTACGCCCGATTGTATTTGTAGCGGTCGGTGGTAAACCGGACTCTCACCGGGAACGGGTTTCGTTGATAGCGACTGAAGAGCTCGAAGATCCGGCCGCCTTCGTACGCCTGCACCCAGCTGTCGTGTGCGACGCCGGGGTACTCCGTGTATTCGACTTCGGTGCCGAGCTCTTCGAGGCGTTTCGCCCACTCACGAACTCCTTCCGGCCGGACGACCGGGTCCGCGCCTCCCTGGAAGAAATGGACTGGGATGTTGAGTGCGTTCGGTGCGAAAGCATCCGTGCCTCCGGGAGGCGCCGGGCAGACGGGGGCAATGGCCGCCCAGATGTCCGGCCGTGTGAGGCCGATCCACAGCGTACCGCCGCCTCCCATCGACAGCCCGGTCAGATAGATTCGGTTTTCATCGATCGGGAACCGGCGTTTGACGTCGGCAAGCACGTCGAGCACGTCCTTCTCTGCCACACCCTGGTACCCCATGGTGCCCCTTGCGAGGGGTGACGCGACGATGTAATCCACGTCTTCCCATTCCGGAAAGTAGCGGCTCGCTTCCACATCGGTCTCACCGGGCAAGTTGCTTTTGCCGAAAACCCGTTTGAGGTTCAGCCGGTGGTTCGACCCCGCGCCATGGAGGCTGATAACGAGCGGATACCGCTTCGAGGCGTCAAAATCCTTCGGCAGGTAGAGCGCATAGGGTTGCTCGGTGTCGTCGACGTCGGAGTAAAATGTGACGACCTGTGGTCCGGGCTCCATCATCTGAGCAACCGAAACGTTGTGTAGTGCAACTAGCAATAACAACCCTGCAAGGGCAGGGAGCACTCGATTGACTGGCATTGATCGTCCCTCATTGAGTGTGGTTCAAATCGGTATGGCGCCGGGCATTTCTCTCTATTCTTCCAGGATGGCACGATCCCCGGCTCATGGCGGGAGATTAGTTACGGATAATTTTTGTGGCCGTCAACACACCGGGCGCCTAAACGGAACGCACCGTCGCTCCGCCCCATACCCGTCGAAAAGGGTCCGTTTAAACAAATCGTTACAGTCTGATCGCTTGCGTATGAATGGTCACTATTGTACGGACGACGCGATACGGGTAGATTGAGGGCGGGTCGAAAGAAACTCTCTCGACCCCTCCTTATCTTTCCCCCTCACCCCTTACCGGCACGCACTATGCTAAAAGAGTTCAAGGAGTTTGCCCTGAAGGGTAACATGGTCGACCTGGCGGTTGGCCTCATCATCGGTGCTGCATTCGGCAGCGTCGTTACGTCGCTCGTAAACGACATTTTCACCCCGTTGATTGCAGCCGTTTTTCAGGCGCCGGACTTCAGCAACCTCTTCTTCGTGTTGCGCAACCCAACTGGAGAGACGTTCACGTCGGTTGAAGCAGCACGAGAGGCAGGCGCCGTCGTACTGAGCTACGGCATTTTCATCAACGCGGTCGTTGCCTTTCTCATTGCGGCATTTGCGCTCTTCCTCGTCGTACGTGTTATGAACCGGCTCACGCGGCAGAAGGCGGCCGAGGCGGAAACATCTGCCGGCCCTCCGGAACCGACTCCACAGGAAGTGCTGCTTGCGGAAATCCGAGACCTGCTCAAGGCGCAGGCACGCCCGGTATAGTGTCCACACGTCGAGATCCCTTTACGTACCGCACGCTGAGCAAAGGGGGCAGAACCAAATGTGAGCCGGCGATGCGGCCCACATCGGTCCTGCCGGTTGTCCCTTTCAAGTCGACACTACGGCTTCGGCTGAGCCGAATATTGTTCGACGGTAGGGTGTTACACGCAGACCGGCTGATCCGAAGAACGACTAATCGAATCGAAAAACCAGTCGATATTCAACTTAGCATCTTTCGGTAGAGGGATCAGTCTAATGCCCATGGCTGGTTATCTCGAAGCCCGCGGCCGGTTACCTCACGGCCGCGGGCTTACCGTTCTGTCCTTCTCTGTTTGACGAACCGGGCGTATTCGCGGAAGTGTCGCAGCGCTTCCTCTCGTTCCTCGCTGTCCCGGGACGCCGACCGCGCCGGCTTAACGAGTAACGCGAGCTTGCCCTGATGCTTGAGCAGGTACCTGACCGCTCGCAAAGAGCCTTCATGCTGCGCCTTCACGAGTGCGCCCATGACCTTTGATATGCCGGCAGCGCGTGCCACGCTCATGACGTCGGCGATCCGATGGTCCTTGAGCTTCATCCGTTTGAAGTCTTCAGAATCGTAACCTTCCTCTGCGGCGATCTGATCGTCGTCGAGCCCGTACCGAGCTAAGGCGTAGAGACGCGACAGTTTCGGCTCTTCCTCCCCCATAAGCCACACCGGTTTCAGCACTTGACCGATGTAACCTAATGAGAGAGAACGTGCAGAAAAAGGTTGATTTCCCGACCACCGGAGGGAGACCGTCGACAATCAGTGGACTGCTGCAACCGGTTCGTCGGCCTGGGCCATGCTTCGAAGCTTCAGTTCGCGCTCGACTGAGAGGATCGCTTCCGTAAGCAGCTGCCTGACCCGCTGGGCTTCAGGCGTGCTGTACGGTTCAAAGATGGACATGATGCGCCGGTATTCGTCCCGGCGATGAGAAAGACTTCCGTCTGAGAGTTGTTTCAGGTCTTCAGGTTTTAAGGTGTAGTGATTCGTCGATATGGAATGCTTCATTTCAGACGACTTACGGTTACTGCTTATTCCTCTGACAACCAATAAAACCCGATGAAAAGCCGGAATAGGGCTTTAATATGGGTACTCGCGAAGGCCATACCTGTTTCTAAACGATGACCGAAATCGGTCACGCGATGTGAATCTGGAGTTTGCCTCGAGAGTGATTTCGGCGCAATTTTCTGAGTCCTTTTTCCTTGATCTGGCGGACGCGTTCGCGAGTCAGGCCGAAGTGCCGTCCGATCTCTTCGAGCGTCAGCGGCCGTTCGTGATCGATGCCGAAATAGAGGCGCATGATCTCGGCCTCCCGCGCGTTCAGCGATTCCAGCGCCTGCTGCACGTCGATCGTCAGCGACTCGTTCATCAGCGGTTCGTCCGGCTGGAGGTCCTCGTCGCCGGGAAGGACGTCGATGAGGCTGTTGTCTTCGTCGTCCTCGAAGGGAGCGTCGGTCGAGAGGGTGCGGAAGGTGTGCTGCATGCCCTCACGGATCTTGGCGACGTTAACGTCCATCACCGACGCGAGCTCTTCGACGCTCGGCTGGCGCTCGTACTCCTGGGTCAGCTTTGCGGTGACCTTGTGGATCTTGAGAATGGTGCTGACGCGGTTTAGCGGAAGACGCACGACGCGGCTCTGTTCTGCCAGCGCCTGAAGAATGGCCTGGCGAATCCACCACACGGCATAGGAGATGAACTTGAAGCCGCGCGTTTCGTCGAAACGCTGCGCCGCCTTTATCAGACCGTAGTTGCCTTCATTGATCAGGTCGGCAAGGCTCAAGCCCTGACCCTGATACTTTTTGGCGATCGAGACCACAAAGCGAAGGTTAGCACGGGTTAGCTTATGAAGCGCTTCAAGGTCACCCTGACGGATTCTCCGGGCGAGTTCCACTTCTTCTTCTGCGTCCAGGAGAGGGATTTTGCGGATTTCCTGCAGGTACCGATCGAGCAGGCGCTGATGCAACGTGGTATGCATGGCTTATCTCTTTATTTAACTACTATTAGGGGCCGGAGCCATGAATTAACGTAAGCGCTTCCATCAAGAATTGATCGGAGGGGCTATCGCGTGTTTCGTCAGGTTTCTCGGGTTTAGGTTGTGGTGGCGGACGGCTGTACGACGAAGTATAGCCCGAACGTGTGCGGCAAGCAAATTCATACCGAAGGGTCCGACCAGGCAGTCATCAGCGCCCAGCTCGAGACACCGGACGGCGCCGGCATCGTCGTTTCGCGGGACGAAGGCGAGCACCGGTGTTCCTACACTCATTCGCCGAATCAACGTGAGCAAGTCCAGGCTGTTCGAGCCGTGAGAGGATAGGTCGATCAATACGATGTCGAAGTGGGGCGTTTCGCGGAGTATGTCGGCCGCCTCTTTGCCTTTATCGGCCAGCGTCACCTCGAATTGACTCCGCTCGAAAAAGGTCTTGATGGTTGAGGCAAGGTCTCGATTCACTTGCACAACCAGCATGCGAACAACGGGGGATTTCATCTTCACAGTCTCCAACAGGTGGCTTCGCAACAACCCGGGGCGATGGATGAGCCGGAGGGGCTGTCAGGAAGTCACCTACGTCGACATCGTCTCAAAAAATTGTTGCCCTTCAAAGCTGAACACACCGTTGAGGCGGATTAACAGGACCAAACGTTAGTCCGGCTTTTGGATGGCCAGTTGGACGGGTGGTAACGTACCGAACGGTGTGCACTTCCTTCGACCGTATTTTCCTGATAGTGCCCTAGGCGTTCGGCTGTATTACAGCTAATGTTAAGTCTCACTAAATCCTGATATCGTAGGGGATTCTCCTACAATCTGGGTCGGCTCTTCCCGCTTTCTAATCATCCAGATATTTCATAAAAGCTTAACACATTACACCCGCTCCTACAAAACGCTCGCGAATGCAGGTGTAGCGGTGGAAAGCCAGAAACGCAACATATTGATCGTCGAGAACAATCCATTGATGCGTCGAGGCTACGTTTCACTGTTGCAGGGAGAGCCCGACCTGCAAGTCTGCGGTGAGGCGTCCAGCTTACAGGAAGCATTCGACCTGCTGCAGGAGACCAGGCCCGACCTCATCCTGCTCAACTTCTCCGTCGGTGGTATGTGCGCGATCGAGTTCGTCAAACAGCTTGCCGTACTTGATCCACGGCCCAAGGTGCTGGCCATTTCGGTGTACGAGAATACGTACTACATCGAACGCGCCTTCCACGCCGGCATCAACGGGCACCTATCCGCGAGTGAATCCGAGCAACAGCTGCTCAAGGCCATCCGCAAAGTGTTGAGCGGCGGGACCTATCTGAGCGAGGAAATTGGCGACCGGCTCCTCTGCCAGTTTTCCCGGAGACGCGGCGTGATTCCGGCCCCGCTCGAACGCCTCAGCGACCGCGAGTTCGAAACCTTCGAGCTCATCGGCAAGGGGTATTCGACGCGGCAGATTGCCGAGATCATGAACATCAGCCCGAAAACGGTAGAATCTCACCGTGGACGCATCAAGGCGAAACTAACGCTCGGCACTACGAGTGAACTAAGGAGAAACGCCGTGCTGTGGGTGTACCGGCACCACCTCAACTGAGCGCCGCGAATACCCAGTCCGACCATTCCGCAAGATCGAAGTGTGTTTATGTTCGAGCTCCTGGACCATCAAAACGACGAGATCATCGGCGTACGCGTCAGCGGCAAGATCGAACGGGCCGCCTATCGTGACATGCTGAGACGGCTCGAAGAGCGGATCGCCGAACATAAACCGGCTCGTCTCCTTTTCGACCTGAAAGACTTCGAGGGCTGGGGGCCGGGCGTCGCGTGGGACGACCTCAAGTTCGACATATCGCACTCCCGTGACGTGAGCCGTGTTGCATTTGTGGGCGACCGGAGATGGGAGGAGGTGCTGACGAGTCTGCTGCGTCCACTGATCGCCGCGGACATGCGCTATTTTGACCTGTCCGAGGAGGAAGATGCCCGGCGCTGGATCGAGGCGACGGTCGTTCAGAAAGAACGTAAACGCATCAGACGCAAGGATTGGAACGCGCTACCCCGCCGTCAGAAAGCAGCCCTGATCGCTGCGACGACGGTCCAGGTCGGTCTGCTCATCGGGGCGCTGTACGACCTCTATCGACGACCTGCCCGTCGCATCCGTGGGCCTAAGAAGGTTTGGGCGGGCGTCGTTTTCATCAATTTTATCGGTCCTCTGGCGTATTTCCTGATCGGCAGGAAAGGATGACCGGAACGAGCCCGCCTCGTCCCCTGTATTTAGCATCTCCCATCCCCTCCCCTTCCAGACGTACAAGCACGCGGTATGCCCGGACCGGACTCCATCTTTTCGAGCGACGAGCTTCTTCGATACAGCCGGCAGCTAAACTTGCCGGGGTTCAATCTCGAGCATCAGAAGAAGCTGAAGGCTGCGTCAGTGCTGGTGATTGGGGCGGGCGGACTGGGCTCGCCCGTATCGATGTACCTTGCGGCAGCCGGTATCGGCCGCATTGGCCTCGTCGACTTCGACGTAGTCGAAACGTCCAATTTACATCGCCAGATCCTCCACGGAACGAAAGACGTGGGGCGGCCGAAGACCGAATCGGCGCGCGACCGCCTTCGCGACCTCAACCCCCACGTGGACGTCGAGCTGCACACGACCCGCCTGACGGCGGAAAACGCCACGGAGATCCTGGGGGAGTACGATGTTATTGCCGACGGGACGGACAACTTCTCAACGCGTTATCTGGTCAACGATGCGTGTGTGCGGCTTGGGAAGCCGAACGTGTATGCATCGATTTTCCAATTTGAAGGCCAGGTTTCCGTATTTGGCTTACCCGAAGGCCCCTGTTACCGGTGTATCTATCCCGCGCCGCCCGATCCGGGCTTGATTCCTTCGTGCGCTGAGGGCGGCGTGCTGGGTGTGCTGCCGGGAATGGTAGGCGCGCTTCAGGCTACAGAGGTCATCAAACTGATTACCGGCCTCGGCACATCGCTCGTGGGCCGGCTGTTGCTCTACGACGCGCTAAACCTGCGGGTTCAGCATCTTCTCGTGAGTAAGAACCCGGAGTGCCCCGTTTGCGGTAGAAGTCAGGAGCGGCGCGAGATGATTGATTATGCGACGTACTGCACCGGAGAACCGGCCGCAGCACCCAATATTACTGAATCGAATCACATGATCGTACAAGAACTCAAAGCCCGGCTCGATCGGAACGAGCCCGTCGTACTCCTTGACGTGCGGAAACCATTCGAAAAGCAAATTGCCGATCTGGGTGGCATCTCGATCCCGCTCGACGAGCTGGAGGATCGGATGGACGAGCTGTCGGAATACCGGGACCGCGAGATCGTCGTGTACTGCCGGTCGGGTGCGCGGTCGGCCAGGGCCGTATCGATGCTTCAGCAGGCCGGATTTTCCCATGCCCGAAACCTCGAAGGAGGCGTCCTCGCCTGGAGCGATTACATCGACCCTTCGATGATGAAGTACTGACCGTGCCGGCTACGACCTATCGAGACGGAACAGCACAAGAGCGAGCAAGGCACCAACCGCAAGACCGACCATGCCGAGCCGCGTAACGTCGACAATGGGCCGGTACGTGACGGCCCCGTCGCGAATCGTCAGGTAGCCGCGCGGTTTTGCACCGCCGCCCCCACCTCCGCCTCCACTCCTGCCGGGCCGTGGCCCAGGGCCTTTGCCGAAGCCAAAACCGAGGTGAACCTCGGCCACCGGAATCACGGTGACGTCTCCCTGTTTGACCGGTTTACCGAAGACGGCTCTGGCCCCCAGGCGCCCCAGGATCTTCCGGACCTGCTCCGTCACTTCAGGCTCATAGTCCGCCTGCGTTGGATCGACGTGCTTTTTGCTCTCGGGTTCCTCCATGGATCTACCTCAAGTTTGATTGTTCCACCATTGCGGTCAACACAGCCATAGCTCGCACGAGGATCGTGTCGATGTGCAACCACGCGTCCGTCACGCGTATCCTTTCAAATATGTCTGGAGGTATCCCTGTTCCCTCGTACATTTCGCCGTTCGTTCCCGTTTGCATCCAGACGGGTATGCGGTAGGTCCACCCATTGGGCAGCTCTCGATAGACGGGATTACCCAGCCCACCGCCTGTAGTATCCCCAATGGACCGAACGCCGGGAATCGTCCTCATCGCCATCACGAAGCTCTCGCAGGCGCTGAAGCAAGACCGGTTGGTCAACACGACGACCGGTCCGCGGAACCGGCTGTTGCCCTCGGGCTCGACGTAAAGCGGCGCAGGATCGGTGAAATCGTCGTGAGCCGGACCGTTGCGGTAGCGGTAGTAGGCGTAGACCCGTTTTTGATCGGCAAAGCGTCCGGCCACTTCCGCGGCGCTGGTGCCCGATCCGCCGCCGTTGCCACGTACGTCAACGACCATGGCACTGACCGGCCCCAGCGCTTTGAGCACGACGTCGACGCTATCGACCCAATCTCGGCCGGCAAAGCTGCTGATGTGAAGGTAACCAATGTTCCCATCCAGCTTTCCGTAGATCAGACGCCCGCCGGGCGTGAAGGAATAAGCGCCTTTGAGATGCGTTTCGAGAACGTCTCCAAGAGAAAAGTTATCCGGGTACCGGGTTCGCCATTCGTCGTACCCGCAGGTACCAAAGGGGGAGAAGATGTTGACGTGCCCATCTTGTAGCTCGCGGATCATCTTGCACGCTAGGTCATAGAGATGCAAATCCGACAGGTGAGGAGATGCCAACCCGGTATAGACGGTACGGATCGAGTCCCAGTCGACGTCGCGCACGCTAAAGAGGGCGTAGTGGCGATCGATCTGGCTCCAGATCATGTCGAGGTATTCGGCGGGTGTGCGGGACTGCTCGTCGTCGACGAGCACGTCCCCGCACGACGTGAGGCCGAGGCCGGCGACCAGTGACAGAACGATGGTGAACCGCCGCATAGCCTGACCCCTAGCGTTTGAAGAGCACGACGGCTCCGAGGTTGTTCTGCACGTCGACCAACCTGAAAGGGATTTCAGTGCGGTAGAAGCTGAACCCGTACCGAAGACGGAGTGCGAACGACCTCGACAGGTCATACGTGTAATAAATATTCGACGATGCTCCGGTGAGCTCGTTCAGTAAAACCACGTCGGGCTCCCAGCTTCCCTTGAGGCTGTACGGCGGCCGGATCATAAAGGCGAGAATCGGGATAGCGACGTGGAAGCCGAGCTCACCGGCAGTCCGAATCCTCCGATTCAGCGAAAACGAAGGGCCTACCGCCGAATAGTAGATGCCCGCATACTCATTGATGACGGGCGTGTAGTGGTGTTCGCGAAAGGCATAGTGGTGTTCCGTTTCGACGCCCAGCCACACTCCCCACGGTTGGGGCGCATCGATCCTCCTCTCATAACCCCCATGCACGTCGATGAGGTAGAGATCCTGCGTGTGGGACACGCCTCTGCTGATGGCGGACGTCAGTGTAGAGGCGCCGAACTCGACCTCGACGATGTGCCCGTGATTCCGTCCTCGAAACGAATACTCGAAGTGAAACGGAACCAGTAACCCGCTGTACCGCAACGGCGACACCAGCTCGTCCTTCTGCGCGTCGTGCCCCAGCCCGATGCCGAAGCCGAACCGGTGCCGCAAGGCAGGCTGTCCCTCAGCAGGCCAGGCCGCAGCCATTGCCCAGAGCAAAACAAGAATTGCGATGCGCAGAACTAACCCTTTCATTCGGACGCCAATACAAACCCACCCGTGAGCCATCCAGCAGGTTAATCATACGGAATTGTCAACACGTCTGCGCGAAGATCATGTTTTTTCGGTAGGGGATGCAGATTTCCCGCGGGTTTTTTGAAATGATGCTGGACGTAGACGGGGCGTTTATTGCTTCCAAAAACACTACACAAATACGTCATCTCCGCGAAGGCGGAGATCCAGGCTACGGATCCGTCAGGCTATGCGGTTCTGCCACATGTGGCTGTCGAATGGATTTACTTCGTCAGTCACTTTGTTCGTGTCGGATCAAGTCCGGGATGACCTGTTTTTTAGGTATTTAGCAATATCGAATGTCCTGCCTTCGGATCGGTTCGCCCTTGTGGAATCGAACAGCCCATACCTCAAAAGAACGTCATTCCGGCCGCCGAGCCGGGATCCATGTAAGCGTGCGACCCGTGACCACGGTATGACTTTAATCAACCCCTCAGTCGCTTCGCGACAGCTACACCCGTAACGAGTACGGGACAGGCTCGTCCTGGGGAGCAATTTGTTGTGCCTTCAGTCACCGGCGGCGCCAACCAGAAGGGCACACTTTGGGAAGATTCCTCCTCGCAAGGCTCGTCGGAATGACAAGTAGAGTGGTGTGGGCTTGCTGGCGACGGTGTAGCATTTGGCTACTCCGCATGTACGTCATCCTTCCGAGCTGCTATACTGCCCCAAAAAACACGAAGCCGGCCCTGTGTGAGGCCGGCTTCGTACAGAAAAACCGTTTATCGAGCCGTCACGGAGCGGAGATCACGTCGAAGGTGACCTTCACTTCGTCGCCGGTTTTGATCGCCAGGAAGGTGACGGGCTTCATACCGAAGTCGGTCGTCAGAAGCGGCACGCTGCCGGTGAACTGGAAGCGGCCGTCGGCGAGACGCTTGGCGTCGACAACCATCGCGACGGACTTCTGGACGCCTGCAATCGTGAGGTTGCCGGTGGTCTGAAGCTTGTAGGTGTCGGGCGACGGATTGGCGACCACTTTGGCTTCCGTAAGGCTATAGACCACATTCGGGTGCTCCTTGGACTTCATGGTCGATGCCAGACGCCCGTTCATCGCTTTGTGCCCGCAGTCTATTGCCTCAACCGGAATGGTGACTTCCGTTTTCAACACCTGGAGGCCATCCGAGTCGTCCGTTTCCACAAAACCGGTCAGTTGTGTCGCATTACACGTCCAGTCGTGGACCGACGAAGTACCGTCGAGCTGGAGCTTGCTTTCCGGCTGGAACGTAGTACGGACCGGTTCTCGTAACTGAACCCACCCTGCGACCAGCAGCATGACTGCTGCAATTACACTTAGAGCTACGGGAGTGCGGTTTTTCATTGTATCCTGTATAGCTAGGTTGGATGATCGTCCGTGGCGCACTTCTTAAGAAACCCGCACGGGTTTGTATTCGGTTCTGGTCCGCTCGCCGCTACGATCGGGACGGGCGGCTATCATAAAAAACATCAAATAGGGTGCCAGATCAAGTAGAAGGGATGAATTCTAGTGCTCTCCCTCACTCTCGACCCACTGTACGGCATGCTGCATCAACTCGGCAGCGGTGCCCAGGTTCAGCTTGTTTTTAATTCGGGCGCGGTAAGACTCGACGGTTTTGACAGACAGGTGTAGGCGTTCGGCGATTTCGCGTGTGCCGAGCCCCTGGCCGGTGAGCTCGAACACCTCCAGCTCACGGTCGCTGAGCACTTCGAGGGGTGACTGGTTCATCTCCTTTCGCCCTGTCATCATGCCCATGAGGAGACGCTCCTTGATCTCGTCGCTTACGTAGATGCCTCCAGCAAGCACGTGCCGGACGGCCTTTACGATGACCTCACCGGCTTCGAGCTTCATCAGGTAGCCTCTTGCGCCCGCCCGGATGGCGCGTTCCGCGTAGAGCGACTCGTCGTGACGCGATACGACGAGGATATTCAGATCGGGCTTGAGCGCCTGGAGGTGTTTGATCAGCTCGAGACCGCTCATGCCGGGTAATGAGACGTCGACGATGGCCAGGTCGGGATCGAGCTTATCGATCATCTCGACGGCTTCTTCCGCACTGGCAGCCTGTCCAATCACCGACAGGTCCTGTTCGGCTTCAAGCGTGAGCGCCATGCCTTTACGCATGAGCGGATGATCGTCTACGATGAAGATGGTTTTCATGCGTACAGTCCCGATTTAACCTTACTCGGTCTATGCCCGCACCGAAGGAGGGTACAGGTAACGACTGTACCACCTTCCGGAGCGTTGCGTATTTCGAGCGTTGCGCCGATGATGCGTGCGCGGTGGTGCATGATCCGCACGCCCATCCCCGTGTGATCGACGGGCACCTCGGGGAAGCCGACCCCGTTGTCCTGCACGCGGAGCCGGATCTGATCCTCCCCGGATGCGAGGCTGATGGTCACGTGGGTGGCCCGGCCGTGTTTGACCGCGTTGCTGACCGATTCCTGCGCTATCCGATAGAGGTTGGTGGCCGCCGTGTTGTCCTCGATCGGCGTCGATCCGAAGGCTTCGAAGGTACACCGAAGCCCGAAGAGGCGTTCGGCGTTGGCAGCGAGGCGTTGCAGTGCGGCGTTGAGGCCGCTGGCGTCGAGCTCTACCGGAACCAGGCTTCGCGCGAGCCCCCGGGCGTGCTGGTCGGCTTCCTTGATCAGGTCCGTGATCTCTGAGATCTCCGCTGAAACCTCCGGATTCGTGTCGGCGAGCTTCCGGGCGAGGTTTCTGGAGATCAGGCCGATGCCGGTGAGCATCTGGCCAAGCCCGTCGTGCAGGTCCTGCCCGATCCGTCGCCGTTCGAGCTCGCTCGTATCGAGGATCTCCTGCTCGAGCAATCGCCGCTCGGTGATGTCGCGGACGATGCCCGTAAAGATGTGCCGCCCGCCAAGATCGACCTCGCTGACGGCAAGGTCGAGCGGAAACGTCTCGCCATTCTTCCGGCGGCCCACAACCTCTCTGCCGATGCCAATGATCTTCCGCTTGCCCGTTTCGTGGTAGGAGCGCATGTATCCGTCGTGATCGGTGCTGTAGGGTTCCGGCATCAGGATGCTTACGTTGCGGCCAATCACCTCTTCCTCGCTGTACCCGAAGATACGTTCGGCGGCGGGATTGAACGACTCGATGATACCGTTCGCATCGATCGTGATGACGCCGTCGACGGTGGTCTCGAGGATGGCCCGGGACTTGGCTTCACTCTCCCGCAGGGCTTTCTCGGCATTCTTCTGTTCTATGGCAGCCGCGAGGACGTTTGCGACGGACTGGAGGAAGTGGAGATCGTTCTCGCTGAAAACGCGGTGGTGGGTGGCGTGGACGCTGAGCACACCGTAGACCTCCCGCTCACCCGCGATCGCCACGCTCATGCCACTGACGATGCCATAGTCACGAAGCATCTCCGGTTCCCGGAACCGGGTTTCCGTACTCAGGTCCTCGATGACGACGGGTTCGGAGGAGAGCAGGGTATAGCCTGCCTGCGTGCCGGGACGGATCGGAATGACGGCTTTCCCGATGAGGTTCTGATCCCAGCCAACGGCGGCGTTGAGCAACAGCCCGGAACCGTCCGGGAGGCGTTCGAGGATACGGCAGAAGGGGACGTCGGTCGCTTCGGCCATCGCATGGACGGCATAATCGACGATCGACTGTATGGGTTCGCCGGCCAGTGCTCGCTGGCCAAGCTCCGACACGACCGCCTGCTGCCGGACACGCGATTCGAGCTCAGCGGCGACCTGCCGCTGGCGCAGCTTCTCGCGCGCTTTACTTTCGGCAAACATGATCCGGGCGTTCACCCGGAACGGATCGAGCGGCGACAGGACGTAGTCGTCCGCCCCGGCCTCTATGAGCGCCGGGATGTAGGACTGCTCGTCGTCCGCCACGACGGTCAATATGGTCACGACCTGGAGGCCTACCTTTTGCTTGACGTAGCGGCAAAACGCAATGCTGTCGGCAGTCGTGCAGGCCAGCACGACAAGGCAGGGGCGCAGGCGCTCAAACGTCACAAAAGCATCCTGAAGACGTTCGCACAGGATGAGGTCGTGGTTCCGCTTTTCGAGCGCTTCCTGAATCGCTTTACGCAACTCGGCTTTTTCACCCACGAGCAGCGTGCGTATGTGCTCCCCTTCCGAGGTGAGCGTGCACATTCCGTCCCGGCCTGAGTTGACCCGCATAGCACAATGGAGCTGGTACAAGATTAGTTGCCAAAATATAGCCTGATTTAAACTTAATAAAGGGTGAACCCCTTCCTGGGTCCGGTCTTCCAGACCCATTTGACTTTTATTTCCGAATTGGGCGCTTGATGATCGATTGGTGAGGAGACCTCCTTTGGAAAATTCCGGATCAAGGGGGATTTATGGAGGAACTGCTAAGTCTTCACGAAGCCGTTGCAAAGGCTAATTCGGATTTGATAATTTTGTATCCGAATTACCTGCATGCAGGTGAGGCGTCGTAACGTGAAAGGCACAAGAACGTCACGATCTCGAAACGAGTGGCCTCATAGATTGTGCGTCGGTTTGGTTTTTCAGGTTCTGTCATTGACGGCGTGCACGGCCAGACCTCCGCGTCGTCAACACTCCTCAGGAGAGAAGGCCATTCGACGGAGGGTGTTCCGCCTTTCGATACAGGAGATCGGGTAAGAGGATTGCGCTCGTTTCGCCGCAGTGGGCCCTGGAGCCCGAGCAGGCGAAAAAACTTTTTGAAAACACCCAGCCCGACCGTGGCATAACGTCATTACACCCATCCAGCCCGGGGTGATAGACGTCCATCCATCCTTCAACGCAATCAGTGCATCCATGGAAAGCACGAATAAGCCCGGGGCTATCGCACTGTCGATAGCCGGCACCGGAGACCTCACGGGGCGTCGACAGGTCGACGTATTCAGCTATGACGAGCAGATCGTACGCATGTTCGTCCTGGCCACCGTTTTCTGGGGGTTCGTCGGCATGCTGGTTGGCGCCGTGATCGCGCTTCAGCTCCCATTCTGGCCTGCGAACATGGGCGAGTACCTGACCTTCGGCCGGCTCCGCCCGCTGCATACGAACGCGGTCATTTTCGCTTTTGCGGGCAACGCCATCTTTGCGGCGATCTACTACTCGACCCAACGGCTCTGCAAGGCGCGTATGTACAGCGACCTGATGAGCCGCGTTCACTTCTGGGGGTGGCAGGCAATCATCGTATCGGCCGCAATCACGCTGCCGCTCGGCGTGACGACGAGCAAGGAGTACGCCGAGCTCGAGTGGCCGATCGACATCGCCATAGCCGCGGTCTGGATCGTGATGGCGGTCAACTTCTTCATGACGCTCCGCCAGCGCCGCGAGCAGCACATGTACGTCGCGCTGTGGTTTTACATCGCGACGATCGTGACCGTGGCGGTGCTGCACGTGGGGAACAGCCTGGCCATCCCGGCAGGATTCCTGAAGAGCTATCCGGTTTATGCCGGAGTGCAGGATGCCCTCGTTCAATGGTGGTACGGACACAACGCGGTCGCTTTCTTCCTGACGACGCCCTTCCTGGGCCTGATGTACTACTTCCTCCCGAAGGCAGCCGAACGCCCGGTCTTTTCATACCGGCTGTCGATCGTACACTTCTGGAGCCTGGTTTTCATTTACATCTGGGCGGGTCCTCACCACCTGCACTACACCGCGTTGCCTGAGTGGGCGTCGACGCTGGGTATGGTGTTCAGCGTCATGCTCTGGATGCCAAGCTGGGGCGGCATGATCAACGGCCTCTTCACCCTGCGCGGCGCGTGGCACAAGCTGCGTGAGAGTGTCGTCCTGAAGATGTTCGTCGTCGGGATCACGTTCTACGGTATGTCGACGTTTGAAGGCCCGATGCTTTCCGTCAAGAGTGTCAACGCGCTGAGCCACTACACCGACTGGACGATCGGGCACGTCCATGCGGGGGCGCTCGGGTGGAACGGCTTCATGACGTTCGGCATGATCTACTGGCTCCTCCCACGGCTGTGGAGAACGGAGCTGTGGAGCTCGAAGCTGGCCAACGCACACTTCTGGATCGGAACCGTCGGGATTTTGCTCTACGTCTTCTCCATGTACACGTCGGGCATCACCCAGGGGCTCATGTGGCGGGCATTCGACGAAACGGGCAGGTTGATGTATCCGGACTTCATCGAAACGGTGGTGCAGATCGTCCCGATGTACTGGGTACGTCTGATTGGCGGATCGCTTTACCTGGTGGGTACGGTGTTGCTCTCGATCAACATGTTCATGACGATCCGGAAGGCGCCAAAGAACCTGCCGGACCCTGCGATTGCGGTACCCCGGAAAGACGTGGGCGAGCTGCAACCTGCCTGATCCCTGAATCCCTCACGACGCGCCTCCTCCCGGCCGGCTGAATCTGGAAGCCTGCCGGGACACCGCGCCCAGTTTTATACGCCGTATGAAACGCCTTTTGAAATCAAACGGAGCGCACCGAAAGCTGGAGGGCTGGCCGCTCTTATTTACGATACTCACGACCCTCGCAATTCTGGTCGGCGGCATCGTCGAGTACCTGCCGTTGGCCCTGGTTCAGTCGAACGTTCCCCGCATCAGCTCGGTCAAGCCGTTCACACCTCTCGAAGTGATCGGGCGCGACATCTACATAGCAGAAGGGTGTAACAACTGCCACTCGCAGATGGTACGGCCTTTCGCGGACGAGCTTGAGCGCTACGGCGAGTATTCGAAGCCCGGCGAGACCGTCTACGAGCACCCGTTCCTCTGGGGGTCGAAGCGCACGGGTCCCGACCTTGCCCGCGTCGGTGGCAAGTACCCGCATCTGTGGCACGTCCGGCACATGGAGGATCCTCGGTCTACGAGCCCGCAGTCGATCATGCCGCCCTATCCGTGGTTGCTCAGGAAGCAGACGAACTTCGAGGACCTGCCGAGCCGGTTGCGGGCGCTGCGGCGGGTGGGCGTCCCCTACACCGACGAGGAAATCGAAAACGCCGAAAGCCTTGCCCGCGAGCAGGCTGCTGCCATCGCCGCGGACATCGTGGCGCAGGCTGGTCCTGCCGGACTCGAGGACAAGCAGATCGTCGCGCTCATTGCCTACATGCAGCGACTCGGAACGGACATTAAGCCGGCCGTAACAGCGGACGCCGGCGGAGCCTTACAACCATGATCAAAGACGTCGTCGACGCGATGAACGCGGGCGTGTTCGCCCAGATCGGCCTGATCGCCTTTTTCGTCGCTTTCATCCTCATCATCCTGTACGTCGTGACCCTTCCAAAGATGAAGCGGGAGCACGCCAAACAGATTCCTCTGGAGGATGACGAAGTCAACCCGACCTTGAATTAGAACGACCTATGCGCACCGAGCAACAGCAGGTTACAAACCAGGATCAGGACCTTGCCCTCGAAGGAGAAGGCAAAGACCGGATCATCAAGGGACACAAGTACGACGGAATCCGGGAATACGACAACCCGATGCCGGGGTGGTGGGTGTGGCTCTTCTGGGGGACGATCATCTTCTCCGGTATTTACATCGTCGGCCTGCACTTCGCAGGATTCATCGACTCGTACACGGACGACCTGGCGCAGCAGACCGCACGGATCGAAGCCATCCGGACGGCCTACGCCGAAGCAAACCCGAGCTTTGAAGTCACCGAGGAAGCGCTGGCTGCGTACACGGACAACGAACTGGCCATCGCAAGCGGCTCACAGACGTTCACGAGGCTGTGCGCGGCGTGCCACGGCAACCAGGGCCAGGGCCTGATCGGACCCAACCTCACCGACTCGTACTGGATCCACGGTGGATCGGGCGTAGACATTTTCACCGTGGTCAGCGATGGAGTGCCGACGGCGGGCATGCCGGGCTGGGCAAATGCCCTCACCCCTGAGCAACGCGCTGAAGTCGTCGCGTACATCCGCTCGATAGCCGGTACCAATCCACCCGGGGCCCGAGAACCTCAAGGTGAGCCGTACGAAGCCCTCTGATCCCGGTGAGGAAGGCAATCGTGAGGAGGAATAGAGAAGGTCCGGTTCATCTGAACCGGACCGTATCAGTTTATCATGACGACACCAACTAAAGGAAGTAAGACCCCTCCCATCAAGAGACAGGTTCTCCCCGTCGAAGACGTCGGTGTGCTCGAAGCGCCGGAGGAGGTGCTCTCGACGATGACAAAAGAGGGGAAGAGGAGGTGGATCTATCCGACGCCCAGCACCGGACGCTGGCAGCGCTGGCGCCTGATCCTCGGCTGGTTCCTCGTCTTCCTCTTCATTGCGCTGCCGATCATCCCGATCAACGGCTATCCGGCGATGTTGCTCGACGTCGTGCACCGTGAGTTTGCCCTCTTCGGGATCGTCTTCTACCCGACCGACACGCTGCTCGGCTTGTTTTTTATGGTGGCCTTGACGGCGGCGATCTTCCTGTTCACGGCGCTCCTGGGGCGAGTGTGGTGCGGCTGGGCGTGCCCGCAAACGGTCTACCTCGAGTTCGTCTTCAGGCCGATCG
>Ga0079224_100003213_pt1 | contig 20438 bp, 18 predicted proteins | sample Stecom2015_FD_80414 | JGI IMG/M metagenome (GOLD analysis project Ga0079224, IMG submission 80414) | Agricultural soil microbial communities from Utah to study Nitrogen management - Steer compost 2015 | ecosystem: Environmental > Terrestrial > Soil > Agricultural land | place: USA: Utah...
AAGGTTTGCGACCACGTAATTTGCCATCGCTGTTGCTACAGCACGGTCAACAACGTCAAGCATCTTCGCAATTTCGCTGTAAATGAAAAATTCCGATGCTTTGCATGAGCGGGAAAAATCGTTCACTGTCCATGACTTGGTTCTTGCAATATTTGCAGTTGTGTCAATGTCGTAGACAGTCGACAGTTCCTCGATTTCATCACCTGCGCCACAGTTGGGATTAGCAACGTTTGTTGTGGTTTCGTTTTCCAAATCACGCTGGAAGTAGCTTACCTCAACACGGCGCACCTTGTTACCTCCCGGCAACATACGCAATGTTAGGCCAGCACGACCAGGTTCTGAGTTCAAATATTCCAGGAATGGGAGCGGCTCTAATCTTGACCAATCACGTGCAAATGCTTCATCAATCGGCACTTGCAAGTCTGGACAATCAAGTACATTACTTATTACTGACATTTAAAAAAAAATTGAAGGTTTATTTTGCTATTTCTTTGGCTCGCAAATTTCGCCAACATTTCACCGTTAATGTCAGGCAAGACAACTGTAATTTGGTCGGTGTAAAGTTACGAATTTATTGAAATAATAAATGCAGGATTTTCTTGTCCTGCATTTTAAAATTAAGTACTAAATTATTTTACGCTCCCATTGCCCTGAATGTGCTTCTATTGCGAAGGTGCGCCTGAAGATTGAAACCGCCTTCTTTGCCATCTTCTGCCCCTTTCGGCTGTGCGCCATGTGCGCCATGTGCGGACGTGCGGCTACCTGCTCCCGGATTTTTTTTTAGCAAATTATTTTCCTTCGCAAGGCTTGAAATTGCCTCTTTAAGACCCATGAACCCCGCTTTCTCAATTGATGGCAAACGTTTACCATCAAGACCTGAAATGATTACTTCTTCATCTTCGATAGCTATTTTATACTTTGAATTAAATTCAGAAGTAAAGCCACTTACACGCAATTTATCCTCCTTAAATTCGGGTGAGAAATCAACTTCTTTCCACGCATCAGAATAAGCGCTCTTTATTTTATCTTGTGAAATCTTCTCACGCATTGCGCCAATTTCTGAATCATAACGCTGCGAAAGCGTTTGGTTCAATCCTTCAATATCAGCGTATTTCTTCTTCCAGCTTTCAATTTCCGCTGCGTGCGCTTCGGTCAGTTTCTGAACATCTGCACTGCCAGCTGTTTTAACTTTCTCTGTTAAATCAGAAATCTTGCCCTTCACATAGCCGCCCATTGCTTTGATTATGTCTTCAATTTTTTTGCCTTTTAATTCATCTGAATTAAAATCAAATTCAAGGCCATCGAATCCGCTCTTGGTTGCGGTCAGTATTGAACCGGTCAACTTCCCGGCAAACTTGTCAATATCCGGCGCATCTTTTTTTGAAATATAAACACTATTGAATTGCTCTTTTGCTTTTTCCAGGCTTTCCACTTCTTCGGTGTTTATCCCCAGAAAGTCCTTCAGTAGTTCCTGCTGTTGTGCTGCGTCTAATGCCATTGTTGTTGGTTTTATTTGTTTGTGAATTTTCAATTATTAACGTGTCAATCATTGGTGCTGGTTCAGGCGTTATTTCAACGAATCCGGCAGATTTAAAAATCTTTTCGGTTATTAAATTAGCCGATGTAACTATTTTGCCGGTTTTAAAGTTGACAAGCACCTTCATCTGACTGCGAAATTATCATGAATGTATTTGCAGTAACTAAGGATGTTTGCTTCCTTTTCTTTTGGTGTGCGGCCACGTCGCCATTGTATTGACAATGCCTTAAAATGATCTTCCGGCAATTTGTAAACGTATATTTTCCCTGCCATTATGCGTTCATATTTTCTTGCTTTGTAGTACATTTTGCCCCGTGCGGGTAAGCCATCAAAAAAATATTTATACCCGTCGGCAAGCAAGGTTTCGCCTTTTAATGCTCTTGCTATTGGCCTGTTCCTGCCCATCATAAACGATAGGTCGCTTGCCATTTTTCCTAAAATTAAATCCGCCTTAGAACTCATAAAATTATTTAAAAACGGAAGGCGTTTATTGGTCGCCCTCCGTTTTGTTCAAACTAAAATCCAACATGAACAAAACAAAGGTAATTATATTTATTTGTTTGATGCAAATTTATTGTGGCTTGTAATTTCCGTTTGCGATGTTGCGTTGAATTACATCTTGTGGCACGTTGCTTATCGGCACAAATATTAAGTAATGGCGACAGTTCCAGCCGCCACGAAACAAGAAGATAGTAGAGGCATCTGTGCCTTCTATTTGTCCGTCCCATTCGCCTTCTTTATTTATGCCACCAACACCGCCAGCATTATCACCACGCCCCCACGCTTGAATTTCTTTTTTGTGAAAATATTTGCCATCTCGCTCGATGCAAAATTCCCTGGACGTTTTAATTGTCCCCCCTCCATATCTATACCACTCAGCCCCCGATAATTGTGCCGCATGGCTGCTATATGCCGCATCTGCAACACTCATTGAAGTAGCGGCAACCGTCTTGACGTTAGCCAACATTCTGCCATCTGTATAAGGACTGCCTTCTACTATCTCACGTGCCGACTCTACCAAATCACGATAACTTGAACCCGATGTTATGGATGCTATGATGTTGCTGCGTAGTGCTATTTCTGAATTTAGCGAAGGAGCTGTAAATAATTGCTGAACCCCCACCTCCTTAAACGTTTGTCTGATTTGCGCTGAAAATTCATTAGGTTTAAACCCCTTGTTTATTGCCCTTGCAAGGTCGTTGTTTATTTGCGCCAGTTGGTCGTATTGCTGTAAAAACTCCGAAACCGCCTTGATGTAATCGCCCGTTGAGGTAACAGTGCGAAGTTTTGCAACAATTTTCTCAGCTATGATTAAGTTTCTCTCGCTCTGAATTATCTTTCCATCCTTGGTTTGAAGGTCTGCGAAATCGTCCTGAATTTCCTTCCAGATGCTTATTTGCGCCTTGACTACCGCATCCTGAAACCCTTCCGGTGCTGTGTCCAATATGCGCATCCGCTCTTTAATTAACTTGTTGAAATTTGCCATGCAGCAAATTTAATGTTTATTAATTATTTGCATATTTAGTGTAAATTGATAACATTTGCCCCATGAAAGATTTTACGTGTGTATTTAATATGATATTAGTTGAAAGTAGCCATACTGCCAACTATAAAATGGGTGTGCCGCACGTACACACCTCTTTTTTTTTCTCAAATAAATTAAGTACTAAATTTCATTCATCTGCTTGACGCAGCCTCTACGCTGCGCAAGGGACAGGCAGCTGCAAAACCTAAACTTGCAGAACCACGCTGCTTGGAACGTGTAAATTCGCCACAAGCGAACACGCCTGTTAAATGTTCGGCACGGATGCAAACACTTTCCTCGAACAGCCGGATGATTCCCGATTTCCGATTCCTAACGAAGTCAAAAATTAAATCTGTGTCAGAAGAGTTGTGGTAGTATATATACATATATATATATTATTAAACACCTTTTCTGACCGATTCAAGCCCTTAAATCCTTAAGCCTTCGAAGTGCTTTGAATTTATATTTCAAATTAGAGTTCAACTCTAATTTTTTCGACAATTACAATTTCTGTTTTTTTGATTATTGACTTTTCAAGCAAAGTGAAATTTAAGTTTGACAAACCTGAACTCAAATTAGCTTCTGCGTTGTTTAAACTTGAAACATTATTTGCATACAACTCAGCGTTCATTTTGCGCTCGTGAGATAAAGACTGAAACCTATAAGGCATGAATTTAATCGGCACACCGAAATATTTTGCCCGAAAATAAAGGTCGTCATCTTCGCAGCCCCAGCCCCAAAAATCATTTGAAAATCCGTTTATTTTATCAAATTCGCTTTTTTCAAACATCGTTACTCCACCGAAATATTCGGGATACGGCATTCTGTATTTGAATTGCGATGCCTTGCCAGCTAAATGCGTTGCTCCTGGGAGTGGTTCATAGCTAACGTTATACTGTGGCAGCATGTCTACATCGTGAAACACAATAGTATTATTTCGTGCGAACTTGCTCCCAATGTTCAATAGTTTACCTCTGTTGAATGGCTTGTCGTCTGCTTGTTCGATAATAAGAATCTGAATGCCGCTTTTTTTTTGCAACCCAAAAAGAGTTGATAAATGCGGGATGAACATTTTTAGATGCCGTTCTCGATTTCGATAAGGTACAATGATGGTCAAATCCATAAAATTTAGCACTTAATTTTTTTGACAGTTTCTAAATACAAATTATCAATCCTTGCCTTGTTCTCCGAATCTTCATGATACGCCCGTGAGTACCATGTATGGCAGCAAAAAGCATCTCCTTTGTGGTTGAACAGATAGCTTGTTAAGTTATCTCTTGTGTCTGTATGCGCCTTGTGGTACATTGGTTCAAAGTTTGCGAATAACCAATAAAAAAAGCCCGCAAACGGCTCAGTGCTATTGTGGTTGTAATTGTCGGATATGAATTTAGGTTTGAATTTGCGCTCCCAATGAGCGTTAAAACCTTGCCGTGAAATTAATTCCCATGACAAGCGGTCTTTTTCTTTGCGCTCTCGTATTTTTTTTGCGTTGAAAATATTAAAAAAAGGATTCATGTTTGCCCACGAATTGCTTCTGCCCGGATGAACTCCACCATCAGGCATACCGGAATAAAAGATATTGTCGTCTTTCATTTTGGCAATCATTTCAAGCACCAAATCCCACGAATAAATAAAGCAATCAATATCAATATTGATTGCGTATTCTTCTGCGTTGTCAATTACATAATATAGGTAATCTGCCGCCCCTTGAAATGAATTAAACTGAGTGCATTTAATCACTTGCACGCTGTCAGGGATGAATTCACGCATTCGATTAAAGAGGAAATCATCGAAACACCGGGTAAACACTTGAATTTTCATGCTTGTTTTTTCTCAAAAAAATAAATCGAATTTTTGAACCACCATAAATCCAAACCCGCACGATGTCGCATAGTGCTTGTCTTTATCTTGTCTAACCGAAAACCATGCTTTGCAAACAAATCAATCACATAGGCTGAATCTCGCTCATTATGGTGTCCTGTGCCACCCTGGCCGGGTACAGCCCATGAGAGAATCAAATACTTATCAACGGCATTAACGATGTTATCAATAAATGCAGTTTCGTTTTCGGGTTTTATGTGTTCGGCTACCTCAAGACAAATAACGCTGCCTTTGTGCGGCACTTGAATCGGCTTTGTTAAGTCGGCTTCTATTATATTTTCAAAATCAGAAATTTTTTTGATGCCTTTAGTGCCTTCGTACCCTGTGCAATGATATTTCTTCGCAGATAAATATCTAAGGTACGTTCCAAGACCACAGCCGTAATCGTACACGTATGATTTCTTAGGCAAATAATAGGCTAAATAATAAGCCAAACGAGGTGAGAATTTATGTTCAATTCTTGCGATTTCAAGCGGCCAAATTTCAATGTTGTCTTTGTTCATCTAATCGTGTTTTAAATTATCTGATTCCCCGCCCTTCGCCTGTGTGCATTACATAACCATCGCCGCAAATTATTGCCGCAAAATAACCACGCTTCATGTAAAATGCTCCTATTTTGGCCTCAGAACGACCTGGTATAGAAGGGATAAACATTGCGATGTTTTGATATTTCTTGCAGAGTTGATAGTCTGATAATCGTCGCAAGCCAGGATTAAATGAAAAGCCGTGCCACGTGTTTAAGTGATTTCGCTTAAGCAACTTGTATTTAATTTTGCCAGCCTCGTAAACCACATTAGCAGCCGGATGGTCGTTCGTGTCGGATTCGGCACGAAGCCAAACGCAAATAATATTTTTTCGGTCATTTAAAATAGGCAAAGAATCTTCGATAAAACCAGATTTAAAAAACTCCCAGTCGTCTTCTAAATGAAAAATATATTTTGTTTTAACGAATGAATAAAGGATGTCAATGGCTTTTATTTGTCCTATTATAACGCCTTTTGATGGCAGCAATTTGACATTAAATTCAGAGCATACATCTTCTATTTCACTGCGTTTTGTCGGGTCGTCATCGTAAATCAAGAAATCAGAAATAGGGTAGGTGTTAAATTTAAAGAAAGACGTAAGTGTCTTTTTTAATAAGTCTGCACGACCGCACGAAGTTAGGCACACTGTTACCATAAAACAAATATAATAATTATACCGTTTGCGCTGCAATGCGCCTTAGTTGTTCCTCTGCCGCAAGGCGTGGGTCTGCTTGTGGTGCGATCGTGTTTTCTTTCGCAAACGCAATTAATTGAGCTGCTTGTTCGGTGTAATCCTGCCTAAAAAAACCATCATTTGCATCAAATAATTGCTTAATTAGTTGCAAGCCTGATTGGTGCAAGGTATCACGCCAAGGCTCTATTTTCCCTGCTGTGAGCCGCAGATTAATGTCATCACGTGTCATTGCAAGCAGTACATCTTCCTGCATAATTAATTTAAACGCTGCTTCAATATCACGATTTGCATACATAACAGACCCCAAGTACTGCTCAATGTGCGAGGTAATTAATGCCGGAGGCAAGCCTGAATTTGACAATTCAGCGATAACAGCCAACTGGTCGGCTGGCGTGAGCAAGTCGTATGTTTTAGCCGGTATCAACGTGAAGGGCTCAGGAGATGTAAACATCATTCTATTGGCGCAATCGAGCAAATATTCGTACATCGCAAATATCTGCGATGCCTGTGGCTGTATGAACGCATACAATGCACGTGCCTTGTTCAGCGAACCGGTTGCAGTTGATGCCTCTTCGCCACTTACTGCGCTATCTGCATCTGGAATGTGCATTATTTTTCTCGCTCTTTTTTCGTTCTTTTCAATCTCTTCCCGAAGCAGCTTAGGTGCTTCAACAGGTGGTGCAATTAATTTTAAATAATCGCCGGAAATCTTTGAATCACCTTCAGGGTTCGTGGAGGTTGATACACCTGGATTAATTAGCAACACACCGAATGGCGACATTCGAGGCCGCAATCCAGCCCCAAGACAAGCCGGACAATCTTCGTCAGCGCCAACACCACCATTGGCGTGCGTGTTAAATATTTGTCCGTCATTACAAGCATGACCATCACGCTGAAATGTACAAGGTGTACCGATAGCAACTTTGTAGTTATAGACCGTTGTTGCTTTAATCACAAACAAATTAGATTCATCCAACAGGCACAAATCAAGCAAATCGGCAGCTGATGAAAATGGTGAAATATAGAAAATGCGCCCTTCGTAAATCGCAGGAATGCCACCAAATACAGCAGCATTTACTTTGCCGAGGCCGTGATGATATTTAACTGCAAATTCAGTAAACGAATAATCAATCAGTTTCCCGTACTGGCGAGATTCGTAAATATTTTCATCATCGAAAATGTAAAGGACAACACCATCATTTATTTGCTTTCCGTTTACTGAGATTTCGGTTTTTTCTTTCGCAATTACCATGAAATACTCGCCATTTTCTCGCCCTATAACATCACGTGAGGAGTAGTAAACTGGCTCAACTTCCATTGCATCGTCAGATACAATAGCACTGCCTGATTCATCTAAAATCAAATTTCCTTCGGCATCTTTTCGCAACGGTATTTCTTTCGGTTCAATTGCGATGATGCCATTTGCGTCTTTTGTCTTTAATTGCGGAATGAAATTCTTTAAAAGTCCCTCCATGCCTCCGAATTTCTGCGCACCGTGTTCAATGTAATTCAACAGCCTTTCATCGCTTGTTGAAAAAGACCAGTTCTGGTCTGCTGTACAACGGTTTAATGTGTTGATAAAATCAACGAATACAGGCATTGTTGTGTTCTTGTAATTTGCCCTTCTGTATGCCTTTTCTTCCGGCGTTTCATTGGGGGCTTTTGAGATGAATAAATTTGCCGGAAATATGTTCTTATCAGCATGAACTTCAATCTGCTCCATCATTTCAACCGTTGCACGATAGCCAGGATAATATTCGGGCGGCATCGGCTTAGGCTTGTCGAACGCTGATGAAGAGGCGTATTTCGCACCTTGAAAAAAAGCGCGTTTTTCGTTGTAGAATTTACGCAACAACGAATCGTACTCTTTGAAATTCTTGACAAACGAAGCAAGTAGTTCGTTTAATTTATTTTGTGTCAGTGCCATTTTAAGCAGCTTTGCAAAGTGGTAGATTAAGTGGTATCATCTTCGGTTCGCCTTCGTAATTACACCCCTTCTTGCCGCATGATGCTTTGGGCTTTAGCTTGATTTTCTTCATTTCAAATAAGTTTTGATGGTGCGATTTCCATTTCAAAATGATGCGTTTCTACGATTCCACAGGCGAGAATATAAAGGATGTGGTTATCTCTTACTATGTAGCCTGTTACAAGTCTGTCGTTCTGCTCAGGGTCGGTAAACAAGTAAACAATCTGACCGATTTTATATTTTAAATCAAACTTCATTTTCCTTGTCGTTTTGTGTTTGCAAATTTATGTTTCAGCGTGTCAGATACACGAGTGCCAACAGCGAAAGCAAGCCCCTTGTTTGCGTATTGTTGCGCAAGCCAACTATCCATATACATAGTGAACTGAACAGGCACGTTGCCACGAGGTCCAAAATACGACATTAGTGGATAAGTTTCTTTTACTTGATATGGGGCAATGTCGTTTTTAACCGGAAAATAAACCGGAGGCTTTGCGAAGTTTGCCGGCATTTCAAGTGATGACAATGCTGCATTTAAGTACAATTCATCGGGCTGCGAATTGCCCCATGTTCTGCGCAGTTTATCCAGCGGTACTGCATCGGCGAAGTACTCACGTGCCTTACCGAAAATTTTGTTTACTGTTTTCGATTTCCGCAAATATTGAACGCTGCTATTTGTCGAATAAAGGACTGCATCGTCTTTTAATTTAAAGTGCTCATACACCTGTTCGGGCTGCATCCACATCATTTGCGGAAATTTATTTCCCTGAGAACGAAGATAAATGCCGTTTAAATGAACTGCATAATCGGTATCCTGCTCCTGCTTAAATATAGGTGCAATATCACCAACTGCCAGCGTGTCTGTATCGAGGAATAGATTTCTGTGATAAGTGCAGAATTTATCCATGTTTAATTTCACCTCAGCTGGTGAGGAAAATTCGCAACCAAATTCAACAACATTGCTGAAAAACAAACGCTTTGACGGCAAGATATGCCGCTCGAATGCCTTTAAATCATCAACGTGCAAGGTGATGTTTATTCCAGGGTTAAAATGCTTGATTGAAAAAGCAAGATGAACAGCCTGGAAATAATAAATGCGATTGCCAAAGGCAACAAGAATCACCCCGGAGGATTGCTCCCCCGGAGTGATTTGTTCACCAGTCGCCTGTGCGCTCTTTGATTTCGCTCCTTGCGACATCAGCAGAATGCACCATCAGGTGAGGTAACAAGTGTAGGGTCGTTCAACGAACGCCAATTGAGCGAACCCTCAAACCTTGCCACATCGTTGTTGCGGTCAGGATAGATAAGGTTTCCACGCACCCGGATTTCGTTTGCCACAACGTACACCGCATTTTCACTGTCGCAATTTGAAAGCAATGCAGCTTTGAATTTGCGCTTCTTTGCTGCGTTCCAAAACAATACATTATTTTGCGACACGTTCGCATCAAACAGGGTTGCTGTTCGTGCTTCGTTGATTACAATAGGCTCGCCACAGCTTGTCAGCGGGTCTATTTCTTCCGGTGAAGATGCGGGTAGTCCGGCACGCAAACCGCACCATAAGTGTGCCGTTCCTGCTTCTTTCATTGCTGCGATTTCTTCAACATCCGAAGGGTCAGATGGGGGACAATCGAACAATATAAGCGATGGAAGGCCGCCCTTTACCGGTTCGTCGCACGGGTTCAGGATGTGCTCACCGATTGGGTCAGCACAATAGTCGAATGGGCATTCAGCCATGATTTAAAAAAAATAAAGGTTAATCAGGCTTCTATTTTAATGACCGTGCCATTGTTGTCAACTGACCAAATTCACGACAAATTTAATTAAATTAAATCAATTATTTTGAAAGTGATAATCGTCGCCTGTTTGAAATAAGAATTGTGCGCCGGATTGAAATAGCTTGCCGCCTGACACTTGCGAGCGTGGCGAACAATTGGCGGCCAATGAACTACACGACACCTTTCGTATTTTCTGCGCTTTCTTTTCGATTTGCAAACTTGCACCAGCCTCGCCTGATGGGTTATTCGTTGCGCCATCGGTCTGATAGGATGCCTCAGATGGCGCATATAGCACACCGTTTACAAAGAACCGATCAAAGCCTATCAGCACCGAAAGAAACTTGTGTATGTAGGATGGCAGCATATCGAAACGCAATTCTTCTTTCCAAATCCTATCCCAATAAGGTATAACTTTATCCCCTGAATTCTTCCGAAATATTTCGCCATCAATTTCCGGTTGGAGCCAAGTTAATTCACCAGCCAAGCGTACAAATGGCATGAATCCTGATTCTGCAAATTCAAACCCGAAAGCATTATCAGCGTTGCAACCTTCAAGCATGAAATAGCCGCACTCATTTGCACCTACATCTCTAACATGGAAAGGCACTGAAATTTCATCCGATGTGTATTCATCTTCCAGGAGCTCAATTGATAAGTCTTTAATTACCACACTTTGATTCTGCTCGGAAGGCGAAACATTGCACTGAATGAAAAAATTATTAGGAAATGGCATTGATGCGTTTGCTTCAATAATATCCTCATAGGTAAATTCAGCTACACGCCACTCACCCGTATTATTGCCAATTCCTACCCTGATTGCAATAAGTGCCGAAATGCTTTCAATCGTGTATTTAATTCGATATTTCTTGCCAGTGCAAAGCGGTGTGCTATTAAACACCACCTCATTCCATGTATAAGGGAAAGGCGAAACAAATTCTATTTTCCCGCCACCAACCTGCCATAAACCTGGCACTGTTGAAGTCCAGCAATTGTCATTAATTAACTCCACGTTGCAGATTCCGGCAGCACCACACAAGGCCGTGCATGGGTCAATTAAACCCCAATAATAACAGCCATTCTGCAAGTCTTCGACATCTTCAAGCGACATTTTAAATGTCAGAAATTCGCCCGTTATTTCAGGGGTAAATGCGTGAACGCTCTTGCCTGTTGCGTTGTCGAACAGCGCCATTTTGTAGTTCGTCTTAACGCCAAACACCTCATCAATTGAAAAACAACCCACAAAATCGCCACCGAAGTTGAGGTTTGCGTCCGCTGCTTTTTTTTGCAAAAAGAAAGTATAAACACCATCTGCCTGAATTGTGTAAATGGCCTCAGCGCCCCAAAACACGTCAAAACTGCCGCTTTCGTAATTGTCAACCGTGATAGTTAGGCGTGTCAATTCAGTTGCGAAATATTGCGGCTCAGATGTTGCAACATACCAAACAAATGAAAAGTTTCCGTTGCAGCATATCATGCCATAAGAATAATAAATCTCACCCTCCATGAATACTTCTTGCTCATTCCAGCTCACTGCATCATCGCAAACATCAGCTGTTATTTGGATATGCACCTCATCTTTAGGGCTTATTAATTGTGTGAATTTCGATTCACCACAACACAGCGAAGGCACTGTTGATGCAGGTACGAATGGTTGGTTGTCTGTCCAGTTGTGTGCCATTTGTTTTAAATCTTTTGCCTTAAATCAAAATCTGCAATGCCTCTATTGATAGAAGACACTGTTATCCTGTTTATGTTATTCAACCGCATCCCGTGCGGGTAAATATCACGTGAAAATTCAAGCCCTTGCGTGGTGTCGTTGATAAGCGATAGTATCTGTGAACGTGTCAATGGGTACTTGAATTTATTGTTTATCAATTGAAGTTTAGACGGGTCAGCAGGTTGAAGTTTGCCACCTTGGATTGGCTGGCCTGAAACAGTCAGCGACTGCGTCAATGCTGGCACAATGCTTGAATATAACGACAAAAAGACAGGCGACAAAACATAGCTCGTTTGGGCTGCAACGTCAAATTTAATTTTATCGCCTTCGTTTGCAAATATTGTAAATACGTGCGTTTGCTCTTCATTTGTAGTTGAAAAACTAATGTATGATGCGCCCCCATCTGATGATATTAATATGTCATTGGGTGCAAACCTTCTTAATATTATTTGCCAATTAATCAACGCACCGGCGGGATTTAAAGGCGAGTTGACAGGGGCGTGCCTTGCTAACTTGCACGTAAATGTATAGATGCCCGGTGCAGGTATAATGTAGGTTTCGTTTGGCGTGAAATTGCCTCCGGGGTCGTTAATTTCAGTTTGAAACAATGCGTAATGACCAGCACCATGCGCACCGCTTGGCATTGGTGTTGTCGAATCAGAATAGTATGTAATTGATGTGTCAAGTTGCATTTCGTGGTCAGGGTCTGGTATTGGTGCAGCTCCACTATTTTCAACCTCAACAACTGTATTATTAGCATCATAACCTTGGTAGTAATCCCAAATCGAACACGGCACACCGTCAATGTTGTTTGCTGCTTGATTATCGTTGGTGAGCGATGTGTTGAAATAGAATCTGTTGATGCCGAATATATCAACTTGATTAGCAATCGCTGGTGAAATTACATTGCCAGCGTCAAGATAAGCATCAGCTATACTTGTGAGTTGCACCTCAATGCAAACAGGCTCGTCTTGGTAATTCTCATTCGCATACTTGATAACATCTTCGATGATATTTGAATCGAAAATAATGCCCTTTGTTGTCAGGTTATTTGTCGTGTCAACGTTGCACTCGCCACACAATCCGAATGTTTCATCCTTGAAGCCTCTGAATCGTATTTGCGGCATCGAAAGACGTGCGTTGTTGTCGTTGCCTTCCCACTCCTCTTTATATTCGCCCGAACCGAGTGCAATGTTTGCATAGATAGAAGCCGAATCGAACGATGTAATTACACCAGGCACATCATCGAGATAAAAGCCAGCCGGATTATTTTCAAAGAAAGTTTTTTGCTCAATTACTAAAATAGGCTTGCCCGATGTGCTGCGCTTAAATGCAAACCCCAGATTTAATTTATTCGCAAAGGCCGTGTAGAGTGCAACAAATGATGTTGTTGGGTAAGCAGTTTCAAGATTTGTAAATGCTGCCGATGCTCTTAGCCTACCACCTGACACGATGAAATAAGCCCTGCCGTCTCCGTAGCGAAAGTATTCGCTTTCAAACTCGACCTTATTATCCGACATGAAGGCGACAAGTATCTTGAAGCAATTAAATACACTCCATGCACCTTTAACGCCAACCCATAAATAATAATCACCATTCGATGGGTTGCGAAAACCACCAATGATTTGCCCGCTTGGATGAATTAAATAAGGGTCGGTTAGTGGCTCGTTATTTTTAGTTGTTGGCGTGTTTAAAAACGCACTAATTGATTTGTTGTTGTTAATTCTCGCCTGAAACGAATCGTCAACCAATTTGGTTTTGACCTGACACTTATCAAGGTCAAATTCGCAGTCGGTTATAACGATGTACCCATTCACAAGACTTCTCGCCTGAGAATTGCAAGTATCAAGAACCTCGACATCTATTAAATGGCAATAGCCTGATTCATCCTTCACAGCGCTTATGTATTTGTACGCTGACCCTGAGAAAATTAAATCGCTATCGAAACTGGCGAACGTTGCCCGGCTGTCTTTTTGAAATTGAATTGCTACTCCAAACTCATCCCAGTTAAGCGGCTGGCCTCTGTCTTGGCCATCAAGCAGAAATGTAATTGATTCCATTTAGTTCCAATTGTTTCTTATTTGCTCCCTCTGCAATCGCATCGCTGCAATGGTTCTATCGGTGTCTTTTTTTGATTGCTGTCGCAAATTATCAATTCCTTTTTCCAGTTTCTTTGTTTTGAAAAGAATTGTTTTCTGCTCAGTAATTAATTCGTGTCCACCATCTTGCTTCTGCTGAACCATCCTATCTGCAATGATTTGAGGCCGGATGTATTTCTCGAATATTAGATCATGAAACGCATCAGGTGATTTATTTGCGGCTTCTAATTCTTGTTTTAATTTGCTTGTCGAACTGGCATTAATGACACTTTCGCCAACCGACAACATCGCAGGGATTGAATCACTTGTAGCGGTTCCGTCGCCCTTGATACCAACCTTTCCTTTTGCAAATTTAGGCAGCGGTTGTGCTGCTATTGTTGCAATTTGCGCCGCCACCATTGCAACCGTAAGGCCTACCAGAAGGGGATTCCCGAGTGCATTGGTAATCGCCACAGCACCGTTTATTGATGCCTCAAATATAGCTCTTGATTTATCTGCCGCTGCTTGTTGTCGTTTGACGGCCTTTTGTTTTTCATCGTAAATTTCCTCTATTCTTGCTCTTTCGGCAGCGGTTAATTTTTCGTTTTTTAACGCTGCATTTCTTTCATCCTCGAGCGACTGTATTTTGTTTTCACTTTGAATTTTTTGAATATCAAATATTGCTGATGTAATAGCCATGTAAGCCCCAAGCACAGCTTCTTCTTGTTGTTTTGCAAAATCTTCTTCAAGCTGCAAATTTTTTGCAAGCGTGTCCTTGGTGATTTGCTCACGCAGCTTTCCTAATTCATAATACCTCGCCGCCTCTTCATCTGCGAGCTGCTGACCTTGCTCTTGTCGCTGCAAATCTAATTCCCGAAGTCGTTGATATTCCTCGTTTGTAGCCATTAAAGCATCATCACGAGCGGCATCGTTTATGGCCTTCTCAGCGTTCAATCGTTTGAGCGTTCCTTCTGTTGCAGCCCGCAAATCTTCCTGTAAAATAATATCTCTTGCCGCTTGTGCGCCCGATGCTCTTGTTTGTGCAAGTTGCCTTGAGCGTTCAATTTCATCGGTTTGCATCTTGTCGAGAAATTCACGCTGCTGTTCCCTGCGTTGCTCCCAATATTCGTTGTCAAGGGTGCGAATCTTCTGCCGTGTTTGCTCTTTTATTAATATTTCACGGGCTGAAATTTCCTTGTTTAAAACTTCGTAATCTGCCGCTGTTGCTGCGCCTGTTGCCTTCAATGCCTTTAGCCTTTCTTTTTTTTCGGTTTCAAGATTTTGTAGCAACACTTTACCCTCGAATGCTGCCAGCTGCTGCGTTGCGGCCATTTTAAATTCAGAACCCTGAACAGATGTATCAATTATGTATTGCAACTTCGCCCGCTCTGCTGCATTCTCCGCTTCAATTCTTTTCTTTTCCAAATCAAATAATTTTTGCTGCAATTCCTGCGCTGCCTTAAGCCTTGCTTCTGCTTGTTCTTTTGCTGATTTTAAATTAAGTGCTTTAACTTTCGTGTCAGCTGCACCCTTGATATTCGTTAATGTTTGTTCGTGATTTACTTGCAGCTGCTCAATCGTTTTCAGCGTTTGCGATGCTCCGGCAACAAACTTGGCACGTGCGCTTTCTCCTTCCTTGAAATCAGCACCTTGAATTTGCTTATCCACCTCAACCAATTGCGCAAATTCGTCCTTGAATTTCCTGATTTGTGCGATTGCTGCATCGGCATTTAAGTTCTCGTCAATGAAATTCGATGTTGCGACAAGTTTGTTCTCCTTTGCCAATTCTTTCAGTGCAACGATAGCCCTCTTGGTGTCGTCAATGTATTTGTCTGTGGCTTCTTCGCTTGTCTTAGCACCTTCGAGCATCACGCCTTGCCGTTCTTTTTCAAGTGCTGAAATTTCGCCCCTTGCGACCTTTAAATCTAATTCCGCTTGCGCTAAATTTTCAATTGATTTTGCAACATTATCAAATGATGCGCTACTGATTGATGATAGCTCTTTATTTAATTCAGAAATCGAGCCGGTCAAATCTTCTGTTGCTTCATCGGCATCAGAAAAGGCCGCAATAAGGCCGCCAATAATGGCGACAACCGCACCGATTCCAAGCCCTAATAATGCGAGCTTGACACGGTTAATTGCAACTGCCGATACATTCGCAGTTACGCCCATTGCAGCCATCGCACGTGTGTAAAGCGTAGTTACAATAGTTGCGCCTGTTGTAGCTGCGGCATCTGCTTTTTTTGCAAATGTCAAGATGCCCACTTTCGCAGCGTTCTCAGTGGTTAGTAATTTATTTACATCCAGCAGCCCGTTTGAAATCGCCTGAATTGCAGTTAGTTTAACAAGCACCTTCTGAACATCCTCATTGCTCTGCCCGAATAACGCTTGCGCCCCTTGCAGTGCGCCAAACACTGCGACACTTCTTTGAACTGCATCAGTGATGGCATCAAATGCGAATGTGTCGGATGCAAGCAACCGAATCCTTTCACGGGTGTCGCCTATCGCATCTTCGAGCTGCGCTGCACGTGTTTGCATTTCAATGAATTGTTCCGAACCAGCCTGACCCGCATCTTCGAGCGCATCTAATTGCGACTTCAAAGACCTCAGTTCTGTTGTTAATTTCTGTGTTGGCTTTTGCGCTGCCTGCGTTGCTTTGCCGAATCTGCCAACACCATTTGCTGCTGCGTTTATTTCTGAATTTAACAAATCAGCCTGTGCGATAAGTGGCGCAAGTGCTGCCGGATTCGCCTTTACATTGTTTATCTTGACAAGCAAAGACTGCAACTGCTCGGCTTTTGATTTCATAGCATCAACCTCAGCACCTTGGCCGGAGGCTACCACAGCAACAGGTGAAGTTGCAACAACTGCCGGGGCGGAAATACTCGAAACGCTTTGGATTGTTTTTTTGTACGATTCTAATTTCGCAGCAATGCTCTTATCAATTGCATCAACACCCTTTTCGATGTTTCCGAATTGCTGTAAAAGTTGCCGCCCTACATTGTCATTTACTTTATTTATGTCAATGCCTGAACGCTGCAATATCTGTTTAACAGCATCGGGCAGAGCGTTTAAACTCTTGCGTATTTCATCGGTTGCAAACGCCTTCGATACGTTGCGGCCAAATGCAGATAATTCATTGCCTATGTTGGCAGCTGCTTTTTTTGCCCCTTCTGAAATCTTATCTACCTCACCAAGTGCCGTGTTTATTTGCTGTCGTGCCTTGTCGGTTTCGATTTGCAATTCGACAATTATTGCATCCTGGTCTGCCATGTGTCAGCTTTTTTTAATTGTTAAACAATAGTTCTCAAAAGTACGAACAAAATCAGCAACCGAAGCGGCTTTAATTGCATCGGCTTCAACACGGCTACCGCCCGCAAGTGTTAATATTTGCTTCTCGAAATCATCAATTATTTTGCCCGCAGAAACTCTTGGGTCAGGGTTTCTGTCATCATCGCCAACGCTTCCGTACTTTGGATTGAGTGATTCCAGAGCTCCTGAAATTCGTTTTCTGACAAAGTGATGAAGGCTTGTAGTCCTTTGAATCCAGTTTTTTGAAAAAAAAAATATGCGCTTGCGCTTTCGCATTCGCTGGCGAAGAATAGTTCTTTCTCGGCAGCAATCTCCTTGTTAATGGTTGCCGGATTTTCATCTTCACGAACCAACCAAACGGTAGCCATCCGCAGCAGTAATTTATGATGCAATATGTTTGACGTGCGTGAACGAACAAGCGAAGTATATGCGCCTATTCGTGCCGAGTGCCGAATCTTCTCTTTATCCTTCGCCTTTAAGTAGTCAACATTTGCACCGTCTATCAAATCCATCAATGCGCTGATTTCATCGCCCAGCAAGCCAGCACGTAAGTGTTCAAGTAGCATCAACTGCTCTGAGAACCGAGCCAACGGCAGCGAGCTATCGGGCTTGAATGAGTAGTACTTATGCCCATCAGAGCCGATGAATGATAGCTCCAGTCCTGCGAACTTGTCGGACACGGTTGTCTTTTTTTTGCCTTGGAAAAATTTAGTACTTAATTTTTTTACCATTTGCCTTCAGGACAAGTTTCGGTTTTAATTCTTGTTTTCAGAACCAAAATGCAGCCACATTTGCCGCAAGTAGAACCTCGCTTAAACTCACAAGTGTTGCACACTTCGAGCCTTTTGCGTTTTAATTCACGGGTTGCCTTATCGTCAAATAAGTGATAAAACAAGGCACGGAAGAAGGTTTCTGCGAAGAAAAGTTTATCGGCCAGCCATATCGCAAATAAGATGAATTTAACTTTCATTCCTCAATGCGCAAATCATGAATTAAAGGAGCGGGTTCATTTAGCCATACAGGTTTAATATTGATGCAGTTGTACGCCTTACCGCCAATGATACAGGGAATAGCCCTGTTGAAGTTGTTGCCCTGCGGATTGTTCAGCCACATTTGAAGCGTTGTGCCGGTCGGTAGCTTGACTGATTCGATTGATATTTCACCGCCCTCTCCTATACTTGCTTCGTATTTTATGATGCTGCCGTAAGGGGTCTGAAAGTAAACATCAACATCCTCCGGTGGGCTATCAATTTCACAGATTATCAATTCGCCAACACACGAAGGCACAAGGCCTGCATCGAAACAATTATCGCACAATTCGCTCATATTTCCCTGAATTAATAAAAGACACGTGAATCTGTTATTTTGCGCTAAATTAATTAAAATAAACATTGAAACGCAAATTTAACACGCTTGATGTTGCTGGCCGAAAGCAAAGCCATGATTTGCTTTCAACAAATAAAAATAATTTTACGCCATACGTGCCCCTGCTCAGTTGCCCGCTCTTGACGGCTTTCGCATTGAAATAATAATCTTTATTTGCCTTCACATTAATTGCCTCTTTAGCATTGCATTGACAAAATAACGAAAGCAGTCCAAGAAGTCAGCACGTTGTTCAAGTCTATCTCTGTTGCGCTTAATTATCTTGCCTTCGTTGTCAACTTCAACCATTCCGAAATCTGCAATGGTATTCTGACACTTGCTTGATACCTGAATGTTTAGCCTCGCAAATGCTGCGTTGCAATCTGTACGCGAGTTCTCATGCGTTGGATTCGCTGGCAAAATAAATTGACCCGATGCAAGGCCGAGCATCTTTTGAAGCTGCAAATAATTTGAAGCATGCCCACGTGTTGAAATTTCACCACGCTTGCCCATTGCATCGCCACAAATGCGTAGTAAACCTTTTTTATTTTGCGGCACTCTTGCTGTGATTTCATTTGCCATCTTGTGTAAATCTCCGCTTAAAATAGATACCTCATCATACACCCACGCATCTCTGCCGGAGTGCTGAATGAATAAACAGCAAAAGGGGTTGATGTTAAAGTCAATCGCAACGATAATAGGCAAGTTTTCGTTGAACGAAATATTCGAGCTGATGTGCTTGTCAGGGTCGAACGCAAATAAGAAAGGATTCTCAGCCGAGCGCACCGCATCCCAATCGCCACGAAGCAGACGTTCACGGTCGTATTGCGATAATTTATTTAATTGCTTAGTGTAATTCTCGCGAAATAACGGGTCGGGGTTATCTTCCAGCCTCGCAAACACAACCGCTTCGTGCGGCATAAGTATAGCCGGTTTGCCTTGCGAGTTTTTCCAGAATCTGCGCCTCACCCAGTCGTAACCAGGATTGCAGGTCATAAGAAGTGGCGCACGATTGTTGACTAAATTCCATCGAATGCGACTGCCTATAATGTCAACGTATTTCTCGCTGCACCCGTTCACCTCATCAATTGCTGCATCTGTTAATTCGAGCGAACCAAAATCAGTGCCATCTGGGTCAGTACTCTTATACTCAGCCCCCATCAGGTAAATACAAGAGCCGTTGTGCGTGAACTCTATTTTGTTTTCCTGTGAATTAACCCTTATTTCCGCACCCCAGGGGTTATTGCGGTAGTAACCTTCCCACACCCTGAAGAATGTGTTTAAAGTCGTCTTTTTTAAATTAATTAGCGTGTTTCTGGCAATTAGCCCCACTGTTTCGGGGTTGTAAAGTCGCCTCTGAATCTGCCAATGACACAAAAAAAAAGACTTGCCGCCACCTGCTGCACCGCCGTATAACACGTTAGTTATTTCGCCACCGCGTTCAAGTAACCTAAGTGCTTGTTTTTGTTTTGCAGAAAACATAAAAGACAAATTTAGCCTTTATTATCTTCCTTGCTTTCCTCGTCCAGAATGCGAGAAATGAAATCGAAGTAATCTTCCGGCTGCTTATCAATTCGGGTGGTTTCTTTTTTATCCACAAGGCCTAATTCACGAGCTATGATGTTGTGCTGATATGCGCCAACAGCAGCACCCGAGAACTTCTGCGTATACATAATCTTGTGAATCGCACGTACGACATCCATATAATCTGTGTAGCGAACATCTTGATTGCCTCTGTACTGGTCAGTTCCCTTAATAATACCCTTAACCTCGAACAACCACGCATCGAAGGCCTCCCATGTCAGCGGTGGAATGTGCGGAACATAAATCACATGGCCGTTCTTAGCCAATTGCGGTACTATTACTTTTTGCTCAAAATGCCACGCCCTAAATTCAAAGAATAAATCAAGAAATCTCTGAGGAGATGGTATCGCTTTGGGTTTCCCTATGTTTATTGACTTGGCCACAATTGTCGCAAATTTAATAAAACGAAATCAGAAGGCAAATGTTTCGTTTGCTGAACACACAGGTGGTATATTGGCGAAACTCGTTTCGCCAATATGCAAGTTA
>Ga0079224_100003214_pt1 | contig 20438 bp, 19 predicted proteins | sample Stecom2015_FD_80414 | JGI IMG/M metagenome (GOLD analysis project Ga0079224, IMG submission 80414) | Agricultural soil microbial communities from Utah to study Nitrogen management - Steer compost 2015 | ecosystem: Environmental > Terrestrial > Soil > Agricultural land | place: USA: Utah...
TGATATTAATCCGAAAAAGGCATTATTGCTGAAATCTACGCCACATAATGGATCATCTAAGAAAGTTTTCCTGTTCGCTTTACTAATACTTAACCAATTCGTACCGTCATTGGGTTTTTCGTGTTTGAATCTTTGGTTATTTATGGATGAAAAAAGCTTATTTAGCCATTTACTTCGTTTTGTAGGGGATAACATGTTGGCGATACGTAGGATAGGAAGAAAAAGATTTGCCATAATATTTAAGCCTCCGGTACCGATTAGAATTGCTCCACTAAAAATTGCAGAACTTTCCCCTAATAATAAACGGCCAATAAACGAACCCATGGAATGCCCTATCAATATCAAAGGTATATGTGGAAAACGATTACGCATAAAATAAGCCATTTGTTTGGCTTCCGAAATGAGAAGCTTTTCAGGATGCTCCTTTTGAAAGAAACCCATTTGGGCATCATTTTTTGCAGTACGTCCATGCCCTGTATGATCATAGGTTATTACAGCGTAACCTAAATCTTTTAAATAATTTGCCAAACCAGCATATCGCCCACTATGTTCCTGCATACCATGCAAGAGGAGAATGGCTGCTTTTATAGCAGTTTCATGCGGTTCATATACCGTATAGTGGATGTGTTTAGGAGGTAAATTTGCCATAACGAAAAGATAAATGTACGAAATCAAATTATCTCTTGAACATACTATAGCCCGTTTTCACAGGGTAAACCATTATAAATTGTTTTTAATGGGATTTGTGTTGAGGTGAAATGGAGGGTTTTATTAAACAGTTTTTGTCCTCTATGTCCCCGAATGCGTTCGGGACACAGCGGAAGGGCATGGTACTTTTTCCGCAAAAGTACCCAAACCGACCGAAGGGAGCTCATGAACACCAAAAATAAACAAGAGTTCATAAACTCGTCGCGGAAAAGCTTTGACCAGAAGGATGGTGCAAAAAATAGTCTTCTACATGGTCAAAACTTTTGATGCGACATTTAGTGTTAAGGAAAAGTTAGTGCGAGTAGGTTTGAGTACATACTGCAAAGGCACGAAAGCGCTTCTCCGTCTCATCCCAGTGGCGGACAAACAAAGGAAATACCAAGGGAATCGTGGGTAGGAAAAGGCCTGGAAACTATTGTCCGAAGCAATCTAAAAAGCTTCGGACACTGGTTTCAGCCTTAGAGGGATTTCCTTTGTATGCGCTGGAACCGTGCGAAAGGCCACCTCGGATGGGACGAAGACTTTTGATTACTTTTGGTCTCAAAAGTAATGCCCTGTCCTGGCGAGGGACGGAAAGGCTGTGCGATGGGAAAAAATCGACACATTGCCGAAACAAAACCTCCATATATTTTAAATATAAAAATAAGATGCGTTTGCCCTGCTTGTCCTCAGTGATGAGAATGCTATTATATGAAGACTGATCAAAGCAATTTCAACTCCTGTTTTTGCCCTGTTGCGCAGGCTTGGTATATGGCCTCCATAATTTTTACATCTTTCAGACCCTCCACACCGTCTACAGGTATTATAGGCTGCTTACCATCGAGAATGATCGCCGCCATTTCATCCATTTGTAGTGTTTGCTGAGCCCCGTGAGGCATACGAAGTTCGTTTTTATGTGTTCGTCCTTTAATAGGGCCATATCCATTGGCAGGATGCAATTCAGCAAAGCCCTTATCGCCACTAAGAAAAAAGCGGTCAAGATGGTCTATGTTATAACTGGAAAGGCAGGAAGCCACTGCACCGCTTGGGAACCCTAGCTGAAATTGTATCGTTTCATCTACACCATCTTTGAATTTGATGGTATCCGTTTTGGTTTCCTGTGCCGTAACCCATATCGGTTCTTCACCCACCATATAGCGCGCACCGTTGACTGAGTAAATACCAATATCCACTAGTGAACCTCCACCTGCTAAAGCTTTGTTAAGCCGCCATTGGCTCGGGTCACCAATGCGAAAACCGGATAATCCCTGAAAAAAAGTTATTTTACCCAACTCACCCTTATCCCGCATCCGTATGATCTCTAGTGTATTCGGTTCAAAATGCATGCGGTATCCTACCAATAATTTTACACCAGCCTGCGCACAGGCATCGATCATTTCCTGACCCTCTTTCACATCGAGAGCCATTGGTTTTTCACAGATCACATGTTTCCCTGCCTTAGCCGCTCTTATGGTATGTTCGTGGTGCAGAGCGTTCGGCGTGATGACATAAACGACGTCGATATTCGAATTGTCACGTATACTATCAAAGTTTTCATAGCTGTATCGGCTATCTTCCGGCACTTGATATTTCTCGCCCCACTGTTGTAGTTTGGCTGGTGTACCGCTAATCAATCCCGTTATCTTAGCACGTTTGCAGGATTGCATGGCTTCAGCCACCCGCGACGCGTAATCTCTGAGCCCCATAAGTGCAACTCGTAGTGTGGGACCTTGTTGATTGGCAGTAAGTACGCTTGTTTTGCCAGATGTTACTGACGAATACAAAAAAGGGATAGTAACTGAGGAGGCTAGCAACCTTTGTAGGAAAAATCGACGTGAGTTTGTAGTCATAACGATGTTTTTTATTTAAAAGAACAAAAATGAGGGCATTTCGGTTTTTAGCTATTCTCCACATATTCAGTAAAAAAATAGCAGAAGTAAAAACACATCCGAAAAATCTTTGTTTGTAAGATTATGATATTGAATTCTTCTCGGATTCCCGTGCGTTACATGCTTAGTAAAGTAAAACGGGAGGTAATTTTAGTTGCTATTGTAGGTCTTATTTTTAATGCCTTTACCTATTTCTTGGGTGATCGGCTACCGGATATGCCTTTAGGTGTACCTGCATTTTTGGGTACGGCCATATCTGTATTGCTATCTTTTAAAATGAGCCAGTCGTATGAACGCTGGTGGGAAGCACGAAAAATCTGGGGTGCTATTGTCAATGATTCCCGTTCGCTCGTCATACAACTCCAAAGTTACCTCGATGCGGGATATACTGACACTATCCGATATGTTGCTTATAAACAGATTGCGTGGTGCTATGCACTTGGCGATTCTCTACGGGGACTGAATCCACTCGCAAGACAACTTGATTTCACGTCCGAAGAACTCAAGAATCTCAGCCTTCATAAGAATGTACCGTTGGCCATTACCCAAATGCAGTCACAAAGGATCAATAAAGTGACGACTGAACAACCCATTCCGGAATTTTATCGTGTGCAATTGGATCAGACGCTGGTACGTCTTGTGGACTCCATGGGTAAAGCGGAACGTATAAACACCACCGTGTTCCCTGTAACATATCGTCTTTTTCTACACTTTGCAATCTATCTCTTCCTGATTACTTTGTCGATTGCTATACAGGATGTGCATGCTGTTTTCGAAATCCCGCTACTGGTACTTATCGCAGCCTTATTTTTTCTTGCTGATAAAACAGCTTATAACCTGCAAGACCCCTTTCGTAATCGTCCCAGTGATACACCTGTCACAGCTATAGCCCGTAATATTGAGATTAACATCAAACAATTGCTTGGCGAAACAGAAGTGCCGGAACCGTTAAAGCCTAAGACTTTCTTTATTCTGTAGTTTAAAATTAGGTTTTAATTAATAATTCCATTTTGGCATAGATGTTGTTTATACTATTGTACATTCATAATTAGGTTTATAATTGGTTAGTTTTGATAAGACTTAAGTCTCCCCGGCTTAAGTCTTATTTGTTTATATTATTTTAAAGTTATCGAGGTAATATCACCTATAATTATCTTTCTCTACTGAGGCACACGCAAAACGCATGTGTCAGCCAATGTAAAATCCATCACCATCTTCACACCCATCACTTTATTTCAGCAACATCGCCTCTTTGTGTTGGAGCACCTGTTGGTAGGTAGGGCCTCCTTCTTGTAAGAGGGCTACATGGTGCGGAGGAGGTACCAAAATCTTATAGTTTTTCCCTTTTACGTCGATAAAAAATAACGCACCGTGTTCCTGTTGTTTGTCATCGATGAGCAAGGTATGTTTCTTGACTTTCTCGTTTCCAAGTTTAGACTCTTGTACCAATTTAATAATCTGTTGCATTACATACAGTTAATTAAATTGTCCTTCGTGGAATACAATGGTTGCTGTATTTGTGTGTATTCTTAGACTACTGCTGATACTTGAGCGAAACAGGGAGTCCAAAAGATTACGGTTCCGCCGAATCACACAAAGTAAGTCAATCCGATGTTCGGAAAGATACTTGTTCAGTGTTTTTGCTACTGATTCTTCTAGATCAAGGAAAATGAATTCCAGATTTTCTTCACGATAGTTTTTACGCCATTTTTCTGCTATACCGATTACATCAGCGCTATTATCCTTGACCACGTGGATACATTTCACCTTAACACCAAATTTGAGTGCTATTTCCATGATTTCATGTAATGCAGCTTCGTCTTTTTCACGGAATAGGGTGGTGAAGGCTATCTCTTTAATTCCTTGGAAATTTGCTTCTTTCGGTACGGAAAGTACCGGAATCTTAACACCCCGGATAACGCCCACTGTATTAGAACCAAAGAGCTTGTCGATAATACCTTCTGCTCTATTTGTTCCCATGATGATTAGTTTGATGTCTTCCTTTTCAATCACTCGTTGTACATTCGAAACTACGGTTCCTTCCTGAAATAAAAAGGTCATGACCACATCGGCTAATCCTTGTTCACTTGCTAACTCACGCAATTTAGTAGAATGCCTTTTGAAGTTTTCAAACTGGTGCAATTCATAATTTTCATAAACCTCCGGGATAAGTTCTGGCTGTCCCGCATGATTGGCAGATAATACGGGCTGCATATAGGTGTTCAGGACATATAACTCTCCTTGTAGCTCTTTAGCAAGGTTTAAAGCATATAAAAAAGCATTGTTTGCGGCTTCTGAAAAATCGGTGGGAAATAATATCTTTCTCATGGCTATAGTATTTTTTTTGAATTTACCCATAATCTGTTGTTTTTGCAAGCTCTGTGATGTAAATCACTACTTAAAAATATTCTTACTACACAATCGGTTGGTGTCATCTCAGGACTTGACATATAGCATAATATGCTAAAATTAGCTATATAAATATTCATCGAAGTTAGCCGAGATGGTAAAGTCTGGAAGAAAGCTTCTGATTTTGAGTTTGGGAATCTGGTGAATGATCCTTCAAAGAGAGAACATCGTTTCGCAAAGAAAATCGCTGCAAGATATGTACGCATAACAGCAACGGAGGTGGCAGGGGAGAAGCCGCTATTAGCAATTGCTGAATTGGATTTGTTCTAAAAACGGAAAAAGCTTGGCGACTGCCAAGCTTTTTCCGTTTAATTATAATAGGAATTAATTCTCTACCGTAATTTTATATAAGCCCGAAACCGAACCACCTGCTGTTACGTTGAACAATTCAGTAGCCTGCGTACCGTTCAGCTGATAATAACCGTTCTTGCTCCCATCTTTGGTGTTTACACGAAGCAATACCTTACCATCGATCTCAATCGCACAGAACGCTGCGCCTGGGTTAGTGACCGCAGGTATTCCTGAAATTTTTGTACGCTCTTTGGAAGCAATGTCGATACTATAGAATTCCCATACATCTTCAAAGTTAATGTTCCCAGTTGGTCCGCCTGTCAGCGTTGTATTTGGGATAACGGTAATAATCTTTCCGTCTTTAGCAAATACCGAAACGAATTTACCTTCTGCTTGAATATCATCCATATTAAGGCTCCAGGTTTTGTCAATATCTGTTTCATTAGCTTTGATACGTACAATCTTCGATTTTCCTCCTGTTCCCGATGGACTTACTCCTTGGGTAACAATGTATAAATCACCATTGGTGTCGAAATCATACATGTTGTTGTCGTTAACATAGGCTATAGCACCTGTATCTTCGATTTTAATGGTTTTTTCGTGTCTTCCTGTGGCTATATCTATAACCGCAAGATAAACATCTTCATAAAAATCGTCCCAATATCCTAAAGGAAATCTTGTATCCCCAGATGCATATGTAATATTGGCATAGAGTTTACCGCCCTTAACCGCAAGAAACTTCTGGCCGATAGAACGGAATTTAATACCCTCTTCATCTACACCACGTTCGTTAACAGCTGTTGTAAAATCAAGTTCTCCGGTTCTGCTCATGGTCGTAGGATTGAAAGTCTGGATAGCCAGAGGTTTTGCACCGTCCCAATAGAAACCAGAGGTTTCATTCGCAATAGTAAAGTTTCCAGAACCATTGATGTTGTTGGCAGCTGCAGCAATAAATTTATCACTATTTACTGTTCCATCAGCATCTACTTTTAAACGTTCAATTCCTAAAGCATTGGTTTCCGTGCTGAACATTTTTAACAACCAATTGCCATAAGGACGCCAGCCACCAAACCCCATACCTTGTGTGCTGTTTTCTCCGTTGTTGACTATATTACCAGAAGGTAAAGCATCAAATGCAGTAGCGTAACCTGGTTTTGTTAATTCATTGCTACTCATGGTGATCAATACGTACTTATCTGTCCCCTGATTCTCAGGACCTGGTGTATCATCATCCGAGCACCCTGTGAAAAGGGTTGCCATCGCCACGGCCAGTAATCCTGTCTTTAATGTTAATGATTTCATGATATTTGTATTTATTTGACTATTTAAAGTTGATAACTCAATTTAAGATGAAAACTCCTTCCCGGACGTTGTACACGGTAATAATCGTACAAATCCTTATTCAGAAGGTTGCGTACTTCCGTACCGAGATGGATATGACCAGTAGGCAATTTGTAGGTGAAGCCTGCATTCAGCAAATGCTGGTTAGGGATACGCAGGTTAGAATTGATATTCGCCTGTCCTGACAGGCCTAAGAAACCATCCGGCTCTAATTCTTTCGGAATGGTTTCCAGATAGAATTCCCGAATGAAATTGTAATTGACAAAAGCCTTTAGATTATCATTAGTCGAGAAGATATTGTTGTAATCTGATTGTATCCCGGCATTAGCAAAGAAATAAGGAGTATTGCGTAAGCGGGCATCATTTTTCCAAGAATCTTGCGCATTGGTAATACCGTGTAAACGCAAATTCTGCCATGTGGCATTAGCCATGGCTCTATAATGCTTCGCAAATCGGTAATTTATGTCAAGATCGAAACCAAATCCACGAACATTTTCTTGATTTTGGTACTGTGCATTGGGCGATTGAATAGGAACCAATAAGATCAGTCCTTTTGTATTCCGGTAGAAAGTGTTGGCTTCTACGGTCAACGATCCGGCAAAGGTCTGCTGATAACCCAAGCTGGCGTTAAGGCTTTTCTCCGCCTCCAGCTCGAAGTTCGGTACTACAAAAATATTATTGCCAAAGAGTTCTTCTCTTTCCGGTAAACGATAGGTATATTCCAAAGAACCCCTTACAAAAGCCTGTGGTGTTATTCGATAGCGTAAGGCTTCCGCAATACCCCAGTAATTTCCAGATACATTGCGTTTGTCAGCCTCTGTTATAGCCGTAGAAAACCATGTGTTTTGTATACCTGAAGCATTGTAACGGTAATGTTTACCCATCAACTGATTGTGTAGTTTCTCTTCAAGCCAGTATTTGTCTAAGGATAAGCCGAATACCTGCTTTTGATACGTTGACTGTACGGAAAGTACATCAATATCTGTACCATCCAATCGAGGTCCGTATGGATCTTTACCGTCCCTTCGGGCATCGGTAAAGACATAGTTAAAATCTAATTTGGTGGTTGGGTTAATTTGATAACCGATATTCGTGCGAAGAATCAGCTGATTTTCATTGACGCGGGAGAGTGAAGGTAGACGGCTCTCACCACGTGTACTATTTGGCGTAAATTCACCATACCAATCATACCTGCCCATCAAGGTGTCTATGCGACGGGTTTGCAGGTTGTTGTATGAAGCAAATTGATCTACGGATAATTTTCCGTCCAAAAAGCTTTTCCTATAGCGCAGGCTTGGTGCGACGGTTTGTTGTTTACCCATTGCTGCACCATAAGCATCGGTCATCAATGACGGGTGCTGTTGTTCGCGTTCAAGTGCAAAGCCCGCTACACTCAGACGAAGCTCATCCACCCAGCTTCTGTTTTGAAGGGCAACAAATGCCTCACCGTAAAAGTTTTCAAAGCCGTTATGGAACATGCGCATGCGTTTATATTCCAGATTGGCGGTATTGGGATCGCGTACGCCAACTAAAGCCTTATAATCGTTGTCCGCATGGTTGAAGAATAACTCCGTTCCGTACGCCCATTTTTGGTCGTTGCTCTCGTGTGATGCAACGACGCCTATACGATGCGTGTTAAAAGAGCCTATCTCATAGAAAGCGTTTAGCTGTGTGCCTATACGTTTGGCAGGAACAAGGTTAACCGCGCCGCCTAAGGCGTCTGCTCCTAAAGAAACCGGTAATACACCTTTGTACACTTCGATGCGTTCTAATACTTCTAAAGGAAGGCTGGCGATATTATAACCGTCACCCATATAATCAATAGGAATACCATCCTTAAAGTACTTGATTGCTTTTCCCTGAAAGCCGTTAATGGATATTTCCGGTCGGCTGCCCAAGCCGCCATTCTGACGGATGCGTACGCCTGTGCTCCGGTTCATTAAATCGGTAAGGGTAGTGGCTTGGGTAGAAACCGCCCGCGTATCGACCACAACGGCACGTATTGTCTGTTCACGTACCTGTTGCGTTTCCGATTTACCTGTCACACTGACTTCCTGGATTCTTTGCCCATCGGCTAATAAGTGGATTTCCAGCTTTAAATCGTCCTGTGCGGTTTTCAGAATGCTGTCCTGAAAAGTTTGATAGCCTATAGCTGATACCTGAATAGCATGTTTTCCTGCAGGAATGTTGCTGATGCTAAAAGACCCATTGCTCAAAGACGATGTACTTTGTGAACCGATTCTTACCGTAGCATCGGCCAAAGGCTGACCTTTTTCGGTGTAAATATAACCATGTATACCGCCTACACTTTGCGCTTGTGCAAACACAAGGTTGAAAACTAAAAAGATAATACTGTATAATCTGTACTTCATGTACATGTTTTGCTTTAAATTTCCTGCAAATATAATTTAATTTAGATTAATTACAGATAAATGTTGCTTTTTGTTTAGAATCTATCTAAATTAGCTGCGTTTTTAATCGGCTATTGAGGTCATATTAAATTATCAATCTCAATAGATAAACAATAAACAGGGAAGTTCATGTCAAAAGAAACGTTTACCGTAACCGTACATGTGCACAATAACAGCGAAAGCTTTATCGGTGAACCCTGTTATTTGGCAAGTAATGTGCATCGTTGGCAAGCGGACGGTTTACCAATAGGGGTAATTCCTACAGTAGGCGAAAATTTGCAGGTTACGTTAAATAATATTCCTGCAGGGGAGTTGGAGCTCAAATTAACACGTGGAAGTTGGGAGACCCTGCATTGTGGCCAGAACGGTCATTTGTTGCCTGCTCATGAAATTACCGTACAGCAGGATAGCGAAGTACATATGCATATCGATGCATGGCGCGATGAATTTTCAGCATCTACGGCAAGTCCGCAGGTAAGCGTACTGGATGAGCGTTTTTATTTTCCGCGTTTGAATGTGTACCGGAAAATATGGTTGTACCTTCCGCAGGATTATTACACATCGGGAAAACGTTATCCTGTCCTTTATATGCATGACGGACAGCATCTTTTTGACGAAGCTTTTGCCGTAGGGAGGTCCGGTCCGGTAGAATGGATGGTAGACGAGACTATTGATAATTCCGCGCAGGCTTGTATCGTAATAGGGATTGAACATCCTACTGAATTTTCAGAGCGGGAAAAGCAATATATCGTACATCCGTATAAGGATATAGAGCAGTCATTAGGCTGGTCTTACCTACAAGATATTGTGGAAGTTGTTAAGTCCTATGTCGATAGTAACTTTAGGACTCTTCAAGATCGAGAGCACACTGGAATGGTCGGTAGCTCATTGGGCGGTCTTTTAAGTTTATACGCCGGACTACAATACCCGGAGCACTTTGGTGTCTTAGGCGTGTTTTCGCCGTCGATCTGGGTCGGTAAGGACGAATTGCATCATTTCTTTGCACAGGCTGTAGAGAGGCATAGTCGTTTGCTGAAACAGCAACGATATTATTTCTATGCCGGAGAAAAGGAAATCAAACGGATGGGACAGGGCGAATATGCAAGTCTGTCAAAGGATATGCAGGAATTTATTCAATTCGCCGATTCAGCTGTTGCCTTGGATAAGGCTGTCGATATAGACCCGAAAGGAAAACACGGAGCATTTTACTGGCAGGGTGCTTTTAGGCGTTTTTACGCAGGATTACCCAAAGATTTTTTTAATTAATTATTTATATACACTTTAATACTTAACAACTATAGTTTATGATGACAACGAATAATTTTGCAGCAAAAAAGAGCAAATTCGCCTGGTTGCTTGCAGCGACCGGATTAGCGGTTATAGCAACGGTAAATGTTAACGCACAGACTGTGGATAAATCTTCACGTGCCGGCACTGGTGTGTACGAAGCAGTAATTAATCCGAACGACGGCCTTTTATATGTTACAGGTGCAGGTTCCAGAACAAATCCGGGCGGCGCTTTGTATAAAGTTGACCCGTCAAGCTTAGCGATTGTGGACAGCATCAGCCTTAAAGATAATCCACCATTCGGTATCGGTATCAATACCAAAACGCAGATAGCCTATACTACGAATACCCGTACCAATTCCGTAAGTGCAGTTGACCTGAAGACAGGTAAATTGTTAGCGACAGTCAACCACGGCGGTGAAAAATCGCACACACGCGAAGTGTTGGTTGATGAGGATAATAACCTGGTATATATCAGTGATGTAGGTGATCCAAGCTCAATTTGGGTAATAGATGGTAAAACGAATACTTTTTCGCACTTGATTCCAAATACAGGAAAGACCACTACAGGTATGGCTTTCGTAGATTCAAAAGATAAAATCTATGTAACCAATATGGGTGAAAACGCGGTTGCAGTTATCAATACGAAGACAAAAGCGATCGAAAAATCGTTTCCTTCGGGCGGTGAAGCACCGGTGAATATTGTGAGTGATGGCAAGCGTCTGTTTGTAACCAACCAGAAATCAGGTACAGTAACTGTGCTGGATACAGAAGGTACAGTCTTGAAAAGCATTGAAACAGGTGCCGGTGCTATTGGTATAGCTTACGATCCTGTGAAAAACCGTCTTTATTCGGCGAACCGTCAAACTGGTACAACTACCGTTATTGATGCCAATACGTATGCTGTATTAGCCGATTTGCCTACAGGTTCGCACCCGAACCACGTGAAAGTGGATGCTAAAGGTGCTGCGTATGTCATCAATAAAACGAAAGGTGGACGTCCGGTTGAAGGACAGCCTGTTGTGGTAGATACCAATGGTGACACCGTAACAAAAATTAATTAATACCTTTGTGGTTCTTGGGGGTGTTTGAAAAAGACGCTCAAAATGTAAAAAAAACGCGTCATTGCGCCGTACCTCGCCTCTGGCGATGGAGGAGTGCAACGACGAAGCAATCTGCATTTTTATTGGCACGAGATTGCTTTGTCGTTATTCTTCCTCCGCGCAATGACGGTAACAATTTATTTTTCAAACACCCCCATTTTTATACACAAACAACTTGAAGATAAAGAACCAGCGTTTAGTCTATTATATTGTCTGTATAGCGTGTATCCTGCTTTTAGCATGGATTTCGTTGTTTACAGGGGTGAAGGATATTCGATTTACGGACTTATTGGGAGATGAGGATAAACTTATGGTATTTGTCATAAGCCGTATTCCCCGTACATTGGCTTTGATATTGGTTGGTGCAGGTCTGAGTATCTCCGGGTTTATTATGCAGCAGTTGTCACAAAATCGTTTTGTCTCTCCAACTACCTCAGGAGGGCTTGAGGCAGCCAAGATGGGGATACTGTTTGCCTTTATCTTATTTCCCGAAGCCTCGTTGAGCGTTCGAATGCTATCTGCCCTGGTATTTACTTTCTTCTGTGCGCTGCTGTTCATCTTCTTTGTTGAACAGGTGAAACATAAAAACACTATCTTTATTCCTTTGGTCGGACTGATGTTCGGGAGTATATTAGCGTCCGTATCGACCTTTTTCTCTTTTAAGCATAATATTGTGCAGAACACACAGGAATGGCTCTTAGGAGACTTCTCTGCAGTGCTGCAAGGACAGTATGAAGCGATTTATATCATTCTGCCAGTCGTTGTTATTAGCTACATCTATGCCGAACGTTTTACTATTGCAGGTATGGGCGAGAGCTTTGCCAAAAATCTGGGATTATCCTACCACACGATTGTTTATATAGGTCTACTTTCGGTATCCTTAGTCGTGAGCGCTTCGGTAGTGACGGTTGGGGCTATTCCTTTTGTAGGGCTTATCATTCCTAACGTAGTAAGTATGTTAATTGGTGACAATCTCAGACGGGCTTTGCCTCTAACAGCCTTTATGGGAGCTGTATTATTATTGGTCTGCGATATTCTTGGCCGTTTATTGGTGTTCCCGTATGAAATTCCGATTGGTATGACCGTAGGAATAATCGGCGGGGTAACATTCTTTATCTTGATTTTAAAAAGAAGTAAATGAAGCAGGGGCAGAAGATTATAATAACATTAATTATTCTGGTCATTGCGGTGATCCTGTTCATGACCTATAACATGGGGAATAACATCGATTACGTGTTAAGCCGTCGTGGAATACGATTGGCTACCATGATTATCGTAGGCATCAGTGTGGCATTCTCATCGGTTATTTTTCAAACCATAACCAACAATCGGATACTTACCCCATCTATTATGGGCTATGAGTCTATCTTTATTCTTTTCCAGACGCTTATTGTTTATGTTTATGGTGATAAAGCCTTCAACGTTATTTCCCAGCAGGAAAACTTTTTCTATGCGGTATTATTGATGTTGTTTTTTTCGGTTTTTATGTACCTCTTAATCTTTGGTCGCCAGCGGAAAAATATCTTCTATCTTTTGCTGTTGGGAATGGTGATGGGAACCCTGTTTAATACATTAAGCCAGTTTATGCATGTGGTGATTGATCCGAACGAATTCTCCATCGTACAGAATTTTATGTTCGTATCGTTCGCTAAGATGAATGTAAAATTGTTAGGGATTGCTTCTGGAACGCTACTTGTTGCTTTGGTGATTGCGATTCGTTACATCAAGTACTTAGATGTTATTGCTCTGGGGAAAGACCATGCAATTAATTTAGGATTGGATTATAATAAATTAATCCGCTTGTACATGCTGATTATTGCTTTGCTGGTGTCCGTTTCTACAGCGCTTGTCGGGCCAATCACATTTTTGGGTATCCTGGTGACTAATCTGACGTACGAACTATTTAAGGCTAAGAAGCATATACATATCGTATGGTTATGTAGCGCTGTATCCTGCATCTGTTTGATTGTAGGGCAGTTTTTTATAGAACATGTGCTTAGCTTTTCCACGACAGTCAGTATTGTTATTAACTTTATTGGCGGTGTATATTTTATGTATCTAATATGGAGAACCAGAAAGAAAATAAGTTAGTCTTTCAAGGTATTGTCAAGGAATACGGAAAGAAAAAAGTGGTTGATGGGCTGGATGGTGCGATAAAGGACAACGCCATTACTTCACTTATTGGTCCAAATGGGGCCGGAAAGAGTACCTTGCTTTCCATTCTCAGCCGTTTGTTAAAACAGGACGGAGGGGATGTCTTTTTTATGGAGCAGAAGCTACAAGACTATAAAAGTAGCGAATTGGCGAAAAAGCTTTCCATCCTTAAGCAGTCCAATCAGATGGATGTGAAGCTTACGGTTAGGGACTTGGTTGCTTTTGGACGTTTTCCATACAGTAAAGGAAGATTGACTGCAACAGATTGGCAGAAAGTAGAGGAAGCAATTGCATTCTCCGATTTGCAGGATTTTGCCGATGCGTATATTGATGAGCTTAGCGGTGGACAACGTCAACGAGCCTTTATAGCCATGATTATTGCACAGGATACGGACTATATCCTTTTGGATGAGCCACTTAATAATCTGGATATGAAACACTCGGTACATGTCATGAAAACCCTGCGTCGGTTGGTCGACGAATTAGGAAAGACGGTTGTTATTGTCATCCATGAAATCAATTTTGCAGCGCAATATTCCGATTATATTATCGCCCTCAAGGATGGTAAAATATGTTACAACGATACCACACATCAGGTTATCAACCCACATATTTTACATGAAATCTTTGGGATAGCATTTGACATTATTGAAAAGAACGATAGAAAAATTTGTAATTACTTTAACCTTTAAAGAACACATGAAAAAACACAATATAATTATATTAGCACTTTATATAATTGCTGTATCTACTTTTTTATCAGCCTGTAACTCGGCTAATAAACAAACAGGTGATACAACAGATTCTGTAGAAATAACCCATAAACTTGGCAAGACACCCATCAAAAAACTGCCTACACGTATTGTGACTTTGGATATTGGCGCTTTGGAAACGCTCACTGCTTTGGGGGTAACACCTGTTGGAGTTCCGAAGAAATATATGCCTGAATATTTGGATGGGTTAAAAAACAATGCAGATGTTGCCGATGTAGGTTCGGTTATCGAACCGGATTTCGAAGCTATCAATGCGGTTTCTCCTGACCTCATCTTAATGTCTACGCGCCAGGAAAGGTTCTATGAAGAGTTGAGCCATATCGCACCGACCATTTTTATCGGTACGGATAATAAAAATTACTTGCCTTCCTTTAAGGAAAATACCATGCTGTTGGCTTCTATCGTTAATAAGGAAGATGAGGCCAATGAAAAATTGCAAGCTTTGGAAGCGAAAATTAAGTCCGCACAGGAACGATTTGAACAAGATTCCAGTAAAGCACTTTTCTTAATTTATAATAATGGTAAGTTCAGTGCATTCGGTCAGGGGAGCCGTTTTGGCTTTATACACGATGTATTGCATATCAAACCAGTGATGGAACTGCAAGATGAATCGGTACATGGTCAAAAGGTCTCCAATGAACTTATTGCGGAAGCCAATCCCGATTATCTCTTCATTGTGGACCGAAATGCTGCCGTAGTCGGTAAGAAAGCCAATCTGAGTGAAGTCGAAAATCCATTGGTTAAGCAGACCAATGCCTATAAGAACCAGAAAATCTTTTATTTGGATCCGAATCTATGGTTTATTTCCGGTGGTGGATTGACATCGGTCGATTTGATGGTGGATGACATCGTGAAGAAGCTGGAGGCAAAATGACAACGGATGTAAAGATCGCACGACATGTTTTTCAGGTTGTTCAAAAGGAGCGATTAACACCGCATTATATCCGTATCCACTTACGGGGTGACGGTGCGCAGGATTTTGCCCCATGCACGCTGGGTGTAAACAACAAGATTTTTATCCCGCAAGACAGTGCTTCGGAAGTCATATTTCCTACATCGGGCATTGCCTCAGATGATTTAAAGCCCATTGTTCGGACGTATACCCACCGTGCAATAGATTTGGCAAAGAATCAAATCACCATCGACTTTGTTGACCATGGAGAAAGCAGCCCGGCTTCTGCATGGGCAAGGAATGCAAAGGAGGGAGATTCGTTAGGCGTAGCGATGAAACTGGTCAGCAAACCGCTGTACCCCCAAGCAGACTGGTATTTTCTTATTGGTGATGCTACGGCTCTGCCTGTGCTTTCTTGTATATTGGAAAGCTTACCGTTGGATGCTAAAGGGCATTGCATCATTGAAGTTGCTTCGGCCGCGGATATATTGCCTGCGGTTCAACATCCCGGTTTTACGGTACAATGGATATACAATTCTCATCCGGAATTGGGTAGCACATTAGCAGAAGAGGCAATGAAAGTACAAATACCTGCAGAAGCGAATCGCTTTGCTTATGTTGCAAGCGAATACAGCAGTGTAAAACAGCTTAGGCACTATTTCCGAGAAAAGTTAGGCTGGTCAAATAAAGAATTATATGCTTTTTCTTATTGGAAAGCTGGAGAGGCTGAAGACGCTTCTGTGAAGAGTAGGCAAGAGGAAAAGAGCGGAACGTAATATCTTTCTGGCAGGTCGAAACCTGCCAGAAAGAAATTATTTAGAAATTTGGTTTTAGCAGATACTTATCGTAGAAACGGAAGATATGCTCCACGGCTTCTTCTGCTGTATCGACAAAACGGTAGAGTTTCAAGTCCTCTTCGGATATATACGCATTTCCTAACATGGTTTTTTCTACCCAGTTAAAAAGCCCTTGCCAGTAATCTGTTCCGACCAATACGATTGGAAAACGGGCGATTTTCCCTGTTTGGATTAATGTAATGGCTTCAAACAGCTCATCCATCGTTCCGAAGCCACCCGGCATCACGATATAACCTTGAGAGTATTTCATAAACATAACCTTACGAACAAAGAAATAATTAAATTCCAGCAGCTTGTCGCGGTCTATGTACTTGTTGTGAAATTGCTCAAAGGGCAATTCTATGTTCAATCCAACGGATTTACCTCCCGCTTCGTAAGAACCCTTGTTGGCCGCTTCCATAATACCGGGGCCACCACCCGAAATAACGCCATAGCCCCGCTCAGCCAATAGGCGAGCGATGTCTACCGTCATCTTATAATATTTATGTTCATGATGCGTGCGTGCTGAACCAAAAATTGATACACAAGGACCTATTTTTGCGAGTTTCTCAAATCCATCGACGAACTCGGCCATAATTTTGAAAATCTGCCAAGAGTCTTTTACCTTGATTTCTTGCCAGGTTTTATTGGCGAATGAATGTCTGATTTTATCGTCTTTTGTCATAAATGCAGAATTAACGTCTTTAAAAATTAACTATTTTAATAGGAATAGTTAGCATGAAAGCAATATATAAAATATCTGTCTATTTGGCAAACATGAAAAATAAGATGTATCAGGAAAACAAAAAACCTTTATTTTACGTTAATCTTTGTAATTTTGCATTATGAACTTTTCATCCCGATTATTGGAACAGGCTGTCGATGAGTTTGGCCGTCTGCCCGGTGTAGGTAAAAAAACGGCTTTGCGTTTGGTGCTGCATTTGTTGAAGCAGTCGGATGGCGAAGTCGCTCGTTTTACAGGGGCAATCAATCAGCTTAAGGAACAAATCAAGTATTGCAAGACCTGCTTTAATATCTCGGATAATCAAGAATGTGAAATTTGTGCTTCGTTGAAAAGGGATCATCAAACTATTTGCGTGGTGGAAGATACCCGGGATGTAATGGCGATCGAGAATACCAATCAATATCAAGGAGTGTACCATGTGTTGGGTGGATTGATTTCGCCGATGGATGGAGTTGGACCCTCTGACTTAAAGATAGAACCTTTAATTGAACGGATAAAACAGTTTGAAGTTAAGGAAGTTATCTTAGCTTTAAGTGCAACAATGGAAGGGGATACCACTATATTTTATCTTTACCGCAAACTTAAGGACTTTAATATACAGATCAGTACGATTGCCCGGGGTATTGCTTTTGGTGGGGAGCTGGAATATGTCGATGAAATTACATTAGGACGTTCGATTGCTACCCGTGTGCCATACGAGCGAAATGTAGGGTAATAGCTGCTGTTATTAGAACCGCCTTAATATCCAGCTAAAGCCTAAACTAACCACAGCAAGGACAATAGCCGACGAATACCACAAAGCTTCGTAGCCGTAATGCTCGGCAATATAAGTGCCTAAGTAGGGCGAAAAGATCATAGCAGAAGCGAAAGACAGCGAGTTGAAGCCCATGTACGCACCCTGTGTATTTGGTGTGGCGCGGGAAGCACTGATTGTTGCCGTAAAGGGCAAGGTCAGCATCTCGCCGACGCAAAGCACTGCCATAGCTAAATAAAGCCAAGCGATACCAAATGGGGCATTGAGCATTAAATAAGAGAGTGCAGCAATCGCTGTACCGTAAATCATAATCTGCCGAGGACTGAACCGCTTTTCGATGCCGTGAATCAAAATCATTTCAAAGAGAACAATAACGAAGCCATTAAATCCTAAAATCATTCCCACAGCGCCTTCGCTCATCTGCATTACTTCCTTGTAAAACAGTGGGAGTGTGCTCAATAGTTGAAAAAATGCCATCGAAAAAAGACAACAAAAAATATTGAATACGATGAAAGGACCATCCAGATAAGCGTTTCTGTCTTGGGTAGTGACGGTCGTTTTTAGCGTTGGCACGGAAGGATGTGCATTCCGGGGCTTGCGGTTATGGAAGAAATAAATAAACACAACTGCGGCGATGAATGCAGCAAATGCATTCCCGATAAAAATCCAATTGTAGGAAATCATAGCCAAAGCACCGCCAAGGGCAGGTCCGATGGAGAAACCCAAATTGATCGCCATGCGGTTCAAAGAGTAAGCTCTCGTCAGGTTTTCACGTTTGGCATAACGCGCTACTGCAACGGAGTTGGCAGGTCGGAATGTATCACCTACAAGTGTCAGAACAAAAATCATTGCAGCCAATCCCTCAAACTCTCGAAAATAAGGTAGGGATAAAAATAGTGGAATGGTCAATATTAAGCTTGTTGCTTGTATTTTAAAGCTTCCTAACCTATCGGTGAGCCAGCCGCCCAACCACGAACCACATACGGATCCGAGACCAAAGCATCCGAGTACAATGCCAACCTGTTGCTTGGAAAAATGTAACTCTGTGGACATATATATACTCAAAAAAGGAAGTACCATAGAGCCCATACGGTTAATGAGCATGACCAATGCCAATAACCAAGCCTCTTTGGAAAGCCCCTTATAAGAGTCAATATAGAGTTGAACTATTCTCCGCAAAACAACTGTATGATTTTAGACAGTAATCGTTTTATCAGCAATTATTTGGTGGTCTATTGTATAGTTCGTAGCCTGTAGGTTTTTCTTCTTCGTTTTCTTGTTGAAGGAAATATCTAATCTGCCCAAACGAACGCCCGCAAACCCGACCTGGTTCACCCATACTTCTTCACCGTCCAGGTTTTTTACACGGGTTGGCTCATCTAAAAAGGTATGGGTATGTCCACCCAGAATAAGATCTACATTTCGGGTTTCTGCGGCTAGGCGCAAATCGGAAACCTTATCGTCCTGATAACTATAACCCAGATGCGAAAGACAGATAACCAGGTCGCATTTCTTTTCCTGTTTGAGCTGTGCAGCGATGCGATTGACCACAGGAATTGGGTCGAGGTAAGTCATGCCCTTATGGCTATTCGGGTCTACCAACCCCGTAACGTCAATGCCGATACCCGTTAGCCCGATCCGGATACCACCCTTTTCAAGGATGATAAAATCCTTTGTTCGTCCTTCCAATACAGTGCCTTTAAAGTCGTAATTAGCCGTGAGAAACGGAAAATTAGCCTTATCAAGGTGTTTGACCAATCCCTGCAAGCCATTGTCAAATTCATGATTGCCAAATGTACCAGCTTCATAACCCAGTTTGGACATCAATTCAAGCTCAAGCCGTCCTTCAAACATATTGAAATAGGGCGTACCTTGAAACATATCACCGCAATCGAGCAACAGTACGTTTTTCTCTTCTTGCCGTATTTTATTGATAAGAGTGCTACGACGCGCTACGCCACCCAAGCCTTGGTAGGGTGAGCCATCCATCGGGAAAGGCTCTATCCGGCTATGCACATCGTTAGTATGCAAGATGGTAAGCCTGATTTCTTTTCCTTCGGGCTTTGCCCATGCAGGTACAGTTGTATAAGCCGCTGCGGCAGTTAATGCCAGGCTTTGTTTGATAAAACGGCGTCTATTGTATGATACGAACTCTTCCATCTAATTGCACTTGAATGTTTTTACCTTCTTTTGTTAATGCTTCCACATATTCAATCAATGTTTCGCGGATTCTCTGGTCATAATCTTGACGTGCTACCACCTGATTAAAGAAATCCACATAATCGCCACCATTGGCTAAGTAATCGTAGGTTGCCAGTTTATAGGTAGCATCGGGATCGATAGAACGGCCATCAATCAAGAACTCTTTTACGGCGTTTTCCTGGATGACTAACTTTATCCCTCCCGCAGGTTGCCCATGAGTTTTGGCCATATATTCCGCCCAGCGAAGCATATCTGTACCTTTGAGTTTCAAAATAGTTATTCTGTTTTCAAAGGGCATCATCTCGAAGATATTTCCAATGGTTATATTTCCGGCATTTAACCCCGCGCGAATACCGCCCTTTGTCGCAAAGCTGGCCTGTACTTCGGGATCTAATTGTTTAGCCTTCCATAATAAGGCGTCGACGAAGAAATTGCCTGCTAAACTTTCCGCTTCGCGTGACTTGGAAATTTGCTGCTCGGCATAACCGATAACGCGGTTCATTTCGGCCTCCAACTGTGCTTTAAATGGTGTATAATAATTTACTATACCGCTATCGGCAGCAATAGTACCATCCATTTGGTAATACTGTTGATGCTGTACAGAAGGTTGAAGCTGCGTTTTACAGGAAGCCAGAAAAAACACACTCAGTAGGAGAGAACCCCA
>Ga0079224_100003215_pt1 | contig 20436 bp, 15 predicted proteins | sample Stecom2015_FD_80414 | JGI IMG/M metagenome (GOLD analysis project Ga0079224, IMG submission 80414) | Agricultural soil microbial communities from Utah to study Nitrogen management - Steer compost 2015 | ecosystem: Environmental > Terrestrial > Soil > Agricultural land | place: USA: Utah...
CTTCCAGGCCGAGCCGCAGCCGCCGCACGGGCGCCACCTTGCGCTCGATGACGGTGAGCGGCGGTCGCGGCGCGCTCCCCAACACCTCGCGCGGATGCGGGTGGAACGTGAGCGCGAGCGGCTGAAGCCCGAGCGAGCGCGCTTCCGCCGCGGCTCGGCCGAGCAGCGCCTGATGACCGCGATGGACGCCGTCGAAGTTGCCGATGGCGACGACTGAGGGGGCCCGCGCCGAATTCGACTGCGGAGGGCCAGAGAACGACACGGCGCGCTCTTACTCCTCGACAGCGGTTCCGTCCAATCCGCGGATTGCCCCGGCGCGCGGCCCGGATTACGACCGACCCGGTGACGCCCGCACAAGCCGTCGCGGAAGCCAAGGCGCGCTCGCTGCGCCCCGTCTATCTCGTCGCGGGCAGCGAAGCGCACTTCACGAACGAGGTCGTGAAGGCCGTGCGCGCTGCCGCCCTCGAGGGCGCGGTGCCGGGGCTCAACGAGGACGTGTTCGACGCCGCCGAGCACCGCGTCGATCAGGTCCTCGGCGCGGCCCGCACGCTGCCGATGATGGCCCCGCGGCGGCTCGTCATCGTGCGCCAGGTCGAGCGCTGGGAGCCGAAGAGCGCGCACAGCAGCGCCGAGGGCGGCGAAAAAACGAAGGCGAGCGCGCAGAAGAAGAGCGCGGGCGACGACGCGTTCGAGCGTCTCCTCGAGTACGCCGAGGCGCCGTCGCCCACGACGACGCTGCTCCTCGTCGCCGGCGCGCTCGACAAGCGGCGGCGCTTCGTCCAGGCGGCGATGCGCGCGGGCTACCTCGTAAACGCCGAGCCGCTCGGGCGGGCCGAGCTGCCCGCGTTCATCGAGCGGCTCGCGAGCGAGCGCGGAAACCAGCTCGCGGTCGGCATCGCGGACATGGTGGCGGAGCTCTCGGGGCCCGAGCTCGGCGCGGTCGTGGATGCGGTCGAGCGCTTGTGCCTTTACGCGGGGCGCGGCGAGACGGTCACCGAGGACATGGTCGCCGAGTGCGTCGTTCGGCTGCGCGGCGCGAGCGTTTGGGAGCTCACCAACGCCGTCGCCCGCCGCGACGTGGCCGCGGCGTTGAGCGCCCTCGCCGACGTGTTCGAGCCGAGCGAGAGTGTGCGCCTCGTCGCGCTGCTCGCGTGGTCCACGCGGCAGCTCTTGCGCTTCGAAGCGGCCCTGCGACAAGGCGCCTCGCCTCCCGAGGCCGCCCAGCGGGCCGGGGCGCCGCCATTTCGGGCCCGCGAGCTGGCTCAGCAGGTGCGCGCCGTCCCGCGCGCTGCGCTCGAGAGCTGGATCCTGACGCTCTCCGACATGGATAGAGCGCTCAAAGGCGCCTCGCGCTTGCCGAGCCGCACCATCCTCGAGCGCGGAATCCTCGAATTGTGCGGCAACCCGACCGGGATCTCCCCGACGAGCCGCGGCATGGGTGCTTGACCCACCCGCTACACGGCCTCATCTTCTGTCCCGCAGCGAAGGAGCGCCGGCTCGAGAACCGACGAGCTTCCCAACCAAAGGTCGATGGTGCCGAAAGAAACGCCTGGTTCATCCACGGAGGCGGAAAGTTCCCCCTCATCGCTCGAGTTGCTCGCCAGCTCTCCCCTCCCCACCTCGCACGGGATGTTCCAGCTGCGCGTCTACGGTTGGGACGATCCCGCGGCGCACCCGGCCCTGAGCCGTGAGCACTGCGCGCTGGTCTTCGGGGACATCCGGGGCCGGCGAAGCGTCCCGGTCCGCGTTCATTCCGAGTGCCTGACGAGCGAGGTGTTCGGCTCCCTCAAGTGCGACTGCCGCGACCAGCTCGAGCGCGCTCAGGCGGAGATCGTGCGCCACGGCTTTGGCGTCCTCATCTACTTGCGCCAGGAAGGCCGCGGCATCGGGCTCGCGAACAAGGTCCGCGCCTACGCGCTCCAGGCCCTCGGCGCCGACACGGTCGAGGCGAACGAGCTCTTGCATCTGCCGGTGGATGCCCGCACGTACGACGTCGCGGCGGCCATCCTGCGCGAGCTCGGCATCGCGTCCGTGCAGCTTCTGACCAACAACCCCGAGAAGGTCGGCTCCCTTCAGCGGCTCGGCATCGAGGTCGAGCGCCGCATCCCCGTGCTCGTCGCCGCGAACCCCTTCTCCGCGGGCTACCTCGAGGTGAAGCGCCGCCGCATGCAGCACGAGCTGCCGAGCTACTCGAACGGCTCGAACGGCTCGCCCTCGCAGGCCCCCCTGCCGGACCCGAGCTCCGGCGACCGCCTCACGGGTTCCTGAGCCTGCCGAGCTTCGTCGTTCGGCGTTTCAGCGCCTGACGTCGGCGCTCGAGCGAGGCGGCTTCTCGCGCAGTGCCAGCGCGCGACGCGCAGCGGACGAATGCTGGCACGGTTTCGGCATGGCAATCCCGTGCGGCGCGGGGCATTCCGCCGTGGTGCGGAGCCGGCGCGATGCGCAAAGCGAGGCACTCATGTGGGGACGCACTGATCTCGGCACCGTTCCTCCCGGAGCCTTCGCGCTGCTCGAGCACTACACGAGCTTTCGCCAGCGCTCCGGGGAGCCGCCACGATGGCCGTACGCGTCGGGCGTTTTGGAGGTTCTCCCCGGCTCGGGCGACCTCTACCCGGACTTCTCGCTGGCCATCTTCCAGCTCCACCTCGAGTTCGCGCTTCCGCGCATGCCGGAGGCGCCGGAAAGGAACCGCGCGAACAGCGGCGTGTACCTCGACGGCCGCTACGAGATTCAGCTCCTCGATTCGCTGGAGCTGCCCCCCGGGCCCGACACGTGCGGCGCCATCTATGGCCGGCGCGCGCCCGACTACAACGCCGCGCTCCCGCCGCTCTCGTGGCAAGCGCTCGACGTGGCTTACCGCCGCCATGGCGAGGCCGCGAGCATCACGGCCTTCCTCAACGGCGTCCTCATCCACAACCAGGTGCTCGTCGACGACCCCACGGCAGGCGCCCTCCTCGAGGGTCCCCGCCCCGTGATCCTGCTCCAAGATCACGGGGCACCCGTTCGCTTTCGCAACATCTGGGTCCTGCCGAGTCGCTGACCTGCCCGCGAGCGCGGCTCACTTCTCGGCTTTGGAGAGGCGCTCCTTGAGGCGCGGCGCGTAGCCAGCCTTGTTTTCTTGGCGCGCCCGCCCGATGGCGAGCGCGTCGTCGGGGACGTCGCGGGTCACCGTGGTGCCGGTGCCGACATAGGCGCCCTTGCCGATCGTGACGGGAGCGACGAGCTGCGAGTCGCTGCCGATGAAGGCGCCTTCGCCGATGACGGTCCGGTGCTTGCGGAAGCCGTCGTAGTTGCAGAAAATCGTGCCGGCGCCGACGTTCGCGCCGTCGCCGACGTCGCCGTCGCCGAGGTACGAGAGGTGGTTGGCCTTGGCGCCGCGACCGAGCCGCGTCTTCTTCGTCTCGACGAAGTTGCCGACGTGCGCGTCTTCTTCGAGCAGGGAGTCCGGGCGCAGGTGCGCGAACGGGCCGACCTGGGCGCGAGCGCGGACGGTGCTCGCCGTGATCACGCTGTACGGCTTGATCACGACGCCCTCGCCGACGTCGGCGTCGTCGAGCACGGCCCCGACGTCGATGCGCGCCCCGGCGCCGATGCGCGTCGCGCCGCGCAGGCGAACGCCGGCCTCGATCAGCGCGTCGGGCTCGATCACGACGGTGTCGTCGATGCGGGCATCGCCGCGCACCGTGACGCCGGCGCGGCCATGCCGCTCGCGGATGCGCGCGAACAGCCGCTCCTCGGCGTCGTGGAGCTGCGCGCGGTCGTTCACGCCGACCAGCGCGTCGGCGTGGCCGAGCACGCTCGCGACGCGGGCCGGCCCGAGCAGGCGCACGGCGTCCGTGAGGTAATACTCGCCCTGCGCGTTCTCCGGCCGGAGCTCACCCAAGACGCGCGCGAGCGCCTCGGTGCGCGCGGCGTACATGCCGGCGTTCACTTCGGAGATCGCGCGCTCGGCGTCGTCGCGCAGATCGCGCTGCTCGCGGATCTCGAGCAACCGCCCCGCGGCGTCCCGCACGATGCGACCGTAGCCGTACGGCTCCGGCACGCGGCACGTCATGCACACGAGCTCCGGCGCGTCGCTCGCGTCGAGCGCGGCGACGAGCTCCTTCAGATCGCTCGCGCGGACCAGCGGCGTGTCCCCGTACAGGATGAGCACGCGCGCGCTCGTGACGCCCGAGAGGCCGATGCGCGCCGCATCCCCGGTCCCGCGCGGCGGATCCTGCACGACGGTGCGAATCCGCTCGGCGCCGAGCTCACGGGTGAGCCGCGCGTCGATCTCGGGCTGCCCCTGCGTCACGACCACGGCGCGCTCCGCGCCGGCTTCGAAGGCGGCGCGCAGGGGATATTCGAGCAACGGACGACCGGCGAGCGGGTGGAGCACCTTCGGCACGGCGCTCTTCATGCGCGTGCCGTGACCGGCCGCGAGCACCACGGCGACGAACGAGGTCATGGAGGCGGGATTGTAGACCCAAACCGCCTTCGGGTTCGTCTCCCGAAGCGGTGTCGGCTCAGTCTCCCGAAAGCGTCGGCTGCTCGGCCACGGCGGCGGGACCCACCGCCCCCGAGGAGCTTCTCGCCACGCGCTCGGGCGCGACGCGCACCGCGGGCTCGCGGAAGAGCGCGTCTCCCTTGAGCGGCTGCGAGCGCTCGGTGTACACCACCACCGGCTCGCCCGGCTCGAGCGCGTCGTTGCGCGAGCGGCGATTCACCCGCTCCATGTACCCGACGCTCATCCCGTAGCGCTTCCCGACGGCGGCGAGAGAGTCGCCAGCGCGCGCCCGAAGCACCATTCGCTTTTTCCCGTTCTGGCCCTCGAAGTACTCGCAGAACTCGGCCGAGCCCGCCACGAACACGCGCGCTTTCTCCTCCGGGAGGTGCCGAACGTTCGCGAGCCGCGCGTTCTTCGGGACCAAGATCTGGAGCGTCATTCCCGGCTGGAGCCGCGCACGCGCGTCGAGCGCGTTCCAGGTCAAAAGCTCCGCGCGAGACACGGAGAACGCCTGCGCGATGCGCTCGAGGGAGTCCCCCGCGAGCACGCGGTAAAACACGCGCCGTCGCGCGCGGTCGAGCACGGGCCGCGGCGGGACGACCACGACGTCCTCGTCCGGATCGTCCTCGCGCGTCCGCTCCCCGCTGGGGACGAGGAGCACGGTGCCCGCACCGAGCACCTCTTTGGAGCTGACGGCGTTGATGAGCCGGAGCTGCGCCTCGGTGGTCCCGCGGGCGAGCGCGATGCTCTCCACGGTCTCACCGCGCTTGACCACGTAGCGCTCCAGCGACTCGTCGTCCGCTCCCCCGCGGGCGAGCCCCTCGCGCACGGCGCCGGCTTTGCCCGACGGAACGCGCACGCGGTAGCTCGTGGCCGGGCTGCCCGGAGCCGTGGGCGGCGTGCGCCCCGCCAAGAACTGCGGGTTGAGCTCCTCGATCTCCTTGCGGGGCACGCCCGCGTGGCGCGCGATCGTCTCGAGGCGCACGCCGGGCCCGACCAACACCGTGTCGAAGCGCTCGGGCGGATCCGGCTGCACGTCGTCGATGCCGAACGCGCGCTTGTTGTTCATCACGAGCGCGGTGGCGAGGATCTTCGGAACGTAGAGCGTCGTCTCCCACGGAATGCCCGCCTCGTAGCGGACGAGCTGCCAGTACTCGTTCGTGTTGTACTTGCGGATGGCGCGCGTGAGGCCCGCGTAGCCCATGTTGTACGCGGCCATGGCAAGCTCCCAGGTGCCGAAGCGCCGATACAAGTCGCTCAGCAGTCGACAGGCGGCCTCCGTGGAGCGGACGGGGTCCAGTCGCTCGTCGATCCAGCGATTGATCGTGAGCCCGTAGGTCCTGCCGGCGTCGGGCATGAACTGCCAGAGCCCCGCCGCGCCAGCGGGCGAGACGATCACCGGGTTGTGGCTGCTCTCGATGAGCGACATCCACACGAGATCGGTAGGCAGGCCCGCGCGCGCGAGCTCCGCCTTCACCATCGGCGCGTACCGCCCCACCTTCTTCGCCCAGGCGCGCGCGACGGACCGCCCGCTCGGGCTCTCGCGATAGAAGTTGAGATAGCGGAGCACCCGCTCCTCGAAGCGAACCGGAATGTCCGGCAGCGTGAGCGACTTGAGCAGAGGCGTGTCCGGCACGGCCTCGGGCGCGGCAGACGGGACGAGGCGCGTGGCCGGAGGGGCCCCCGCGACGACCTCGGGACCGCCACGCTCGATGGGTCGCGGGACATCCCACGACCAGCCCGGCACGACGCCCGGGAGCGGCTTCGGGAACAGGGCCACCTCGGCCTCGCGCAGCGCCGCGAGCTCCGGATCGCTCTTGCCGGCGCGCAGGTCGTCCTCGGTGAGCCCGCCGGCGATGTGCCGGCGCATGGCCATGTTCGGGCCGCTCGTCTCACGAGCCGGCGCCGCCTTGGCGGGGCTCGCGGCCTTCTTCGGGGCCACCCGGGCTGGCTTCCCGCTCGAGCGTTGCGCCGCGGCTTTGGCCGGCTTGGCAGCCGCCTTCGGCGCGGCTTCTGCAGGCACGGCGATCAGCAGGAGGGCAAGCAGGCCGGCACGCGCTTCCAGCCGTTCCATGTAACGCTCCTACCTACACTCCACGAATGGGTCAATCTTGCGGGGTTTGCCCACGCTGGACCTTACGCCTCGTCGGCGCCGACGAAAAGCGGGAGGTGCCCACGGGCGCGCCGGATTCGACGCCGTTCTCGCAGTTTTTCGGGACCTTTGCCCGAGAACGGCGCACAGCGCACTTACTGAAGAGCTCCCGTTCCACTTCGAGGACGGGAACGAAGGGAACGGGGCCCCACGCCCCCAAAGACGAGCGGAGGCACGCCATGACCGAGAAGGTTCGAATCGAGCACGACACCTTCGGCCCCATCGAGGTCGCGAGCGAGCGCCTGTGGGGCGCCCAGACCCAGCGCAGCCTCGAGCACTTCCGCATCTCGCGCGAGCGCATGCCGATCGAGGTCGTGCGCGCGCTCGCGTTGGTGAAGAAGGCCGCGGCGGAGACGAACGCCGCCCTCGGCCAGCTCGAGCCGCGCATCGCCGAGGCCATCGTGCGGGCGGCGGACGAGGTCCTCGCCGGGCAGCACGATGACGAGTTTCCGCTCGTCGTTTGGCAGACGGGGAGCGGCACGCAGTCGAACATGAACGTGAACGAGGTGCTCGCGAACCGCGCGAGCGAGCTGCTCGGCGGACCGCGCGGGCCGGGCCGGCTCGTTCACGCGAACGACCACGTCAACCGGAGCCAATCCTCGAACGACGTGTTTCCGACCGCCATGGCGCTCGCCGCGCTCGACGCGATCCGCGACCGCGTGCTGCCCGCCGTCGCGCGGCTCGCGAGCGTCCTCGCGGAGAAGGCGCGCGCCTTCGACGACGTCGTGAAGATCGGCCGCACGCACCTGATGGACGCGACACCCCTCACCCTCGGGCAAGAGATCGGCGGGTGGGTGGCGCAGCTCGAGCACGGGGCTCGCCACCTCGAGAGCGCGGTGCCGCACCTCGCCGAGCTCGCGATCGGCGGCACGGCCGTCGGAACGGGGCTCAACGCACCGCCGAGCTTCGGCGAGCGCGTCGCGGCGCGCCTCGCCGAGCTCACGGGTCACCCGCTGCGCTCGGCGCCGAACAAATTCGAGGCGCTCGCCGCCCACGACGCGTTCGTGTTCGCGCACGGCGCGCTGAAGACGCTCGCGGTCGCGCTCGGCAAGGTCGCGAACGACGTCCGCTGGATGGCGTCCGGGCCGCGCTCGGGGCTCGGAGAGATCACGATCCCCGAGAACGAGCCCGGGAGCTCCATCATGCCCGGGAAGGTGAACCCGACGCAGAGTGAGGCGCTGCTCATGGCCGCCTCGCGCGTGCTCGGCAACGACGTGACGGTGAACATCGCCGGAGCGAGCGGCAATTTCGAGCTCAACGTGCAAAAGCCGCTCATCGTCCACACCTTCCTCGAGAGCGCGCGGCTGCTCGCGGACGGCGCGACGAGCTTCTGCGATCACTGCGCGCTCGGCATCGCGCCGAATCGGCGCCGCATCGAGGAGCTCGTCGAGCGCTCGCTGATGCTCGTGACCGCGCTCGCGCCGCACATCGGCTACGACGCGGCCGCACGCATCGCCAAGCACGCGCACGCCGAGGAGATCACCTTGCGCGAGGCCGCGCTCGCGCTCGGGCTCGTCACGCCCGAGGACTTCGATCGCTGGGTGCAACCGGAACGAATGCTCGGTCGCTGAGGCTCACCCGCCGCGGCGCGACGGCTTCGGGGGCGGACGCTCCGGGCCGGCGGCCTTCGAGCGCGGGTGCGTCAGGGCAAACGCGAGCGCGAACACGACGAGGGCGGCCGCCACGGAGCCCGGCCAGCGCGTGGGGTCCGCCAAGCGCGCGCTCTCGTGCTCGATCAGCGTCTGGAACAAGACGAGCCCGAGGGAGCAGATACCGTACGCCGAGGCGCTGTAGAGCACCGTCCATTTCACGCGACGAAGCGCTTCGAGGGCACGCGGCGTGCTCGGCCACACCGAGCGCGCGATGTGGCGGATCCAAAGGACGAGCGGCGTCGCGAGCACGGCGAGCCCGACTGCCAAGACGAGGTGCGCCTCCGTCTCCGTGAGCTCGCGCTTCTCGAGCAGCGTGAGGGCCGCGACGATCGCGGCGATCGTGTTGCCGAAGAGCCAGAGGAACCCGAGCGCGGAGAACACGACGAGCCCCGGGCGCGCGAACCGCACGCCCAAGCCCGTCGCGGAGTCGAGGCGCCCCGACGACGGCGGGGCGTGCCCTTCGAGCAACGTCGGCTGGGCGTCGGCCTCCGGCGCGACTCCCGAGACCAGCGTGCGCTCCGCGGCGGCGAACGGCGCGAGCGCCCGCTCGAGCTCCCGCATGTCCTGGTAGCGCTCCTCGGGCTTCTTCGCCATCGCCCGCTGGATCACGAGCTCGAGCCCGAGCGGGATCCCGCCCTCCACGGCCGTCGGACGCGGCGGCTCCTGCGTGAGCACGGCGGTCAGCGTGGCCATCGGATCCGCGGCGATGAACGGCTTGCGACCGGTGAGCGCGCGATAGAGGAGCGCGCCGACCGCGTAGACGTCCGCGCGAGAATCGACGCGATCCCCGCGTGCTTGCTCGGGCGCCATGTAGTCCGGCGTTCCCATCACGGTGCCGGTCTTCGTGAGCTTCTCCGAGCCGTGGCCGAGCTTCGAAATGCCGAAGTCGAGCACCTTCACCAGGTTGCCGCCATCGACGAGGAACACGTTCTCCGGCTTGACGTCGCGGTGCACGATCCCGTGATCGTGCGCCGCCGCGAGCGCTCGCGTGATCTGGCGAACGATGCGCACGGCCTCGGCGACCGGAAGCTTTCCGCGACGGGTCAGCAGATCGCCGAGCTGCTCCCCCTCGAGGAGCTCGGCGACGAGGTACGGCCGCCCGTCGGGCGCCGTGTTCACGTCATAGACGCTCACGACGTTGGGGTGAGAGAGCGCGCTCGCCGCCTCGGCCTCCCGCTGGAAGCGGGTCACCACGTCGGGCTGCCGCGAGAACTCCGGGTGCAAAAGCTTCAGCGCGAAGCGCTTGTTCGAGAGGCGGAGATGGCGCGCCTCGTACACGCGACCCATGCCACCCTCGCCGATGACCCGCAGCACCTCGTAGGTGTTGTGGAGCTTCTGCCCGACCAGCGTGTCGTCGGACTCGGCCGGAGCGCTCTCGAGCGGCGTCGCGTCCTGCGGGCAAACCTTGAACCCGGCCGGGTACCGCGCACCGCAGCTCGGGCAGTGCAGCGCGCCATCGAGCGAAGCCACGGCGGAGTTTGGAGACGGCACGGCCTCGAGCGCGGGCCCCAGCGCTGGCAGGGCGGGCGACACGGGGCGCAGCTCGGCCATCAGGCATCCATGCTAGCGGACCCCGCCCGGATCGCCCACCGGTCCGGGCGCCGCGGCGCTTCGTTTTCTCGTCCGAAGTGGGACATGCGGTGACCGGCCCCCCCTGCCCGCCCCGCTTACCGCTTCACCACCATGAACACCGTGTTGCCGCCACGGTTCACGAGCAGGAGCACGCGCCCCTGACTCTTCGTGTACGCCGCTTCGAACTGTTCCAGCGTCGCGACGGGACGCCGATTCACCTCGAGGATCACGTCGCCTGGGCGGAGGCCCGCGCGCGCCGCCGAGCTCCCCGGAGCGACACCGGTGACGATCACACCTCCGTTCACGTCCGCCGGCACCCGGAATGCGCGCCGGTGCTCGGGGGTGAGCGGAGCGAGGCTGATCCCGTCGAGCGGGCTCCGACCGCCCGGCGTGGACGGCTTCGCGCTGGAGCCACCGAGCGGCTCGTTGGGCATTTCACCGAGCTGAACCGTGACGGCCTGCGGACGCCCGTCGCGATAAATCTCGAGCGCGACCTTGCGCCCTGCGCCCGCGATCGCGATCGCGTTGCGGAAGTGGCCGAGCGACGTCACGGCCTTGCCGTCGAGCTTCGTCACCACGTCGCCACGACGCAGGCCGGCGCGCGCAGCGGGGCTGCCCGGCTGCACGTCGGAGAGCACGATCCCGGCCTTGACGGGGAGCTTCAGCGCCGCGGCGAGGTCGGAATCCACCTCTTGGATGCCGACGCCGAGCCAGCCGCGAACCACGCGGCCGTTCGCCTTCAAGCTCTGCATGATCGGCATCGCCATGTTCGTCGGGATGGCGAACCCGATGCCCTGGTAGCCCCCGCTGCGCGACAGGATCGCCGTGTTGATGCCGACGAGCTTGCCCTCCATGTTGATGAGCGCGCCGCCGGAGTTGCCGGGGTTGATGGCCGCGTCGGTCTGGATGAAGTCCTCGTAGTCGACGATGCCGAGATCGGCGCGCCCCTTGGCGGAGACGATGCCCATCGTGACGGTCTGCCCGACGCCGAACGGGTTGCCGATGGCGAGGACGATCTCGCCGAGGCGCAGCTTCGACGAGTCGCCGAACTGGATCGGCGTGAGCCCGGCCGGGGCGCCCTGGATCTGGATCACCGCGAGATCGCTCTTCGGATCGGTGCCGATGACCTTGGCGTCGAACTCGCGACGGTCGTACGTCGTGACCTTGATCTCTTTCGCGTCCGCGACGACGTGGTTGTTCGTCAGGATCGTGCCGTCCGCCGAGACGATCACGCCGGACCCCATTCCCTGCTCGATGCGCTCCTGGGGCGGCCCGAAGAAGAACGGGAACGGAATCGGCGCCCCCGCTCGGCCGACCTTGGTGAGGGAGATGTTCACGACGGACGGCAGCGCCCGCTCGGCGACGTCGGCGATCGCCCCGCCCGCCTTCCCGAGCACCGGGTTCGGCGTCGTCGTCACCGGCACCTGCTGGCCAACCGCCGCCTTGGGCTCGGCCGTGAGATCCGGCTGCGCGGGCGAGCCCATGGCCCGGCTGCACCCGAGGGCCGAAATGACGGTTACCAATGAGAGGGCCAGCGTCTTCGAGTGCCGATTCTTGACCATAGGTGCCTTTCCCTCGCGCCCGGGGGGTCTCGACGCGCGTAACCCGCGAGCGGGAGCGCGCATTCCCGGCGGCTGAATTACAGCCTGGCGAGATAGGCCGCAATCTCGCCGAGCGGCAAGACCCAGGTTACCACCCCGGCGCGCACCGCGGCCCCCGGCATCCCATAGACGACCGCCGTGGTCTCGGACTCGGCGAGCACGATGCCCCCCGCCTCCATGATGGCGCGGGCCCCGGCCACGCCGTCGTCCCCCATGCCCGTGAGCACCACGCCGACGGCACGCGACCCGGCGCTCAACGCCGCCGTCCGGAGCAAGCGGTCCGCGCTGGGCACGTAGCGGTCCGACTCCGCGGCAGGGCCCACGCGCACGCGGTAGCGGCCGCGGGGCGCCGCCTCGAGGTCCATACAGTGCCGGCCCGGGCAGACGAAGGCCGTGCCGGCGTACAGGACGTCGTGGTCCTGCGCCTCCGACACGCCGAGGGCGCTCCGGCGATCGAGGCGCTCGGCGAACGTGCGGGTGAACTTGTCCGGCATGTGCTGCGCGATCACGACGCCGTGCGGGTAGCCGCTCGGAAGGCGGGAGAACACCTCGATGAGCGCGCTCGGTCCCCCCGTCGAGGAGGCGATGGCGATCACCCGCTCGGGCGCGGGCCGCGCACCGACCGCGGCGGGGCGCGGGCTCCGCACCGATTCCGCCGGCATGGGCGCGCCGCGCGGCGCCGGCATGCGCATCGCGCGCGTGAGGAGCACCTTCTTGACGAGCTCTTCCCGAATCGCATCGAGCTCGGGGTCCGTGAAGCGGTCGGGCTTGGCGACGAAGTCGAGCGCCCCGAGCTCGAGCGCCTTGAACACGTTCTCCTTCTGGCTGTAGCTCGAGACGACGATGACCGGCGTGGCCATCCGAGTCATCAGGATCCGCAGGAAAGTGAACCCATCCATCTTCGGCATCTCGAGATCGAGCGTGATGGCGTCGGGCTTGAGCGCGCTCACGAGGCGCAGCGCCTCCTCGCCATCGGCGGCGCGACCCACCACCTCGATCGCAGGGCTCGTCGCCAGGATGCCCGCGATGCTCCGCCGGTTGAACACGGAGTCGTCGACGATCAGGACGCGAACGGGCTGCGAGACGCGGCTCACCGGGGGCCTCCGCTGGCGCGTTCGGGGATGGTCGGCTTTCTGTACACGAGGTCCTCCGAGAGGTGCACGAGCTCGAAGGCCGTGGTCACGTTGAGCAGCGATTCCGAATGCCCGAGCAACAAGTAGCCGCCTGGCAAGAGGCGGTCGTAGAACGCGTCGATGACCTTCCTCCTCGAGTTCATGTCGAAGTAGATGAGCACGTTGCGACAGAAGATCACGTCCACACGGCCGATCAACGGAACCCGTGACTGATCCAGGAGGTTCAGCTGGCCGAAGTGGCACATCTCGCGAACGCTCTCGATGACCTCGACGCCCTCGACCCCCTCCCGGAAGTACTTCGCGTAGAGCTCCGGCGGCGTCGCGCGGAACGACGTGGATCGGTAGACGCCACCGCGCGCGCGCGCGATGGCGTTCCGGGAGATGTCGCTGCCGATCACGCGCACCTCGTCGTCGCGAAAGAGCCCGCTCTCCTGCACCAAAATCGCGATCGTGTATGCCTCCTCGCCCGTGGCGCAGCCCGCGCTCCAGATGTGCATGCGGCGCTGGTGACGCGTCATCGCCACGAGCCTCGGCAAGAGCTCCTCCTGGAACGCGCGGAGCTGGTACTCCTGGCGAAAAAAGTAGGTCTCCTTCGTCGTCAGGCGCTCGACGGCTTCCTCGACCTCGGCCTCACCGTGCACGTTGAAGCGGAGGTACTTGTAGTACGCGCCATAGCTCGGCAGCCCGAGCGCCTGGAGACGATCGTTGAGCCGCCGCTCGAACAGCACGGCCGCGTCGTCCTCGAAGTGCAGACCCGCGTGGTCGTAGATGAGATCGCGGATCATGCGAAAGTCGTCCGGGAGCAGTCGAGGCCCGGGATCGGACGAGCGACTCCTCATCGTTGCGCAGGGCCCCCGCCCCCCCCGAGCACCGGAAGCGGCGTTCGCCGAACGCCCGACAGCCGTTCCAGCGCGTGCGCGATGGCTTCGCGCACCAGCGGATTGTCCTCCTGCAAGAGCCGCGAGCGGAGCGCGCCGCGCGCCCCCTCGCCCGCGAAGCGCGCCAACAGATCCGCGGCGAGCCCGCGCACGTCCCAGGCCTCGTGCTCGAGGGACGCGGTGAGCTTGCCGAGCACGCGCGGGTCCGACGTCTCCGCGATGGCGAGCAACGCCGCTTTGACGACCTCGGTCTCTCCGTGCGCGAGGGCGTCGAGCAGCCGATCGGTCGCGGCCTCGCCCTCGATTCGGGAGAGCGCTTCCACGGCGGAGACGGCGAGCATCGGCGTCTCGCGCTTCGCGATCGCGCCGAGCACGGCGATCACGCTGGGATCCTGCGTCTCCCCGAGCGCGTGCACGGCCTCGGCGAGCAGCTCCGTGTCGCGCTCGTGCTCGACGAGCGCAATGAGCGATGGGAGCCCGAGCGGGCGCCCCGTCGCGTCGCGGACGCGCCCGAGCGCGGTGATCGCCTCGACGCGCACGGCGTGCTCCTCGTCGGTGAGCGCGAGCGCGATCGCCTCCGCGGCGGCGTCTCCCCCGAGCTCGGCCAGCGCATCGAGCGCGGCGCTGCGCACGACGGACGACGTGTTCTTCAGGGCGGCCGAGAGGAACGCGACGTCGTCCGAGCCGCCGCGCACCCCCGCGCCGAGCGCGCGCAGGACGATGCAGGCTGCGTACGCCTCGGGGCGCGCCGGATCCGCCTGCCGCGCGAGCTCGCGCGCCGGGCCTTCGAACCGCTGGCAGAGCTTCTCGAACGCCCGCTCCGCGGCCTTGCGCACCGACGCCGCCTCCTCGAGCTGGCACAGCAGCTCGCCCACGTGCACGAGCGCGCTCTCGTCGCCGAAGCGAGCGAGCACCGCGAACGCCTGCCGCTCCACCTCCGGGGACGGATCCGAGAGAGCGGCGAGCGCCGCCGCGGCGACGTCCTCGCGCGTGCCCTCGGTCGCGACGCGGGCGAGCACGGCGAGACAGCTCGCTCGCTCCGCCTCGTCCCCTTCGCTGACCGCGCGCACGAGCGCGGCGAGCGCCGTGTCCCCGAGCAGCTCGATCGCCTCGTGGGCTTCGGCCAAGAAGCGCTCGTCGGAGAGCGCCCCGAGCGCGAGCGCCACCGCGCCGTCGAGCCCGAGCGCCGCGACCACGACGAGCGCGGCCCGCCGCAGCTCCTCGTGCGTGTACTCGTCGTTCACGAGCGCCGCGAGCCGCGCGCTGGTCTTCGTCGACAGGAGCGCCCCGGCTCTCCGCAGCTCGTCGCCGGCGCGGCGCCCGCGCGCGAGCTCGCAGAGCGAGAACACGAGGTCGAGGAACCCGCGTCCCGTCGCCGTCTCGAGGCACTCGAGCAGCGGCGCGACGACGCGCGGGTCGCGCGTGCGCCCCGCGGCGACGAGCGCGGAGCGCTTGAGCAGCGCGCTCTCGAAGAACCGCGAAACGGTGCCGAACGGCAACACCGCGCCGAGCGCGTTCAGGCCGTCGAGCGCCGCGAGCACGAGCAGCGGCTCGTCCGAGTAGAGACAGCTCTCGAGCAGCGGCACGACCTCGCCGATGCCCGCGCGGCCCACCGTGGCGAGCGCTTCGACCGCGGCGATCCGCACGTTCGGGTCCTCGTCACGGAGCAACGGGACCAAGACGGGAACGGCGGAGTCCCGACCCGTGCGCCCGAGCGCTTCGGCCGCGAGCTTCCGGCCGTCGGCGTCGAGCGACGGCAGCGCTTGCAACAGCGCCTCGACCGCCTCCTGGCCGTACCCCGCGATCGCTTCCACCGCAGCGTTGCGCAGCCCGACGTTGTCGCCCGCCCCGAGCGCGCTGACGAGCTGATCGAGCAGCTCGCGGCTCGGCGAGAGCGCGAGCGCCGCGGCGACCGCCTCTTTGCGCACGCGCCAGTCGTCGTCACCCAGCGCCCGGAGCACGAGCCGAGCCGCCCCGGCCGGCGAATCCGACGCGCGCCCGAACAGGGACGCGGTGGCCTGGCGGCGTTCTTCGGGATCGCGGGAGGCGAGCAGGCTCTCGAGGTCGCTGCTCTGCATCAGGAGGCCTCCTCCGCCGCGCTCGCCTCCGCGAGCAGCTCCTCCGCCCGCAAGGAGAGGGTGAGCACGTCGAAGCGACCGACGTCGAGCACGAACACGAGCGAGCCGCCGATCGACGCGACGCCGACGACGCCCCGCGCCTCGTCCCCCGCCCCGAGCGTGGGCGCGGAGCGGAGCTCGCCGGAATAGCCGAACACGCCCGTCACGCGATCCACGGTGAGCCCGACGCTCCGCCCCTCCACCTCGATCAGAATCCATTTCGTGCGCCGAGACGGCGCCACCGGCGGCAGCCCGAAGCGCACCCGCAGGTCCACGATGGGGACGACCTCGCCGCGATGGTCCATCACGCCGGCGACCGACTGCGGCGCGTGCGGGAGCTCGGTGAGCGGCACCGGATTCACGATCTCCCGGACGGACCCGATCGGCACGGCATAAGCGACCTCGCCGACGACGAAGCCGACGAAGCTTTTCTGCGGGTCCGGGCGCTTTCTCGAGTTTGCCACGTCAAGAGCTCACGATTGCCGAAAGATCGAGCAGAATCAGGAACATGTCCTGGGAGCGGCCGATACCGAGCACGTGCTCGGACAGGTCGCCGCCCAGCGCGTTCGCGCTCGGCTCGATTTCGCCGTCGCCGAGGCGCATCACCTGCTTCACCTCGTCGACCAAGAGGCCGATCGTCTCGCCGGACTGCGCGAGCGCGAGCAGAATCCGCGCGCGACGGCCGAGCGGGCGCTCCTCGACGCGCAGCTTCCGCCGGAGATCCACCACGGTGACCAGGAGGCCGCGCACGCTGCACACACCGACCACCTCGGGCGGCGATCGGGGAACGTGCGTCACGGGTGGCGGGCTCAGGATCTCCCGAATGCGGGCGAGCTCGACGCCGTAGAGCTCCGAGGCCAGCGAGAACACCAGAAACTCGCGCACGGGCCCGCGCTCGACGCCGCGCCGAATCACCCGCGCGCCCGGCGCCCGCACGATGTCAGGCATGGGTCACCCCCAGCCGCTCACGGACCCCGTCGCTGCTCGACAGCACCTCCTCGATCAGCGCCGCCGTGTCGAGCACGAGCCCGACGCGCTGATCGCCGAGCTCGGTCGCCCCGGCGAAGCCCCGGACGCGGCTCAGCGACTTGCCGAGCGGCTTGATCACGATGTCCTCCTGCCCGAAGAGATGGTCCACGACCAGGCCGAGGCGCCGCGTCCCGAGCGCCACCACGACCACGAAGCCGCGGGTCGGCGCGCTGTCGGTGCGCTCGAGCTCGAACATCCGCTCGAGGCGGCAGATCGGCAGCGTCGAGCCGCGCAGGGTGATCACCTCGCGTCCGTCCACGGTGCGCACCATCTCCCGATCGAAGTTGAGCGCCTCCGAGACCGTCGCGAGCGGAACCGCGAACACGTGCGTGCTCACGCGCACCATCAGCGCGCTCACGATCGCCAGCGTGATCGGCAGCGTGATGGTCATCTTCGTGCCGATGCCGCTCTCGCTGTGCACGTCGATCACGCCGCCGATCTTGGCGATGTTCGTCTTGACGATGTCCATCCCGACGCCGCGCCCGGAGACGTCGCTCGCCGTCTCGCGCGTCGAGAGCCCCGGCAAGAACACGAGGCCGAGCGCCTCCTCGCGCGTGAGCTGCTCCACGTCGGAGGACTCGATCAAGCCGAGCTTGAGCGCCTTGTTCACGAGCGAGGTCTCGTCGATGCCGCGCCCGTCGTCCTCCACCTCGATCATCACGTGGCTGCCCTTCTGGTAGGCGTTCAGGGCGATCGTGCCGGCCTCGGGCTTGCCCACGGCCGAGCGCTGCTCCTTGGGCTCGATGCCGTGATCGATGGCGTTGCGGATCATGTGCATGAGCGGATCGCTCAGCTCTTCCACGATCAGCTTGTCGATCTCCGTCTCCGCCCCCGTGATCACGAGGCGGATCTCCTTGTCGAGCTCGCGGCTGATCTGCCGCGCGACGCGCGCGAGCCGCTCGAACACCTGCCCGAGCGGGACCATGCGCACCTCGAGGATCCCCTCCTGCATCTCGCTCAGGCGGCGATCGAAGGCGCGGTGCAGGCGCGTGAGCTCGGCGGCGAGCGCCCGCTGTCCCTCGCTGCGCACGCGATCCGAGAGGCGCGACAGCGAGCTGCGGACGATGTTGAGCTCGCCCACGATGTTCATGAGGTGGTCGAGCCGTCGGATATCGACGCGAACCGTCTGCGTGAGCGACTTGAGCGAGCGCTCCCGGTCCATCAGCGCGCGCTCGCCCGGGGCGGTGAGCGGCGTGCTGGACTCCTCTCGCGGGGCCGCCGCGCCGGTCGTCGCCTCGGCGGGCGTCGGTCGATCGAGCGAGCGCCGCTTGCGCGGGATCTCCTCGACGACCACGTTGTCCGCGCCGAGCGCGCCGATCAGCGTGGCCAGGTCGCTCTTCGACGCGAGCAGAATGTCGAGCTCGATCCGGTCCGCGCTCGCCGCGGAGCCCGTGGGGAGGTACGTGATGATTTCCCCGTGCTGCCGAGCGCGGTCTTTGATCTCGTCGAGCGACTTGTCGATGCTCGCGAGGTCGAACTGCACCCGTAGCCGGTACAGGCGCATGTTCTGCTGAATGTTCGCGTGCAGCCGGTGCTCTTCGTACTCCGTGAGCACGGCGAGCATCCCCGCATCCAGCTCGTAGTCGAGCACGCCTCCCGCGTCCGCGGGCTCCGCCGTCCCGATGCGCTCGAGCTCCGTGTAGAGCGCTTCGAGCGCCGGCAGCGTCTCCTTTTCTCCCGTGCGCTCGGCCTCGAGCACGACCGTGAACACGTCGACGGCGGCGAACAGCACGTCGAGCACTTCGGACGTGAGCTCGCGCCGGCCGAGCCTGAGCGCGTCGAGCAAATCCTCGAGCCGGTGCGAGAGCGTGCCGAGCCGAACGGCGCCGAACAGCCCGGCGAGCCCCTTCAGCGTGTGAACGGCGCGAAACGCCTCGTTCACGAGCGCGGGATCGGGCTCCCCCTCGCGCCCTGCCCCCTCGAGCAGCAGCAGGTTGCGCGAGAACGCCTCGATGATGTCGCTCGCCTCGGAGAAAAACTCCTCTCGTGCCTTGTCCGTGAGCTCAGCCATGGCTGCCCTGGAGCGGGCGGGACAATCCTTTCATGATCCCCCGGAGCGCGAGCCGTCGAGTTGCTCCGCGACGACCGCACGGAGTTGCTCCTCCGTGAACGGTTTGGCGAGATAGGCGTCGGCTCCGAGGGCGATACCGCGCGCGCGGTCTCGCTCGGACGACTGTGTGGAAATCAGCACCACCCGGGTCCCGCGGTGGCGATCGCTCTGCCGGATGAACTGAACGAGCTCGAGCCCGTTGATGTCCGGCATGTTGATGTCCGTGATCACGAGGTCGTAGCTGCCCCGGGGGAGCAGCCGGAGCGCGTCGAAGCCGCTCTCCGCCTCGACCACCTCGATACTTTCCGGCCCGAATCCGGACTCCAGGGTCGCCCGGACGAACCCCCGGGTACTGAACGAATCTTCGACGACGAGAACGCGCGGCATGAAGCGCACCGGGCGCGAAGAGCTCATGTTACTTGGGAGTAACGCCCGGAACCGAGCACAGCTTATCGCATCCGCACAAATCTCTCGACAAGGGCGATCCGGGGCCGGCTCCCGCCTCGCCTCGGGAAGCACCCACGCGGAATCGGCCCCACAGCGGGGCCCCGCCGACTCGGCCTGTATTCCGAAGTGCGCCACTCGGCGCTTCGATGCCCCATGCTCCTCTACGCTGCGCGCTGCCGGCCGCTGCCTCGGGACCCCGCCCTGCGTGGTGGAGGCGGCCAGGGTGCGTCGATGACCGGGTGGTCGGCCCCTGTCGCGTGACGCCGCCGCCCCGGCATGGCTCGGGCTCGCCATGCCAGGTTTTCTCCTCGAACGGTCCAGTACGCCATGATCCTGAGCGAAATCCTCGTCATCGTCTTCCTCACGCTCTGCAACGCCGTCTTCGCCGGGTCGGAGATCGCGGTGGTGGCCCTCCGCAGGACTCGCATTCAGGAGCTGGCGGAGGAGGGCCGCAGCAGCGCGCGGGCCGTGCTCGCGCTCCGGAAGCAGCCGGAGCGCTTTTTGGCCACGGTGCAGATCGGCATCACCGTCGTCAGCGCGACCGCGGCGGCGTTCGGCGGCGCGTCCCTCGCCAAGCGGATCGAGCCGCTGCTCGCCGAGATCGCCTGGCTCGCCGAGCACGCCGAGGGGCTCGCGCTCGCCTTGGTGATCGCGGCCGTGTCGTACCTCTCGATCGTGCTCGGCGAGCTCGTGCCGAAGTCGCTCGCGCTCCGTGCCGCGGAGCGCTACGCGCTCTTCGTCGGGAGGCCGTTGCTCGGGCTCTCGTATCTGACGCGGCCCTTGGTGTGGCTGCTCAGCTCGAGCGCCAACCTCCTGCTCAAGCCCTTCGGCGATCAGACGACGTTCGCGGAGACGCGCCACTCCGTCGAGGAGCTCCAGCAGCTCGTCGAGGAAGCGACACAGGCCGGAGCCGTCCACCCCGGGGCCGCCGAGATCGCGACGCGGGCCCTCGAGCTCCCCGAGCTCACCGCGGCGGACGTGATGGTGCCGCGCCAAGACGTGGTGGCCATCTCGCGAGCCGCGAGCTTCGACGAGCTCCGCCGCATCCTGCTCGAGCACACGAAGAGCCGAATGCCCGTGTACCAGGGGCGGATCGACAACGTCGTCGGTTACATCGCCATCAAGGATTTGCTCGCGCTCGCGTGGGAAGGAAAGCTCATCGTCCTCGAGGACGTGATCCGGCCGCCGTTCTTCGTGCCCGAGTCCAAGAAGGCGGTCGAGCTGCTCCAGGAGATGCGCGCGCGGCGCGTTCCGTTCGCGATCGTCGTCGATGAGCACGGCGGGATGGCGGGCATCGTCACGATCGAAGATCTCATCGA